>Ga0316198_10001351_pt1 | contig 14336 bp, 12 predicted proteins | sample OudBieAanoxic_MG_FD_204935 | JGI IMG/M metagenome (GOLD analysis project Ga0316198, IMG submission 204935) | Coastal sediment microbial communities from Oude Bieten Haven, Netherlands - site A anoxic | ecosystem: Environmental > Aquatic > Marine > Coastal > Sediment | place: Netherlands...
GTCGAGATTAGTCGCCCGGCAGGTCTTTGAAGTTGCCGAACCGCTCTGTGAATCAGAAGGGTTGGAATTGGTTTTCGTAGAATACCATCCGGAAGCCAGTGGGAAAGTACTGCGTATAACCGTCGATAAGCCGGGGGGAATTACACTGGAAGATTGCGCTCATGTCAGCCGACAGTTAAACGACCTTTTGGACGTGAACTTGGGAGATATCGGCGCGTATAACCTTGAGGTTTCATCTCCTGGACCCGAGCGCCCGATGGGAAAACGCTCCGATTTCGACCGTTTTCAGGGTAAGAAAATAAAAATACAAACATTTCAACCGATAAACGGTCAGAAAAACTTTACCGGCCTATTGAAAGGTATTATTAACGAACTGGTCACCCTAACCATTGATGACAAAACGGTCGCAATCCCCTTCACCGCAATCAGCAAGGCGCGACTGGTCGATCATGGAGATTAACGATGTACATGTCAGACATAAAGCGGGTTGTCGAACAAGTTAGCAGAGACAAAGGTATTTCACGTGAAGTCCTTATCAATGCTCTCGAGGAAGCCTTGAAATCCGCGGCCCGCAAAAAATACGGCCCAAAAATGGACATCGAAGTCCAATACAACGAAGAGCTGGGCGAAATCGAGGTGTTTCAATTCAAAGATGTCGCCGACGTGGTAACAGAGCCTGCGCTGGAGATCAGTCTTGAAGAAGGCCGAAAACTCGATCCGGACTGTGAAATCGGTGACAGCCTGGGCACAAAAATGGACACGTCAACATTCGGTCGAATCGCGGCCCAGTCGGCCAAGCAGGTCATCATTCAAAAAATAAAAGATGCGGAAAAAGATGCGGTCTTTGCCAGCTTCATTGACCGCAAAGGAGAAATTATCAACGGCATCGTCCAGCGCATGGACCGCGGTGATATCATCGTCAACTTGGGTCAAACCGAGGGGGTTGTCCCAGTGAGAGAGCAGGTGCCCAGGGAAGGGTATCGGCGCGGTGACCGGGTGCGTGCTCTGATCCTGGATGTATTGCACGAAAGCCGTGGGCCTCAAATCATCCTGTCCCGCACCCACGCGGATTTTCTCGTCAATCTGTTTAAAATGGAAGTACCGGAAATCAGTGAAGGAATCGTTAAAATCATGGGGGCAGCCCGCGAAGCTGGAGTTCGGGCAAAAATCGCCGTTGCCTCCAGCAGCGCCGACATCGACCCTGTGGGTGCCTGTGTGGGAATGAAAGGCAGTCGCGTGCAAAACGTGGTTCAGGAGCTGCGGGGCGAAAAAATCGACATTATATCCTGGCACGTTGACCCGGCAAGATATGTCTGCAACGCTCTGGCGCCAGCTGAAATTTCTCGCGTCATCATAGACGAGTCTAACCGGACGATGGAAGTCATTGTTCCCGACGAATTCCTTTCGATCGCCATCGGTAAGCGCGGTCAGAATGTGCGCCTGGCTTCGAGACTCTCCGGTTGGCATCTGGACGTCAAGAGCGAAACAAAATACAGCGAAGCGATGCGAAGCGGATACGATTCCCTGCTTGCACTGCCGGGCGTCGGTATCAGTTTGGCTGATGCCCTGTATGAAAAGGGATTTTTCTCGGCTGGGGAGATCGGCAAGGCCACAGTCGAAGACCTGACACAGATTCGGGGTATCGGAGAAGAAATAGCCAATAAATTGATCACGGTTTCAATCGAAGTCAAACAGGCCCAGCTTGATGGGGTCACTGCTGAGGTTGCCACCGCCGAAGATGATACCCCCGGTGATGCCAAAGAAGACCACATTGATGAAGATGCTGAATCGGATGAACCGGAAGCAAAACTTGACGCTGATTCCACCGATACAACTGACCCAGTCGACGAACAAACCGGAGGCGAATGACATATGTTATCGCGCTGGTAAGATAGCCGCCGGGGCAGTCGTAAAGTAAGACTGTCGATGTTATGCGCGAAAACCACTCGCTTAATTTTGATTTTAGGGGGATTGATGGCAAAGATCAGGATATATGAACTTGCCAGGGATCTGAATATGACCAACAAAAGTCTTATCGAAAAGATACAGGATATGAATATCGACGTCGAGATTAAGAGCCATATGAGTGCGCTCGACGTTGATTTAGTGGCCCAGATCAAAGCTGATCTTTTCGGACGCAAAACTGAAACCGTGGTCGAAACACGCGTACGCTCAACCGTCATTCGACGCCGGAAGAAATCCGTGGTCGTTGAAACGCCGGAAGAGGAGACAGCGGCGGAAGAAAAAGAAGAAATCCCTGCCGAAGCAGCGACCGCAGTGGAAACTGCGCCCGAAACAGTACTGGTCCCCGAGGCGGATACGACGCCAGAATCCGAGCTGGTTGAGCAAGCCCAGGCGCCGATCGAAGCCGAATCGACTGCACCTGAAGTGACCCCCCCGGACACGGCCACGGCCCCTGAAACGCCATCGCCACCCCAGGAAGAAGTAAAAGCTCAAAAGGTCTCGAAAAAAGCGAAGAAGAAAGATAAGGCCGCCAAAATCATCCGCATGCCGATTGCTCCTGAGGTCATTAAAGCGCCAGCTGATGAAGCGATAAAAGGCAAAGCGCCGATCCAGCCCGCAGAAAAAGTCGTCACGTTGAAACCCCCGGCACCTTCCGCTAAAATTGCCGTTGATGACCCCGCAAAAGACAAGAAAAAGAAGAAGAAAAGAAAACGCGGGGAAGAAACGGATACCGACAACAAATTCTTCAAAAAGAAAATATCTTTTCGTAGGAAGGAAGTCGTCGAAGGCGCAGATCTTTACGGATCGCGCCAGCGACCACGCAAGGGCAGGAAGGCGGTCAAGGCCAGAGCGGCAGCGCCCGCCCAGAAAACCCAGATTACCACAGCTAAAGCCATCAAGCGCAGGATCAAAATCGACGAGGCGATCATTCTTTCCGACCTGGCCAAACGCATGGGCATAAAGGCCAGCGAAATGATAAAAACATTGATGGGAATGGGTGTTATGACCACGGTGAATCAGACCATCGATTTTGATACGGCGGTATTGGTGGCATCTGAGTTTGATTATGAAGTCGAGCGTGCCACTTTCGAAGAGGAGGCTTTTTTGAAAGTCGAAGAAGACGATCCCGCCCAGCAAACTGAACGATCACCGGTGGTTACCATAATGGGACATGTCGACCATGGTAAAACCTCTTTGTTGGACGTGATCCGAGAGACCAAAATTACGGATATCGAGGCCGGCGGTATTACCCAGCATATCGGCGCATATTATGTTACCACCGATAAAGGCCAGATCGCGTTTCTGGACACCCCTGGTCACGAAGCGTTTACCGCGATGCGCGCGCGCGGTGCGCAAATAACCGATATCGTCGTGCTGGTGGTCGCTGCCGATGACGGGGTCATGCCCCAAACCACCGAAGCGATCAATCATGCCCGGGCCGCAAAGGTTCCGATCATTGTTGCCGTCAATAAAATCGACAAAGACAATGCCAATCCGGACCGCGTGTATCGTGAACTCGCCGAGCAGGGGCTATCTCCCGAGAGTTGGGGTGGCGATACCATTTTTATCAATGTCTCGGCCAAACAAAACACGGGCATCGACGAACTGCTCGAATTGATCTTATTGCAAGCAGAAGTGCTCGAATTGAAGGCCAATCCAGATAAGCGCGCCAACGGACACGTTGTCGAATCGAAAATTGACCCGGGTCGCGGTGCTATTGCTACGGTGCTGGTTCAGGAGGGAACTCTTCGCATCGGAGACCCCATTGTGTGTGGGATCTATCACGGGAAAATTCGGGCGATGCTCAATGACCGGGGGCAACAAGTAGATTCAGCCGGCCCATCGATTCCCGTCGAGGTCATCGGACTTTCTGGTGTTCCAATGGCTGGCGACGAATTGTTTGTGGTGGAGGATGACAAAGATGCCAAACAGATTAGCGAACACCGTATTCAAAAACACCGTTCAAAAGAACTCGCCAAAACGAGCCGCCTGAGCCTGGACAAACTTTTCGAGCAAATGAAACAGGGTGAAGTCAAAGATTTGAATCTGATCATCAAGGCCGATGTTCACGGCTCCAATGAAGCTTTGGCCGATGCCCTGACGAAATTATCCAACGAAGAAGTCCATATCAATGTCGTTCATTCCGCCACCGGCACCATCACCGAATCGGATGTCTCTCTGGCAACGGTTTCAAATGCGATCATCATTGGATTCAATGTCCGCCCAACAACCAAGGTTCAGACGCTGGCCAACGAGGAAGGCGTGGACATGCGCTTCTATAACGTGATTTACGATGTGATCAAAGACGTGAAAGATGCCATAGCCGGTATGATGTCCTCGACGTTTGAAGAGCGAATTCTGGGGAGAGCGGAAGTCCGTGACACCTTTCACGTACCGAAGATCGGTACCATTGCCGGGTGTTATGTTACCGAAGGTAAAATGGAACGCGGACGCCTTCTCCGGGTCCTGCGTGACGGTGTGGTGCAATATGAAGGCAAAAACGCTTCTCTGCGCCGTTTCAAGGATGATGTCAAAGACGTGCAAAGCGGCTACGAATGCGGTATCGGCGTTGAAAACTATAATGACATAAAAGTCGGTGACGTTCTGGAATGCTACTTTCTAGAAGAAATTCGGCCGAACATATAATTTTTTCCGTCTGCAAAAGGTCTATTCGATCATTTGATCGAAAAGCTTGTATCTAATCAGACATGCGCGGAGAACGGCGCACATAATCGAACGTGTGTAACGCCGCTTTTGGCTTTAGAAGAGAGATATCGATGGTCGTGGGAATCGGAATCGTTACCTTCAGGCTACACGACTGCCGCTCTTTGAAAGGGAAACGCAAAGTCGTCAAGTCGATTATCGGCCAGGTTCGCAACAAGTTTAACGCCTCCGTTGCCGAGGTGGGAATGAATGATATCCACCAACGGGCGGAAATCGGTTTCACTCTCGCGGGCAACGATCGGCAGGTCATGAATTCGAAAATCGACAAAATCCTCAACATGATCGAAGCGTTGGGCCTGGCCGAGATCATCGATTCTGAAATGGAGATCATCAATATATAATGTCGTATTCGCGCGCCGAGAGAGTTAGCGGTCTGATACAACAGGCCCTATCCGACATCCTTCTCAAGGGAGTCAAGGATCCCCGCCTAGAGATGGCAACGATCACCCATGTCAAGATGACGAAGGACCTACGGATTGCCCGTATCTATTTTTCCGCGCCAGGTGGCCCTGAAAAAATAGAGGCTGCCCAACTGGGTTTCAATAGCGCACTTGGTTTCGTTAAAGCGTCATTGGCTCGGCGACTTGGCCTGCGATACATGCCGGCCCTTGAGTTCTATTATGATGAATCCTTCGATTACGGGGCTCATATCGAAAACCTTCTGGATTCCATTCGCACAAAATCATGACGGATCAGATCCTTCAACACTTGAACGACAGCCGGCACGTCCTGGTTGCTTCGCATGAAAACCCGGATGGAGATGCCATAAGTTCCCTGGTTGCCGTCGGTTTGGCTCTCGAAAACAGAGGAAAAACAGTTTCCTTTTTCAACCCAGATCCGATTCCAGCCGTCTATCGCTTCCTGCCGTCAGCCAACCGCATCTCAACGGATGCCCAGGAAATCGAGAAATTCGACACGGCGGTAATACTGGACTGCGGCGATTTGGATCGCATCGGAAAGGCCACGGACGCTGTCCGGCACATACCGGTTATTATCAACATCGATCACCACGTCACCAATACAAACTTCGGTACGGTTCAACTCGTCGATCCTTCGGCCTGCGCGACCGCGGAACTGGTGTATCGGCTGCTGCTGGCGATGGCGATTCCGATCGACAGGGACATCGCAACACTGTTGTATACCGGAATACTTACCGATACCGGCTCATTTCGCTTTTCGAACACCAATCAAGCGGCCTTTGATATCTGTCGCGAGATGGTAGAAAGGGGCGTACAACCCTACAAAGTCGCCCAATACGTCTATGGAACGTACTCCATCGGCCGGATCAAACTTTTGAACCTGGCCCTGGATTCGATTGAACTGTCGCACAACGGTAAAATGTCGATAATGACGGTGACACAGGATATGCTCCGTCAAACCGGCACTCAACCCGAGGATGCCGATGGTTTGATTCACTATGCGCGTCGAATCGAGGCCGTCAAAGTCGCGGCCATGATTCAGGAATTGCCCAACGGTCTCGGAGCGGGAAAGGCCCGCAAACGTTATCATGTGAGTCTGCGGTCCGACGGAACGATTGATGTGGCTGCGGTGGCCGTGACCTATGGCGGTGGCGGCCACCAGAATGCTGCTGGATTTGGTATTGATGCATCACTCCCCGAGGTGAAAGCCCGAATTGCCCGCCTCGCTGAAATACTATAAACCGATCCCGGCCTTGGAGTATGGATGTTTCACAGACCAACGGCGTAATCGTACTGGACAAACCACCGGATATCTCCTCGGCAAGGGTGGTTGCAAAAGTAAAGAGCGTATTGAAAGCCAGAAAAGTCGGGCACACCGGCACTCTGGACCCTATGGCAACCGGCGTTCTCGTTTGCTGCGTCAACCAAGCCACACGGATTGCGCAATTTCTAATACACGGCAAGAAACGATACTGCGCCACCTTGCGCTTGGGTATCGAAACCGACACCCAGGATGCCACTGGAAAAGTAATTTCGGACACTGGCCCCATTTCGGTCAAGGCCGAACGCATCGGGTCTGTGATAAGCCGATTTGAAGGGACTTACTTACAGTCACCTCCCGCGTATTCGGCATTGAAAATGAAGGGCATTCCGTTGTATCGCTATGCCCGTGCCGGACGTCCGGTTCATAAGCCGGCAAGGCGGGTTATGATTGATACCATCGAGATCCTGGCGATCGCTCCGCCGTTGGTTCGGTTTGTTGTAACCTGCTCCTCGGGAACTTACGTTCGCACGCTCTGTGCCGATATCGGAAGAGAATTGGGGTGCGGCGGACACCTGGAGGCGCTCCGGAGAACCGGAAACGGCCGATTCACTACCGATGACGCACTGACTGTGCCAGAACTCGAAGCACTCGCCGCTAAAGACCAGGTTGCCGAACGCATGGTATCCATGGCCGATGCTCTGTCGGATATACCGGAGGCTACGGCGAACAAAGCTTTGACTCTACAGATAAAACATGGCAGAGTGATTCACGCACGCGATATCAACGGTTTGCCGTTGAATGGAGCAGATGGATCCCAGAAAACACAAGTATATTTAAAACTTCTTGATGCACAGCGGAACCTTCTGGCCGTTGTGCAGCACCACCGCCAAAGTGACAAATTGAGCTATGTTTGTGTGTTCAGTGACCACATCGATTGAGGAGTGAAGATTATTGCCCGCACGCAACCAATGGCACAGGCTGAAATCACTCTGGACGGCTCGGGTGAAAGATTAAATTTTTCATGAAAAAGGAGGAAAAAAGAAAGTGGTCTTTTCTACGGATGAAAAAAAGAAACTGATAGACAAATTCAAGTTGCACGAAGGTGATACCGGTTCGCCCGAAGTACAGGTCGGTCTTCTGACCCACCGGATATCCTACCTGACTGAGCACCTCAAAATGCACAAGAAAGACCATCATTCACGACGAGGATTATTAATGCTGGTCGGCAGGCGCCGCCGACTGTTAAACTACGTTAAGAACAAGGACGTCAACAGATATCGCACCATAATTGAAGCCCTCGGTTTGAAACGCTGAAACCAGCCAGTGCTGAAACCAGCCAGTGTCGCTCTCGGAAACCGCAGCGGGTATTACGCAATTCGGACTGTGAATGTGCTCAATGATCCCACTGCACACGCTTGTGGCAATTCGCCCTCCCGTTGGTTAGTATTCCGTGCGCAAATAGTTGATAAAGCGCTTATTTTTTAGGAGAAAAAAATGGAAACAACATTAAATGCCCAACTCGGTGGAAAGACGCTGAGCATTCAGACCGGAAAAGTTGCCAAACAGGCCTCTGGTGCCGTTTTGGTTCGCTACGGAGAAACCGCCGTCCTTGTGTCAGTCGTGACTTCGCCAGAGGAAAGGCAATCGGATTTTTTACCCCTCACCGTCGAATATCAGGAGAAAATATACGCAGCCGGACGTATCCCGGGCAACTATTTCCGACGCGAAATCGGGCGCCCCAGCGAAAAGGAAACATTGACAGCACGGTTAATCGATCGGCCCATCCGCCCCCTGTTTCCGAAAGGCTACCGTAATGAAACCCAAGTTATCGCCATGGTTTTATCTATGGATCAGGAAAATGAGCCCGATACCCTCGCCATGATTGGTGCCTCGGCTGCTTTAGAAGTTTCTGAAATTCCTTTCTCCGGGCCAATAGCCTGCGTTCGGGTCGGTCGCATCAACGGCCAATTCGTCGTCAATCCGTCGATTGAAGATTTAGAGCAATCTGACATCAACGTCATTGTCGCCGGTTCGAAAACCGGCATTGTCATGGTAGAAGGTGGCGGCAACATTATTGCAGAGTCGGATTTACTCGAAGCCATCTATTTTGCTCACAGTGAAATGCAGCCGATTATCGCCGTTCAGGAAAAACTCCGCGCCGTCGCGGGGCTGCCCAAGCGCCCTTTCCTGCCACCGGAAAAGGACCCGGACCTGGTTGCCCGTATCGAATCCGAATTACGGGACAAAATACAGGAAGCGGTTTTGATCCCCGACAAAATTACGCGTACCAAGACCCTGCGCGAAGTCAAGGATAACTACTTCGCTCTCCTGGGGGACGCCTATGAAGATCGCCGGTCAGAAATCCTGGAGATTATCAAAGACGTTAATAAATCCGTCTGCCGGGATCTCGTCTTGAAGGAAAACCGCCGCATCGACGGTCGGAAATTTGATGAAATCCGGCCGATAAGCTGTGAAGTCGGCATATTGCCACGTCCTCACGGCAGTGCGCTGTTTACCCGTGGAGAAACCCAAGTCCTCGGTGTCTTGACACTCGGCTCGGGCCAGGATGAACAACGGGTTGAAACCCTGAGTGGAGACGAGTTCCGACCGTTCATGCTTCACTACAATTTCCCGCCGTTCTCCGTTGGGGAAACCCGACGCATCGGCGGACCTTCGCGCAGAGACATCGGCCACGGCGGCCTTTCTACCCGTGCGTTGGAAAAATCCCTGCCCGACAAGGAAAATTTCGACTACACCATCCGCATCGTATCCGAAGTGCTCGAATCCAACGGCTCCTCTTCCATGGGAACCGTCTGCGCCGGCACACTGGCGATGATGGATGGTGGTGTTCCCATTAAAGCCCCGGTGGCCGGTATTGCCATGGGTTTGGTCAAGGGCGAAGACCGGGTGGTCGTGCTCTCTGATATTCTTGGCGACGAAGATCATACGGGTGATATGGACTTCAAGGTGGCCGGTACAGCAGACGGGATTACTGCCGTTCAGATGGACATCAAGATTCGCGAGCTTTCAAAGGATATTATGCAGCAAGCCCTCGAACAAGCGCGCGCCGGACGCCTGTTTATCCTCGACCGGATGCTCGAAACCCTCACGGAAGCGCGCCAAGAAATTTCCCCGTATGCCCCCAAGGTTCTGTCCATTAAAATCAATCCGGATAAAATCAGGGAAATTATCGGCCCGGGCGGCAAGACCATAAGGGCGATTCAGAGTGAAACCAACACCCGCATTGAAGTTGACGATACCGGAATTGTGAAAATATCCGCCGTTTCTGCAGAAGAAGGGGAAAATGCTAAGCAGATGGTCGAAACCATCACCAAAGAACCGGAAGTCGGTGCCATTTATGAAGGCACGGTCGTAAAAATTACCGATTTCGGCGCCTTCGTTCAGATTTCACCGGGAACGGACGGGTTGGTTCATATATCCCAACTGGCCAATCATCGTGTCACCAAGGTCTCCGATGTCGTCAAAGAAGGCCAGACGCTGAAGGTCAAAGTCCTTGAAGTCAGCCGTGACGGTAAAATCCGATTGAGTCACAAAGCGGTTCTGGAATAGCAGATGAATATAGGTTCAGTCAGCAAGACCACGCTCGAAAACGGCGTTCGAATCCTGACAAAATCGATGCCGTTTGTGCGCAGCGTCTCCATGGGCGTCTGGGTCAATGTCGGTGCCCGGGATGAGTCCGCCGCCGAGAACGGTCTCTCCCATATGATCGAACACATGATTTTCAAAGGGACGAATAAACGGACGGCCTTTCAGATCGCCAAGGAGTTCGATGCCATCGGCGGCCACACCAATGCTTTCACCAGCTTTGAAAATACATGTTACCATGCCAAGGTCATGGATTCTCATCTGGAAACGATGGTCGACATTCTGACCGATATATTTCTTTACTCGGTCTTCGCTGAAGAAGAAGTGGCAAAAGAACGACCGGTCATCTTTCAGGAAATCGGCATGGTTGAAGACAATCCTGAAGAGTACGTACATATTCTCTCGGGCAATGCGTACTGGGGAGACAACCCGCTCGGGCGCTCCATTCTCGGCACCCGTGAAAACATACTCGGATTTTCGACCGATACGATTAAAACCTTTTTTCACCGATTCTATCAACCCGCTCACATTGTCATTGCCGTAGCCGGGAACATATCCCACGAAGAGATCGTCGACATTGTCAGCCCGGCCTTTTCGGCCATTAAAACGGGTGAGCGATTTCCAGGACGTGTGACGCCCAACGGTTATCCGCAAGTCAATGTGCATTCTCGGGAATTGGAACAGGTGCACGTCTGTTTGGGAACACGCGGCGTGTCGATTGCCGACCCCCGGCGATATACGTTTTCACTCTTGAATACCATCTTCGGCGGAAACATGAGTTCCCGGCTTTTCCAGAAAATAAGAGAACACCGCGGCCTCGCTTATGCCGTCTACTCCTTTATCTCTTCTTATGCGGATACCGGCATGTTCGGCGCCTATGCCGGTATCCATCCCGACAAAGTTCGGGAAACCGTCAGTCTCATCGTGGAAGAAATGCACGCGCTTAAAATGCATCCCGTGGAAGAAGCAGAATTGACCGACGCCAAAAATTACACCAAAGGCAATCTGATGCTGGCGGCGGAAAGTGTCGACAACCAGATGGTTCGCCTGGCGCAGAATGAGATAAATTTCGGGCGTTACATCCCACTGCAGGAGATCATCGATGGAGTGAATGCGACCACGGTAGAAGATATCTGTGAACTTTCTAGAGAATTGTTCAGGGAAGACCGCCTGGCTTTGACCACTCTCGGTCCGATCAGCGAAAATGAAAACTTTGAAGATTTATTGCTGATTTGACCGCAATCCCCATAGAATATCGATAAATTCAACCTGTCTTGTGACCATGGAAAACCGCCTGGAAGTAAGAATCCGCCGCCTTCATCCGCAAAAAGATGCCGACATTCCTTTACCCCGCTATATGACCTCTGGCTCTGCCGGAATGGACATTTCTATTGCCATCGATAGTCCATATGTTCTCGCTGCCGGTGATATCGGATTGCTTCCCACAGGTTTTGCAATCGCCCTTCCCCCAGGATATGAAGCCCAAATCCGTCCCCGTAGCGGATTGGCCGTCAAGCATGGCATCGGACTGATTAATGCTCCGGGAACCATCGATTCGGATTACCGAGGTGAAGTCAAGATTGCCGTAATCAATTTCGGCCGATCATCCTATACATTCCAACGCGGCGACCGTGTGGCCCAGATGGTCATTGCCCGTGCCTGGCAAGTGCGTGTCAAACTTGTGGATTCCCTCGCGGCAACTGATCGGAGCAGCGGCGGCTTTGGCCACACAGGGAAGTAAAGAGAGGACGGCGACCGAACTGTGCTTTTCGATCCCGTTATTATGCCAAGATCACAAGTATATATTACTAGAGACGGTTGGTTCTATGCACAAACATGATGCCCCCATCGACAGAAAAGAAACGTCGCGTTCTGATGAAATCGCTTTGTGTGTCCTTGCCAGTGGCAGCAAAGGCAACGCTACATACATATCGCACGGTCGTACTGCTATCCTTTTTGACGCCGGTCTATCTGGCGTAGAGATCGAGCGTCGCCTCAATTCCCGCGGTCTGAGCACGAATTCGCTTCAGGCCATCGTGGTGTCACATGAACACGCCGACCACGTTCACGGTGTCGGCGTTCTCTCTCGTCGTTACGGTTTGCCAGTGTATATCAACCGTAAAACCGCCGGGGCGGCGGCCAATATCGGCAATGTCCACCAGAAAGTTTATTTCGAATGCGGGATGGACTTTAGTATCGACGGCCTCAGAATCCATCCGTTTTCTCTGTCCCATGATGCCGCCGACCCGACCGGCTTTACAATCAGCCACAACGGCATCAAGATCGGCCTTGCCACCGACCTGGGAGTTGCGACGGCAATGGTTGCAGAACACCTGAAGGATTGCCGCGCACTGGTTCTGGAGGCAAACCACGATTCACAGATGCTTATCGATGGACCATATCCATGGCCACTGAAACAACGGATCCAAGGCCGGTCAGGACACCTCTCCAATTCAGAATCAAAATCCCTGTTAGGCAAAATCACTCATCATAACCTCGAGCATGTGATACTGGCGCACCTGAGTGAAACTAACAATTCCCCCGATCGAGCGTTGCGTTGCATCAGCCCGGTCCTGGCCCATCTCAGCACCCATCTTGAAGTGGCTATCCAAGACAGTTGCACCGATATCTTTTATCTTCGATGATCACCCGCCACTATGCGCTTGACACGTCACTTTGTGGTCATTAGCATTTCCACCATGAGTCAGCCATTACGAGCGGGAAATGTATAGAATGTTTGTCAAAAAACGTTCCGTTTTGCGAACGTTTTTTTCTAAAACCACTTAAACCACCCTTCCGTATTGCGGAATTTATTTTTGAATAGCGGTATAAAATCGAGGTTACGGCTACCTCTTTCGACAAGGGGATATAACGACATGCAGTGGCGCCCTGAGGCAGAAGAATTATTGAAAAAGGTGCCTTTTTTCGTTCGCAAGAAGGTACGGTCGCGGGTGGAAAAGGAAGCAAAAGAAGCCGGAAAATCGATGGTAACACCCGTCGAAGTCAGGGCGACGCAAAAGCGTTACTTAACCGGCATGCAAGCAGAAGTGCGCGGCTACCAACTTGACACGTGTTTTGGGCCTCAAGGCTGCCCGAACCGCGCCAACCCGGGCGAGAATCTGATGGATGACATCGAAAACCTTCTCCGGGAAGCCGATTTGCTCAGTTTCCTGAAAGACTCGGTCACAGGCGATCTAAAATTTCATCACGAATTCAGGGTAACTCTGGCGGACTGTCCGAATGCCTGTTCTCAACCCCAGATCAAAGATATCGGAATCATCGGCGCAGTTGTACCTGAAATTGTCGATGCGGAGTGTACGCGATGCGAAAACTGCGTTGAGGTTTGTAAAGATAACGCCGTTGCCTTAAATGAGCATCAGCCAAAACCTCAAATCGATTATAAACAGTGTCTGAACTGCGGCCAGTGCATAAAGGTTTGCCCGAGCGGAACCATACAGGACATCTGTCGGGGGTACCGCGTTCAATTAGGCGGGAAGCTTGGCCGGCATCCGCAATTGGCCAAAGAACTACCTGGAATTTACACAGAAAAAGAAGTGCTACAGATTGTGCAAGACTGCCTGACACTCTACAAGCAGCGCAGTACCGGTGGCCGGCGATTTGCTGAGATATTCGGCGAGGAAGAATTCCAAATGCTTAGCCAGCGTTATGCCGGAAAAAGCAACTACCACGGCCAGATGGCAGATAGGTAGGCCAAGCTTGGCTCCAGTGCATCCTCAGTGTGTGGTTCCAAAGTAATAACGGGAGGCCCTTCGGAAAAATGTGATCGCAGGTGACGAAACAGGATCGAAAAATCGATCCCCCCGCAACCGAGTGCAAGATGTTGGTCCTGATCCCCAAAATTATCATGCAAATGCACCTGACCCAAGTTGTGGCCGAGTTCGACAAGCCAGGAGTTAAGGGAGGTGCGACTGAAGGCTGACTGGTGACCGGTATCCAAACAGAATCCGACGTTGTGGGGTTGCAGTTCCCTGAAAAGTGGCACCAGATCTTCAGGCCCGGATTCATAAACATTCTCCAGCATCAGACGACAATCCTGCTTGTTGATTTCTTCGGCAAGCCAGCGCCACATCTCGAGACTTTGCCGAAACCACTCCTCATATAGGTACCCGTATCTTTTCCATTCATAGCCTGCATGACAAACAACGGATATGGGTTTAAAAATTGAGACCACATCAAGCAATTGTTCAAAACGCTTACGGGTAGCCGATCTTATCAATGGATCTATCGAGCCAGGCGACAGATCTGAAAATGGACCGTGAAGCGTTACTTTTAGGCCACTTTTCTGAAACCGTGTGGCCATCTCTCCGAATTCTGCGGCTGAAAAACGGTCCAACGCT
>Ga0316198_10001352_pt1 | contig 14336 bp, 15 predicted proteins | sample OudBieAanoxic_MG_FD_204935 | JGI IMG/M metagenome (GOLD analysis project Ga0316198, IMG submission 204935) | Coastal sediment microbial communities from Oude Bieten Haven, Netherlands - site A anoxic | ecosystem: Environmental > Aquatic > Marine > Coastal > Sediment | place: Netherlands...
CGGTGTCCGGCGCGGCGCCGGCCAACCGGTCGTTCAACCGGACCATCGCAGGCTACAGTCGGACGCAAGCGTCCGCCTGATATCCTGCTCGGCCGGTTAACTCCCTGCCCGTTAGGCTTAAGGAGACGTGACCATTAGGTTGATCGAACGGCTACTGACCTTCTTCTCGATTGTCGAGTATCGAGAGTTCGACATCGATCGCCCGATGTCTCAGGTGATGGAATCGGTCGATCAGCTAGCAGCTCGCGAGGAGAAGAAGCTGCCATGGTCCGATCACTTCACTTGGCAACCCCGAGAACGAGGGTTTCGAATCCTCGGTCAGCGCGATTATCACCCGATTCGTATCGATGGTGAGCTGCAGGAAGCAGGCAATCAGACTCATCTGTCCGTTCGAACGTCGTACAACGAACAAATGGCGAAGTTCCTGATTTCAGTACCCGCATTCGTTGCGTTTATGATCTGGTATAGCTTTTTGTCGTCGGGCCAACTTGACTCCTTCGATCCTTCAAACGCAATCATGGCCGTGTTCTCCTTCCTCTGCATCGCGATCGTGTTTCCAACGGTAGTCTTATTCGTCATCGGGATCTTCGCAGGTCGGCGCAGACCCGAGGATCTATCCACAGTGGTTTCGGAGCTTCATGGATGATCTCGAGTAACTACAAGAACCTAGCGGATATCGCGCCTAACCGGGTTGTTCTCTTTAGGTGAATTGTCAATCAATCGTTAGGCAATCGAAGACAAAAGGCACACATCGTGCTACTATTGACTCAATGAAGTACTTCGCCTGGAACGACGAGAAGAACGCGACACTGATCCAGGAACGCGGCATCTCGTTCGAGGAGATTGTGTTTCATATCGAGAGTGGCGACGTTCTCGATCTGTTGGAACACCCGAATCGGGATCGATATCCCAACCAGCGGGTGTTTGTAGTCAACGTCGAAGGATATGCGTATCTCGTGCCCTTCGTCGAAGACGAACAGGAGGTGTTCTTGAAAACGATCATCCCGAGTCGAAAAGCTACTCGGGACTACCAGGGAGGTTCAGAATGAGCAAACTCAAGAAGGACGAGAAATCGTTGCTCGATTCCGTCGAGTCCGGAGAGTGGCGGTCGGTACCTGATCGAGAGGGGGAGGTCTCGCGATATCAGGAATACGCAGCCGCGACATTCAAAAAAGACCGTCGCATCAATATTCGGATCTCGTCCAAGGATCTCAACGCTCTCCAGAAGCGCGCTCTTCGAGAAGGCATCCCCTATCAAACTCTCGTAGCAAGCGTGCTCCACAAGTTTGTGTCTGGGCAATTTCGTGAGAATGCCTAACCAGCCGTTGTAACGGACCGAAACCCGCGCGTTGCGCGGCTTCCGTCCGCTTATTTCCAATCGTGAGGTTCGCTAGGACTTGACTGTCGGTATAACCGGAGTCATACTTTTGACATGAAAACCGCAATCTCTATTCCAGATGAGGTGTTTGTCGCTGCTGAGGGCCTTGCGGAACGGTTGGGTGTGAGCCGAAGCCAACTTTACTCCTCAGCTATTGCTCAGTACATCGCAGCGCACAGATCAAAGGGCGTAACCGCTCGCTTGAACGCCATATATGAAAACAGCGTCGCTGAGGTCGACCCCCTGATCATCAACATTCAGGATTCTTCGATTCCCGCAGAGGAGTGGTAGTGCAGCGCGGCGAAATCTGGTGGACATCAATGTCCGCTCCCAGAGAATCGGAACCCGGTTATCGAAGACCGGTTCTCGTCATTCAATCAAATGCCTTCAACGCAAGTCGTATCCAAACCGTTTTGGCAGCCGTTATTACTTCAAATCTCGATCTTGCAGCGGCTCCAGGAAACCTAATCCTCAAGCGTAAGCAGTCGGGATTGACTCGCGACTCGGTCGTCAACGTCTCACAAGTAGTCACCCTGAACAAGTCCTTTCTCACGGAACGGGTCGGGGCGATGTCCCCGAAACTTATGAACGCAGTCGACGAAGGATTGAGGTTGGTCCTGGGGCTATGAACCTAACAAGCTCGTTCGTGTTCTTCGATGATTTTGAATCTGGCGACACTGCCTTTTGGGCCAGTTCCGGTCCTTGACCCGGATGGGCATGTCCCGGGATTTGTGCAGGTTCATCCAAGCGGGTGACTTCCGTCACGGGAACTCCGGCAGCCGGGGTATCACCATGATCGAGGAGATACCATGCCCAAAGATCTGATTTCCTTGATCGCTGCAGTCGTGTTGGCGGCTGCACCATGTGCCGCCCAACACGCGCTGACCCTGGTTGATGTCGAGGACTTCGGGAACTTCCATGCGGCGGGCGTTGTGGTCGAGGTCTCCGGCGATGACGATAGGGACGGGTCCGCCGGCCTCGAGCTGAAGTCGCCCGGTGGTTCGGCTTTCCTCCCGGCGCACCACGCCGCCCGGATCGACGACACGCATTTTGTTGGCAGTTTTTTCGAACTCAATCCGGACACCGTGTACACGGTCAGGCTGACCCTGGCTGATCCCGATGGCATCACCGGGGTTTCCCAGATCGAGTTTCTCGTCAACACCCGATCGGACACCTTTCCAGAACCCTCGCTTCGGACTCTCTACGTCTCCCCCACCGGCAACAACTCGAACCCCGGCACCGATCCCTTAGCACCGCTGGAGACCATCCAGCACGCGGCCGATCTCGCCCAACCCGGCGATCTCATCAGCATCGGACCCGGGATATATCGTGAGTCGGTCACCGTTCCGACCTCGGGCACAGCTGCTCAACCCATCGTCTTCCGCGGCGCTGCCGCCGGGGCGGTGCTTGACGGCGCCGATGAGGCGATTGCTTCGAGCGTGACGTGGACTTCCCAAGGCAGCGGCATCTGGTCGCGGGCGCTCGGCTTCTCCACCGGTCACGTGGTCACCGATCAGGGCAGGCTTTTCCGCTACGACGATCTTGCCGATCTCGGTTCTCTGGGAGCGGGCCCCCCCGGCGGTTTCTACTTCGACGGAACCGTGCTCTTCGTCAAGAACGCCGACGGCAGCTCGCCGGCGGCGCGGCAGATGAACGTGGCCCGCCTCGAGGACGGCTTCTACCTCGACGGCCGCGCGAATATCCGCATCGAAAACCTCGAGATCCGCCACTACGGCTCGGGCGACTACGGCAAGGGCGTCTATCTGCGCTACTCGTCGGACTGTGTGGTTCGCACGTCGCGGATCCACGAGATCGGCTCCGCCGGGGTGTGGATCAAGGGCGGCGAGCGCAACACGGTGGAGAACAACGAGTTCTGGGACACCTCGATCTTCGGCTGGCCATGGCCCTACACCAAGGCGTCAAGCGCCGAGAACAACGCAGTGGTTCTCACCGACGCCCCGGGTCGCGGCAACGTCATCCGCCGCAACACGATTCGTGGGTTCTTCAACGGAATGGGTCCATGCGGCTCGTCACCGCCGCCCGCCGGGTTCACAACAGAGACCGATGTCTACGAGAATTCGTTCACCGAGCACACCGACGACGCCATCGAGCCGGAGGGCTACTGTTCGAACGTCCGGATCTGGGGCAACCACATCGAGGATGTCCACATGGCTTTCGCCATCGCCCCGGCGGCGCCGGGACCCACCTGGATCCTGCGCAACGTGGCTTTCAACTTCGGCAATACCCGAACGAGTCAAATCGATGGCTACACCGCGAGCGCGCTCAAGATCAACAGCGGTTACTCAACCCCAATCGGGCCGGTCTTTCTTTACCACAACACTTTTCTCACCGAGGCGCCCGACACCGACGCCCTCGCTCTGCTCAACCCGGGTGAGAGCACCTATCTCGTCGCGCGCAACAACGTCTTCGCCGGGACCCAGTACGCGCTCTACAAGGTCAACCCCGTGTTGCTCGACTTTGATTGGGATGCCCTCCACACCACCGATTCCGTCCGCTTCGTCAAGTGGGAGGGCACCAACCACGCCGACCTTGCCGCGCTCCGGAACGCTGAGGGCCAGGAGATGAACGGGCTTCAAGCCCCTCCCCTCTTCGCCGATCCCGCCGGCGGCGATTTCACGCCTCAGGCCGGCAGCGCCCTGATCGATCGCGGCCTCGTCCTACCCGGAATCAACGACTCCTTCGAAGGTTCAGCGCCCGACATCGGCGCCATTGAATACGGCTCTCCCCTCTTTGCCGACGGTTTCGAGTCCGGAGACGTCACGACGTGGAGCCTCTCGGTCCCCTGACTCCTGCCATCGGTCATGGACAGGTATTGGGGTAGAAGCCGGTTCCTTCGTCCCAGACAGCAACGCATTGAACGGCCCCGATCACCGGCCCGCCCGCGAGCTCGGTGCCGGTCACTCGCACGGTTCCGGTCCCGGGCATCAGGGAGAGGGTGTTGGTAGGATCGCTGATCCTGGATTGGCGGATGGTGACCGCCATGTCGTCCACCGCATCGCCGTTGACCTCCACCGTCCCGTGGGCCTCGCACCGCGAAAAAAACCCCGACTGCTGACCATCGGTGCCGTAGAGCAAAATCGCCGCCGTTTCGCCTGCGAAGTTAACGTCACTGGCATCGACGCTCGCGCCAAATGTGCGAAGACCGAGGGACTGGCTTGCGCCGCCCCCCCTGTAGGATCCGCGACTGATCACCGTCTGACCGTCGCCATAGAGGTAGATAGCCCGGCTCACGCTCGTGCCGGTGACATCCGCCACGGAGTCGACCAGAAATACATTGTCGGCATACGACTCGATTCCAACCGCGAAGTCTGCTCCGGTGACGGTGATCCAGACGTCCTCGATGAACATATTGTCGGTGCCGTTATAGATACCGTATGAGTAGTTGGTGGAGCCTGACAGAATGATGTTGACCCGACTGATGCGGGAAGCCGTCCCAATGGATCCTGTCGTCACACCGTGGGCGGCGGAGGAAGGATCCGCGCACGTGTTCTCGATCGTCAGATCGCTGAGTTCTCCCTCATTGAATGCGACCACACGGTCGACCGGCCCACATGCCTCGGAGTAGATCCGGGTGGCCAGCCGCCCAGCCCCGCGGAGATGGACCCACCTCCAAAGCTGGAAGTTGGCTCCGCCGAGGTCGTACTCGCCGGGTTCGACGACGAGGAGGACCGCGTCAGCAGGACCGGAGGGCGCCGTGAGGCCTGAGGCCGCCGCAACCAGCGCGGCGCCGTTGGCCACCGCATCCCCCACCGGCCCGACAACAACGGTCCGGCTGTAGGGCGATCCTCCGGCCGATGCACAGGCCCACGATGAACCGCTCCACGCTGCGACCTCGCCCGAACCGCAACTGAGATCAGCCAAAGTATCGTCGTCGCCGTCGTCGAGACCGGCGGGTTTGCCGGTGAGATTCGACCACGCCCGGTAGTAGCTGCCGTGCTGGCCGTCCAGGGTGTCGGCCTCACCCGCCGTTGTCGCGCTTCCCGCGGTCGTCGCGCTGTCGGCGGTGGTGGCGTGTCCCGCAATTGTCGCGCTGCCGGCGGTCTGCGACTCAATGGCGTGGGCGGCAAACGGCGCCGCGGTGAGCGCCTGGCGCGGATCGAGCAGTGCGTACGCGCCGATGCTTCCACCATCACGCACTTCAACCGCGAGCCAGAGCTCGCTGCCGTTAAAGACTGCACCGAAGTCGAGAGGGACCGTCACTCGCCCGCCCATCACGGCGGTGTCCTCGATGGCCACGGCCGAGCCGACCTGGGCGCCACCGGACGCGGCGTCCCACAGGGTGAATCGAAGATCAACGACTCCGCTGACCGGTGAACCGGCATCCGCGAGGATTCCTTGATAGGTGAAGGTGGTTCCCAGGGTTCCCGCGGAAACGGCGCTCACGAGACCAAGGGTCAACAACGACAACAGCAGGGCTCGAGTCTTCATCATTCCTCCCAAACTCAGGGAGAGGCGGAGCTCCAGGCTCCGAGATCTCCTGATTCGAATCCATCGGCGAAGAGCGGTGGCTCTCCAGGCTCATCGGCGACGACGAATCCACCCTCGATATCGAGGGATCCGCCGCTCAGACTCCCGGCGTCGAACTGGCCGACGGCCGAGACCACCGACCACGTCCCGCCGCTCGCGCGGCCGCCTCCCCCGTCCACCGACCACCAGTCCATGCCGTCAGCGGCCACCGCCTCGGGTGGAGGATCCGGTCCGGCGGCGGATGCCGCCATGGAAGCAGCGACGATCAGCGCCGCAACCGCCACCGCGACCATCCAACTCGGATGAGCTCGTCTCGATCCCAGTGAACGATTTTTCATGAGCAGATCTCCTGTATCCAAGATCTGCCGTCTCAAGATCCGAGGGAATGGTCAAACGCGACAATTGCATGGACGATCGCGTCACCAACGGGTCGGGTGGGTTGGTCTCTCAGTTTGTGGGGTCCGGAACATACCCGGACGATCCACGCAAGCGGTCGATCTCCCGCCGCGTCCGGTCCATGAGATCGCGGCGGCTGGAAACTCCGAGACCCGCGGTCGGGATCGGTTCCCCGATCCTCACTTTGACCGGTCGCGGCCGCAACACGCCCTCGTTGGGAGGAAGGACCAACCGCGGCCCCTCGAGGCCGACGGGAAGGATGGGCAGCCCCGACTTGATTGCGACCAGGAACCCGCCGCGGGCAAAGGGCAGCAAGCGCCCGTCGGTGGTCCAGGTTTCTTCGGGGAAGATCATCGGCGAGCCGCCTCGGGCGACCTCTTCGAGAGTCTGATTCAAGGTCGCCGCCGCGGTGCTGCGATCCTCCCGATCCACCGGGATGAACCCGGCGCTCTTCATGGCGAGGCCGAGGAATGGGATTGCGAACAGACTCTTCTTGGCCAGGAAACGAAGCTCGACCGAAACCGGGAGCGCCGTGAGCAGTACGACGATGTCCAGGCTCGACTCGTGGTTGGCCATGATGACGTAGCGTCGGCCATCCTCGATGTGGCCGAGCCCTTCGGTCGCGACCCGAACGCCGACAATCCACAGGCACATCCGTCCCCAAAGATGGGCGATCCTTGCGGCGGACCGCTGGGACGCGAGGCCGGCCGCCGCCGCCGCGCTTCCCAGCACCGCGGTTGTCAGGCCGACGGCGATCTTGACGACCGACGTTCGGATGGGTCCGAGTTGTGCCATTGGGGATGATTCTACACTTGCGAGCGGCTACGACGGACCGACAAGGGATATGAGACCATGGACCAACTGTGAGCACACGAACGAACCAAGATCTGAACATCGAAGTCATTAGTCGGCCATGGAGTGAGCTGCCGACCGCTGGACCTCCGACCCGCTGATGGGATTTCGATGACCGCTCTGTTTGCCGATCTCCATGCCGCGTTCCACGAACCGGGGACCCGGATCTACCGGATCGTCCAGGGAGGGGTATGGACGCTCATCGTCCTGTCCATCGTCCTGCTTGTCGTCGAGGCCCTGGTTCCCGACAACAGCCCCGCCGCACCATTCCTGCAGCGACTCGACAGCGCGATCCTGGCGCTCTTCGCCATCGAGATTGTGCTCCGGGTCGCGTCGTTCCAACCGCCGGCGCTCAAGGTCTTCAAACGCCCACCCCGGGGACGTATCCGCGCGCAGGTGATGGCCCGCGTCGGTTTCATTCTGCGACCGATGACCCTGATCGATATTCTCGCGGTCCTCGCCCTGTTTCCGGGTCTGCGCGGCCTGCGCGTTCTTCGTCTGCTCCGACTGCTGCGCACGTCGCGGGTCTTCCGCTACCGCAACCCCTTCGCCATCGTCCTCCAGACCTTCGAGGAGAACGGCCTGCTTTTCACCTTCGCGTTCAGCGTTTTGGCCATCACGACGGTTCTCGGCGGGGTCACCATCTATCTCGTCGAGGGTCGGGTCAACCCGGAGATCACGACCATGGGGGACGGCATCTGGTGGTCGCTGGTCACCGTGACCACGGTGGGCTTCGGCGACATCACACCGGTGACCTCGCTCGGCCGGATCGTCGGCGGGGTCATGATGATCGCCGGGATGTTCACCCTCGCCCTCTTCGCCGGTATCGTCGGGTCGAGCCTTGTCAGGGGTATGCTGAGTATCCGAGAGGAGCAGTTTCGCATGAGCGACTACGCCAACCACGTGGTGGTGTGCGGCTACGATCAGAGCACGCACCTGCTCCAGGAAGCGCTGGACGAGGCCATGAACCTCAACGACACAACGGTGGTCTTTTTCGAAGACCAGGAACGGCCCCGCGATCTGCCGCCGGAGTTCTACTGGGTCCAGGGAGATCCGACCAAGGAGAGCGAACTCGACAAGGTGCGGCTGACCCACGCGGCGGCGGTCATCGTCTCCGGCGCGCGCGACGTTCCGCCCCAGGTCGCGGACGCCGCCAGCATCCTCACCGTTTTCACCATCAGGTCATATCTGAAGCGGAACCGACAGATCGTCTCTGGTCGGCGACGCCCGCTGTATGTGGTGGTGGAGATCCTCGACTCGGAGAACGTCGACCACGCCCTGAGCGCCGGCGCCGACGAGGTGATCGAAACGCGCCGGATCGGTTTCGCCATGGTCGCCCACGCGGTTGCCTTCCACGGCACCGCGACCACCATGAGCCGGGTACTGCTGTCCGGCGCCCACAGCGTCTATATTGGCATGATCCCCGGCGATCCGAAGGAATCAGTCACCTTCGGTGACCTCCTGGTCGAAATGCAACTGTCGAAGAACGGCGGTCTGGTCATCGGCGTCCGAACCCCGAAGGGAAAAGACGTGATCAATCCACCGAAGAGCTTTGTGCTCGAACCCGGCTCTCTCCTGATCTACTTCGCGGAAACGCCCCTGCTCCAGCCGCCGTCGTAACGGCGTCCGAAGACCAGCGACCATCGCACCAACCAACGGGAGAGAGCGGGATGGAGGCCGCGCCGGCTACCGCTTGTTCTTCAGCCGAACCGCCTGCCGGATCATCTTTCCGAAACCTCGTTCCCGCGCCCGGATCTCGTGTCGCTTCGAGGCGTCCAGACGCTGATCGAGGTGTTCGGCTTCTCGGAGCAGACGGTGGTAACTCGCCAGCCTGGCCTTGTCGAGACGCCCTGCTTCGATCTCGGCGATCACCGCGCACCCGGGTTCCGCCTCGTGCCGGCAGTCTCGGAAGCGGCAGTTCTCGGCAGACTCCTCAATTTCGGGGAAGGCGGGCGCCACCGAACCCGGATCGAGCCAGAGACCGAGCTCGCGAATACCCGGAGTATCGATGACACAGGCTCCCGTGGGCAGCACCACCAGCTCGCGGTGGGTCGTGGTGTGGCGGCCCTTGGCATCGCCCTCTCGGACGTCGGAGACCGCGAACTTCTCTTCGCCGAGCAGGGCATTGGTGAGAGTCGACTTGCCGACCCCTGAAGGCCCGAGAAGCACCGCGGTGGATCCCGGTGGGAGGTGTTTCAGCAACCCGCCCACCCCGCTCCCATCGACCACCGACAGCGGCACGATCTCGGCGAATGGCGCCCCCTCTCGAGCCCTGGCCACCGCTGCCTCGGCGTCGTCGCAGAGATCCGTCTTCGTCAGCACGACCACCGGGTTTGCACCGGCATCCCAGGCGACGGCGACGGCACGCTCGATCCGGCGCGGGCTGGGGCCCCGTTCGACGGATTCCACGATGAGGACGACATCGACGTTGGCGGCGACCGCCTGTTCGTGGTCGGCGGATCCCGGCCGCCGGCGCGACAGCACCCCCGACCGGGGAAGAACGGCGCGGACCACCGTGGTGTCGGCGGTGCGATCCAGCGCCACCCAATCGCCGACTGCCGGTGAACAGGACTCTCCCGCGACATCGAGGGTGCCCGCAACGACAGCGGCGACGACGCCGTCGGCGCTCTGGGCTGTCACCGCGCCGCGGTCCACCCTGATGACCCGAGCGGGGACGAAACTGTTGTTGAAATCTGTATTGAAGATCGATTCGAGACGGTCATTCCAACCGAATGCTGCGAGTGTCACTGTCCTTCTCCTGTTGTTCCGGGCGCGAAGAATCACACCCATTTCCGACATGAACTGGGGATGGGAACAATCGGGGCTGCGGCGTCGAGCCATTCGGCTCGCGTTGGCTCGCCCCTCAGGCGACGGATACGGCGGTCGAGGTCTTCATAGGGCTGGAATCATACCACCTCCGCGTTCACGGCTCAGGGAGCATCCCGCCGTCCCGCCGAGACGATCCAGGCCACGGGCAGCCAGAAGATCAACCATGATGAGAGATGCGGGTTCGACACCAATCGGTGGCCATCCGCCAACAGGCAGCCTACGCCAAAGAGCAGCAGCACCAAACCGGTGGGGTCTCCCCTCTCGCGGGCGATGCGCCAGGCCCGGTGACCGGCCGAACCCACAACCACGAGCAATAGGGCGAGTCCGACCAGGCCGCCGTGATAAAGGGTGGAGACGAACGCGCTGTGACTGTGGGGCATCTGGAACCCCCTCGGGAAGTCCGGCGACCCCACCGGAAACTGCACATCGTCACTGGCCGCAAAACCGACGCCGAACAGCCACCGGCCGTCCATTCTCTCCAGCAGATTCTTGTAGATGAAGACCCGCCCTGCGTCGCCCCGGTAGACAAACGAGGGACCCCAGTCACCACCGACGAGGAGGAACCCGAGGACCACCACCGTCAGCACCAGAGCGAGACCCGCCGCGACTCTCCGGTCACGTCCCACGAACACCGCCAAGGTTGCAGCCGCTACGAAGGCCCCCATGGTCGAGCGACCGAGGGTCAGGACAAGGGCGCCGACCAGGACCAAACCGGCTGCGACCCACGGTGCGGTGCGGCCCCCGCCCGATCGCCTCAGTTCGAGAACTCGCAGCAGACAGATCAAAGCGGCAAACCCGACGTAGTGTGCAAAGAGGTTGGGATGTTCGAAGTGGATGAGACTCTTGAGCCGACCCAGGTGAGCGCTTCCTCCAAACAGGTAGCCGACCAATGACGCCCCGGCGATGGCCGTCGCGGCGCCGACCACCATGGCCCGAAGCTGGTTCCAGCGCCGGTCATTCAAAACCTGCGACGAACCGACCATGAAGACCGCGGTGGCCGCAGTGTGGAGTATGACCGCCAGCGGTGAGAGTTCGCGATCACCCCGCGTCCAGAGGGCCGAGACGCCGAGGTAGAGCACGAAGGCGAGCGCGAGGGCGAGCAGCCGATCACCCGCATCACCTGGCGGTCTCACCCGTCGCAACCCGCTTGCTCCGAGCACCACAAAGGCAGGCAGCATGCCGAAATAAAAAAGGTAGTCGTGTGGGGTCGATCCCAGGTCGCGGGTGGAGGGAAGCAGATAGAACCCGAGAATGAAGACCGCCAACAAACCGAAAATGAGCTTGTCCCGCCATTCATCTCCGCCGGGCGGCGTGGCCGGCCCCGGCTCTTGAATCGGCTCGATCCGTCTCCCGTCCTGGCCCGCACCGCCTTCAGGGCTGCCGCTATGGTGATCATCAGCACGGTCACCACTTCCGGGTCGCGCAGCGCATGTCGCTTGGTCCAAAAACGGGGTTGCCATCTCGCTCAACAATGATGGCGCTTGATCTTTCTTGCAAGACCCTCTCCGGCCGGCCCCTTGACTTGCCGAGGATCTCGGGTGAACCTTGCGCCCTCGGAGGAACGATGGCAACAGAAGAGCAGAAGGTGATCTTTTCCATGGTCCAGGTCTCCAAGACCCACGGCCAGAAAACCGTACTTCGCGATATCTCGCTCGGTTTTTTCTACGGCGCGAAGATCGGCGTCCTGGGACTCAACGGCGCCGGGAAGTCAACCCTGCTCAGGATCATGGCCGGAACCGAGGAGTCGTCCAACGGCGAGATCGTCAGGGCGCCCGGGTACACCGTCGGGATGCTCGAGCAGGAACCCGAACTCGAGGCGGGTAAGACCGTACTCGACATCGTTTCCGAAGGCGCCGCGGAATCCAAGGCACTGCTCGAGGAGTACGACGCGCTGGCCGATCGCTTCTCCGAGCCCATGGATGACGATGAGATGCAGAAGGTCCTCGATCGCCAGGCCGAGGTTCAGGACAAGATCGAGGCCATGGGCGCATGGGAACTCGACTCACGGCTCGAGCTCGCCATGGACGCGCTGCGCTGCCCGCCGCCCGACACCGTGGTCGATGTCCTCTCAGGTGGCGAACGCCGGCGGGTCGCGCTCTGCCGATTGCTGATCCAGCAGCCGGACATCCTCCTCCTCGATGAGCCTACGAATCACCTCGATGCGCTTTCGGTGGGTTGGCTCGAGCGTCACCTCAAGGACTACCAGGGCACGGTCATCGCGGTGACCCATGACCGCTACTTCCTCGACAACGTAGCCGGCTGGATTCTCGAACTCGACCGCGGCCACGGGATCCCGTGGAAGGGCAACTACTCGTCGTGGCTCGAGCAGAAGGAAGAGCGGCTCCGGCAGCAGGAACGCAGCGAGGGAAAGAGACAGAGAACACTCCAGCGTGAGCTCGAGTGGATTCAGATGGCGCCGAGGGCCCGTCACGCCAAGGGCAAAGCGCGAGTCAGCGCCTATCAGGAGCTGCTGTCACAGGAGCCGGAGACCCTGGCGCGAGATCTCGAGATCTTCATCCCGCACGGCCCGCGGCTCGGAGGCGTGGTCATCGAGGCCGAGGGCCTCTCCAAGGGGCACGGCGACCGCCTGCTCTTCGACGATCTGAGCTTCTCGATTCCCCCCGGCGCCATTGTCGGGATCATCGGCGGTAACGGCGCCGGCAAGACGACTCTGTTCGAGCTCATCACCGAAGCCCAGGAACCCGACACCGGGGCCCTCCGACTTGGCGACACCGTCAAACTCGGCTATGTCGACCAGAGCCGCTCGACCCTGGACCCTGAGAAATCGGTCTGGGAGGTCATCTCCGATGGTTCGGAGTCGATCTGGCTCGGCCGGGTCGAGGTCAACTCCCGCGCCTATGTCGGAAGGTTCAATTTCACCGGTTCGGATCAGCAGAAACCCGTCAAACAGCTCTCGGGCGGCGAGCGCAACCGCGTCCACCTGGCGCAGATGCTCAAAGAAGGCGCCAACGTCCTCATGCTCGACGAACCGACCAACGATCTCGATGTCAACACTCTGCGAGCCCTCGAGGAGGCCATCCTGGCCTTTGCCGGGACGGTGCTGGTGATCTCGCATGACCGTTGGTTCCTCGACCGGGTGGCGACCCACATGCTCGCATTCGAGGGGGACTCTCATGTCGAGTGGTTCCCCGGTCCCTACTCGGACTATCGCGCTGACCGTAAGCAACGTCTCGGCGACGAGGCCAACAGACCGCATCGGGTGACCTATCGGCCGCTGACGCGATAGAACGGTCGATCCAACCCGGGCTCGGGCTTTGCTATGATTTGCGGCAACTGAGACACATGATCGTTAAAGAACACACCCGCGATCCCGTCCCACTCGGACCGACGCGGACTGATCGACTGAAGGGAAATCACATGAAAACGCCCGTCTTTTTCGCCGCCCTCCTCGTCTGCGTCCTCCCCGTTTCGGCCGGTGTTCTCTACGAGGTGGAGAGTTCGTACGGTGATACCGCGACCCAGGCGGGGATCGCCGTCGATGGCCTCAAGATGAAGATGGATGTCGCATCCGGCGAAAAGGACTGGAACGGGCACATGATTTTCGACGGCGACAGCCACGAGATGATCGTCGTCAATCACGACGATAAGACCTACTTCGTCATCGACAAAGAACAGATGAAGAAACTCGCCGACACCGTCAACCAGGCCATGGCATCCGTGGAACAGGCGCTGTCCGCTCTGCCGGAGAGCCAGCGGTCCAAGATGGAACAGATGATGAAGAGCCGGATGCCCGACATGGGCACGCCGCGCGAACCTTCCGAGCTCAAGAAGACCGGCGGCAGCGAGAGTGTCAACGGTTTCGACTGCGAGGTTTACGAGGTCTGGCGCAGCGGTGTCCGCGAACGCGAACTCTGTGTCACCGACTGGGACAATGTCGCGGGTGGGAGCGAGGTCGCCGATGTCTTCTACGAGATGGGCGAGTTCATGACCGAGATGCTCGACAGCCTCCCCAACAAGGGTGGAGGGGGTTCTCTCGGCGACGCGACCTACGAACACATCAAGGAGATGAACGGATTTCCGGTTCGCACCCGCGAATATGACGACAACGGCAAACTGGCCGGCCAGTCGAGCTTGGTCTCGTCAAAAATGGCCGATTTCGACCCAGCAGACTTCGAGCCGCCCACGAAGTACAAACGGCAGGACCTCATGAAGGGGATGAAGTAGCAATTCCGGTTGCTTCGGCCTTCGGCCGCCCCAGCCGGAATTGCTGTTGATGAGGCTTCCATCGCAGGGGGCCCGGAGTTGACGGTGCGCGCCCCCGAGGGCCGGCGGTTTCTATTCGGTGGTGCGGCGGTCGGTTCCGGTGCGGCGTTCACCGGTCCGTTGGTCTCTTCCGGTGCGGCGCTCGTCGTCCTGAGGCCAGTTCGGATCG
>Ga0316198_10001353_pt1 | contig 14335 bp, 10 predicted proteins | sample OudBieAanoxic_MG_FD_204935 | JGI IMG/M metagenome (GOLD analysis project Ga0316198, IMG submission 204935) | Coastal sediment microbial communities from Oude Bieten Haven, Netherlands - site A anoxic | ecosystem: Environmental > Aquatic > Marine > Coastal > Sediment | place: Netherlands...
TGGCTTTTTCGGTAGATCCCGAGGCGCGCACCATCCGCGTCGAGGAGGGCGATGCTGTTGTAGTAGCTCTGCCCGGCGCGCTCGAAGAACGACACCGGAATCACGACCTGAAGCTCGGAGGCAAGCGTGCGCATCCGCTCGACCGTCGGATGCCCATCAGCCTCGGAGGCGAGGTCGAACGCATGTTCGTCTTCAGTCTGAGGGAAGTACCGGCTCTCGAAGAGCTCCGGCGGAAGGATGATCTGAGCGCCGCCTGCTGCGGCTTCGCGCACCAAAGACTCGACACGCGCGACGTTGACGTCGGGTGCCTCGTTCAAGCGGCATTGAAGAACCGCGACGGTGAATGTGGAATGACTCATGGCGCGGCGGGTTGTGGTTGGGTGGCGCAATGAAACGCGCCGCCTCCGCATAGCAGGTCGAGAGCCGGAAGGCCGATCGTCTCTCGGCCTGGGAATACCTCGGTGATGATCGAAAGCGCGCGCTCGTCTTCCGGCACGCCGTACGTCGGTACGATGACGGCCCGGTTGGCGACGTAGAAGTTGCAATAGGTGGCCGGCAGCGGCGCACCGTCGTGGTCACGGACAGGCGGAGGCGCGGGCAGCTGGACGACACGAAGACCGCTTTGCGCGAGGTCGCGTGCGATCGTCGCAAGGACGCGGGCATTCGGTGCGCTCGGACTCGGCGCCATGCACAGGACGGTATCTTTCGCGACGTATCTGGCGACCATGTCCACGTGACCGTCCGTGTGATCGTGTTCGAGGCCCTCGTCGAGCCAGATCAGGCGTTTGAGCGCGACGTGTGCGCCGAGCGCGTCCTCGAACGCCGCTCGGGTTAGGCCAGGGTTGCGGTTGTTATTCAGCACGCAGGAAACGGTGGTGATGAAGGTCCCTTGGCCGTCGAACTCGAGCGCGCCGCCCTCGAGCGTCATCGGCAAGTGCCGCTCCTCGGCTCCCAGCCGGTCCGTAAGCCATGACCCGAGCGTGTCGTCGAAGGGGATCTCGAACTTGCCGCCCCAGCAGTTGAACGAGAAGCGAAGCCCAGCGAGTGAACCGCTTTCCGTATGGCCAAACAAGGGTGCGGTGTCTCGCACCCAGCAGTCTCCGTAGTCGGCGCGGATGTAGTCGACGTCCGCATCGTCGCCGATTTGCTCCCGCGCCGTGCGCTCAACCTGCTCGTCCTTCACGAGGAGACGAACCGGTTCCGAGCCGGGCCCGGCGATGGCGCGGCACAGCTCGGCGATCGCCCGCTGCCCGCGCTCGAGGTGGCCGGGCCACTCGTTGGCGATATACGGAAACGCAAGCCAGCAGGCGTCATGCCGCTCCCATTCAGCAGGAATCCGCAGCGCGCCGTTCATCGACGAAGCCTACCATGGGAGGGCCGCCGCTTCACCGAAGCGCTCGACCATCGCCTCCACGTGGTCGAGAACGGCTTGGCGTCGCTGCCGCAGCCCGTCGAGCTGCTTCTCCGTCAGGACCGGGGCCAGCGGATCTGTCTTCAAACGTCTGGCAAGCGCGTCCACGTCGAGCCCACGAACTGCCTCGATCGTCGAACGTCGGAACCGTTGAACAGCGTTCAGACGAGCCTCCATCAAGCCCAGCCGTTGCTGACCGAGCCAAAACCCAGCGCCGTTGTCGAGATAGATCAGGGGGCCGCCCGGGCCGCGCGTTCGCACGTTGGTGAAGTCGCCGCCCCAGCGGTCCACGTTCTGGGTGAGATAGTCGAACACGAGGAGGTCCGAGAGCTCCGCCGGGCGCCCCTCTTGATCGGGTGCCCCGGCAATGGGGCGGCTCGGGTCGGTCGCCTCCCGGACGCCCGGACGCTTGCGGAGGTCGGAGCGATAGTCGACGGGGCGCTGGTAGGGAGTGATCGGGAGCGTTTTCTGTACCCGGACCCAGCGTTCCCAGTGCCGCCCCATACGCAAGCGTTTCAAAGGCTCTTCGATCCACCAGATGAAGGCACCTCGGATCGTACCGTCGGCCGCGATCGATAACTCCCCGACCCGATCGTCTCTGAGCGCGGCCTTTTCGAGCTGACTCCACTGGAGGACTCGCCCCGTGGTGGGAGGGACTCTGCCGAAACCGAGCTCGCGATCGAGGTAGTAGGCCGCGACCTCGGAATACCAATGCGCTGCCGAAAAGCTCTGCTTGGGCTTGAAATAGCCGCGCGTTCCATCCTCGAGCGTGATCCGGAACGCGAGGCTTCGGCCGCCCTTCCCCTTCTTCACCTCAGCCACTCGAGCGTTGCGGAGCGATTCGATGCGCGGCGCGTCGGGTTCGCCAAGGAATGCCGGGCCATCTTGTGCGGAAACCGAGAACGCCGCGAGGAGCGCGAAAACGAGAAGAACGGACGAGGCTTTCGACACGGTCGGCAGCCTACCCATGCAGACCAAGAAGGTCGATTTCGCGACCGACACCCAGAGCAAGCCCTTGTTCCCGAGTGCGCCCCGCCAGTATAGTCTGCGCTTCGTCGCTGCCCGAATGAGGAGAAACCGATGTCGCCATCTGCGCTTGCGCTCACCGGATACGTTGCCTGGAACCTGGCTCTGGCCATCGGTGTATTGAGCTATCGAACCGGCCTCGTGCTCACACGCAAACATGCCGCCAACGGGTTCAGTCCCGACGGCGCGGACGTGTCAGCGTTTTCTGCAAGGCTCTGCCGTGCGTATGCAAACTGCTACGAGAACCTTCCCATGGTCGGTGCGCTGATTCTCCTCTCGCTCGGAACGGGGAACGCGGCGATCACCGACCCACTTGCCAGGTGGGTGCTCGTCGCTCGCGTTGCGCAATCGCTGACGCATCTCGTCTCGGTGAGCGCGATCGCGGTGACGATTCGGGCCGGGTTCTGGTCGGTGCAGCTCGGCATCATGGCCTATTGGGTCGTTCAGCTCGGGATGCTCGGTTTTCAGTGAAAATCCCGCGATCGCGCGGTTTGTTCAGCGATTGCGACATCGGGAACCCATAGGGATTTAGCGACGAGATGCACGACGCCCTCGGACTTCTGGATCTCGCCGGTGACGCCGAGGAGCGCAGCGGTTTTCGCGATGGCAGCGTGTTCGTCGAAGACGCGCTTCCAAACCACTACGTTCACGAATCCGGTTTCATCCTCGAGCGTGAAGAAGTTCACGCCGGACGCGGTGCCCGGACGCTGTCGGCAGATCACCATGCCGACGTATCGCAGCGCGTCGCCGTGCGCACGCTCTCGGACGGAGGTGGCGTCGGGAATGCCTTTGCTGTGCAGGATCGGACGTAGGCCCCGCATCGGGTGACCTCGCGTGCTGTGATGACTCGATCGGTAATCCCAGATTACTTGGTCGTCGCTCGCAAGCGCACTGAACGAGATCTGACTGGAGGCGGGCTCGAGTGGCAGTGAGTCGCGCGCAAATCGAGCAAGGCTACGGACCTGCCAAATCGCATCGCGACGATTGAGCCCGAAGCATTCGAACGCACCGGCCTCTGCAAGGGCATGGAGCGCCTTCTTGTTGAGTCTCGTTTCGCGAACGAAGGTCGCGAGGTTCGGAAAAGGGGCGTCGACTGATTCGATGTGCTCGCGTTCGACGACGCCCAGACCCTTCACGTAACGCACACCCATCCGAACTCTGCCCGCATCCAGCGTGCAGTCCCAGCGGCTCTTGTTGACGTCCACCGGGAGAACCACCACGCCATGGCGTTTGGCATCCTCGACGAGGGTGGCAGGCGTGTAAAAACCCATGGGCTGGGCGTTCAAAATCGCGCAGGCGAAGGCGTCATGATGATGGCAGCGGAGCCATGCCGTGACGTAGGCGAGCAGGGCAAACGAGGCGGCATGACTCTCCGGAAAGCCGTATTCGCCGAAGCCTCGAATCTGAGAGAACACACGCTCGGCAAACTCCTCCGGAATGCCTTGCTCGATCATGCGCGGGACCATCCGCTCGCGGTGCTTTTCGATCCGGCCCGACCTTCGCCAGGCGGCCATGTCGCGCCTCAACTGGTCGGCCTCTCCGGGCGTATAGCCTGCACCTTCGACTGCGAGCTTCATCACCTGCTCTTGAAAGATTGGAACTCCGAGTGTCTTGCGCAAGATGCGTTCGAGTTTCGGATGCGGGTACTCGACAGATTCCTCGCCCTTTCGGCGTCGAAGATATGGGTGCACCATGTCGCCCTGAATGGGACCCGGGCGAACGATCGCGACTTCGATCACCAGGTCATAGAACGTTCTCGGTCTGAGCCGAGGAAGCATCGCCATCTGTGCACGGCTCTCGATCTGAAACACGCCAACGGTGTTGCCTTTCGAAATCATGTCGTACGTGGCTTCGTCCTCGGCTGGGACTGTGGCGATCTCGAGTGAAAGAGCCTTGTGCTCATGCAAGAGATCGAACGCGTGGTGAATGCAGGTGAGCGCGCCGAGTCCCAAGAGGTCGACCTTGAACAAGGCGAGATTGTCGACGTCGTACTTGTCCCACTGGATGACGGTACGCGCTTCCATCGTGGCTGGTTCGATCGGGACGATCTCGTCGACCGGGCGGTGGCCGAGCAGAAAGCCACCCGGATGAACCGATAAATGTCTAGGAAAATCAAGTATTTGCGACGCAAGCGTCCATAGGTGACGAGTAGCCGGCACGTCTCGTTCGAGCCCGGCTTCGCTCAAGAGCTCTGGGTTGAGCACGTCATCTCGGTGCCGAAGTAAGCGAGTAGCAGTTTCCAAATCGGTGCGCGACAGACCGAGAACTTTGCCGACGTCGCGCACCGCTGAACGAGTCCGGTAACGAATGATGTTTGCCACCATGGCAGCGCGCCGACGGCCGTATTTTTCGTAGACGTGCTGTATCACTTCTTCACGCCGTTCGTGCTCGATGTCGAGATCGATGTCCGGAGGTTCAGCACGCTCCACGCTCAAGAAGCGCTCGAACAACAAGTCCATGCGAACCGGATCGATCGCAGTGATGCCGAGACAGAAACACACGGCGCTGTTGGCGGCGCTTCCGCGGCCTTGACACAAGATGTCGCTCTGTCGGCAGTACTGCACGATCTCGTACATGGTGAGAAAGTAGCCTCCGTAATCGAGCTTGCGGATGATCGTCAGCTCGTGTTCGATTTGTGTTCGAACGTCTTCGGGCACCTTCCCGTGATACCGCCCTCGTGCTCCCTGAAACGTGAGGTCGCGCAGCCAGGTCTGCTCGGTTGACCCCGAGGGGAGATCCTCTTCGGGATAGCGGTACCGGATGTCGTCGAGGCTGAAGCAGCACTCTTCAGCGATCTCGAGCGTGCGCCGCAGACAGGCGGGATCGTCGACGAACAGCTGCGCCGCCAGCTCGGCTGATTTGAGATCGTGCTCGGCGTTCGAGCGAATCGTACGGCCAGCCTCCGAGAGCACTTTCCCAGCACGAATGCAGGCTAAAATGTCCTGTAGGGGTCGCCGATCACGATCGTGATAGAGCACTTCGTTGGCGCCTACCGTCTCGATCCCAAGCTCCCGGGCCGCCATTCGCAAGCGCTTCTCGAGGGGCCTTTCACGGTCGGTGAGCTGACGCACGCACAGCGCGAAAATCGACGATGGACCATGAATGGCGTGTAGGGCGCGCAAGGACTCGGGCGAAGAACAAAGAAAGAACAACTCGTCGGCTTCGCTGAGATCATCGAGCATGACCAGCGAGCTGCCTTTCTCACAGCGCGCATGACCGAGTGACAGAGCTCTACAGAGATGCGCGTAGCCGCGACGTGTTTTGGCAAGCGCTACCAGAGAGTGTTCTCGTCCATCGACGTCGAGTGTGAGCTGGGCGCCTGTCAAGACGCGCATACCGAGCTCTCTTGCGCGCATGTGTGCGCGAACCAAACCGTACACGCCATCGCGATCGGTCATTGCGATCGCGGGAAGCCCTAGTGCGTGTGCACGATCAACGAGCTCTTCTGGAAAGGAGGCACCCTCCAAGAAGCTGTGATTGCTCTTGACCCACAACGGGACGTACTCGCTCATTCAATCGAGCACTCCGTGTAAGAACCAACGCTTGCGAGGGCGGTCGTAGAAGAGCCAGAGCAGGTCGCCGTGATCGGTTTCGGCGTAGTAGTAGTCGCGTTCGACCAAGCGCTTCCACCATCCGCCGCTCACGCGATACGGCCCATACATGTGCTCGATGGCGTGATCTTTCGCGAGCGAGGGACCCGCCTCAGGCTCCCTGGGGATTCGAGGCGCCAGAGGCTTCGGACGTGCGTAAACCCTTCTTACCATTGATGAAATTGGCGGACGTCCCTCATGCTCGCCGATGCGTGCGTGCTGGATCGGCTCCCATCGAAAGGAAGCCTCGGGCAGGTGGGCCTCACGCAGGCTGGCCCTCGTCACCGCCTGTTCGCCGTAGGCAGCACGTATCCGAGCAAGTGCCCGGTGAGCGGCGTTCATGTCGCGGCGTGACTGGTGACCGGGCAACGCGACCTGTTCAGGATGAGCACGCGTGGTGTTTGCAACGAGCTCGACCTCTTCGACTGCGCCGCGAAGTTTCGTCTCGCCGAGACGAAGTCGAACCAGCTCGACGATCAACATCAAGTCCAATGTGGGCGATGCAGGTTCGATGTGTTCTCGGTGAAGGGGAGCACGCTCGAGATGAAGCGAGAGCTCGAGCGATTGAATGGCATCACCGTGAGCGCGCACTCGATGGAGCAAAGAGTGAAGCGCGCCTTTGATGGCGAAGAGCAAACGAGTCTGATCTTCGTCTGGAGGGTCGACCTGAAACGAGATGTATGAAGGCTCGTCGAACGCGTGTGGTTGAATGGGTAGCTGAAGGTCGTCGTTGAACCGATCGTGCAGTGCGCTTGCATCGGATCCGAAACGACTGTGAAGCTCGCCCGCAGGGACGCGAAGAAATTCACCGAGCGTCTCGATGCCGAGCGCGGCCAAGCTCTCGCACAGCTCGCCGCGCAATCCGAGCTCGGTGAGTGGGGTTTGATTCGATCGCTCACGCTCTTGTTCAGTGCTCTCGAGAACGTTGACTCCGTTGCCGGTGATCGCGACTGCGAGCGCGCGGTGGCGATGAAATCCAACCGTGATCGAGCTTTGCCAATCCCGGGCCCGGAGGTAGCGGTGAATGCAGGTAGCCCAGTTGCGATAGCCAGCGTACAGACGCCGTAAACCTTCGGGATCCATGATAAAAACCCCTTCTTGCTCAGATGGTTCAACCCGCGGTGAGAAGGTCTGAAGGCCCTGAAGCAGCTCCTTGCTCAGCTCGGAAAGCGCTTCGGGCGGAACGAGCGCGGTATGCAGATTGGGGAGGAGATCGCGGGCCACGCTCTGGCGCATTCCGCTCCGAAGTCGACTCCTTCGGGCGAGCGCGTTGAGATGGGTGATGCGCCCATTGGGACCTTCATCATCGACGATGGCAATGGGCGCTCCATGCCAGTGCGATCTGTCGCGCAATACGATCTGCAACGGAAACATCGGCAACGACACGCAGCTCACTCGCTTCATGACGTTCCTCCTAACCCAGTCGGGGCGATCGAATGAATCTGTGCCGGCTCGACGGACAAACCGACTTTGTCTTTCAAGACTTCGGTATGAAGTTTGAACTGCTCGTCACAAAGAGGACCGCGTCTTGGTTCGATGCGCAAACCGATGAGCGGACCTGATGAAGGCTCTTCGTGTGCGCTTGAAGTAAGGAGAAGAATGCGACCGTCGTGTTGTCGCAAGAGGCCCTGGAGTCGACCTTGCCAGTTCACTGCAGAGCCAGGTGGCAATGCTTCGCTGAGATCAATCACCGTCAAACCGAATGCAGCGGAACGAGCGAGCCACTCGGCTGCACGCACCAATGCGAACGGTCCGGCATGTTGTGGGACGTGGATCGCGATGAACGAGTCGAGGTCTACGCCTGCGGCGTGAAGGTCGGGAGGAAATAGGGATCCACCCTTGGGCTGAACCCAGGCCACGAGATCGCCACGCGCCTGAGTCTCGATCACGCATGAAACAGCCGTCGTCGTTCGTGCGCACGCATGCTGCCCCGACACCTCGATCAGGCGTGCTCGGGGCAGGAGCTCGGACAGAGGCAGGGCCTTCGCCCGCTCCTGGCGCCCTTCGATCTCGATGACGGTCCCAACATCCATGGGACCACTCACTATACTGAACAAATACTCAGTGACAAGCTTTCGGTAAACTATCTGAAGAGCTTAATGATTCCAGATGTTTAGCTGTTTGGAGCCGGTTCTCCCTGATCGTAGAGGCTGAGGATTCCGGTCGCGATCCCTTTGAGCAATGAGATCGCCATCATGAAGTGATCTTCGAGAATCTCGAGAAGCACTTCGGTGTCGATCCGAAAGGCCACGAGGTCCTCGCCGATTTCCGCTCGGTACCAGCGACGCTCGTCCGCCAAGGAGTCGATCGCGCCGACCGAGTCACCAGGGCCGAGCTGAAAGTGTTGGTCGGGGTCTGTGGCCTTGCAGTCGATGACGCCTCGGAGTGGGAGCAGAAAGTAGGTGCTTCGATCGCCGACGTTCCACAAGAGCTCTCCCTTCGGCAGATGTACTTCTTGGATGTCGCGCGCGAGCTCTGCGATGGCATCGATCTCGCTCGACCCGAATGAAAACGTCTTTCGAAGAAACGCCATTCTCTCGACGAGGTCGAATGGTCGATCGGGAAAATCGAAAGGCTCTCCGACCGGTCCGAACCCAGCGCTCGTGCCAAGCTTGCGCCGCGCATCGAGTACTTCGCGACTCGTTCCTCGCAGCACACGCTTCAACAACATGAAGTGCTCTTCGAAGATCTCTTGTGAGTCTTCGACCTTGATCGCGAGTGTCTCCATATCCTGCAATGCGACGCAGTCGTACCCTTGCTGTTCCTCGGCGAGCGCACTGATGCCGCCGATGACCGTGCGCGGACCCAAGCGTCGCACCGACTTCCCGTTGCGTACGATCTCGCACTCGCCTCGCACGATGTACTGAACCTCGAGCGCAGGCGTGCCCACGTGATAGAGATAGTCACCTGCCGCGAACGTGCGCGGCCGCGTGTTTGCCGCCACGACCTGGGCGATCTCCGACGGGAGCCCCGCGAACGCTGGCATCGTCTTTAGGAACAAAAACCGCTGAAAACGGTCACTCATCGACGTATCGGATTCCGATTCAGGCAAGGGTTCGAACCTCCTTCGGTGCCTGTGGCGAGGCAAGACCTGCCAGGTGGTGTTCGGCGATGCTTCGCACCACTTCACTCCGGTCGGCCACCATCTCGTCGAGAGCTTCACGAAGAGAGAGCGGCCGCACGGGTTCGCCGAGCGCAGCAGCCGCGGCGCGTACCCGTTTGCCATTTGTCTCGCCCACGTCGAGCAAGGCGAGAACTGCCTCGCGCGCCGACCCCGTGAGCATCGCTTCGAGCACTTCGACGCTCGCCGCGTAAAGACGCGGATTGTTGCTTTGAATCCCACGCCATACCAAAACGAGATTCTCGCTCGGGTGACGGAGAGCCATCAACCAGAACGAACGCTCGAGCGTCGCCTTCTCTTTGTCACGCAGCGCGACGATGAGAAGCTCTGCGTCCGTAGATCTCTCCGGCGCGTTTTCTTCGACGGCGTCGCGCCACCGAAGCAGCTGAACGATTCGCTGAAGGCTCCAGCGAAGCTGCTCCTCGAGCAACGCCTCATCGATCACGATGTCTGGGTTCGTCGCTCGCAGTCGACCAAGGGCACGCATGATCTTCAGACGGATGCTCCCGTCTCGCTCACGCCCGAGGTGGCGCGAGAGAATCTCGGCGGCCGTGCTCGCCTCGAAGCGGATGATCGTATGAGGGATGCGGCGCCGAACCTTTCGCGGCGTCGACGGATCGCCCAGTGCTTCGTCGAGGGCTTCGAGCGTCTCAGGGCCGATGGCGACGATCGCTCGGCGCGCTGCCTCTCGAAGGTCCGAATGTCCGAGAAGTGGCAGCAAATACGGGAGAAATCGCGCTTCTGGGTTGGTTTCCATCGCTCGAAGAGTGTCGAGCTGGACCGTCTCATCCTCGGTCTGGATCAACTTGATCAAGGTCTCCTCAAAGATCGGTCCGCGCTCGCTGCGAATCGCACGCGCGAGCGATGAGCGCGTTTCAGGACTTGCCGTGGCCACCCATCGATCGAGCTTGTCCGCCGCGCCGGAGCCTCGCTCGCCGTCTCGATCGTCGAGCGCGAGCAAGCCGACGAGCGCTGTCGCTTGAACAATCGAAGCTTCGAGGTCCACCTTCTCTTCGAGAAGTCGCCTGTTGGGATCGACTGCGGTGAGGGCGCGGAGCGCGGCCGCACGAACGTCCGGGTCATCATCGCTCAACATTCGACGAGCGACCGCCACGAAGCGATCGTCGGCGCCTTCAGCAAACGCTTCGAGTGCGCGTAGACGAACCACCTTCGACGGATGGTAGAGTACCAGCACCGGCATTAGATCGGCGCGCCCATGGCTATCGAAGATGTCGATTGCAGCGAGAACCTCTTCGTCTTGATCACTGTTGAGGGCGTTGAGGAGCGCGTCGATCGAATGACGGTCCAGCTCTTCCAGCTCGAGTTGAGTGTCGATGACACCTTGGCGAAGGCGAGCCCGAAACTCCTCGACGTAGTGACCGCGCGTCGACAGGATGGCGGCGAGCCAGACCGCGACGAGGACTAGTAGGGTCACTCCGAGTTGCTGGGTCGTCAGGCCCAGAGCCACTGCGGCGATGATGAGCACGGAAGCCGCGGCCTGCCCGACGCGGTGCCCGAACACCTCGATGACCCCTTTTGCGCGTTCTCGGCGGCGACTGTCGAGCGGGAGAAAGAGGACTTCGACCGAGCTTCGATAGAGCGTGTGGCGAAGGCTTCCATCGACCGCCTTGAGCGCTACCGCGAAGGGCAAAACCGGTCCGATGGCGAGGCCCAGGGCACCACCAGAGACCAGGATCGGCAGCAGAGCGGAGCTTCGATGCGCGCCAAACCCCTGAAGCAGCCAGCCCGCGCCGATGAGCTGAACGATGAGCGCCACCGTGTTGAGCCCGAGGTAGAAGCGGGCGAAGAAGGGGCCCAGGCTCTCTGCTGGGATGTTTTCGGCGACCGTGCTTTTGAACACGAAGTCGACCACGGTCAGCGCGACCGTGCCGAAGAGCACGAGCGATAGCACCCGTGCAAGGTAGTTGTCGCGGAGCAGCCACGGGAGCGATGCGCCGCGCTCCACGGGCGCCCAGCCTGACGCCGGGACCTCTGGGACTTTCCAGAGGAACGCGGTCATAGAAGCGATCGCGAGGATCGAGGCGGCGAGCAGCACGAGCCCCGACGGACCCGCGACGCGTAGAAGCACGTCGGCGAATAGCGATCCGAGCGTCGCGCCCGTGACGCCACCGGCGGCGATCGCTGGGAAGATGCGCTTGGCCTGGGTCACGGTCACTGCGTCGTCCAGCAGAAGCCAAAACTCGATCAACACCACCGTGATGAGCAGGCCCTTCCAGACGTAGAAACCGAACGGGCCCCAAGCCCCGAGCTGATCGATCCAGCCCCAAAAGCCCAATGTGACCAAGGCGCCAAAGAACAGGGATGCGGCGAGCAGCGTTCGCCGGTCGCGCACGTAGGGAAGAACGCGCTCGTGGATCTTGAGTTCGACGATGGCGAGAAGGGCGATCGCCAAATAGGCGCGGGGCAAGTCGGTCGCGGGCAGGCTCGTCAAGAACAGGGTGTCACGCGCCGTTTCCATCACGGAGTGCGCGGTCATGATCGTCATCAGGCCGACGAAGCCGACGGCCAGATTTCTGCGATCCTCACGGCGAACGGAAAAGCGCATCAATCGCGAACCGTAGCGTCAAAACCGACGAAGGTCACTTCTCGTGCGAGTCCGGACGTTACGCGACAGTCACTTTCGTCGCATCGATTCCAGCTCCTCTAGCGAGCGTGGCCAATCGCCCTTTAGGAGCCGCGACAGGGATCGGTCCGCCAGTAGCTTTCCGCCGGTCTGGCAAGTCGCGCAATAGTTCGTTTCCCGATCGCGGAAGACGATCCGCTGAATCGGATCACCGCATGCCGGGCACGGTTCGCCGTACTTTCCATGCGTCGCCATTTCCGGTCGAAAGGCAGTTACCTTTTCGGGAAACTCGCCGCCGTGCTGCTCGATCAAGCGAGTCACCCATTCGCTCAGGACCTCCCGAGTCGCTTCGTGAAGTCGCGCGGTTTGCTGTTTGCTCAGCCGCTTTGTCCAGATCAAAGGTGAGAGCTTGGCCCGGTGCAAGATCTCGTCGGAGTATGCGTTGCCGATGCCGCTGAAGATACGGGGGTCGGTCAGCGCTCGCTTGACCGTGTGATTGCTCTCGGTGAGCGCGGTCTCAAAGCCATGCGCGTCGATCTCGAGCGGTTCGACTCCGCCAGGGTCATGATCGAGGAGCGCCGCTTCGCCGCGACAGACGTGCACCGCCGCGCGTTTCTTCTTGCTTGCCTCCGTCAGCACGAGTGCACCGTGCTCGAAGTCGAATCCCGCGAGGCCGAGGCGAACTGGGAGCTTTTGCTTCGGAGGCCTCCACCGTAGCCGCCCCGCGATCATCAGGTGAACGACGATGAAGAGATCGGCTTCGAGCTCGAAGACGACGCGCTTGCCGAGGCGGCGCACCCCCGTGACCTTCTTGCCCGACACCTCGCTGACCGGAGGGTCGACGCTTCGAAGGACAAACGGAGAGCCAAGCCGGACCCCGATAAGCACCCGGCCGACCACATGCTTGCGGAGCGCGTGGAGGTAGAGCTCGATGTCGGGAAGCTCGGGCATCGTCAGCGAAGACGCGGGTCGAGCCGGTCACGCAACCAGTCGCCCGTGAGATTGAAGCCCAGCACGGTCAGCGCGATGGCGCCTCCCGAGAACAGAGCGACATGCGGAAAGCGCAGCAAGACGCTCGTCCCCTGGTCGAGGAGTGCGCCCCAAGAGACGGCTTTGCCGGGTCCGAGACCGAGAAAGGACAGTGTCGACTCCGCGAGAATGACGACGCCGAGCCCAGTGGTGGCCTGAATCACGAGAGGCCCCAGCAGATTCGGGACCACGTGTCGTCGCATCACCTGACCGTCCGGCATGCCAAGCGCCCTCGCAGCTTCGACGAACTCGCGCTCGCGCAGCGTGAGAGTTTCGGCGCGCGCGAGTCGCGCGTAGAGTACCCAGCCGTTGACCGCGAGTGCGACGATGAGGTGCAGCAGGCCGGGCTTCGCGACGAGTGCGAGCACTGCGATGTTGAGGACGATCGCCGGAAACGCCTGAACGAGATCGGCGATCCCGGTGACCAAGTGGTCCGGGAGCTTCCCGTAGTAGCCGGCCCAGGTGCCGAGTGCCGTGCCGAGCACGACCGAGAAGCCGACCACGACCACGCTGACGATCGCGGCGAGCCGGGCGCCATGAAGCAGCGCGCTTAGAATGTCGATCCCATTGTCGCCCGTGCCAAGGAGATGAGCGCTCGAAGGCGGCTGGTACTCGTGCAGCAGGTCGATCGCGAGCGGGTCGTAGGGGGCGATCCACGGCCCGATCCAAGCGAGCACGAAGAACACCACCACGATCACGAGCCCGACGGGCGTCCTGCGAAAGCGTGCACGAATGCTCACGACAGCCTCACCCTCGGGTCAACCAGGCCATAGGCGAGGTCGACGAAGAGATTTACCGCGACGTAGATGATCGCGATGACGAGAACACAGCCTTGGACCACCGGAATGTCCCTCGCGAAGAACGCGTCGAGAAACAGGGTTCCGAGCCCCGGACGCTCGAAGATCTTTTCGGTGACGACGGTTCCCGATAGGAGAGCCCCGAGCTGTGCGGCGCCGATCGTCATGACCGGCAGGAGCGCATTGCGCAGCGCATGTCGGAGTAGCAGCGAGCTCGAACGTACGCCTCGCGCGCGAGCTGCGCTGACGTATTGCTGAGACAGCACCTCGATCATCGAGGCGCGGGTCTGCCGAGTGAGAATGGCAGCGAGGGCGGTACCGACGGTCAGCGCGGGCAAGATCAGCGCTTCGGGCCCTGCGAGATCATCGCCTGGCAGCGGAAGCCACCGGAGCTTCACGCCGAACAAGAGGATCAGGAGCGGCCCGAGCCAGATGTTCGGGATCGCAAGCCCTGCGACTGCCGTCGCCGAAGCAAGCTTGTCCCAGCCGCGCCCCGCATGTGCGGCAGCCAAGGTGCCGAGTGGCACCGCCACTGACCAGGCGACGGCCAAGGCAGCGAGCGCAAGAACGAGCGTGTACGGCAGGACCTCGCGCATCAGCGACCAGACCGATCGGTCCGGCCGACGAAACGAGGTGCCCATGCTTCCATCCGCCATGTCGCCGAGGAACGATACGTATTGCGCGCCGATCGGCTCGTCGAGGTTCAGTGCGCGCCGAAGCTCGGCCTTTTCTTCCGGGCCTGCCTGGTCTCCGAGGATCGCCTCCACCGGATCGCCT
>Ga0316198_10001354_pt1 | contig 14315 bp, 9 predicted proteins | sample OudBieAanoxic_MG_FD_204935 | JGI IMG/M metagenome (GOLD analysis project Ga0316198, IMG submission 204935) | Coastal sediment microbial communities from Oude Bieten Haven, Netherlands - site A anoxic | ecosystem: Environmental > Aquatic > Marine > Coastal > Sediment | place: Netherlands...
AAACGAATTCGATATTTTGTGAGGATGAATCCTCGAGCCGGCCGCGACGACAAGTCGCGGCCGGCTTTTTTATGCCGTTGCCCGAGATCCGAGAGATTCCAGAAGGGGTCTGCTCGAATCCGGTTTCTTATGTGTAATGAATCGAGTTGGATGACACCAGTGTCTGGTCAACCGCGATTCAGCGAGGGGTGGCAACGTCTGAGACTCTGAGAGCCCCACCGAAATGATGAGAGAGCTATTCGGCCGGCAGAGTATGGGACCAGCTGCTCATGTTCCCGCTTTCGAAGTCATCCTCAAAAATGAGCAGCCAATCAGGGTTGTACTCGTCAGCACCGATCTCACATCCGCCTCCGATCGGGCGAAGATCGCCGTCGATGTCCGATGCCGGCGCCTGGGAGCACGAGCCGGTACTCAGCAGCTGCGAGCTCGCCAGAAGGTGGACGTCGTTTGGGTCGATGAATCCCGGCAGAGCCTCGATGTTGCCCGACGCGAAGGTCTCACTGTTGAGCGAGTTCGCGGTGGCGTGCAACACGGTCTCAGTGCGGTAGACCCCCATTGAGTACCCATAGAAATCGTTGCTGTGAACCGTAACGGCCGGCGACAGCTTGGCGCTGATGGCTCGGATGTCCCCATGGAACACATTGTTGACGATGTCCGCGTCGAGGTTCGTTCTCAGCGACCCGTCCACCGTGCTGGTGGTGATGATGTCTACGAAGGTGTTGTTGCGGACTGTGGCAAACATGGTAGTGCCGGAGGTGCTGAGCAGCAGGGCTCCAGCCAAGCGCCCCTCATTGCCCCGGAAGTAGTTGTTCTCGACGGTGCTGGTCGGCACGCTTCTGACGAACATACCTCCGGTGTTCGGCGTTGGTGCCGCCGCGCCACCAGCGTTGACAACAATGGAGTTCTCTGCAGCGACGCACATCGCCACGCCGTTACAGCCGATGCCGGAGTCGTCCCACAGCGACGAGTTGGCCTCGACTCGATTGTGCCGGACGGTTACGATCTTTCCCTGGGCGGGCTGGCCAAGAAGGAGTACACCGCCGAATTAAAATCGGCGGAATTCTGTTTTGATCGTGTTCCTTTCGCAGGTCTCCTCACCGACGCCCTGGGAGACCCTGATTCCGCCACCCTGACCGGTGTTTTGGAGGTGCCACTGGTCAGGGAACAGCGGATCATTGGGTGTGGCGGCGCGTTGCCAGTCCTGGATTGAATCCGGCTCCGCCCACTCAACCCGCCAGCTGTCTTCTTGCAGCCGGAGCCTCCATGTATTGGCGCCGAGTTGAATCGCATTCACATCAATGCTTCCCATGTCGACCTGAAGTGTTGCATGATTGAACAATGTTCCATCAACAGACTGCCCGACAGACATCTCATCCGAAACAACCGTGAGCGGACCCCGTACGTCGCTGCAGAAATAACAGGCTTTCAAGTGTTCAATCTCCGCAGTGCCTCCGATGGTGGCAAGTGATAGGAAGGCTGCGGAAATTAAGATCCAGTTTTTACTCCTAATTTCCTCTTTCCGCCGCCAAAGGTAATGTGGACGTTGTGATCAATCTCGACCACGTTATCTCAATCGTAGCAGGATCGGCGGTTCCCCGGGTCACTACCCATCGGGTTGGGGGGCGATCCAACCCCAGGGGAATCACCAAACCTGTTTGCTGATCGGTGGATGAGAAAACCCGACCGGGTGAACCCGGCCGGGTGCGAAGATTTCTTTCCATCCAACAGAGGGTGGCTGTCGAGCCTCCAGTCACCTACTCTGGCTGCCGCTCGCTGTCGATCGCCGGTATCGTTACACCGATGAATACCCCGTACTCATCCGCGTAGCCTTCTTGCTGAGTCGCTATCTTCTGCTCGGGCGAGGGCGACGGTTGTCCTTTGCCGGACGGGAACTCTGTCACGCCGCTGAATACCCCGTACTCATTCAGGTTGCCATAGCTCTGCTTGGCCTCCGCATATTCGGGTGACGGCGGCTGCAAATCGTCCGCTGCCGCCGGATCTGTCCAGCCGACGTAGACCTGTGCCAGGGCATTCTCGTCCCCGGCCAGACCGCCACCAATGGCGAACTCGGCAAAGCTGCGCACCTTGGGGTTCGGATCGTTCTTTGCATCGGCGAACGCCTTCAGAATCTCCGGGTCGGGGTTGCCGTCCTTCGGAGTGATTTCCAGAAGGTACACGAGTGCGTCGTAGCGCAAGTTCGGATTGGCATCGGAAAGCCCCTCGAACGGGTCCTCGTGCCGTTTTTGCTCGAAGGGTTGGTCCTTCGGCTCCACCGGCGCCAGGACGAAGGAAGAGTCCATCGATCGGCCTTCATGCAGGGCGAGCACGGATTCGGCCAGCCGGGCGATTTCAAAGTCGTCGTCTCCTCGTATTCTCTTCAGCAAATCCAGCATATCGTCAGGAATGGTCTCAGAGCTTAGCGCCAACTCGGTCAGAGCAGAGGCCGCTCGATACCGCTCGGGGGAACGATAGTCATTCAGAATCGTAGCAATCTCCGCGAACTCGTTCTGGCGCGCGAGCCGCCTCAGCTCGTCATCCGGCCGGGTCTCGGGCGGCTGTTCGGCCAGACGCTTCGATCGCAGCTCGAGCTGATAAAGTGCGTCGGACGCCAGGCGAGCGATCTCGGGATCGCGGTTGAGGGCTGCCGCCCCGAGCAAGTCCGAAATCTCTTGAGGTAGCTCCGCATATTTCGAAGACAGATCGACCAGGGCGTTGACCGAAGCGTACTTTTCTCGAGCGTCCGGGTCGGCCAAGACGGCCGCGATCTCCTGCAGCTGGGCGCGATCTGCTGCCTCTGCCAGAACCCGGTCGTCGACACCGGGCCCGATCGCCTGGACGCCAGAGGCGAAGGCCAGCGCCAGCGCAAGCGCTGGAACAATTATTTTTGTTTTGGATTTCATGGCGACCTCAGTAAATCACGATTGTGAACGGTTGATTCGCAGCAGCCCCTGCAGCGTTATAAGTTTGCACGTACACCGAAGTCGCGTCTCCGGCTCGATCGGCCAATCCGATCATCCCAATTGCTGATCCCGTCGTGTGGGTATCCAGGAGCGCTGAACGCGGCCGAGTGGCGACAGTCGTATTGAAGTTGAAATCGACTTCGTAGGTGCCTGTGCCGAGTGTTCGCGTCTCTAACGCGTTGGTATTACACCTCCAACAGCTGGCCACCGTCCCATTTGCATTGATCTCCGCCCACCCCTTGACGAGGCCGTTCCCGTTATATTGGTTGGTGACGTTGCCCGAGGCTCCATCCATGAAGATTGATGAGGTTCCATCGTTGTCGAGGACCGAAATGTCGCCATCTTCGGTTGAAGCAGAATTCCCAAGTATGATCTGGGCAAATTGGCCGTCAATCTGGACCGTCGTCGAGTTATTGATGGAGTCCTTCAAAAAGATGTCTCCATCGTCACCGAGGGCCCCCAGTGTTAGGGTCGAAGTAACCCACGAGCCCGACTGCAGGCCGGCGGGTGTTCTCTGATAGATTTCTCCTGTCCACCCATTTCCGCCCAGATAAAGGTCGCCTCCGAAATAAAGACGGGCGGTCTGTCCATCAATGAGGTCCTCTAGGATGATTTCGTCGTTCTCTAGAATAACAATCTGCGCATCCGCCGCGCCCACTGCCACAACCGCCGCGACCGCCACGACAAGGACCCTCAAAACGGATTGAGACGAAATCATGGATTTGCTATGCATAACATTCCTCCCTACGATTATTTGGAGCGTCTCCGACGCTCCGGTTGATTGAAAAACCACCATTCGGTAGTTTCGACGATTCGCCGCCTGGGAAGGTATTGAAGCACGTCTTTTCCACTCGCTGTGCCATCCTGTATATTCGAGTTGCAGAACGTTGTCAACACAGCACGTTCAAGAATTTGTGTAAATAGTCTGCGCTCGTAGATCGTGTATCCTGGATTTCCATTATGTGGAAATGGAACACTTGCCTTGTTTTCGCAATTATTTTTGGGATCCCGTTCAATGGGGCCCCGAGCGATGGCCGGGCCAATATCTTGGACGACGAGGTCGAGGCCCGAATCCACTTCGAGGCGGCTCTCCAGGCGCTCGAGGAAGAAGAAACCCATCTCGCTCTGGGCCTCCTTCACGTTCTGACGGCCTCGGTCCCAAACGATGCGCCTGAGAAGCAGGTGTGCGATGCTCTGGCGGCCAGTGCCGAAGGACGGGGCGCCGAATCCGAGGCGGCGCTGCTCGAGATTCTTTCGGAGACCTCTCCTGATGATTTCACGTATTCCTGGATCTACGATGAACTCGTGCGGCGGGGGGCAGCGATCCGTTTTGCGGAGATGAAGAAACGGGCCGCAGCCGATCTTGAAGCGCTCCTGGCAAGACACTACGAGGCGCGGGGCGGGCTCGACCGGCTCGGTTCGCTGGACGACCTCCTGGTCACCGGCCGGATGACAGTCGCCGACAGTGAGATACCCTTCGGCCTCTGCCGCAAGCGTCCTCGCTTTTACCGCCTGGATCTGGCGATGCCAGGCGGAATTCGCACGACCGCGTGTGACGGACAGGTTGCCTGGCGGTTCGATTCTGCGAACGACAGCGGCTTGGCGGAGTTCCTGTCGGGGAAGCAGAGAAATGACGTGCTGAACCAGGCGTACTTCGACGACGTTTTGATCCGTTTTCGCAGCACGGGGGAGCGTCTGCATCTGGCCGGCATCGAGAACTTCGACGGTGCTGACGCATACCGCATCGAGATCGACATTCCCGGCGGAGGCCGGCATACCGTTTTCCTCGATGCGGAGAGCTTGCTGGAGGTCAGGCGTCTCATATGGGGAGAAAACCCCACGGACCCGCCGGCGGAGGTCACCTACGAGTATGGCGATGTCGATGGATTGCCGGTGCCGGTCCGCCAGACAGTGACGACGGCCACGGGCACGGTGGAGTTTCTGTTCGAGGAGTACGAGTTTCAACAACCGATCGATGTCCAGGTATTTGATGCCGCAAGCGTAGAAACCGCGGGGGACTGACGGGCGCGCAGGTATTTTTCGAGGTCGTTTGCCTCTAACCTGGAGGCGACGCAGGGTGGGGTTCCGCGTAGCCGAGCGCTCGCAATTTTTCGAGTTCGTTCGGGGCCAGCTCTGCTTTCTCGGAATCCGTGAAACCGATTTGTTCACGAATAATGATCTCGTGGGACTGGATCTCGAGGAGTTGGTCAAAGAGTTTGGCCGCGTGGTCGGGATATTGAGCGATCCGGTTCATCTGCTCGTTGGGGTCATCGGCGAGCGAATAGAGTTCCGAAGGTCCGTTGCTCTCGGCGAGCAGAGACCAGTGTCGGGTACGGAGCTTTTCCCGCCCACTGGCGATGTGGACTGGGCGCTCGAAACCTCCACCTGAGGGACTCGAAACGAGCTGTAGCAGGCTCAATCCCATAGCCTGCGGGAGGGGAGGGGCTCCGGAGGCATCGAGGATGGTCGGAAGGAGATCGAGAGTAGAGACCAGGTTGGCGACCCGGCGGCCGGCATGGCTCCGGTCCGGAAAGCGCACGATCAGGGGCACTCGGGCCACCTCTTCGTAGTTTTGATCGTGGAGCAGGAGACCATGCTCGAGGAACTCTTCACCGTGGTCCGACGTCAGCACAACCAGGGTCCGCTGGGCAATCCCAAAATCCTCGAGTGCTGCCAGCAAAAGGCCGATCTGGTCATCGACGTAGGAGATCGCCCCGTCGTAGAGTGCGACCGTGTACTCCATCTCCTCGGGGGTGAAGAGTTCTTTTGGGCCGAGCATCGCCTCGCGTCGCGCCTGGTTGTGCCAGAGCAGCAGCTCGGAGGCGCATCGGTCCTCCCGACAGCCGTCAAACGATCCTGAGTAGCCTGGGTCCACGAACTGGTTGAGGAACGGCGGCGGCGACTCGTACGGCAGTCGAGAGACCGCGGAGTGGGTGTCGTAGGTATGGAGAAAAAGAAAGAAGGGCCGGTTGTGGTGACGGCTCATCCACGACAGGGCGCGCGGCAGCAGCTCTGCAAGGCCACCCTCGTCGAAGTACGACTCGATCTTGCCGAGAACCCCCTTGTAGTTGCGATCGAAGTACCGATCGAAGCCTTGCGTGAAACCGAAAGTGCCTGACAGATAGCCGCCGTCGACGAATGCCGCGGTAGCGTAACCCGCGTCGTGCAGAGCTTCGGCCAGCGTCGTGTGGCCCTCGGCCAGAGCCCGTCCGTTGCCCGGAAATACCCCGTGCACCGCCGGCGCCAGCGATGTGAGCATCGACATGTGTACCGGCAGTGTGCCCCCACCCGTATTCACGCACTGCTCGAAGAGAACGCCATCGGTGGCGAAGCGGTCAATATGAGGGGTCGTGGGCCGCTCGTACCCGTAGCAGCCGAGATGGTCGGCCCGAAGGGTATCGATCGACACCAGCACAACGGACAACCGGTTTTCCAGCGATTTCTCAGGGTCACCGCTTCCGCAGGCCGCCGTCACGAAAATCAGCGCCTGTGCAAAAAGGAGAGCCACAAAGCGTGTTTGGCCGCGACGAAGGGAAGGATGTTTCATTGGTCTGACCTCAAAGATACCAAACGGCCGTCGCTCTCGGAATCACTCGCATGAAATCAGACTCGCCACGATCTAGCAGGGGTCTGTCCATGAGCGTTCTCTAGGACCCCGTTATGAGTCCCCGACCACTCTTTTTGGCGGTCTCCGGTCGCGCCCTCACGCCCGCCCGGTCATAGATTCGTTGCCTAGAAAATAGGTCTGATTTCCCGTGCTCGGTGGGTGGCCAACACCAATTTTTGCCGCCCGGACCAGTCGGTCTGATTCTCCCTGGAAGCAATTTTATCAAGACCCTCTCGGGTTCGACCCGGGGCGCTGTATTCATGGTAGTCTGACGTCAGGCGGAGGGAAAAGGCAACACCTCAGGCAATTGCAGGTCAGGGGGATTCAATAGAAGGACCGAGTCTAGGTTCAACGTCATCAGGTATGCATCGGTCGATCACTCCTAACCCCGACACCACGGCAAAGGGATTTGCGTGTGGGAATTTCTTTTTATTAGCGGAGGTCCCAATCGATGACAGCGTCCCAAGCGCGAAAGGCTTACCACGTACAGTACCTTTTGGGATTTGAGGAGCCTGAATTTCTGAGAAACGCCTTCCAGGTGATTCTAGGCAGAGATCCGGATCCGAGGAGTCATAGCTTCTTTGACGATCGGCTCAAACGAGGCGTCCTGACACCAGTCGAAGTTCTCGGCCACATCAGAAAGTGTCCCGAGGGCCGAGAACGGGGAGTGAAGATCCGAGGATTGCGGCTTCGGTTCTTTGTGGCTCGGGTCCTCCGCAGAATTCCGTGGCTGGGACACAAGATCGTTTGGGCCCTGTTCTCGGGAGGTGAGTACTCAAAGCTCGACCAAAAATTCGACGACCCAATTCACTCGCAACGGGCGGAAAAGAAAACAGCCCTGCAACCACGTCGCGTGTTTGCTCCCGCAGAGATTGCCAGCCTGGGCTATCCGGGTTTTGACGAGTCTCCAGTCGACGCCTCCCACCCGGTCGCTTCCCCGTTTGCCGAACGGCGTCACGATGAACAGCCGGATTTCGCCGAAAAGAGAGAGGGAACTCTCCTGGCAACCCTCTGCACTCGTAGCTATCTGCCGTTCGCGCGGGCCCTTATCAGCTCGTTTCATCGGCACCACTCGGATATCCCGGCTGTACTGCTCATAGTCGACCTCGACGATGGAGATGATCCGCCAATCGACGATTTTGGAGAGCGGGTGACAATTGTCTCGGGCCGCGACCTCGACGTACCCAAGTTTGATTTCATGGCGCTCAAATATTCGGCGACCGACTTCTGCTGTGCGCTCAAGTCCTATCTTGTGTCGCACATCATCAGGACAACCGCTGCTGCACAAATCCTGTTTATGGATGCCGATATCTACGTATTTGCCCCGCTGACCGAGATGCTCACCAAGCTTGAATCGTCCAACTTTGTAGTCATTCCCCACACTGTCCAGCCGCTTCCCAATCCGGACCGGTTTTGGGAGATACCTTCGCTTGGAGATTTGTTTTATGCCGGCGTTTTCAACGCCGGCATGTTCGGTCTCACCGTAAACGAAGAGAGCACCGCGTTCATCGAGACCTGGATGGAAATGGTTTCGGGGCCCGGTGCATTTCTGGTTGGCGGGCAGATGGAGCAGAATTCCTTCAACTGGGTCACCGCTTTTGTGCCGAATGTGCACGTGCTCAGGGACACGGCTTATAACGTTGCCTATTGGAATGTCCACGACCGATCGCTACGCTACAAAAGTTTCGACGAGGAAGGCGGCGAAGATTGCTGGACGGTTGATGGGCGGCCACTCGTTGCGTTCCATTTCAGTGGGTTCTCACCGAGCCGGCCTTCGGTCATATCTGTTCACGATCACCGCTACTCGCTCTACCTGCTGCCGTCATTGGGTTGCCTGCTCGACTTCTATCGAAGTCAACTGGTTGAAAATGGGGCAGATGACCACTGGGATTTGGATTACCCATTCGACGAGTTCCCTTCCGGAGTGCCGATAGATGCACATATGCGGCAAATCTTCAAGGAGTTCGAAACCGACCTTTACTCCGACCTCAGCCCCTGGTCGGAGGAAGGCGAACGCCACTATTGCCGGGCCCTTTTATCTCCAATTCCCCGAGCCGGCTCTCTGATACCGATACTCTTCAAGCGGATCTTCGATGCTCGACAAGATCTGCAGTCGGGGTATCCGGGCGCCGATTTCGATCCGCGGCATTTCCTGTTGTGGATCTCCGGCCACGGGATTTATGAGAACGGGTACGAGGCTCTCTTCGATCGTCACCGGCCGTGCAGCCCAACCCGTGACGGGGCTTCGTTGCTTCTCTCAACGAAGCAGGAGATGCCTCTGGCGTTTGCCGCCTTGAACCGTCCTATGAGTGACGATCGACAGAATCTCATCTCGAATCTGAAAGCGGCCGGCAACAAAGCCTTGGCGACAGGTATCAGTCGACTCGATTTCGATTACTACCACATCTCGAAGATCTCGATCCTCCGTCAATTCTTAGACGAGTCAGCGGAACTCCAGGATCGATTTCCGGATATCCTCGACCGCGACGCCGACGCCTTTCTTGGCTGGTTGAAGGCGGGCGGAGCAAAAGAAAACATGTTGTCGAAAGAGGTCGTCGAAACCTTCGTAAGAACATGCAAGGGTCGTGCACTCGCCCGAATATTCTCATTCGTCAACGACCAATGGGAGCTGGCGAGGTCTTGGCCTCTCGCATTCGTAGGTCTGGGCTCGGATGACCTCGTTCGGGTTTTGCTCGCCGATCTCAAGTACAGTCGTCAGTTCGACCTCGAGGACATCGAGATGTTCCGCTGGACGATGGCGGAGAGACCGTGGACGGGCGTTGGTTTGACCCTCGAGCTGCTTCCGAATCTTGCCGGCGATCCATCAACTCTGTATCCGGGGGGGCAGGAAGAGGTTCTCGCTCCTGTACTCGTGAAAGATCCGGAGTTTTCTGACGAATTGGAGCGATACCGTCGTTTTCATGGGCCGATATTGAGAGGCCTGCGGTCCAATGGCGGGGCGGAGAATACTGAACGCGCCCACGAATCTTCCGCGAAGGATGATCGCGGGACGCTCGAGACGAATGTTTTCCAACTCATTCACCGGCTCGGTACCAACAGCAAGCAACCGAAAAAACAGAGCCAACAGAAAAAACACGCTCAGTTCGGCCCGACCGAGGATTCAAGGCAGCGGGCCAAGCCTGGCGTCAACATGTTTGGTTACTTCAAGAGTCCGATCGGACTCGGAATGATGAGCCGAGGGTTGGCGACGGCGCTCGAGCTTCGAGGCATGCCGGTGGCCAAAAACCTGATGGGGAACTTCGCGCTGGAAAATCAAATTGAGATCGCGGATTGGGTCGGGAAATTCGATTTTTCTTTTGCCTCTAGTATTTTCGTCACCTACCCGCATCACCACGAGCTGCTCCTCAACCGTTTGCCCGACGAAATGACGAGTGGGCGGCAGAATATCGCCTACCTGGCATGGGAACAGCGGGACGGAAATCCTTACTGGCGGCAAGCCTATGAAGGTTTCGACCAGATTTGGGCGCTCTCCGAGTTCGCCGCGCAAGCGTTTCAGAATGTACTGCATCGAGATGTGACCGCCGTACCCTGCGCGGTCGATTTCGATGTCTTCCCACCTCCTGCCCCCAAGAAAATATTTGGCTTGGATCCGGAACGATTTGTATTCCTATACGTTTTTGATGCCAATAGCTCGATCGAGCGAAAAAATCCGGAGGCGGCGATCCGCGCCTTTTCGATTGCTTTCTCAACTGATGACCCCGTGACCTTGTTGGTTAAGGTCTCCAACCCCCACGGGCTCGAGCATCGCCAACGCTTGCGGAAGATGGTGGAGGCCGCCGCAAGGACTAAACTGGACATCAGATTTGTTCTTGAAGACATGCCACGCCGGAATGTTCTTGGCCTCATTTCTGCTGCGGACTGCTACGTGTCACTCCACCGGGCGGAGGGTTTCAGCTACACGTGCGCCGAAGCAATGGCGTATGCAAAGCCGGTCATAGCAACGAACTACTCCGGGAACCTTCAGTTCATGGACCGTGAGAACTCGTATCTCGTCGATTACGATGAGGTCGAAGTGGCAATACCGGAGGGGCCCTTTCAACGAGGAAGTGTCTGGGCTGAAGCTGATGTCGAACAGGCCGCAGACATGATGAGGGAGGTCTATTCCGACGTCGAGGCGGCAAAGCTCATCGGCAAACGAGCCAGTCGAGACGTGCGGCGGCAGCTTTCTTACGAGGCGATCTCCCAAATCGCCCAAAAAGCGCTTTTGCAGGGTGGAAGATAATCCGATGATTTCCTATGCCCAAAATTTCGAAGACGTCATCCTCAACAGAGTGTTTTGGGGGAAGACCGGTGGATTTTACGTCGATGTTGGCGCGTGGGACCCCACAGTCGATTCTGTGACGAGACACTTTTACGACCTCGGCTGGAGCGGAATCAACGTGGAACCGGCTACGGAACCGTTCGGCGCGCTTCAAAACCAGCGTCCGCGAGACATCAACCTGAACGTGGCGCTCGGTGACTGCATGGAGACAAGAGACTTTTTTGAGGTGCACGACACCGGTTTATCAACTTTCCGCACAGAAATATTGGACGATCTTCCAAAATTTGGCTTCGATCACGTTGTCCGGCCGGTCGAGGTCACAACCCTCAACGAGGTGTGCCAAACACATGTAGATGGCCCGATAGATTTTATGAAGATCGATGTCGAGGGATGGGAGGAAGCCGTAATCCGGGGAGGAGACTGGCAGACATTCAGGCCAGCCGTCCTCGTCATTGAGGCAGTCCTGCCTCGCCTGGATGCCTTCTCCGAGGCGGCGTCACCTCCCTCAAACGCAGCAAACGGCAATGCTCCCGTCCGCACGGGCTTTGCGAGCCTGCTCTCTGACGAGGGCTATGAACTCTGTTTCTTCGACGGGTTGAACGAATTCTACGTCGCGCGGGAAGCGCTTCATCTTCGTGAGAGAGTCAGTGTCCCTGCAAACGTCTTTGACCAGTTTCTTCTGTACCGAATGTACGAGGCAGAAATGGAATTGAATCGTGTGCGAGAAGCGCAGGAAGATCTCAGGCAGCAGCTCGAACGTTGCCAGAGTGAGCTTTCAAGGCGTGAAGAATGAGGATGACCAGACGGATCTTCGCATTGAACCGCCGATCTATCTGCAGCCTCCTGGCTACCGGAGCTCTCTCTGTTGTCGTTCTTCTTGGTGGCTGTGCAGGCGATTCCGCTGATCATCGACAACAGGTTGAGTACTTCGACTTCTCGGCTGCACACGCCGCGGCCACCCATTGGTCACAGACGGAAGATATCGACTTCGGTACCCCGGATGCTCGGGAATCCCTCATCAGCGGGTGGTCAGTCGATGAACTCTGGGGAGGCGACACAACGTTTGTCTGGGGTATCGGAGAAGGCTCGGAGCTGAGGTTTGACCGGTTTAGCCGGGGCGATCTCAGATTACGTTTACATTGCCGGCCGCTCGTGGGGTCCGGAGGCCCTCTAACGCGGGCGATTCGCGTTGCCATCAATGGAATAGGCATCTCAGAGGTGGAACTCCAGCCGGGCACCTTTCGAACCTACGAGGTGCTGATCCCATCGGAGTCCTTATCCCTCGGCGAAAACAGGATTGTTTTCCAGTATGACTCTGCATCCTCGGAAAGAAAGAGACCACACGGCGAGAAGCGCGATCTTAGAGTTGCCTGGGACTGGATGAGGTTCGACTCGAATGAGTCGGAACATATACCGTTGCCGGCCGATGGGAACGCCGAGGACGTCCTGATGCTCCGGTTGAAGACCAGGACCGATTTTTTTGTCGAACTTCGTCCCGGCAGTCGGATCGAATGGGCGGCAGCCCGGGCGTGGAATGGAGCTTCTAAATCCGACATGGAGCTCCATATTGAGGTCGAAACGGATGACGCGGATAAACGCACTTTCGTGATACGCCCTTCGGAATTGTCGAAGCTAAACACGCGAAGCCCGGCCCTACCTCCGGTCAGGGCCTTCGCCCGGATTTCATTCCTTGCCGTTAGGGATTCAGGTGAAGCAGGCTCAGGCGGCGCGCAGGGAGTGGCGCTATATGGCCCCCGTCTGGTGGGTCCGTCGGAACCTCACGAGAAGGGGTCTTTTTCGCAAACCACACCAGGAAAACTGGCGCCACCGATCACCGAGCAGTGGCGACATCCAAATATCATCGTCTACCTCATTGACGCCCTCAGAGCCGACCATTTGGGTGTTTACGGATATTCGAAGCCTGTATCCCCTGAGATCGACGCATTCGCTGCCGATGCCGTCGTTTTCGAAAGGGCGTTCGCGCAGTCGAGCTGGACGAAGACATCGGTTGCCTCGATTCTAAGCGGTTTGTTCCCCTTGTCCCATGGCACCTTTCATCGCGAGGATCTCCTCCATCAGACTCCCGACGTGCTACCGGGACTGCTACATGAAGCCGGTTACCAAACGATGGCCGTCAGCGCGAGCACCGTGATATCGCCGGATTTCGGATTCGATCGTGGATTCGAGGAGTTTCACTTTATCGAAGCTTCCGGAAATGACTTCCCTGCGTTCGCCTACTCAGATTTAGTCACAGACCGGTTTCTCGAGTGGATTTCCGCTCGTCAAAAAGGCGAAGAGCCGTTCTTCGCGTACATCCATACGCTCGACCCCCACGAACCTTATGGCCCGCCTGATCTTGCTCGAGACGAGGTTTCCCCCCGGCCGTCAAGAATCTGGGAACTGCAGAGACATTGGGAAAGCCGGATCAACGAGTTTCTCGAGACTCACGAGGAATTCAGCGAACTCGATGTTCGCGACCATCTTCTCCAACTCTATGACCGAGACATCTCATTCAACGACCGTCAATTCGGCAGATTGATCGAGGCCCTCAAGGACCTTGGAATCTACGACTCGACGGTCATCGTCCTTCTTTCGGATCATGGTGAGGAGTTCCTTGACCACGGCCACTGGACCCATGGCCAGACGCTGTACATTGAGCAGCTCGACATTCCTCTGCTGTTGAAGCTACCACACCAACGTGGGAGGGGTCTGAGAGTCTCGTCGACCGCTCAGCAGGTCGACGTGGCGCCCACATTGCTGGAAGCCGCTGGCCTGGACCTACCATCCAGTTTCGAAGGCAAGAGCTTACTGGCCTTGATCGATGGCCTTTCCCCCATCGGAAGAATGACGGCGCCTGTCACCGACGAACTCGTACTATCCAATCTACGGCTTGATATCACCGAGACTGACAGCCTTTTATGGAATGGTCTCCATCTCATTCGGTGGAAGCCGGATAAGCCTGATGAGAGAGTGGAGCTGTACGATCTCGCGGGGGACCCGCAAGAGAAAATCGACCTTTCACCTGCCCGTGCCGCAACAGTCGGCTTCTTGCGGACACTCCTCAGGTTTTCGGCTCAAGAACGGAGTGCGTCTTATAAGCCCCAACAGCTTAAGATCGAAGGGAGCGTCGAGGAGCGCCTCCGAGCCCTCGGATACGTCGAGTAAGGCCCGTTCCCGAACTCCGCCTGGGTTTCTGGTGTGGCCTGGCTTCGACGAGGTCTCTTGGGAGGGTTTTTTCAGGGGCCACCGATCGTTTCAGTCGAGATAACCGAGAGCTTTCAGTTGCTCCTCGAGTTCCTTGTTCAGAGGGCCAGCTTGATGTTTTTGGGCCATTTTCCCCTGCTGACCCCGTCGTGATTTCAAGAGCAACAACCTCAAGTAGCCGGTCCAGGGGTCATCGTCCGATGCCAAGCTCGTTCTTTCATCGAAGTCTGCTCGAAGGTCAAATGTTTCCAGCTCAAGTCCA
>Ga0316198_10001355_pt1 | contig 14314 bp, 10 predicted proteins | sample OudBieAanoxic_MG_FD_204935 | JGI IMG/M metagenome (GOLD analysis project Ga0316198, IMG submission 204935) | Coastal sediment microbial communities from Oude Bieten Haven, Netherlands - site A anoxic | ecosystem: Environmental > Aquatic > Marine > Coastal > Sediment | place: Netherlands...
CCTCGACCTCAAGCCCGAGATCGACAAGAACATCACCCGCCTCGACTTCCGTTGGGCATCGAAGAACGGCTTTGCCGTCACCGCCAACGGAGTCTGGTCCGAGACCAAGAGCCGCAACACCGGCAACAAGGCCGACTACTCCGGCTATGTCGTGACCGCCGCCAAGCGCTTCGGCAACAACTTCCGCCTGCGCTGGAACGGCAAGGTCTACCAGACCGAGACCAACAGCGTCTGGATCCAGCCCATCGAGCGAACCACCATGGCCGGGCCGCATTCCGGCATGACCTACCGAGACTTCTATGAAGTCGGCTTCGAGCAGTGGCGGAACTCGGCCCTCAACCGGGACGGCGCCGATTCCAAGCTCGATGCCAGCTATCGCTTCGGTCGCAAGTGGGGCACCCTCCGCGGCATCTGGAACTACAGCGTCGTCGACCGCGAGTTCTACGAGGTCGCCCCCGGTGAGAAGAAGACCACCTCGAACATCCTCGGCGTGACCTACCGCATGCGGCCGGCCAAGGGCCTCCGCCTCGACGCCGAGTTCAAGCACGGTGACGTCAACAACGCCTTCATGGTGATCGACGGTGCCTGCTCGACCCTGGTATCCGATCGTTACAGCAACCCGTGGCAGCGCGAGACGCCGCAGTACGACTCCTTCCAGGACGCACGCATCGCCGAGACCACGGCGACGGCTTCGAGCTGGAACAAGGCGGTTCTCGCGGTTGGCTACAACTTCGGCCAGACCACTCTCACCGGCCGCTATGTCTATTGGGACGGCACCAACACCGATGGCGACCTCACCGACTGGTCGAAGAACCGTTCGACGGCCACCATCACCGCCTGGTCCCCGGGTGGCGCTAACTGGGACTGGTATGTCGGCTGGGCGTATCAGGACTTGAGCCTGGACGCACCGGCGTGCATTCCCGTCTTCGATGGTTGAGCAGGCACAGTCATGGGTGGCCAGGATGGCTACTCCCGCGACCTGCTCAAGTACAACGAAACCTCGAACAGCATCCTCGGCGGCGTCAAGATCCGCCCCGGTGACCACTGGGACCTCGGTCTCAACGTGACCTACACCGCGTCCGAGGGCGGGCTCGATCCCTTCGATCTCCCGGCCGACGACTACGTGGCGATCACCCCGCCCATGTCGTATGACTTCTCCAAGAGCCACACCTACTCGAACATCGACGTCGACCGTCTCAACTTCGACGCCATGCTCAAGTACAAGATCAACGAAGACCTCTGGCTCCGCCTCTGGTATCAGCTGGCTGATTTCGACGACAAAGATCCGTATCTCTATGACACCACCGGGATGGTCCAATGGGCGACCGTCACCGCCGGCTGGTCGTTCTAGACTTTCCCCTTCATATCGATTCGGCCCCGCCATTCGGCGGGGCCTTTTTTCAATCTTGAACCCGGACAGGGTTCAAGATTGATCGCGGCGTAGCCGAAGGCGAAGCAGTGCCGGGTGAGACCAACCGGCACAAATACGGACCCGGCACGTCCCGCCGCACGTCCCTGACCTGTGGAGGGGCGATACTGTTCGCTGCCGCTGTCCCGGTTCCTGTCGTTGCCGCTTTCGCTGCCGCTGTCGCGGTCGCTGCTCCTGTACCTGATTCTGCCTCTGTCGCTGACGCTGCATCGGGCACGGGCACGGGAACGGGAACGGGTGCGGGAGGAAGCCTATACCTTCGATCCCAAACGGTCGTAGAGCACCGGCAGGACCATGAGCGTCAACAGCGTCGAGGTCACCACCCCAAAGACCACGACGACGGCAAGGGGTCGTTGGACCTCCGACCCCACTCCGGAGGCCCACACCATGGGCAGCAGACCGAGGGCGGTGGTCGCGGCGGTCATCAGCACCGGGCGCAGCCGCATCTCGGCACCCTCCTCCACCGCGTCCCTCCGGGGTTTCCCTTCCGCCTCGAGGGTCCGGAAAAACTCCACCATCACCAGCCCGTTGAGGATGGCGATGCCGAAGAGAGCGATGAACCCGACCGAAGCCGACACCGATAGGTACATCCCGAAGAGCTTGAGCCCGATGACCCCGCCGACCAGCGCCAGAGGGATGTTGGCGAGGATGAGAAAGACCGGCCGCGCGTCGCGAAAATTCAGATAGAGCAGGATGAAGATGAAGACCAGCGAGATCGGCACCATCATCTTGAGCCGCGCCATGGCCCGCTGCTGCTGCTCGAACTGGCCTCCCCACGTGATAAACGAACCGGTGGGCAGCTCGATCTCCTCGGTCAGCCGCTGCCGCGCCTCGGCGACGAATCCACCGATGTCGCGCCCAACCACGTTGAGCTCGACGACCACGCGTCGTTTCCCCTCCTCGCGGGAGATCTGCGCCGGGCCTTCCACGATCTCGAAGTCCGCCACCTCGCGGAGCAGCACCCTCTCTCCCGTCGGGGTTGCGAGAGGCAGGTCACGCAGATTGTCGACGTTTGCGGTGTAGGCGCGCGGCAGCCTGACCACCACATCGGTGCGGCGATCGCCCTCGGGGACCGTGGTCACGACCCGGCCGCCGATGGCGGTCTCGATGAGCGACCTCACCGCGGCGACGCTGATGCCGAGCCTCGATAGCCTCCGCCGATCCATCTCGATCTCGAGGTAGCCGAGCCCTTCTACCGCCTCGACCTTGATGTCGACGGAGCCCTCCACCTCGCCGAGAACGCCGGCGATCTCATCACCGACCATTGCGAGTTCGTGAAGATCCTCCCCGAAGACCTTGACCGCGATCTGGGACTTGACGCCCGAAAGCAATTCGTCCACCCGCATCTGGATCGGTTGGGTGTAGCCGAACTCGACGCCCGGAATCTCCACCAGCTTCTGTCGAATGGCATCCACGAGTCCGGCCTTGGTCTCTGCGGTGGTCCACTCCGACCGCGGCCGGAGGATCACATAGGTGTCGCTCTCACCCACCCCCATGGGGTCGGAGGAGATATCCGATCGTCCGGTCCGACTGACCACGTGAACGACCTCGGGCAGCTCCATAATGGCGGCCTCGATCCGGGCCACCGTATCGAGGGACTGCGTCAGCGAAACCGAGGGAATCTGAAAGGGCTGCACCACGATGGATCCCTCATCCATGCTCGGCAGAAACTCGGTCCCCAGGGTCGGCACGATCACCACTGCCGCCATGAGCATCACGACCGCGGCCCCGACGACAAACCACGGGTGCTCGAGCGCCCACCTCAGGTGCGGCCGGTACATCCGCCGAACAACATCGGCGGGGTGGGGAATACGGCCGCCGCCGAAGACCGGTGCCGGTTTGAGACCAATGGATGCCAGAACGGGAATCAGGGTCATGGACAGCAGCAGCGCGCAGCCGAGCGCAATGGAGATGGTGTAGGCGAGCGGCGCGAACATCTTCCCCTCGAGCCCCTGAAGCGTCGCGATGGGCAGGAAGACCACGATGATCACCGCCACACCGTAGACGATGGGCCGAGCCACCTCGATGGCCGCCTGTTGGACAAGGGCGGTGCGATTCCGGCCGGCCGAGTCATCCCGTCCGAGCAGCCGCACCGTGTTCTCAACCAGCACGATGGCGCCGTCACCCAGCATCCCGATGGCGATGGCGAGACCCGACAGGGTCATGAGATTCGACGACATCCCGAAGATCCTCATCACCAGAAAGGTCGCCAGTGCGGCCAGGGGAAGCTGGATCGCGACCAAGAGCGCCGACCGCACGTGGCCCATAAAGAAGAGCAGGACCAGGACAACGAGAACCGCACCCTGGAGAAGGGCCTTCTCAACGGTTCCGAGAGCGGTCCGAACCAGTTCGTCACGATCGTAGAACGGCACTACCTCGACATCGTCGGGCAACGACTGACGGGCGATCTCGAGCTGCTCCTTGACGCCGTTGACGACGTCCCGGCCCGAGCCTCCCTTGAGCATGAGCACGATTCCGGCTACGGTCTCGCCCTTGCCGTCGCGGCTGATGGCTCCCTGGCGGATCTCCGACGCGATCTCAACCGTTGCTGCCTGGCTGAGCAGCACCGGGATGCCGTCCCGGAAGGCGACCACTGTCTCTTCGAGGTCTTCAACAGACCGGACCCAACCGTCACCGCGAACGACAAACTGTTCGCCGCCGCGCTCGACAAAGGCCCCTCCGGCCACTCCGTTGTTGGCCGCCACCGCGGCTGCGAGTTCTTCTAAGGCGAGATTGAAGCGCCGCAAGGCGGTGGGGTCAGCCACAACGTGGAACTGCCGCACGTGACCGCCGAAGGAATCCACCCCGGCGACTCCCGGGACCGTTCGCAGGATGGGTCGCAGGACCCAGTCCTGGAGACTTCGCAGCTCCATCAGATCGCGTTGGTCGCTCTCGAGGGTGTACTGATAGACCTCGCCCAGACCGGTGGAAATGGGGCCGAGATTCGACTGCGTACCTTCGGGCAGCTCGCCGGAGACGGTGAAGATCCGTTCCAGAACCAACTGGCGGGCGAAGTAGATGTCGGTGCCGTCCTCGAAGACCACGGTCACCATGGACAGACCGAACTTGGACAGCGAACGCACCTCGGTCGAGTGCGGCAGCCCGGCCACCGACTGTTCGATCGGGTACGTCACGAGCTGCTCGATCTCGAGCGGCGAAAGGGTCGCGGCCTGGGATATCACGGTGACCTGGATGTTGGTGACATCGGGGAATGCATCGATGGGAAGCTGTCGAAAGGCGGCCCAACCCGCACCGATCAGCAGAACGGCAAGGAGGATGACCACCAACCTGTGAGCCAGTGACATCTCGATGAGTCGCTGCATCTCAGTCTCCCTCGCCCTCGCCGCCGAGGAGGGTCGACTTGAGGAGGAAGACTCCGCCCGTGGCGATCCGGTCGCCCACCGAGACTCCATCCGCAACCTCGTGCGCGACGCCGTCGAAGACCCCGAGCACAACCGGCCGAAGCTCGAAGGACCCTTCGCTCAGCTCGACGAAAACGACGTCTCTTCCCGCCACGTTGATAATGGCGGACGCGGGCGCCGCGGCCGCGAGTCTCACCTCGCCGTGGGCGATGTTCCCCTCGACAAAAACCCCGGGGTAGAGCGAGGCGCCCCCTTCAACGATCTCGGCCCGCAGCTTGATGGTCCTGGTCCCGGGATCGACCTGCGGTACCTTCGTCACCACCTTCGCCGACCCGATGAGATCCGATCTGCCGACCGGGGCGAAGTCGACCCGATCGCCGGCCGCCACTGCGGCAGCCTGATCCGGGGCAATCTGAAGTTCGAGCTCGACCCGTTTGGGGTCACCCATCACGAGCAGGGTCTGGTACTCCTCGACCCACTCCTGGTCCTCCACCGCAAGCTCGAGCACAACGCCGTTGGTCGGCGCAATGATCGGCAGGTGGGCGTCGGTCGTCCGATGCTCGAGCACGTCCTCCAACGCGGCCTCCGGGAACCCATGGTCGAGCAACTCCTCGCGGGTGATGGTGAATTCGAGCTCGGCCGCCCAGGCCTCCTGCTCGCGCACCTGAAGATCGAGGCGGGAGATCCCTTCGATGGCGTAGAGCTCGCGGCCCGCCTCGAGCCTGGTCGCCGCCAGGGTCGCCCGGTCTCGGGCCTGCAGGAGCTCGGCCTGCATGGACAGGAGCTCATGCGCATGGATCGCCACCAGCACCTCGCCGGTCCGAACCCGGTCACCCGGGGCCACGCGCAGATCCTCGACCCGCCCCGGGATGACCGCCTTCAAGGTCAGGGTCGATCCCGGAACCCGAATCACCTGGCCGACGACCCGTTGACTGTCGCCGAAACCACGTTCCACCACCGGCGCGACCACGATCCCCGCGCGCTCTCGTTGCCTCGCGTCGAGCTCCACCACCTCTGCCGCCGCCGTCGGCGCTGCCACCATCAGGATGATTCCCATCGCCGTCAAACGCATCTCAGTCCTCCTCGTCAGCAACCGGGTGGGGCAGTGGAAAGATCGACGGATCGCCGAGCAGAACCGCGAGATCGAGGCGAGCCTGAAGCAAAGTCCTGCGGGCATCGATGGTCTCCTCCACGATGCGGTCGAAGCGGCTGAGACCGTCGATGTATGCGAGATAGCTGATGGCCCCGAGCCGGAACTGTTCGGCCAACGAGTGCACCGCCACGGGGAGGTCATCCATCGCGGGCTCGAGCGCACGAAGCCGATCGGTCGCACCCCGGGCAGCGGCGAGAGCCCCCTCGGCCTCCCGCATGGCCTCGAGCCTGGCGGCGTCCAACGACGCGTCGGCGGCGTCGGCCCGCGCTCGGGCCTGCTCACGCTGGCGGTGGCCGGCGGCGCCCAAGGGCAACGGCACGGTCAAACGGAATCCCCAGGCATCGAAACCCGGCAGCCCATCGAGGGCCGGAACACGCTCCCACTCGGCCTCGACCTCGGCGCGGCCCCAAGCGGTGGCCGATATCAGATCGGCGGCGCTCCGCTGGAGCTCCGCGTCACCGCTCGCGAGGCGAAGAACCGGGCCCTCCGCCAGCTCTTCGTTGCTGAAAGCCACCGCCGCCGGTGTCCTTGAAACCACGGTCAGCGCCTCGAGATCACCTCGCCGGACCGATCCCCATTCGCTGCCGCACAACTCGCGCAGCGCCGCCTCGGCCATCAGGAAGTCGGCACGGAGAGCAGCCAACCGAGATGACTCGCTGACATGTTCCAGGTTGAGCTGCCGAACTTCGGTTCCGGCAATCTCGCCGAGTTGATACCGCGCCTCCTGGAGATTGAGGGCATCATCCAACCGGCTCAAACGTGCCGTCGACAAAGCCTCCAGCTCGAGAGCGGTTGCGACATCGAGCCAGCGTCTGCCCGCTTCTGCAGCGGCCGTGAGCGAGGCGACACCCCGCGCCGTCACCACCCAGCTCTCAGCGCTTCGGACGAGGGCCCTCGCCTTCGAGATCTGACCGGGAAAGTTGAATGGAGTCCCGATCCGAAGGTAGTCGGCAGCGTTGGGATTGCGGCTCGATCCCCCCATACCCTCGCTCTGCCACTCGAGGAACGGCGGTCCGGCAGCGGCCTCGCGTCGCTTGGCCGCTCCATCGGCGGTCACACCGGCCTGTCGGGCCCGCAAACCCGGGTACTCGCTGACTGCGACCCTCTGGGCGGCAAGCAGACGACCAACGACATCTCGGCCCGCGACTCTCTGGTCGGAGGCCAACGTTGGAGGTGTTCCGGCTGTCAGAAATGCAGACACCAATAACGTGGTAGCAAGAGCCCGCACTGGTGGTCCCTCCCTCTGGTCGCCGGCATATCGGCCCGACGGCTTTCAAGTATGGTCGTTCCTGACCGCCATCGCAAGAAGTCTTGTGTTTTTAATTATTTGAACAGTTACTCAAGCCTGAGAAGCTGCTCTGACTGCGATCAGATGGTCAGCGAGGCGAGCCAGCGCAATTCGACTCCGTCAAACGGCTAAATCTCCGTTCCATCCGGGATGATGCTGTTCTTGGGAATCACCACGATCCCGTCGCGAATGGCCCAGCCGTCGCCATCGGCCTCCTGCACTCCCGCGGTGTTGATGATCTTCACCCCGCGGCCGATGCGGGCATTCTTGTCGATGATGGCGTTGGTGATCAGCGAACCATCACCGATGCCCACCGGCGGCGCGTCTGCAGGGGCCAACGGGTAGTAGTTGTCGACACCCATGACCAGCGCTCGTTTGAGAGTCGCTCCACTGATGTTGGCCCGCAGACCGATGACGGAGTCTTCCACAGTCGAATTGACGACCCTCGAACCATCACCGAGAAGGACCCGGGTGAAGCAGCAGCTGTCGAGCCGAGCGCCCGGCAGGTGCCGGGGCCGGGTGTAGATGGGCCAGTCCCGATCGTGGAAGCTGAATGGAGGATTGAATTTCACCAGATCCATGTGCGCATCGAAGAAGGCGCGGGTGGTTCCAATGTCCCGCCAATAGCCCTTGAAGAAATGAGCCTGAACCCGCCGGCGGCCGACCTCGGCCGGGATGACGTCGCCACCGAAATCGACGAGATCGTTGTCCAGGGCCTCGATCAACGCCTGCTTTCGAAAGAGGTAGATTCCCATGGATGCCAGATAGGGCTGGTCGGCCCGGACGCCCTTCTCCTCGAGCAGATCCGGCGACACCTCCATCCCGGACCGTTCTTCGGCTGTCTTGGGCTTCTCTCTGAACTCCAGGATCCGACCATCCTCGTCCACCCGCGCCGCGCCGAAGCCGGCGATCTCGGCCTCGGAGCAGGGCATCACTCCGATGGCCACATCGGCGTCATGCAGCATGAGATCGGCCAGCAGGTCGCGGTAGTCCATGCGGTAGAGATGGTCTCCCGCGAGGATGAGCACGAACTCCCCTCTGATCTGACTGAAGACCCTCTCGTTCTGTCGAACCGCGTCGGCGGTGCCCTGAAACCACGAGCTGTCGCCATCGGTCTGCTGGGCGGCCAGGATCTGGACATAGCCCGTAGAAAAGGTATCGAAGCGGTAAGTCCGACCGATGTGGCGGTGGAGCGAGACCGAATTGAACTGGGTCAGGACATACATTCGCTGCATGTGCGAGTTGATGGCGTTGGAGATGGGGATGTCGATGAGCCGGTACTTTGCCGCGATGGGCACCGCCGGTTTGCTCCGGTTCATGGTCAGGGGAAAGAGACGGGTTCCACGACCACCGCCGAGGATCAACACCGTGACGTCGTGTGCGAGATCTTCCACCCTGGGCATTGCGAGCACCCTCCATCGATCACCGTTTCAGGGCGAGTTTATCACCGATCCTTGAACCCGGAAGATGATGCTCACGAGGCCGATTCGGGCGTCCTAGTCAAGCGTCCGACCACCACAAACGCAACCCCGAGCGCCAGCAGGTAGGCCACGGCAGCCGACCGAAACGGCCAGGCGGAGCCCTGATGAAATGCGATCTCGGCCCAGATCGGGCCGCCGATCCGGGCCAAGGACGAAAAGGCCTGGTAGATCCCCATGACCCCACCCACCTCGTCGGGTTGGACGAGCTTGGTTGTCAGGGATGACAGCGTGGGTGATACCAACCCCTGCCCGAGGGCGTAGACGCCGAGGACAGCCAGCAACCCACCGATCGTCGTCGGATAGGGCAGGACGGCCACCGACATCGCGGCGAACACCAATCCCGTCACCAGGACCTTCTGCTCGCCGAAGACCTTGACGAGACGACCTACCATCCCACCCTGGACCACGGCCCCGAGCACACCCGCGTAGACAAAGAGCCAACCGATCCGCGACATCCCGAGACCGTGCTCGGCCTTGGCGAACTGGGCAAAGGTGGTCTCGAAATTGGAGAAGGCGAAGATCACGAGAAGGACCGTCGCAAAACACAGAACAAGCAACGGGTGGAGGCCGATGGTTTGGCGCAGGCTCGCCGGGCTCAGCGGATGTTGGCGGGACGCGGTGCGCGCCTCCGCGGGGAGGGTCTCGGGAAGCTTGAAGAAAACCAGCAGGAATGCCACCGTGGATGTCGCGGCGGCCGCGACACCGGGCAGCCACGGTTGGATATCCACAAGCAGCGCCGCCACAGCGGGGCCGACGATGAAACCGAGCCCGAAGGCGGCCCCGATGATCCCCATACCCTTGGCCCGATCCTCCGGCCCGGTGATGTCGGCGATGACCGCCTGGGCGGTGGCGATGTTGCCGCCCGAGATGCCGTCGATGATCCGGGAGGCGAAGAGCACCGCCATGGACCCGGCAAATCCGAAGAGCAGATAACCGATAACCGATCCGACGAGGGAGACCAGCAGCACCGGCCGGCGCCCCACCCGATCGGAGATCCGACCCAGGATGGGGGCGAAGAGAAACTGCATGGCCGAGTACGAGGCCATCAGCAACCCGAGGGTCAGCCCCGATGGTCCGAAGCGCTCACCGTACAGCGGCAGAATGGGGATGACGATCCCGAATCCCACCAGATCGATGAAGACGATGAGGAAGATGATGCCGATCTTGGTGCGGTGTTCTTTCAGGGGAGGCTCCACTTCAACGCGCGACTGAGAATCAGCATTCTACAGGGCCTAGATGCTGGATGCTGGATGCTGGATGCTGGATGGGATCATCGCGCCATCGCACGAAAGCTTCAGCCCACAGATCACACAGATGAACACAGATTCCATCGCACCATCGCTCTCATGAGACCGCAGATAGCCCAGATCAACGCAGATCGACCCATCGCAGTCCATCGCAGGGTTGAACCGCAAAGACGCTAGGGACGCAAAGACGTCGCAGTTGACAATGGGCGAAGCGCAGCTTGCAGGTCGTCCGACCCTCGTGTTGACGAGCCCTGCACCGAAACGGCTTTCGGTCGTCCGCTTTGAAGCGCCGACGTCTCGTCGGCGATGAACGGAGATGCTCACCGAGCGATGATCAATGGTGAAGACCTCAAGACCTCAAGACCTCACGACCTCTCGCTACGGCAGAGCGCCGTCTTCGATCCAGCGTCGATAGAGCTCGATCTCCTCGTCCGGAAGCTTGATCGAACCGACGACGGTGCGCGGCATGCCCCGACCGATCTCGACATCGTGGATCAGCTTCCGCCACAGGTATGAACTCTCGACATCGCCGGGGGCCACGATGAGGACCTCCGGCACCTGAGTCGAGGCCCGTCCGACCATCTCTCCGTGACCGGTTCCGACCTCGAGCACCAACTTCGCCTCGGGTTCTTCAGCGGTGTGACAGCTCAGACAGCGGGCGAGGACCAACGGTTCGAGGTGGTCGGCGTAGGTCACCGGCACCCCTTCAGGCACATGGGGGATCTCGACATCGGAGCAACCCAGCGCCGCCATGCCGAGCATCACCGCAAGGGCCAACCGTGGACTCATCCCATCTCTCCTCGAGGCGTGGCAACCTTTGTATCCCGGCAGCTATTCCCCCATCCCGGTCGCCACGCACGATGAGCGGCCGAACTCGGGACCTGAATCACACCCCGAGACCCGCAATCCGGATACACTGACCCCCCTGTCTCGCAATACCGTCGTTCTTCGCCAGGTGGCCAACGCACCGCCACAGCCGGATTTCGAATTCCTGCCCGAGGTTCAGACCCTCGTCGACGAGGTGAACGGCAACCGCTGGTTCGGCGATGTCGTCACCCTCGCCTCATACAATCGCCACACCCACTCCCCGGACAACTTGAACGCCCGGGATTGGTTGGTGACCCGATTCCAGGCGCTTCCGGACCTGACGGTGACCATACCGAGCTTCTCGGTTGCGGGCACCACGGCCTACAACGTGGTGGCAAAACTCGACGGCACCCTCGCCGTCGACGATTGGTACGTCATCGGCGGCCACTACGACTCCACCTCGGAGAATCCCTCGGTCGCCGCACCCGGCGCGGAGGACAACGCCTCGGGCTGCGCCGGGGTTCTCGAAATGGCCCGGATCTTCACCGCGCATCGACCGCGGGCGACCGTGCTCTTCATCTGTTACTCCGGGGAAGAACAGGGGCTCCACGGATCCGAGGCGCACGTTGCCGACCTCCTGACGGTCGGCGATCTCGACAAGGTCCGGGCGATGCTCGACATGGACATGATCGGATACACGGCCGACGCCGATCTCGACTGTCTGCTGGAAACCGAGTCCTTCGCCCAATCTCTCCTCGATCCCTTTGTCGACGCCGCCGCCGAGTACACCCAACTCAGAATCGTCACGTCGCTCTTCGCCTGGGGATCGGACCACGTCCCCTATCTCGACGCCGGGATTCCGGCGCTGCTGACCATCGAGAACGACTGGAGTCAATACCCCGACTATCATCGCACCACCGATCTCCCGGCGAATCTCACCATCGCCATGGCCGAGGAAATCCTCAAGATGAATGTCGGCGCCCTCGCCGCCCTCACCGGCGCCGAGCCCGGATGGGTCTTTTCCGACGGCTTCGAGTCCGGCGGCACCTCGTCGTGGAGCATCGTCGAGCCCTGATCGCGGGGTGACGGTACGAACCGGGACGCGTATGGTGTGTTCCGGAGGTTGCCATGGGCGACAACGGTCAATGGGACGCCGATCTCTTCCGCCGCGAAGGCCACCGAATGGTGGATTGGATCGCCGAGTATCTCGATGGCGGGGCACGCGAGATGCCGGTGCTGGCGCAGGTCGAGCCCGGCGAGATCAGCGGACAGCTCCCCACCGCCATGCCCGAACAGGCCGAGGATCCCGAAGCGGTCTGGCAGGATTTCCAAAACATCATCCTTCCCGGTGTCACCCACTGGAACCACCCCGGCTTTATGGCCTACTTCGGGATCACCGGTTCCGGTCCGGGAATCCTCGGCGACCTCATGTCCAGCGCGCTCAACGTCAACGGGATGCTGTGGCGCACCTGTCCCTCGTGCACCGAACTCGAACTCAGCGTCCTCGACTGGCTGCGGGACGGCATGGGGCTTCCCGGTGAGCTCTTCGGTTTTCTCTGCGACACCGCGTCGGTCTCCTCCATGCTCTCCCTCGCCGCCGCCCGCGAGGCGGCCGACCCTGAGGTCCGACGCCTCGGGATGGCCGGCCGTGCCGATCTGAAGCCCTTCCGCGTCTACGCCTCGGATCAGGCCCACTCGTCCATAGCCAAGGCGTGCGTCACTCTCGGTCTCGGACTCGACGGATTTCGCGGCATCGCGCACGATGACGATTACAGGATGGATGTCGCGGCGCTCGAAACCGCCATCGCCGAAGACCGCGCCAGCGGCACACGCCCCCTGGCCGTCGTCGCCACCGTCGGCACCACCTCCACCACCTCGGTGGACCCAGTGGCCGCCATCGGAGAAATCTGCCGACGCGAGGGGCTCTGGTTCCACGTCGATGCCGCCTACGCCGGATCGGCAGCCATTTGCCCGGAGCATCAGTGGATCTTCGACGGAGCCGAAAACGTCGACAGCCTGGTCTTCAACCCGCACAAGTGGCTCTTCACCTCCTTCGACGCCTCGGCGCTCTACACCCGTCACCCCGAAATCTTCCGACGCGCCTTTTCGCTGGTACCCGAGTATCTGACGACCCCGGTCACCGGTCAGGTGGTGGATCTCATGGACTACGGCATCCAACTCGGCCGCCGCTTTCGCGCCCTCAAGCTGTGGTGGGTCATGCGCTGTTTCGGCGCCGAGGGCATTCGGGCCCGGCTGCGTCACCACATAAACCTCGCGCGCGAGTTCGCCGGCTGGATCGATGCCCACCAAGATTTCGAGCGCATGGCGCCGACCCCGTTCTCGGTCATCTGCTTCCGCGCCGTGCCACCGGAGGTGGAGGATTCCGAGGCCGTTGACGAGTTCAACATGGAGCTCATGGAGCGGGTCAACGCTTCCGGAGACATCTATCTCTCTCACACCAGGCTCGACGACGGCATTGCGCTCAGGGTCGCCATCGGGAACCTGGGAACCTCGAAAGCCGATGTGCAGCGATGCCGGGATCTGCTGGAGAAGGAAATGACATGCCTCTTCCGCCGCTGAGCAACGACGAGACTCTTGCCATACGTTTTTGGCGGAACCTCCGGGTGTCGATCCCGGTGGCGTTCTGGTTCGCCGTCCTCATCGTCCTCAATCTCAGTCAAACCCTTTCCCTCGTGATCAAACCCGTTTCCCCAAGTACCTTCCGCCGTTTCAACCGGTGGTGCGCGAACTTCTGGTGGGGCGGCTGCGTCGTCTTCACCGAGAGGTTCAATGGCACGAAGATCATCGTCTCAGGCAAGGACCTCCCCACCGATGAGAACGTCCTGGTGGTCTCCAACCACCAGCAGATGCCGGACATCACCACCATCATGGCGCTGGCCCGCGGCAAAGGTCGGCTCGGCGATCTCAAGTTCTTCGTCAAGAACGCCCTCAAATGGGTTCCCGGTGTCGGCTGGGGGATGCAGTTCCTCAACTGCCCGTTCCTCAAGCGCGACTGGTCTGCCGATCGCGAAAAGATCAACGCCACCTTCGCGACCCTGGTCAACGAACGGATCCCCATGTGGCTTGTCAGCTTTGTCGAGGGCACCCGCGCCACCGAGGCCAAGATCCGCGCCAGCGCCGAGTGGGCGGTCGACCGGGGGATCGAACCGACCCGCCACGTCCTCATCCCGCGGACCAAAGGATTCGTCGCCTCCGTCGAAGGCCTCGGAGGACACCTCAACGCGGTCTACGACTTCACCATCGGCTATGTCGAAGGCGTCCCCTCGCTGTGGCAGTTCATCACCGGCCGGGTGAAGCAGATCCACGTCCACGTTCGACGTTTTCCGTCCGATGAGCTGCCAAAGATCGAGGCCGAGCTCAAGCAGTGGCTCTTGGATCGCTTCTACGAGAAGGATGCGCTGCTCGAGGAGTACTACGAGACCGGTGCGTTTCCGGCTGAGGTACGGGCGGCTGAGTAGCTCCCGATCCCGAACTACTGCGACCGGGGCAGCGGCTGGTTCAGCGGCAGGTTCAGCGGCAGGTTCAG
>Ga0316198_10001356_pt1 | contig 14309 bp, 12 predicted proteins | sample OudBieAanoxic_MG_FD_204935 | JGI IMG/M metagenome (GOLD analysis project Ga0316198, IMG submission 204935) | Coastal sediment microbial communities from Oude Bieten Haven, Netherlands - site A anoxic | ecosystem: Environmental > Aquatic > Marine > Coastal > Sediment | place: Netherlands...
GGCTCGTCCGGCAGCCCGCCGTGCGGTGACAGCCGGGCCGGCGCGTTGAGGTAGGTATTCCTGTGGATCGAGCCGAAGCGGAGAAACTCGACATCCTCGAGTCCGGGGATCAGCTGGAATACTCGTTTCTGTTCACCGAGCTTGAGCCGGGTCTGAAACCCGACGAGGTTCCACATCCGACCGTCCTGGTCCTCCATCCGCAGCTGTACCACTGCATGGGGACGTCGGCCGGTGCGGGGATCGTTCAGGCCCACCGGTCGCATCGGACCGTAGCGGAGCGTCTCAGGCCCACGTCCCGCCATCACTTCGATCGGCAGACATCCCTCGAAGTACGGGACCTCGTCCCATTCGGGAGCGCGGTGCACGTCGGCCGCCAGGAGCGCAGCGAGGAACTCTCCGTATTCGGACTCGTCCATCGGACAGTTCAGGTAGTCAGCATCGCCTTTCCCGTATCGGGAGGCACGATAGACGATCTCATGTCGCAATGATTCGCCAGCCACTATCGGTGCGATCGAGTCGAAGAACGAGAGATGCTGTTCACCGAGTCGGCGACTGATGCTCTCCGCCAGCGCATCTGATGTCAAAGGCCCCGTCGCGATGATTGCCGGCGCAATGGGAAGTTCAGTGACTTCCTCGAGCACGATTCTGATTCGCGGGTGGGAACCGAGCCGACGGGAGACTTCTCCGGAGAATTCTTCGCGATCGACGGCGAGCGCCGCGCCAGCGGGAACCCGCGTCGCATCGGCGATCTCCAGCAGCTGGCAGCCGAGCATGCGCATCTCGGCTTTGAGCAGCCCATGCGGTGTGTCGAGCGCTTCGGCCTTGAATGAGTTCGTGCATACGACCTCGGCCAGGTCTGCGGTTCTGTGGGCCGGAGTCTCGCGGACCGGACGCATCTCGAACAGATCTACATCATATCCGAGCTCGGCCAGCTGCCAGGCCGCCTCCGAGCCCGCCAGGCCGCCCCCGATGACCGGGATACGGCTCTCAGTCATCCCTTCTTCGCTCTCCCACGCCGATTGCCCGAACCCTTCCGGTTTCCACCTCCGCGGGCTACTCGGGCCGCGATCAACTCGACCGCGCCGGCCACGTCCAACTGCTCCGGCGCCATGTCCTTCGGAAGGGACGCATTGGTCTTGCCATGCTTCACGTATGGGCCGTAGCGACCATCAAGGATCTGCATCGGCTCACCGTCTTCCGGATGTGCTCCGAGTTCACGCAGCACCTTGGGCGCGGCACGACGTCGCCCGCCCTTCGGCTGGGCGAGGAGTTCGACGGCTCGGTCGAGCTCCACCGCGAGGACATCATCATCCGGCTGGAGCGACCTGAAGTCTCCTTCGTGTACCACATATGGCCCGTACCGACCGATGCCGGCCTTCACTTCTCCACCCTTCTCGGGGTGTTCGCCCAGCAGCCGCGGAAGGGAAAGCAGGCCCAATGCCACATCCATGCCCACGTCCTCGGGACCAACGCCCTTCGGCAGAGAGGCCCGCTTTGGCTTGGGACCATCCTCCTCCTGCTCCCCGAGCTGCACGAACGGACCGTATCGCCCGACGAGCAGGCGCACGGCCAGGCCGGTTTCCGGATCCACTCCGAGCGGCTGATCCGCCTTCTCCTTCGCCTCGATGAGCTCTCTCGCCTTGTCCGGCGACAGATCCGCCGGCGACAGGCCCTCGGGAAGGGTGACTCGCAGAGGTTCCCCGTCTTCTGCCAACTCGAGAAACGGTCCGTAGCGGCCGATTCGGACCTCCCCATCGAGATCGTCGAAATCGCCGAGAGTCGATGCTTTTCTAGGGTCGATCTTCTGACCCTGTTCCTCCAGACGGGTCTCGAATCCGTCCGGCCCGCGGTAGAAATCTTCGAGGAATACCTGCCACTGCACGTCGCCGTCCGCGATCCGGTCGAGATCCGACTCCATGCGAGAGGTGAAACCGGGATCGACCAGATCCTCGAAGTGCTCCTCGAGTAATCTGGTCACCGCGAATGCCAGGAAGGTCGGGACGAGCTGCTTCCCGTCCCGATCCACGTAGCCGCGCTCCTGGATCGTCGCGATCGTCGGGGCGTACGTGCTCGGACGGCCGATCCCTTCAGCCTCCAGCGCCTTCACGAGGCTGGACTCGTTGTAGCGGGCCGGCGGTCGGGTCTCATGGCCCTCGGCCTCCAGCGCGATCCGCTTCAGCTCGTCACCTTGCGCCAGCAGCGGAAGGAAGACCTCTCTATCGTCCAGCGCGGCGTCGGGGTCGTCACTGCCCTCCACATAGGCCCTTAGAAAGCCGGGGAATACGGTCGTTTTGCCGCTTGCCTGGAACTCGGCATCGGCTGCCTGGATCGTGGCCTGGACGGTTCGGCGCCGTGCATCAGCCATCTGCGTCGCCATCATTCGCTTCCAGATCAGTTCGTACAGCGCTGCCTCTCGCCCGGAGAGACTGAGCTCCTGTGCGGTCCGCATCTGGTTCCCGGCAGGTCGAATCGCCTCGTGGGCCTCCTGTGCTCCCTTCGCCTGCTTGCCATAATTCCTCGGCGTCGGGCTGAGGAACTCCGTGCCGTACTTCTCCTCGATCCGCGCACGCGCGGCTCCAATAGCCTGAGATGAGAGGCGCACGGAGTCTGTTCGCATGTACGTGATATGGCCGGCTTCGTACAACCGCTGGGCGACGCGCATCGTATCCCGCGCCGAGAGATTCAGCTTGTTGTTCGCCTCCTGCTGCAGAGTGGAGGTCCTGAACGGCGCATATGGTCTCTGGCTGAAGTCTTTCGATGCGATGTTCGATACGACGAAGGTTTCGTTCTCGAGCCGGGCCAGGAGTTCGCGCGCACCGGGCTCATCCAGCAGTACGACGGCCTGCTCATCGGCTGGCATGCCAGTGTCGGAAGAGAAGTCGCGCCCGGTGGCAACCGGCTTCCCGGCCAGCTTCGTGAGCCTGGCCGGAAACTCACCGCCGTCGGCACCGAGAGTGGCGAGCAGGTCCCACCAGCTACCGGATCGGAACCGGCGCCGTTCGCGCTCACGCTCCACCAGTATCCGGACCGCGACAGACTGGACTCTCCCGGCGGACAGCGGGCGTCGGCTCACGGGGTCGACCGGCGAGATCTTCTTCCACAGCAGCGGCGACAATCCGTAGCCCACCAGGCGGTCGAGGATCCGGCGGGCCTGTTGCGCATCGACCTGCAGCATGTCGATCTGGCCCGGATTCTCCAGTGCCTTCATGACCGCGTCACGTGTGAACTCGTTGAAGCGTACGCGACGGAACCGTTCGCCATCGTCGGTCTCGTATCCCAGCTTCTGCGCGATGTGGAATCCAATCGCTTCGCCTTCACGGTCAGGGTCTGTGGCGATCAGCACATCGTCGACAGTCCTGGCCTGCTTCTTCAACGATGCGATGATGGTTCCCTTCCCCCTGACAGTGACGTACTCGGGTTCGAAACCGTTCTCGACATCGACGGCGAGCCCCTTCTTGGGCAGGTCCACCACGTGACCTGACGTGGCCTCCACGGCGTAGTCTTCCCCGAGTACTCGACCCAGGGTCTGCGCCTTGGTGGGCGACTCGACGATCACGAGGTGTTTTGCTTTGCGACTCGCCATTCCGGTCTATTACTCCATGTTCAGTTCAGAATCCGTGCGTGAGTCGGCGACCCCGGCCCCGGCCCGGTCGATCACCGTGGCCACCGCCTCTGCCACGCGGGCGGCCGTCCGATTCGAAGTGTCTACGGTATACGTGGACAGGCGGTAGGCAGGCAACCTCCGGTCGAGCAACTCCTGCAACACTTTCTCCGGCAATTCGTTCGCCAGCAGGGGTCGCTGCACTTCGTGCATCGCGAGGCGCCGTGCGGCCTCCCGCGGCGATACGCGGAGCCAGACGCGGATCGCATCAGGCCACGTATCACGGGATTCCGGATTGGCCATCCAGCCGCCACCCGCGGCGATAACCATCGGCCCTGACGCTACAACCGCCCTGGTCGCCTCGGCCTCCCGAGCCCGGAATCCGGACTCGCCCTCCAACTCGAAGATCTCGGCAATCGAGCGTCCTGCCGTTCGTTCGATCTCGGCGTCGAGATCTATGAACGGCACTCGCCACCGCTCGGAGAGCATTATTCCGACGGTGCTCTTCCCGGAACCCATCAGCCCGACGAGCACGACGGGCGACCCGGGACCCCGCTGCGGCCGGGTCATGCGGTGGGTGCCACCGGCATCATGGCGATCGGAAGGGGGCCGCCGAATTCACGCGCTCAAGGCCGGCTTCCAGGTTCTGTCGCATCTCCGCAAGGGAATCTCCGCCAAGCTTTTCGCGCAGCGCATCTGCCAGGACGAGGGATAGCATCGCCTCCCCCACGACCGCCGCGGCAGGAACCGCGCACACGTCGCTCCGCTCGCGCACGGCCTCGGCATGCTCTCCCGTGCTCAGGTCCACGCTGGTGAGGGGCTTCGTCAACGAGCTGAGAGGTTTCATTGCGACTCGCACGACCAGTGGTTCTCCGGTCGTCATTCCGCCCTCCAGTCCGCCCGCGTGGTTGTGACTGCGGCGAAATCCCCCAGTGCGACGATTCGCGGGCTCCAGCTCGATTTCATCGTGAACCTGTGAACCCGGTCGCTCCGCTGCGTCGAACCCGAGGCCAATCTCGACCCCCTTCATCGCCTGGATCGAGAGCATGGCGGCGCCGATGCGCGCATCCAACCTTCGATCCCACGACACGTGACTGCCGAGCCCGACAGGAGCGCCCCGCGCCACGACCTCGAACACTCCACCGAGCGTGTCACCCGCGGCGGCAGCCGCTGCAATCGCCGCACGCATTCGGTCGGCCGTGGCCAGATCGAGACAGCGGACGTCGGAAGCGTCTGAAGCGCCGTTCAGGTCATCAGGCAGAAGTAACTCCCGTTCGGTCCGCGCGGTGCCGATCTGCACCACGTGGCTTCCAACAGCGATGCCGAGTTCGAGGAGCAGTCTGCGTGCGACTGCTCCGGCAGCGACCCGGGCTGCCGTCTCCCGGGCGCTCGATCGCTCCAGCACGTCGCGCGCGTCACGGCGATCGTACTTCAGAAGTCCCACCAGGTCCGCGTGGCCCGGACGAGGCAGTAGCACCCGTCGCAGCGTCTCGTCATCAGCTTCGGGGCGGGCTTCGATCGCCATCGCTACGCGCCAGTTCTCGTGGTCGCGATTCGGAATCCGGATCGCCACCGGAGAACCGATGGTCTCGCCGAGCCGAACACCGGCCACAATCTGTCCGGCATCGCGTTCGATCGACATGCGCTCGCCTCGACCGTAGCCGAGCTGTCGGCGAGCCAGGTCTCGAGCGACATCATCCGGCCGAAGCGGAACCCCAGCCGGTACGCCTTCGACGATCACGTACATGCCCTCGCCGTGCGATTCGCCGGCGGTGGTGAAACGGAACCCTTTCAGCATCGCGCTCCCATACAGGTCTCGGGGCTGGAGGTCTGACCGGATGTCAATGAGACACCGTACTGGCCATGGCTCCCGGAAACAAAGCGGGGCCCGGCCGTAGCCGGGCCCCGACCCGTCGATCAGTGGCCGCTCGGGCAGTCCGAATCAGTCCACGATGTGCGGCGTTACCAGGATGATCAGGTCCTGTTTCTTCTCGCTCGTCTTGGTCGTCCGGAACAGGGCGCCGATCACTGGAATGTCCATCAACAGCGGAATTCCCGTTTCCGACCGCTCGACCTCGCTGAGCGTGAGTCCGCCGATCACCATGGTCTCGCCATCGTCGAGCAGCAGCCGTGTCTGACCGATCTGCTTCTTGAACGTGTATCCGATGTCCGGAATGTCCGTCTGGATTCCGGAACGTTCTGCCGACACGTCGAGCAGGATCTGCAGATTGTTGGTGATGTGCGGCGTAACCTCGAGTATGATTCCCGTGTCCTCCCACGTTACCGTGGCTTGCGCCTGGACGTTACCGGAACCCGAATCGAGCACGCGGACCGGCGTCTTCTCACCCACCTGGATCCGGGCCCGGTGGTTGTCGACCACCTGGATCGAGGGCGCCGCCTGAACATCGGACAGCTTGTGCTGTTCCAGAGCCTCGATGAAGGCGGAAAGCGAGAAATTCCCGAACGCAGTGGAGGCGAGAATCTGTAGCGACGGGCTGAGAACCCGGTCGTTTGCGTTGGCCAGCGCCGCGATCGAATTACCCGCCAGATCGACCAGCGTCTCGTTCGTGAATGTCCCAGGATTGAACGGATCAGGCACAGCGATCACGTCGTTGATCGAGTTTCCGTAGGAGTCGCCATTCACATCCTTGAGGTCGTAGATGATGCCCAGTTCCTGCACATCCGTTCGATCCACAAAGATGATTTTCGCATCGATCGACACCTGGGGCGTCTTCCGGTCGAGGCTCCGGATGAGCGTATCCATCCTGGCGACTACCGACGGAACATCCGTTACGATTACCGAGTTCGCGCCCTGGTACGCTACGACCTGGCCCCGGTTGGGAGTCGACAGCTGCTCAAGCGTTTTTGCGACCGAGTCTGCTCCGGCATAGTTGATTCGGAAGACGCGAGTTTCGGTCTGCAGCGTGTCCCTCGTGCGGAGTCCTTCGAACTTGTCGACGATCAGGATCCCCTCGGACTGCAGGCGCCAGCCCAGCCCCTGCGCCGCAAGAATCGCGTCGAGTGCGACATCCCAGGGCTGATCGCGGATGTCAATTCCACGCACGGTCAGGGCGGCCGCGTCCGAGCTGGGAACGATCGAAATCCCGGCGTACTCTGAGAACCCGGCCAGCACGTCAAGCATGCTGGCGCTGTCGAACGATACGGTGATTCTGGACGGCTCGTCCTGCAGTCGAGTTACCTCCCTCGCTGGAATCGACTGACCGGATGAAATGTCCGCGGTGGCGTTGGCCGCGGTCGTCGACCACGAGTCGAAGTCTCCACCACGGTTCGGAAACCTGACCCGGAGTTGCCCTGCTTCGACTCTCACGTCGTACGCGGACACTTCTGCCATATCGAACACGAGGCGAAGGACTCCGGGCCTGAACCAGCTGCTGCGGAGCCGCATCACACCGCCACGACTGATCGCATCGTAGCTGCTGTTCGGCAGCCCCGTCTCTGCGCCGGACAGGTCGAGGATCAGCCTCGGAGGCTCCTCCAGAGCGAAGTCTCGAAACGTCACTTCACCGGAAGTCACCACGACGATCTCGGTCTCGCCGCCAACCTGCGCGATCCGAACTTCCTGGACCGCTCCCGGGCCGCCACTCGACCACACGATTAGTATCGAGGCGAGAATCGTTTTGAGGATCATCCTCCCTGCTCCTTGTCCAGACTCTTGAGGCGGAGCGTCTCCTGCCGGCTCACTCCGAACGCCGTGACGACGAAGTCGACTTCCGCGGCACGGACCCGGACGAGTGTCGCCCCGCCGATCACGTCACCTTCCCAGACTCGATATCGCTTGCCGGTCGCCCGATCCATGAGAATCGCGATGCTGCCCGTCGTGGGACTGTAGACGACCCCACTCAGGTTCAGATCTTCGAATCGCGGCCCCAGCTCATCACCTGCCGAAAGCGGTTCGAACGGATCTCTCCGTGTTCCCGCCGGATAGTTGAATGTCTCCCGTTCAACGGAAGTCTGCTGATCGACGGCGGACGACTCCGTCGCCTCTGCTGGCCGATCATCCGCCTCCTGCGCCTGGACGCCTGTCGGAACGGCCAGGATCATTGCCAGGAACAGGCTGGCAGCAAGTCGCGCTCTGTTCATCTCAGCCCCCCTGGCCTTCGGTCGGCCGCGTCTCGGGCGTGCCGAGAACGAAGGTCTCGAGCTGGAACGTCGCACGGACGAGCTGTCGACCCGAGGGCGTCATTTCCGTGGGCACGATCTGCGTTATGCGTGGGCGGACGATCCGGTCGAAAGCGGCCACGCGAGCTAGAAACGTCCCTATGGCGTGATATTCACCCTCGACCTCCATCAGCCACTCCTGTCGGAGCAGAGTTCCGGCGCTGTCGGCGTCGACCGGCGGCAGAGGCTCCACGTTGAGCAGCCGAAGATTGAGTGCCTGCGTCTGGGTCGCGATCGCCTCATAGATTGCCGGGACCTCCGCTCCCGAGGGAACGAGCTTCTGCAGCAGAGTGAATTGCTGTTCGGCATGCGCCAGGCGATCGCGCAGCCGCTGCAGATCCCCGATCCGGGCTTCCGCCATCTCGTTCTGCAGTTCGAGATCCTCGACCTGTTCCGTGAATTCGATGAGCTCAACGCCACCCGGGCGATATACGTAGACGTAGTACAGAGCGGCCGCCGCGATCGACAGAATCACGATTAGCAGCATGCTCTGTTGTCGCTGGTCCTGAGGAAGCAGTGCCATGCTCAGCTCCCCTCCGTCCCGGCGGACACCCGCGTCTCCGGCGGGTCGGCATAGGTAACCACGATCTTGAACGCATGAGCGGAGACGTTATCGACTTCGGCCTGCTGGCTCCCCATGATCCTCACCTGCTCGACATACTCCGATTCCTGCAGGTTTCGGACGAACCGGGTGATCGCCAAGGGGTTGGCCGCGAGCCCATCGACCTGGACCGTGAGATCGGGCAGCGGAGTCGAAACCCGAACTGCGGTCAGCCAGGTGTATTCGGGAAGTGCCCTGGCCAGCTCGTCGAGCAGATGAGGCCACACGAATCGACCTTCGTCGAGCCCCCTGACGAGGTCGAGCCGTTCCCGGATCTCTCTCTCCCTGGCCGTGAGGCTGTCACTCAGTACCCTCAGGTCCGCCAGCCGGGTCGAGTCAGCGCGTGCTTCCTCGAGTCTCGCGTCTACCTCGGTCCTGGCCGACCGCTGCGTGAACCACAGCCCGCCGACCGCCAGCACTGCGACGCCAAACGCGACAATTGCGGCCAGAGTCCACGGATCGCGACCGTCTCCACGCCCCCTGCCGGATCCGAGCCACGCCGGGGCCGCCAGACGAGGAGTCCGACTCCTGCGGGTCTTTCCGCCGGTCGGGTGGAGATTTACTTCGATCATGCGAGACTCCGCAGAGCCAGTCCGACGGACAGCATCATAAGGGGCGCGATACTCCGTGCCTCCTCCATATCGACTGCGCCGGCCTTGACTCCCAACCGCTCGATCGGATTCGCGATCTTCGTCTCGACCCCGAGCCGCTCCGCCAGGGCCTCCGCGAGGCCTGGCACGCGGACACCCCCTCCGCAAAGGAACAGGCGGCCAAGATTCGCGCCGACTTCCTGCGTCTCGATGAAGGCCGTGGCGCGCTCGATACCTCTTCCCACTTCCTGAGAGCGCTCGTGCAGGAACGAGCGAAGTCGCTCGTCCGCATCGTCACCGCGGAGGACGGCTTCAGCTTCGTCCGCCAGCATTCCGCGCTCACGCTGCAGATCGAGCGACAGGCGACGAGTTCCGAAGCTCAGGTCCCTGGTCAGGACAGGGACGCCGTCCTCGAGGATATTTACGTTGGTAGTTTCGTGGCCCACGCTGACGAGGCTCGACAACCCCTCCATCGCCTCCGGATAGTTCACTTCCAGCGCATTGTGCAGCGCGAACGCATCGACGTCTATGATCCGCGGGTTGAGGTTCGCCTCGTCGAGCAGCGCGACCTTGTTCTCGACCAGTTCACGCTTGGCGGCGACGAGAAGCACCCCCATCTGCAGGCCCTCTCCCTCGGGATCAGTGATCTCGAAGTCGAGCTGAACATCATCCATGTCGAATGGAACGTGCTGTTCCGCCTCCCAGCGGATGACTTCACGGGCATCGGACTTCTTCATCCGATCCATCTGGATCGGCTTGATGATCACGTCGCGGCCACCGACGCTGACCACGACATCACGCTGGGAAACGCCCTCTTCGTCAAAGATCGAATCGACGGTCTGGGCCACCAGTCCCGGATCCATGATCTCGCCTTCGACGATCGCATCGGCACTCAGCGGACGCACGATCAGCCGCTCGACCAGGGGCTCACTGCCCGAATGATCGATTACGGCGACCTTGACGAAGCCGCTACCGATGTCGAGACCGACCGAGCGTTTCTTACGGCCGAGACCAAACGGAGTCATACCGGCAAGCCGTTAAACCATTTAGAGTTGCGCTCTGTGTGGCAGTTGAGCCACATACTAGACATCCTTCCAGATCGTGTCAAACCAGTCGCGGGCACCTGTGGGCTCCGGTTCCGCGGTCCACATCAACAACACAGCATTCTATTTAAGAAAGCCCGTTTGCACGGACTCCGCAACGGCTCTCAAGGGATCCGGCGCCATGTTTCGACCTCCCATGGAACGCTTCCGGCATCGGCGTCAGCCTGCACCCGGATCCATGTAAGACCCGGAACGGAATCTCGTCTTTCGATCCGAATGCGCACCTGGTGAATCCCGATCGACACTGTGTCGACTCGTGACGAATCCCCGGGTGCTCCTACATATCCGTGTTCGAGCACCTGTTGTGCCGCCAGTGCTTCTGCTGCCCGGCGTGAGGCCAATTCCGCCTGGACACGAACGGAGCGCCCTCCGGCGGCGATCGCGAGGACTCCTATCATCAATAGTGACATGGCGATAAGGATCTCTACCAGTATCGAGCCGACCGCGTCATACATCCGCTCCACCACCTGCTCCGCCTTTCTGGATACCGCCTGGCCGGTCATGAATTGCTGTCGAGCGCCGTGCAGAAAGCCGCATCCGTGGCGCGGCCGCCGATATTTCAGGGTCCTGATACCGGTTCGCGTCTTACCCTTCCGAGAAAATTGCATACGAGACGGACTCCCCGCCGGCCTTTCCACAGGTATATGCTGCCGGCCCCGGCGTGTCCGCGCGCATTGAACCGGATCGTGGCAGGCCGCACGTCCACGGAATCGACAGGCAACTCGCCACCGGGCCCGACATCGAGAGACGAGAGGCGACTTCCGTCGCTTGCGTAGAGACCGAGATCGGAGGGTCCAGCCCGAAGCCGTATGGGTTCGCGGCGGGCCACTGCGAGGTTCCTTCCGAGCGACAACTGACGCATTACGGAGCGCGCTGCGCCTTCGAGGGCGGCCGCGTCACGTGCATGCCGCAGCCCGGACCATCCCAGGGCCGCGACGGTCGTCAGCAGGACCAGGGCGATGAGCAACTCGACCAGCGTAAGCCCCGCTTGACGCACCCTCGCTCCCCCTTGTTCACCCCCCCGTGGCTCCACCGGTCTCCATACCTGATCCTCGGGTCTGGAATTCAACCGGCCGTCATCACTCCAGAGTCAGGGGAAGGCGAGCGGTCCTTTTCAATGTCCGCGAGTGGTGCCCTGCGCGCCACCACTGCGAGGGAGAGCCCAAAAGGCAACGAGCGCTCCCTCAGCCAAACAGCCTCCCAGTGCGTCGCCGCATAGGCCAGATCCTCGAGCTGCACCGGGAGAAGGCGAAAGTCATCGGCCCGCTCGTCAGCGATCCCCGCACGCGCCAGAAGGCGCTTTGCAGGTCGGATCAGGCAGGCGAGCGGAAAAGCCGCTGCGAAAGCGTACGAGACTCGAGATAGCAGAAACCCCGCGTCCGAGAGCTTCCGGGTGAGTTCCAGCCTTCGGTACCGGCGCTGGTGGTGGAACGCCTCGTCATGCGGGGACCAGAGGAACGGATGCGCAGGAACGGTTGCCAGGAGGAATCCGTCCCTGGAGAGCACCCGATGGGCTTCTGACAGGGCGCCCCGATCGTCTGCCAGGTGCTCGAGCACGTCGAGCATCAGGATCGCGTCACAACTGCCGGTGCGGAACGGTAAGCTGACCGCGTTTCCTCGAACCAGACGTTGAACTCCCCTGCGCTGCGCTTCCCGGACTTCTTCGTGGTCGTATTCGAGACCGATCCCAGTCGCGGCGAACGGAAGGCGCGACAGGGTCCCCCCGGCACCGCACCCCACGTCGACGATGACCGGATCACCTGAGACTCCGGACCGTCGCAGCTCCCGATCCAGCCAGTCGAACACGATGTCCCGCTTGAGCCGGAACCACCATGACCGGTCCTCGAGCCAGGCCAGCTTGTCGTACTGCTCACGATCCATGGGGCTCTCGGTCGGCTGGTGACTCGGATGTCGCCGCGGCTGCGTCGCGCTTCGGGGCCAGATTGCGTGATCGAGTCACGATCCAGGACGGTCGTCGCTTCGATTCGTTGTAGATGCGTCCTATGTACTCGCCGATCACACCGATTGCGATCAACTGGATTCCCCCGATGAACAGGACCGAAGTCATCACGGATGCCCAGCCCTCGATGGCAGAGCCAGACACGAGGCGGGCCCAGAGCACCCTCAGGAGAACGATGAACGCAATGCCGGAGACCACGAAACCGGCGATCGTCGCTAGGCGGAGCGGAACCTCGGAGAAAGCGAACAGCGCATCGAATCCCATGCGGAGAAGCTTGCGGGGCGATTGTCTCGGTGCGCCGGAATGCCGGGCGGCCCGCTCGAATACGACTCCTGTCTGACGCCCGCCGGCGTATGCCCGAAGACCGCTGATGTACCGGTGATGCTCCGGCATCGCGTTGACGGAATCCACCACCGATCGATCCATGAGCGAGAAATTGCCCGCATTCGGCGGGATTTCGACGGAGCTCAGCTTGCCGAGCAGCAGATAGAACCCCGCGAACATCGCACGTTTGAAGGCCGACTCTTTTCGTTTCTCCTTGACGGCGAAGACGACCTCGTAACCCTCCTCCCAGCGCCGAACCAGATCCGGAATCACCTCTGGAGGATCCTGGAGGTCGCCGTCCAGCAGTACGACGGCATCCGCATCCGAGGCTGCCAGTCCGGCTGCAATCGCCGGTTGTTGCCCGAAGTTGCGAGCAAGATGCAGCGCGCAGACCCTGGGGTCCCGTTCAGCGTAGTCCGCCAGCAGAGCCGGCGAGGCGTCCGAGCTCCCGTCATCCACATAGAGAATCTTCCAGTCATACGGAAGTGCTTCGAGCACCGATGTGAGCCTTCGGTGCAGCTCCGGGAGGATCGCTTCTTCGTTGTAGACCGGGACGATCGCGTCGAGCGTTCTCAATCCTCGTCTCCTTCGGGTTCCGGGGAGATCAGTTCCGTGTCCGTCGACCAGACGTAAAGGCCGGCCAGCTCGACTCCGTCCAGCTCCACCGCGAGTACCGGCTGGACGTTCTCGTAGACGCCCAGTAACGGGGGCCACAACGTCGACTTGCGGGCAAGCAGCAACAGATACGGGGCCGGCCACTCCTGGCTTAGCCGAATATCCGATCTCAGGCGCCCCATCGCCTGGAGCTCCGCGAAGTACTTGCGGGTCGGCCAGGTCGCGACCGTCGCTCCCTCCGGCAACGACTGTTCGACCCGGGCGAGGAAATCCGGTGTCATCGCATCATACCAGTAGGAGACGTCCATGCCGGCGCGCGCCGCTCCGGGCAATCCGCCGATCAGCTCGTTGTAGTACGACAGGTAATAGGGCGAAACGTGGGTTGTCTGCCACCAGGCGGGCATGAAGAAGATGACTCCGAGCAGGAGTCCGCCGACCAGGGTCCGGTGCCTGTCGAATCGCAGCTGTATCGAACCGATGAGTCGCGCGAAGCCCAGCCCGCAGAGCATTGCCATGAACGGAAACATCGGCAGGAACAGTCGGACGCCGTCGTGATTCGGCGATGACGGCAGGGCCATCAGAGACAGGAAGAAGCCGATCTGCAACACACAGAGACGGGCCAGCGCGACCCTGGAGTCGTCCGGCCGCAGAAGCTTCCGACTCCGGACGGAGTCGATCGCGCCGACGAAGAACAGTGACAGGATCCCGACCGGCACCGTGATCGCGGTCATCACAATCGACTGATGCCAGGGCACCTCGTACGAGTACATCGTCCCGAAATAGAATGTGTTCATCGGAGCCGTCTGATCCCGGCTCACGCTCTCGGCAATCAGGTGGGCAACGACGTCGAGCGGATCGTGCCACGCGGATGGTACGACTGCATACCACACGAGAAGCGCGCCCGGAACGAGGACGAACCATGGCCACCAGCGGCGTTCGAGCACGGCCCATACCAGCAGCGGCACAGGGAGCAGCCAGCCCGTGAACTTCGTCCCCAGCGCGAGGCCCAGCGCCACCGAGGCGATAAGAATTCTGGATGTCCCTCCGTGTCGCAGGAACGAGGCGAACGCCAGGGTCGAGAAAGCCCAGAAGCAGGTCAACGGCATATCGGTGGCCGCGATGTGAGCGTGCCCGAATACTCGTGGCATGAGCAGCAGCGCCAGCGCGGCTCCGATCCCGCCGACGATCCCCGCCGCTCCCGAGACGGTCCAGAACAGCACTCCTACCAGCGCCGCGAACAGAATGGCAGAGAACAGTCGGTATCCGGACACTGGACCCAGGTACCTTCCGAACAGGAATTCGGTCGCCGCCATACCCTCTTTGTATACGGGGGGAT
>Ga0316198_10001357_pt1 | contig 14308 bp, 9 predicted proteins | sample OudBieAanoxic_MG_FD_204935 | JGI IMG/M metagenome (GOLD analysis project Ga0316198, IMG submission 204935) | Coastal sediment microbial communities from Oude Bieten Haven, Netherlands - site A anoxic | ecosystem: Environmental > Aquatic > Marine > Coastal > Sediment | place: Netherlands...
GCATCTGGTTGGACTTACTTTGGGTACCGGGATGGGGTCCGGGATCATTACAAATGGACACCTCATGGGGGATGCAAATTGCGGATCGGGAGAATTTGGTATGATTCCTTACAAGGATGGTATCATCGAGGATTATTGCAGCGGCAAATTTTTCAAAAATTTTTATAATTCAAACGGAGAGAAATTAATGATTCTTGCCAGGAAAGGAGACAGTAAGGCTCTTGAAGCCTTTGAACAATTTGGGGAACATTTGGGAAATGCCATTAAAACTATATTATATGCCATAGATCCACAGCTAATTATTGTTGGGGGTTCGGTAGTTAATTCAGCAGAATTTTTTGAGACCAGTTTAGCACGGTCTATCAATGATTTTGCCTATAAAAAAGTGCTTGAGAAGTTTAAGGTTTTATACTCCAAAACTTCCAATATTGCCCTATTGGGATCTGCTTCACTTTACTATGACCGTGTTGGAAATCACAGCTAATAAATTTTTATTCCTCGCCATAAGAATTAAAGTATAATTTAGTAAAACTTCAATTATTATTAAATTCTAGGTAAATCACCTTCTCCTTTAATAGGTAAGTAAGAACTTCCCATTAAATAGGTATCTACATGATAGGCAGCTTGTCGTCCTTCAGAGATAGCCCAAACAATTAAAGATTGCCCCCTGCGCTGGTCTCCGGCAACAAAAACTCCCGGAATATTGGTCTTATAATCTTTTACTGATGCTTTTATATTAGTTCTCGGATCAGCCTCCAGTCCTAGTTGCTCGGCAATAGTCATTTCAGAACCGGTAAAGCCCATAGCCAGTAGTGCCAATTCACATGGCCATTCCTTTTCAGTCCCTTTAATTTCTTTTAATAAAGGACGCTGCCCGGGTACTTTCTCCCACTCCACATTTACAGTAATCAAACCTTTTAAATTTCCATTTTTATCCCCGGTAAACTCTTTGGTAGAAATACTAAAAAATCGTTCTGCTCCTTCCTTATGCGATGAGCTCGTGCGCAATCTCATGGGCCAGAAGGGCCATGGCTGGTCTTCGGGTCTTTCTGTAGTAGCTTTGCCCAATATTTCAAAATTGGATACGGAAGCCGCTCCCTGTCTGAATGAGGTTCCTATGCAATCAGAACCTGTGTCGCCTCCACCAATAACAATAACATTTTTATCTGTAGCTTTAATTTCTTCACCGGGGTACTTTAATCCATCTACTCTTCGGTTATTTTGCCCTAAAAAATCCATCGCCTGTACAACTCCTTTAAAATCTGCGCCTTTAATAGGTAAATTTCTTCGAACAGTGGCTCCACCACACAATACAACAGCGTCATAATCTTTGTGTAGTTCTTCGGCCTTAATATCAATTCCAATATGAACACCGCATTGAAATTCAATACCTTCTTCTTTTAAAACTTCGAGCCTTCTGTCTATAACATGCTTCTCCATTTTAAAATCAGGGATCCCATACCTTAACAGCCCACCAGGTTTTTCATCACGTTCAAATACGGTAACAGAATGACCCGCTCTATTGAGCTGCTGAGCTGCCGCCAAACCAGCAGGTCCCGAACCTACAACGGCTACTTTTTTATCCGTTCTAAATTCTGGCGGATTAGCTACAACCCATCCTTTTTGAAATGCGGTTTCAACAATATTCTTTTCAATATTTTCAATAGACACCGGATCTTCATTGATTCCAAGTACACAAGCTTCTTCACAGGGAGCCGGGCACAATCTTCCGGTAAACTCAGGAAAATTATTGGTCGCATGTAAAATTTCAGCGGCCTTTTCCCATTTACCTCTATATACAGCATCATTAAAATCCGGAATTAAATTCCCCAGGGGACAACCGCTATGGCAAAACGGTATGCCACAATCCATACATCTGGCACCCTGATTTTTGAGTTCTTTTTCCTTCATAGGAAGCGTAAACTCTTTATAATTCTGAATGCGTTCCTCTACCGAAGCATATTTCTCTACTTTCCTATCGAATTCCAAAAACCCTGTTATCTTTCCCATCTATCGATTATATTGTTTCTAATTTTTCTCTTTCCAGTCTTATCAGAGCCTGCTTGTATTCTTCAGGGAATATTTTAATAAACTTAGGAAGGCAATCTTCCCAATTCTCAAGTATTCTCTGAGCAAGCGGACTTAAAGTTGCGTTGTAATGATTTTCAATTAATTCCCTAAGTTCCTTTATATCATTGTCTTCTTCAACTGCCAACAGGTTTAATGCCTCCTTATTACACCTTTTCTCAAATGTCTTTTTCTCATCAAAAATATAGGCGATACCTCCGCTCATTCCTGCGCCAAAATTTCTCCCAACTTCCCCGAGTATTACGGCTACGCCACCTGTCATATATTCGCATCCATGATCTCCAATACCTTCTACGACTGCATGTGCCCCGGAATTCCTTACGCAAAAACGTTCACCGGCTTTACCGTTTATATAAGCTTCACCTGAAGTGGCGCCATAAAGCGTTACATTTCCGGTTATGATATTATTTTCCGGTTGTAAAGTTGATTTATCCGGAACTTTTATGATCAACTTCGCGCCTGATAGTCCTTTCCCTAAATAGTCATTTGTGTTTCCATTGACCACCATAGTAAGGCCTTTGGTAGCAAAAGCCCCAAAACTTTGCCCTGCAGAACCTGTAAAATTGAGTTTTAAAGTATTTTCCGGGAGTCCCTCAGCACCATATATTTTGGATATTTCATTACTTATAATTGCACCTACTGCCCTGTCTGTATTGTGAATCGGAAAATCTAAAGATATTTTTTCCTTTCTAAACAAGGCGGGATGTGCTTTCTCTATAATCTCGAACTCTATAGAATCATCAATATGATGTTGTTGCTTTTGGGTATTGTAAAGTTTCGTATTCTTTGGAACATCTATCTGATGAAGTATAGGTGTCAGGTCTATTCCTGCAGACTTATAATGATCAATTGCCGCATTTCTATCTAGTTTTTGCACCTGGCCTACCATTTCCTTAACGGTTCGAAAACCTAATTGAGCCATTATTTCTCTTAATTCCTCTGCTACAAAATACATATAGTTGACTACATGTTCCGGCTTGCCTTTGAATTTCTTTCTCAATTCAGGATTTTGGGTTGCAATTCCCACCGGGCAGGTATTCAAATGGCAAACTCGCATCATAATACATCCGGAAGCAACCAGAGGTGCGGTTGCAAACCCAAATTCCTCTGCTCCTAAAAGACACGCAATTGCCACATCTCTTCCGGTTTTTAATTGTCCATCACATTCGAGAACTATTCTGTTTCTCAGGTCATTCAGCACCAAAGTCTGCTGAGCTTCAGCAATTCCTAACTCCCATGGAAGGCCTGCATGTTTTAGTGATGTCAATGGTGATGCGCCGGTTCCACCGTCGAATCCTGATATTAGAATAACATCGGCCTTGGCTTTTGACACCCCGGCAGCAACTGTACCCACACCAACTTCGGAGACAAGTTTCACATTAATCCTGGCCTTTCGATTTGCAGATTTAAGGTCATAAATTAATTGCGATAAATCCTCAATGGAATATATATCATGATGCGGTGGTGGTGAAATTAGTCCTACATAGGGGGTCGAATTTCGTGTTTTAGCGATTGCCGGGTTTACCTTTGGACCAGGAAGTTGACCTCCTTCTCCCGGTTTTGCACCCTGAGCCATTTTAATCTGTATCTCCTCTGCATTTGTAAGATAATCCGAAGTAACCCCAAACCTTCCCGAAGCCACTTGTTTAATTGCACTGTTGCGCCAATCTCCAGTCTGGTTTTTATAGAATCTATCAGCATCTTCTCCGCCTTCCCCTGAATTGCTTTTACCGCCAATCCTGTTCATGGCAATAGCCAGATTTTCATGCGCCTCTTTACTAATAGAACCATAAGACATGGCACCCGTCTTAAATCTTTTAACTATTTCAGTCCAGGGTTCTACCTCTTCAATAGGAATTGGGTCATAATTTGAAAATTCGAATAAACCGCGAATGGTCATTAGATTTTTGGATTGTTCATTTACCATTTTGGCAAATTCTTTATAGGTGTCCGGCTCGTTATTCCGAACAGACTTCTGAAGTTTGGCAATAGATAAAGGATTGAACATATGCTTTTCCCCATCGCGCCTCCAACGGTATTCACCTCCAATTTCAAGATCTAAGTTGGCAGCAATATGCTGATCCTGATAGGCCCTTTTATGTCTTTTGGATACCTCTTTTTCTATTTCATACAATCCAATACCCTGAATACGCGTTGGTGTATTTGGAAAATATTTGTCTACAACCTTGGTGTTAATCCCAATACATTCAAAGAGTTGGGAACCCCGGTATGAATTTAGAGTAGATATCCCAATTTTATTCATAACTTTTAATATACCCTTTCCAATGGCCTTATTGTAGTTTTTAATGGCCTCATCAAAAGTGTATTCCGTAATATCATGTTCTTCAATTTGTTCTGCAATTATCTCATTTACCAGATAAGGATTAATTGCACTTGCTCCAAACCCAAACAACAGCGCAAAATGATGCACTTCCCTTGGCTCTGCAGATTCTATAATGATGCTTAATTTGGAACGTTTGCCCAATCGCTGAAGTCCGCTATTTACGAAAGAACAGGCAAGTAAAGCAGGAATAGGCGCATTGTCTTTGTTGGAGTCTCTATCAGATAAAATAATAATGTTTGCCCCCTTATCTATTGCTTTCTCTGCTTCTCTTAAATTGTTTTCAAGAGCTTCCTCCAAACCATTATGTCCTCTGGAAATAGTGTAGAGAATAGGAATGGAAACGACTTTATAGTCAGGGCTGGCATCGTAGTTCTTAATCTTATCAAGATCTTCTTTGGAAATAACAGGATTTTGGATTTTTAATTTTCGACAACTCAATTCAGTAATGTCAAAAATATTATAATCACTTCCCAATGTAAGTGAAATATCTGTTATTAATTCTTCGCGAATACCATCTAATGGAGGATTAGTCACCTGTGCGAAAAGCTGTTTAAAATAATTATACAAAAGCTGAGGCCTCTCAGATAATACTGCGATAGGTGTATCTGATCCCATTGAGCCTATGGGTTCTTTTGCATGTTGCCCCATTGGAAGAATAATTGTATTAATGTCCTCCAGGGTATAGCCAAATACTGCTTTCCTTTTCTCCAGAGAAGCTTCATTTAGAAAAAGTGGGCAGTCATTATATGGAATGTTTTTCAGGTGAACCAAATTGCTGTCCAGCCATTTTTTATAAGAATATTTCTTTGCTATTTTTTCTTTAATCTCTTCATCGTTTACTATTCTTCCGGCTTCCATATCAACCAGAAACATTTTTCCCGGTTCAAGTCGGCCGTGATATTCAATATTCTCCGGCGCTAACTCTACCACACCTGTTTCAGAAGACATAATTACATAACCGTCTTTTGTAACCGAGTACCTTGAAGGTCTAAGTCCATTTCTGTCTAAAACAGCACCAATGTAACTACCATCTGTGAAGGGAATAGATGCAGGACCATCCCAGGGTTCCATCACACAGGAATTGTATTCATAAAAAGCTCGCTTCGCTTCAGACATTTCTTCGTTCTTTTCCCAGGCTTCGGGAACCAGCATCATCATTACTTCAGGAAGAGACCGCCCTGTCATTAGTAACAATTCTACTACCATATCCATAGTGGCAGAGTCAGATTTCCCAGGTAAGATTATGGGGAGAATATTTTTTATTTCTTCTCCAAATAGCTTGCTTTTTAATAAGCCTTCCCTGGAGCGCATTCGCATAACATTGCCTCTTAGGGTGTTAATCTCCCCATTATGACACATGTACCTGAAGGGTTGGGCCAGATCCCAGGTAGGGAATGTATTGGTGGAAAAACGTTGATGAACCAGGGCTAACCTTGTAACCACCCTCGTATCCATTAAATCTTTAAAGTAGAGCTTTATATCATTAGGCATTAATAGCCCTTTGAAGATGATTATTTTTGTTGAAAGGCTGGGAACATAGAAAAACTTACTTTCCGATAATTTTGAATTTATAAGGGTATGCTCTGTTACCTTACGAGCGATATACAGTTTCAGGTTAAAATCAAAATCCTTTTGTTCCTTATTTTCTTTACCAACAAAGATTTGCATAACAAAAGGCTCTGTTTCACCCGCGATTCTTCCGGGAATAGCCTTGTTAACAGGAACATTACGCCATCCTAATAATTGTAATCCCTGCTTTTTTATGTTTTCTTCGAAGACGGAGATGCAATAGCCTCTTTGATTTTCTTTTTTTGGAAAGAAAACATTACCCACAGCATAATCACCTGCTTTAGGAATTGTGAAATCACATTCATCAAGAAAGAACTGATGTGGAATATCAATCAGGATACCCGCACCATCTCCTGTCTTACCATCGGCACTTACAGCTCCCCTGTGTTCCAATTTATCCAGAATTTCGAGGGCCTTGTGAATGATATCATTCGACTTTTTTCCTTTTAGGCTGCAAATAAATCCAGCACCACAGTTATCATGTTCAAATTCAGGTAGATACAAGCCTTGTCTTTTCATCATCTTTATTGCAGTATTTATTCAAAAATATCATTATTAATGAAATATATACATCTTTCAATAAGATAGTGTGGAAAATATTCAACGTTTACAATAAAACGTTAAAAAATATTCAATTTGGAATTTTTATGCCTTATAAATTGAGATTATAATAAAAGTGGAGGTAAGTATATCTTGAGATTACTGAGCTAAGGGGTGATTCGCCTTAGTTAAGCATGAATTCTAAGCCTAACCCTGTCTTTAGGAATAAAATATGAGTATAGTTTTTTAAAATTAAAAGGGTACCCCTAAAAATATTGGGGCATATGATTATATGCCAAATTTAAGAGTCTAGTTTTTAAGTATATTTCTGGAGATTACTATTTTTTGTATCTCAGATGTGCCCTCATATATTTGGGTGATTTTAGCATCTCTCATCATTCGTTCAACGTGGTATTCTTTAACGAAACCATTGCCACCAAATATTTGCACAGCCTCCACAGTAGTTTCCATGGCAACTTGTGAGGCATAAAGCTTGGCCATTGCCCCCGAAATGTCGTAATTATTACCCTGATCTTTGTCCCAGGCAGCTTTGTAAACAAGATATCTGGCGGCTTCAATTTGGGTATGCATGTCTGCAAGTTTAAAGGCAATAGCCTGGTGGTTAGCTATTTCTGTTCCAAATGCTCTGCGTTCTTTTGAATAATTTTTGGCAAGTTCATAAGCGCCGGCGGCTATTCCTAAAGCCTGTGCTGCAATACCAATTCTACCACCCGCAAGGGTTTTCATGGCAAATTTAAAACCAAAACCATCTTCGCCAATTCTATTTTCCTTGGGGATTTTTACATCGTTGAATATCAACGAATGCGTATCACTCCCTCGTATCCCTAATTTATTTTCTTTAGGCCCTATTTCAAATCCGGGCATACCTTTTTCAACTATGAGGGCATTTATTCCTTTGTATCCTTTTTCAATATGGGTTTGAGCAATAACCAGGTAAACTGATGCGGAATTTCCATTAGTGATCCAATTTTTTGTCCCGTTCAAAACATAATGGTCGCCTTTGTCAATCGCTGTGGTTTTTTGAGAAGTGGCATCACTACCCGCCTCCGGTTCTGACAGGCAGAAAGCACCTATAATTTCGCCTGATGCTAACTTTTTCAGGTATTTTTCTTTTTGCTCCTCAGAGCCAAAAGATTCTAAACCATAGCATACCAATGAATTATTTACGGATACTACAACAGAAGAAGATGCATCTATTTTTGAAAGTTCCTCCATGGTTAAAACATAGGATAATGTATCTAGACCACTACCACCATATTCCGGATCTACCATCATCCCCATAAAACCAAGTTCTCCCATTTTTTTCACTTGTTCGGATGGGAATTGCTGTTTTTCATCACGGTCAATTACACCGGGTAATAATTCGGCATGGGCAAAATCTTTGGCCGCCTGCTTAATCATTTCTTGTTCTTCGGTTAGTGTAAAATTCATTGCTATAAGTTTGATAAAGACAATGCAAAGATACAAGACTGATGGAGAATATGGTTGACTACATTGGCTTATTTAAAAAAGTGAAAGCCTTAGCATTTGAGTTAACTTTTACGACCAAGTATGATCTAAAAAGCTTTTAAAGTAGCACAATATTTTTATATTTGTCTGTGGTGCACCTATTACCTAAAATATCAAATAAATTATGAGACAACACTAGCTTCATTTGGCTTACATTTAGTTAAAGCACCAATTTTAGTACACATTTTTAAATCTTGTCACATAATTAATTGATAAACAAATGAAAAAGCTATTAAAAATATACGAAAACAAACCGCCGGAGATAGTCTTTAACTGGAAAGATCCGGAAACCGAGGCTGAAGGATGGACTGTTATAAATTCTTTAAGAGGTGGAGCAGCCGGAGGCGGAACCAGAATGCGCGAGGGCTTGGACATGAACGAAGTACTATCTCTTGCAAAAACAATGGAAGTGAAATTTACGGTATCCGGTCCGCCAATTGGAGGAGCGAAGTCGGGTATTAATTTCAACCCACATGATCCAAGAAAAAAAGGTGTACTGGAAAGGTGGTATTCGGCGGTTTCACCATTGCTAAAGAGTTACTATGGCACAGGTGGAGATTTAAATGTAGATGAAATTCATGAGGTAATTCCAATAACTGAGGATGCAGGAGTTTGGCACCCCCAGGAAGGGGTATTTAATGGTCATTTCAAGCCTACAGAAGCCGACAAAATAAATAGGATAGGACAGCTAAGACTCGGAGTTATTAAGGTTTTGGAAAGTAATACCTATTCTCCGGATGTCACGAAAAAATACACCGTTGCCGATATGATAACAGGTTTTGGTGTAGCAGAAGCTATCAGGCACTACTATGATATTTTTGGAGGTACGGTGATAGGTAAGCGAGCTATTGTACAGGGATTTGGAAACGTAGGATCGGCGGCGGCGTTTTATTTGGCACAAATGGGTGCCAGGATTGTAGGAATTATTGATCGTGTAGGCGGAGTTATTAATGAAGATGGTTTTTCATTCGAGGAAATAAAGACCTTCTTTTTACATAAAAAAGGAAATACATTAATAGCAGATGCGGATAAAATGATTCCTTTTGATGAAATGAATGAACGTATCTGGAGTTTACCAACGGAAATTTTTGCACCATGTGCGGCTTCCAGATTAATTACCCAGGAACAAATTGCTGAAATGATTGATACAGGCCTTGAGGTTATTTCATGTGGTGCAAATGTGCCATTTGCAGACCCTGAAATATTTTTTGGTCCAATTATGGAGTATACAGATGAACGAGTGAGTCTTATTCCTGACTTTGTTTCAAACTGTGGAATGGCCAGATTATTTGCATATTTCATGGAGCGAAGAGTGGGTATGGAAGATGAATTAATTTTTAATGATACTTCAGATACCATTCGAAAAGCAATTTTGAATATCTTTAAGCAAAATGTAACAAGAAAAAACATGAGTACAACGGCATTTGAAATTGCCCTAAAACAACTAATCTAAAACCAACCAGTATGGAGACCATTATTATTATTGTATTCTTAGCAGGCTATTTGGCTATTACCCTTGAGCATAATCTAAAAATAGACAAACTAATTCCCGCATTGGCCATGATGGCAATTTTATGGGCCGTTATAGCATTGGCTCATATGCCTGTTTTTGAGGTTAATACCGACCTAAAGGAACTGGAACCTTCGCATATTGATGAAATGTTGTTACACCATCTGGGTAAAACCGCGGAAATTCTTGTTTTTCTTTTAGGGGCGATGACCATTGTGGAAATTATAGATTATTTTGATGGATTTGCCACCATTAAGGGCTATATACGCACAACGAAAAAGTCAAAGCTACTTTGGCTCTTTTCTATTTTGGCCTTTGTTCTTTCCGCAATTATAGACAACCTAACGGCGACCATCGTGCTGGTAACTATATTGCAAAAAGTTATCAAAGAACGTGAGGTTAGGCTTTGGTTTGCGGGGATGATTATTATTGCTGCTAATGCCGGAGGGGCATGGTCTCCTATTGGCGATGTTACAACTACAATGCTATGGATAGGGGATAAGGTGTCCGCGCTGCAACTCATTAAATTTGTACTGATACCCTCAATAGTTTGTATGGTCCTTCCTGTTCTTGTTGCATTGCGGTACAAGGCATTTAAAGGAAATATTAAGGCGGAATTGGAAGATAAAGAAAAGCCAAAATCCCCATTTGGAGCTACGATGTTATATCTTGGTTTAGGTTCCATCGTATTTGTTCCATTTTTTAAGACCATTACTCATTTACCTCCTTATGTGGGGATGATGCTCTCACTGGCTGTAGTTGCTGCATTTGCAGAAATTTATACAAGCGCTAAATTCAGTATTTCCAGTGTTGATGGAGCAGAGAGTCAGGAAGGATCGCACCATAGCGCTGTGCATGCTTCCTTATCCAAAATAGAGCTTCCAAGTATACTCTTTTTCCTTGGGATACTTTTAGCGGTTGCTGCTCTGGAGTCATTAGGGATGTTATTTCATTTTGCAGGCACACTAGATGCCACAGTGCCATTTCTTGGCACTGAATCGGCGAACCAAACTGTATCAGATTTGGTAATACTAATATTGGGGGTAGCTTCTGCCGTGATAGACAACGTACCTTTGGTGGCTGCCAGTATGGGGATGTTCTCAATACCTTTAGATGATTCTGTCTGGCATTTTATTGCCTATTCAGCAGGAACAGGAGGTAGCATGTTAATTATTGGATCCGCAGCCGGCGTTGTAGCTATGGGAATGGAGAAAATTGATTTTTTCTGGTATTTCAAAAAAATTGCATGGCTGGCATTCGTTGGTTTTATTGGGGGCGCAGGCGCATTTATGCTTATTCGAAATTTAGTATTAAACGCATAATTTAATTGATAATATACCGTTATAAGGGCAACTTTTAATAGGGAAAAATATGGTATTGTTACAGGATCTTGTTGATGAAGCACAAGTTGGGGAACTTGTTTCAGAAGAAAAAACGCTTTCAGTGATTGATCTCATCTTTAATGGGGGAGCAGGAAGTATTATTATTATTTCAGTTTTGTTTGTGATGCTGGCTGTAGCACTTTACATTTATTTTGAGCGTTTGCTGGCTATAAAGGCAGCCTCACAAATAGATAAGAACTTCATGAATCAAATACGGGATCATGTAATGAATGGTAAATTGGAAGCGGCAAAAATATTATGCGCCCAAACAGATTCTCCGGTTGCCAGATTAACGGAAAAAGGGATATCCAGAATTGGTAAACCCCTGGATGATATTAATACAGCTATTGAAAATGCCGGAACCCTGGAGGTGTACAAATTAGAGAAAAATGTAAATGTTCTTGCTACGGTGGCAGGTGCAGGACCCATGATTGGGTTTTTAGGAACCGTTATTGGTATGATTTTAGCTTTCCATCAAATGGCCAGCAGTGGCGGACAAGCAGAAATGGGTGCTTTGGCATCAGGGATATACACTGCCATGACTACTACAGTTGCAGGCCTAATTGTAGGTATTGTAGCTTATATGGGATACAACCATCTGGTGAATAGAACAGATAAGGTGGTGCATAAAATGGAGGCAAATGCTGTGGAATTTCTCGATTTACTAAACGAACCTGTTTAAGACAGTCTTATGAAAATTAAAGGAAGAAATAAGATAAGTCCGGAATTTAGCATGTCCTCAATGACGGACATTGTATTCCTGCTGTTGATTTTCTTTATGTTAACAGCTAATTCACCCAATGCACTGGATCTGCTTTTGCCTAAGGCGAAAGGGAAATCTACAAATACTCAAAATGTATCAGTCACGATTAATAAAAATCTGGAATATTTTGTGAACAGCGAGAGAATAAACGGAGAGTACATAGAAATTGAATTAAAAAAAGCACTTGAGGGTCAGGAAAAACCCACTATTATTCTTAGAGCAGAAGAAAGCGTTGCCATTAAAGAAGCGGTTAACGTAATGGATATTGCCAACAGGAATAGTTATAAAGTGATCCTGGCTGTGCGCCCTAATTAATGTCGTTTTTAGACACGAGACACAAGAAAAAATCATTTACGCTTACAACTATTTTGTTAAGCGTACTCCTCCTTTTACTTTTTTATGTTGGTCTTACTTATATGGACCCACCCATTGAGAACGGGATAACTGTAAATTTTGGAGCCATGGAATTTGGTATGGGGGAGAAACAACCTCTAAAGAAAATAAAATCCCAGCCTGCAGAACCGGTGAAAGAGATAGTTGAGAAGGAGGTTGTTGAAGAAAAACCTGCTGCTCAACCGGAAGAAGTCGCCGAAGAAGATGTTACGGAAAAGGCTACCGAGAAAGTACTTACACAAGAAGACGAAGAATCTATAAAAATTAAACAACAGCGGGCTGCAAAGCGCGAAGCCGAAGAGGCGGCCAGAAAGGCCCAGGCCAAAGCTGAACAATTGGCCAGGGAACAAAAGGCTGCTGAGGAAAAAGCCCAGCGGGAAAAGGAAGCTAAAAAGAAAAAACTGGATGAACTCATGGGAGGCCTTAATAAATCTGACGGTGAAGTTCAGGGCGGTGAGGGCGATGACAATAGGGCAGGTGATAAAGGACAGCCCGATGGAGATCCTTATGCCACAAGCTATTATGGCAGCCCGGGATCCGGAAGTGGAACGGGCGGATATGGCCTAAACGGACGCTCTTTGGTAGGTAAGGGAAAAGTACAACAGGATTGTAATGAAGAAGGAACAGTAGTTGTTAAAATTACTGTAGATAGAAATGGAAAGGTAATTGATGCTATTCCGGGAATGAAGGGTACTACCAATAATGATCCTTGCTTATTAGAACCCGCAAAAAAAACAGCATTTATGCACAAATGGAATCTGGATTCCAAAGCGCCCAGCCAACAGATAGGATTTGTTGTGGTTAACTTTAAATTGGGGGAATAATATAAATGACCTACAAGGAGACCCTGGATTGGATGTTCGCTCAACTTCCAATGTATCAGCAAAAGGGACCAGAGGCTTTTAATGCTAAATTAAAGAATAGCCTTTCTATGGCTACCCACCTTAAAAATCCCCATTTAAATTTTAAGACCATTCATGTGGCAGGAACAAATGGCAAGGGTTCCAGCAGTCATATGCTGGCCTCCATATTGCAGGAGGCGGGTTATAAGGTAGGCTTGTATACTTCACCGCATATGAAAGATTTCAGGGAGCGGATTAAGATTAATGGGAAATCTATTAGTCAAAAGAGTGTCATAGAATTTATTGAAAAAAATAAGGCTTTTCTGGAAACAAATAAACTGTCTTTCTTTGAAATGTCAGTAGGGATGGCATTAGATTATTTTTCAAAGGAAAAGGTGTCAATTGCGATTATAGAAGTTGGATTAGGCGGACGTTTAGATTCTACTAATATCATAACCCCGGAAATCTCATTGATCACAAATATTGGTTTAGATCATACAGATATACTGGGAAATACACTCGCAAAGATAAGCAGGGAAAAGGCCGGAATTATAAAACCGGGCGTTCCTGTTGTCATCAGTGAATGTCAGGAGGAGATCGCCCCTGTTTTTGAAGAAATTGCAAAAGAAAGAAATTCGGTTTTAGTCTATGCGGACAGGGAGAATCTCAAGGAATATAAAACTTCACTACTGGGTAACTATCAAAACAAGAATATAAAAGGGGTGCTGGCCACTATTAAATTGCTTAAAGAATTCAATATAAGTGAGGAACATATTAAAAGGGGACTTATGAAAGTGGTTGAAAATACCGGGCTTCTGGGAAGATGGCAGGTACTTCATGAAAACCCAAAAGTGGTTTGCGATACGGCCCACAATATTGAAGGTCTCACTTTGGTGCTAGAACAAGCGAACCTTGAAAAATTTAAAACCTTACATATCGTTCTTGGTTTTGTTAAAGAGAAAAATCTTGATGAAATTTTGCCTCTATTTCCCAAAGATGCCATTTACTATTTAGCCAGACCCAGTATTCCAAGGGGTTTAAATGTAGTATTCTTAATGAAAAAGGCTTCGGAATTTGGATTGAAGGGCAACAGGTATGATTCGATTCCTATGGCCTATAAAGCCGCACTAAGCAAGGCAGAGAAAGATGATTTCATCTATATAGGAGGCAGTACATTTACGGTTGCGGAAGTCCTGTGATTTTTTCTTATTTTTTGTTTTGGGTAACAAAAAACTATACTATATTTGCATCCCCTTAGGGGCTCTTAGCTCAGTTGGTTCAGAGCACCTGCCTTACAAGCAGGGGGTCACTGGTTCGAATCCAGTAGGGCCCACCAAGTAAACAAAG
>Ga0316198_10001360_pt1 | contig 14288 bp, 14 predicted proteins | sample OudBieAanoxic_MG_FD_204935 | JGI IMG/M metagenome (GOLD analysis project Ga0316198, IMG submission 204935) | Coastal sediment microbial communities from Oude Bieten Haven, Netherlands - site A anoxic | ecosystem: Environmental > Aquatic > Marine > Coastal > Sediment | place: Netherlands...
ATCTGAGCCACCCGCTACACCCCTCGTTTCCTTGATCATGGGCAGCGCGAGCGATTGGCCGACGATGCAACACGCGGCTGAGGTCCTGCGCGAGCTCCGCATCCCACACGAGGCGAAGGTCGTCTCTGCACACCGGACACCCGACCTGCTCTTCAGCTTCTGTGAGCAGGCAGAAGGCCGCGGCATCCAGGTCATCATCGCGGGCGCTGGTGGCGCGGCCCATCTGCCGGGCATGGCGGCGTCCAAGACCTTGCTTCCCGTCCTCGGGGTTCCCGTGCGCAGCCGCGCGTTGAACGGGATCGATTCGCTCCTCTCGATCGCGCAGATGCCCAAAGGCGTGCCCGTCGGCACTCTGGCGATAGGCGATGCGGGTGCCGCAAACGCTGCCCTTCTGGCCGCGGCGATGCTCGCCACGCGCGACGATGCACTCCGAAGTCGACTGCACGCATTCCGGTCGGCGCAAACAGCAAGAGTTCTGGAGGTTGAGCTATGAGCGCCCTACTACCTGGAGCAACGATCGGGATCATCGGCGGCGGCCAACTCGCGCGCATGATGACGCTCGAAGCCCGGCGCATGGGCTACCGCGTCTGCATCATGGCGCCGAACGCGAACGACCCAGCGGTGCCGCTCGCCGATCAGTGGGTTCGCGGCGAAGTCGATGACGTCGAGGCGGGGGAGCGTCTGGCCAAGTCCGTCGACGTCATCACGGTGGATTCCGAGCACGTACCTGCATCACTGCTCGCCGGTCTCGAGCTCCTTCGGCCGGTCCGGCCCTCCTCACGCGTTCTGCGACTCGTCCAGGACCGTCGCACACAACGGGGCTTCCTCAAACGAATCCACGTCCCCCAACCTATGTGCGTGGCAATCGACTCCCTGAACGACCTCCGGGAAGAGGCCTGCGCGGTTGGGTTTCCCTGTGTCTTGAAGAGTCGGCACGCCGGCTATGACGGCAAGGGGCAGGCCGTGATTCGGAGCGAGGCACAGCTCGAGTCAGCGTGGCGCGCAATCGGAGAGCGTCCAGCGATGCTCGAGGAGTGGGTGCCATTCGACGCCGAAATCTCTGTCCTGCTTGCTCGTAACCCTCGCGGCGAGGTGCGAGTCTATCCTGTCGCATACAACGTGCACCGGCACCACGTGCTGCACGCGACCATGGCGCCCGCATCGCTTGCAGAGTCAGTCGAGCACGAGGCCATCCGTATTGCCGGTACAATCGCAAACGCGCTCGAGCACACTGGGATGTTGGCTGTGGAAATGTTCCTGGTCGGATCCGACCTGCTGGTGAACGAGATCGCGCCGCGCCCCCACAACAGCGGGCACTACACTTTCGGTGCCTGCGTCACATCGCAGTTCGAGCAGCACGTTCGCGCGGTTCTCGATCTCCCCCTCGGCGATCCGTCGCTCTCGCGCCCTGCAGTGATGGTGAACTTGTTCGGAGACCTCTGGCGCGACGGCGAGCCGGACTGGACGCCCATCCTTTCCCGGCCCGAGGCCCGTCTTCACCTTTACGGGAAGGCCGAGCCGCGTCCCGGGCGGAAGATGGGTCACGTCCTCTTGCTCGACGAAGATCCGAATCGCGCTCTCCGGACCGGAGAGGCGCTCATTGAATCGCTTACCCCCGCCAAGGGCCTCGTTGCCTAGAAAGATGGCGACTCGATGTCTCAACTGATCGACACCACGCCCGTCGCGTCGGCACAAGCATTCACCAGTTTCAAGGAGGAACGATGAGAATCTCAGTAGCGCAAGGCGACGGCATCGGCCCGGAGATCATGGGCTCGGTGCTCCAGATCTTCGACAAGGTTCAAGTACCCCTCGAGTACGAGCATGTTCGCATGGGCAAAGAAGTCGTTCTCGCGGGCGACACGACAGGCGTGAGCGCGCCTGCCCGTCGCTCCGTCGAATCGACCGGCATCCTGTTCAAGGGACCAATGGAGACGCCAAGAGGTGAGGGATACGAGTGCGTCAACGTCACCGCACGAAAGCTCTGGGGCGCCTTCGCCAGCAAGCGCGTATTCCGAACCTTCTCTCGGGTGCCCACGCCAACCGGTCTGCGCGCGCTCGATCTCACCCTGATCAAAGACAACATCGAGGACATGTACGGCGCCCTCGAGCACATGCAGACGCACGATGTCGCGCAATCCCGACGCTTCATAACCCGGCCTGGGAGTGAGCAGGTCCACCGCTACACGTTCGAGGTGGCGACTCGAAAGGGAGCGCGTCGCGTAACCTGCGCCCACAAAGCAAACATCATGAAGATGACAGACGGCCTCTTCCTCGAGGCCTTCTACGACGTCGCGAAGGACTACCCCGACATCGAAGCTGACGACATCATCGTCGACACGCTTGCCATGCGCCTCGTTCAAGATCCCTCGGAGTTCGAGGTCATCGTCCTGCCGAATCTACACGCAGGCATCATCACCGATCTGACAGCCGGACTCGTTGGCGGGCTCGCGTACGCGCCTTCCGCGAACATCGGCGACTCCATCTGCATTTTTGAAGCTGTGCAAGGCGCCCTGCCGGACGTGGCGGGCAACGACCTCGCCAATCCCACCGCCCTGCTCCTGAGCGGAACGATGATGCTCCGTCATCTCGGCCTCGTCGCCCATGCTGCGGCAATCGAGAATGCCCTCGAGAGCACGCTGCGCGCGATGCACAGACGCCCTGACCTCGGTGAGCCGATTCCGGTATTCCAGACGTCGGTGTTCACCGAGAAGATGCTCGATGCGCTTCATGAGGTTCAGATTCCGGAAGGACAGATCCCCCGCCTCGAAGTTCACCGACCGACCGAGCCGAGCATGCGGGTGACCCCGGAACCAGGGCAAACCATCTTGCGGGGCGTCGATGTGTTCCTGGAATCGGGCCTTCCCCCGAAGCGAGTCGAAGAGCAGCTCGCCGCGCTAGGTGGATGGCTGAAGCTGACGATGATCTCCAATCGCGGGAGTCAGGTGTCGCCGCTGGGTTCGGCTTACACCGATTGCGTAAATCACTACCGCGCTCGGTTCGAAACCGAACGGCCTGTCTCACAACACGAGATCGTTTCGCAACTCAGCGCGGTCGGCGAGTGCTTTCGCTTGTGTGGCGCCGAGTGGCTCCGAGAGATAGACGGCGCGCAGGGGTACTCGACGGCGCGAGTTTAGCTGTAGCCCGCGAAGCGCTGGGAGTGCCATGCGTCGGGATCAGAGGCCGAAGTGGCGCAGAGCGAAGTCGAGGTCGTCCTCGCCGCTCGGGTCCTCGACCATCAGGCCCTTCATGTACACGATGTTCTCGAGGCCGATTTCGTCCGCCTTATCCTTCAGGGCCAGCGCGTGGTTCGCGTGGTGGAAGGCGAGGTTGACGGAGAGCGGCGGCGCGGTCGGTCCGGCGGGCTCGAGGTCGTTCTGGGCGTAGAAGGGTGGGTCATCCGGGTCCATCGCGTCGAGCATGTCGACCTCGGCGCGATAGTCGACGATGGCTGGGGACTCGAAGGCGTCGATGTCCGTAATGCCGTAGAAGTCGAGTAGGGACTGCGACAGTCCGAGCGCGTCTGCGAGCATCAACAAGTCGAGATTGTATTCTTCGAAGACGACGGTCGTCCATTTGCCGATGTCGTACGTTGCCTGGGTCGCGATTGCGATCGCGGCGGTCACACGGGTGGAGTGTTGCTCCACGGGATCTTCGCTCGTCGGGTTTGCCATCTCGTCGTTGAAAGCGATCCAGAGCGAAGTGCCGGCGCCTGCCGAACCGCCCATGAGAATCACGTTGTCGCGGTCGATGTTGAGCTGTTGCGCGTGGTAGCGGATGAACTGGAGCGCGCGCGTGCTGTCGGTGAGCGGTTTGATCACGCCGTCCGGGTCGGGCGACTGCAGGAGCCGGTAGTCGATCGACGCATACGCTACACCTTCGGCGAGATACGAGAGCACGCGGTCTTCGTGGTTGGTCGTGTCGCGCGAGCCACCGGTGAAGCCACCGCCATGGATGTAGAGCAGAAGCGGAGTCGGCTCTTCCGATTCCGGAAGGTAGATGTCGAACAGGTTCTCGTCGTGCGGTCCGTACGAGATGCCCTCGTAGAACTCGTCCGAGCCGATATCGAAAGGGGCCACGGCCACTGTCAGTGCGAGTGGCTCGTCTGGCTCCGGCGGTTGAGGGGCGCCGCTCCCCGAGTCGCTTCCACAAGAAGCGATGAGCAGGGCAACGAGTAGCAGGCTGTTTCGGCGAAAAGTAGAAGAATTCATGGCTCCCCTGATAGCAGGATTGGTCGACGCCGCACGAAACCGGCGCGTTTCCTCAGTCGGCGAACAGGGTGGGGACATGGCTTGCGCTGGCGACGACGAGGCGTGATGGCTCCACAAACCGAATGATTGTGGGCAGATGACCGCGCGCGAGCTTCAGCTTGCCCTCCATCATTCCCTTGATGGGATCGAGCCTGCCTTCGATCACGTCCCGCCAATGCGCATATGATCCGACGATCACGAATTCCGCGTCGGCCGGGTCACCATCACCTTCGACGAACCGCGCGCCCCGACACTCGCCGCGATGTACGTGCAAGACGATGCACGCGTCTCGTTCGAGCCCGTTGTCCGGATCCGATTTCACGATCATGGCAACCGCGCCGAACGTCCACGGTTTGCCCACTTCGCGGTACGCGCGGCTGTTGTTGAGGGCGACGCGTAGCGCCTGCGTCCACTCGACTGAAGGAAATCGATGCACCAACCAACTCCCTGCCCGGGCTTGGAGGACCGCCGTCTTAGCTTGCCGCGCCTCCTCGCGCAAACTCGCCGTGCTACAAGCGAGACCGTGCACGTGATCCGTTCAACGCTTCTCCGTCGCCACGGCTTCCGTCATGCATTCTCCACACGCGAGGGTGGGGTGAGCGCGCCTCCCTACGATGCCCTGAACCTCGGTTCTCACTTGGGCGACGTGGACGATTCCGTTCGGGAGAACCGTGCGCGTTTCGCGAAGACTCTGGGTGTTTCGCTCGATCGTCTGTTCGAACAACGTCAGGTCCATGGCTATTTCGTGCGAGAAATCGGCACGACCGACGATGTGAGAGCGATCGCCGATGCAGAAGGTGATGTGCTCGTCGCGCGCGTTGCCGGACTCGCGATCGCCGCTCGCACTGCCGACTGTGTGCCGGTTCTCATTGCTCACCCCCCGACTGGGCACGTTGCCGCGGTGCACGCAGGATGGAGAGGCGCGGTTGCCGGCGTGGTGCCAATCGCAATCGAGAGCTTGGTCCACGACCCCGCCGAGCTCATCGCCGCGGTCGGACCCCACATTCGAGTCGGCGCCTTCGAGATCGGCGAAGAAGTCGCGCGCGAGATGGAGCGCGCGGCCAGCGGTCGACCCGTCGTCGATCGCAGTTGCGCAAAACCCCGCGGTGACTTGGCCAAGCTCGTCGAGCTTCAGTTGCTAGACGCGGGCCTCCCCCAAACGGCGATCGACGATGTTGGTGGCTGTACCCACAGCGATGCTGCGCACTTCTTTTCGCATCGACGCGACCGCGGAAAAACAGGCCGCCATCTCTCGGCCATCGTTGCCCGCACATCGCGCTGACGCCCGTCGCGCCTCGCGGTCGCTCGTCTTGGCGCTTCATGCTAGCCAGAGGCCGTGGCCGAGTTCGCCAAAACCAAAGCGGGAGTCGACGCGTCCGAGAAGAAGACACTCGGCGAAGGGCTCTTTCGCAAATGCGATGCGTGCGGCGACGCCGTCAAAAAGGAGGACTTCGAGCGCAACCTCGAAGTCTGCCCAGCGTGTGGGACCCACTTCCACATCGCGGCAGAGGATTGGATAGAGATCTTGGCCGATGAGGGCACTTGGACCGCGAGCGACACCGATCTCGTTGCCGCAGACCCGCTTCGTTTCGTCGATTCCAAGACCTATCCCGACCGCGTCGAGGCTGCGCGGGCCTCCACGGGTGTAAACGACGCAATTCTCGCGGGTCCCGCGCAGATCGATGGCCGGCCGGTGCAGCTCGGGGTGTTCGTCTTTCGTTTCATGGGTGGGTCCATGGGGGCCGTGGTGGGCGAAGTGATCACGCGCCTGATGGAGCGGGGCGTGGAGCAGAGGCAACCGGTGGTCTTGCTGTCCTGCTCGGGCGGCGCGCGCATGCAGGAGGGCTCTCTTTCGTTGATGCAGATGGCTAAGACAGTCGCAGCGCGCGCGAAGCTTCGTCAGGCAGGCGTGCCGTTCATCAGCGTCTTGCTGAACCCGACGACCGGCGGTGTGGCAGCGAGCTTCGCGCTCCAAGGTGATGTCAACATCGCGGAGCCAGGCGCGCTGATCGGCTTCGCAGGGCCGCGCGTCATAGAAGACACCATTCGACAGAAGCTTCCGGACGGGTTTCAGCGTGCCGAGTTCCTCCTCGAGCACGGCATGATCGACATGATCTCCACGCGACAGGACATGCGCGATAACATCGCGCGCATCGTCGAGTATCTGGCAGGGTGAACCGGTATCGAGAAGCGTTGCGGTGGCTCTACGGATTGGAGTCACGTGGCATCAAGCTCGGTCTCGATCGAATGAAGGCCGCCGCGGAGGTACGCGGGCATCCCGAGCGCGAAGTCCGCTACGTACACGTCGCCGGAACGAACGGGAAGGGCAGCGTCGCGACGATGGTCGAGTCCGTCCTGCGGGTTGCGGGCTACCATACCGGGCAGTTCGCCTCGCCGCACCTGCAGCGATACGTCGAACGCGTTCGAATCGCTGGTCGGCCAATCTCGGAGCGCGAGGCAGCGATTCGAATCGAGGCGCTCCGTGCCGACGATCGTCTGCCCCCGCTCTCCTTCTTCGAGTATTCGACGCTCCTCGCGTTCGAGGCGTTTCGCGACGCCCGGTGCGACATCGTGGTGCTCGAGGTCGGCCTCGGAGGCAGGCTCGATTCGACGAACATCGTGATGCCAGAAGCCTCGGTGATCACGAACATCAGCTTCGAGCACGAACGAATTCTCGGTGACACTCTCGCGAAGATCGCGCGCGAGAAGGCAGGCGTCCTCAAACCAGGAGTGCCGTGCGTAGTCGGGGCGCGTGCCACGAGCGCGAGGCGCGCCATCCGCGCACGCGCCAAAGCCGTCGGGGCTCCCATTCGCTGGATCGGGCGCGACTTCGAAAGCCGCTGGGATGGCAAGCTGCTTTCTGTCCGGGTTGGCGATCGACGCTGGGACGATCTCCGTCTCGGCCTCCGCGGTCACTATCAAGCCGACAACGCGGCGTGCGCATTGGCAACCCTCGAGGGGCTCGGATCCCGTGGCTTCGAAATCGACGACGAACACATTCGCACGGGTCTTCGGCGGGCCAAGTGGCCGGGCCGACTCGAATGGCATCGGGGGAGCCCTGCGTTTCTGTTCGATGCGGCGCACAACGCGTCCGGCTGCGAGACGCTCGCGCGCTATCTCGACGACCTCGAGTTCCCGGGGCGGGTCGTGCTGCTGTTCGGCGCCATGGAAGACAAGGACCACCGCCGGATGCTCGCCGCGTTCGACGACCGGGCGGAGCGCCGGATCTATGCCGCCCCATCGGTGCGCCGCTCGCAGAGCCCAGCGCGTTTCGAGCGGATTCGGGCGGGCACCGTGGCTCGAAGCGTCCGCGACGCCGTCGCCCGGGCCAAACGCGCGGCTGGTCCGGACGGCCTCGTCGTCGTCGCAGGCTCGATCTTCCTCGTCTCCGAGGCTCGGGCGTTGGTGAAAAACGTCCGCACCGACCCGCCCATCGCGCTGTAGGAGAACGTGCTATGCACGGCCGATGAGTGTGTTCCTGCAAGCTTGCCGGCGAGAGCCGACCCCCTACACGCCGATCTGGATCATGCGACAGGCCGGGCGTTATCAGCCCGAGTACCGAGCGCTTCGCGAGAAGGTGAGTTTCATCGAGCTCTGCAAATCGCCCGACCTCGCATGCGAGGTCACGGTCCGCGCGGTCGAACAGCTCGGGGTAGATGCTGGCATCATCTTCGCGGACATCTTGTTGATCCTCGAGCCGCTTCGGATCGGATTCGAGTTCACGGACGATCACGGTCCGCGCATCATGAATCCCATTCGTAGCGCGGCGCAGGTCGACGGCATCCCGGAGCGCATCGATGCCGCAGGCTCGCTCTCCTACGTGATGGACGCAATTCGCACGACGCGAAAAGAGCTCGACGTACCGCTCATCGGCTTCGCGGGAGCCCCTTTCACATTGGCATCGTACGCGATCGAGGGCGGCGGCTCGAAGAACTACTACGAAGCTAAGAAGCTGATGCTCGGCGACGAGGGTTTGTGGAACGCCTTCATGTCGAAGCTCTCCACCGCGATTGCCGACTATCTCATCGCGCAAATCGACGCCGGCGCGCAGGCTGTGCAGCTCTTCGATAGTTGGATCGGCTGTCTCTCACCGTCGGACTATCGGCGCTACGTCTTGCCGCACACCAAAGCGATTTTCGACAAGTTGCCCAAAGACACGCCTGCGATTCATTTTGGCACCGGGAACCCCGAGCTCTACCCAGCCATGCAAGAAGCGGGCGGCGACGTGATCGGCATCGATTGGCGCACTTCCATCAACGAAGCCTGGTCGGTACTCGGCGAAGGCGTGGGCCTTCAGGGCAACATGGACCCGGCTGCGCTTCTCGCGTCGACCGACGTGATGCGCGCACGCGCCTCGGAAGTGCTCGAGAGCGCTTCCGGCCGCCCTGGCCACATTTTCAATTTAGGCCACGGCATCATGCCGCAGGCAACCCCAGCGCAAGCTCGCGCCTTGGTCGACCACGTTCACGAAGCCAGCCAGCGTTAGTCGTTGCGCACGCCGATGAAGTGGAAGGTCAGCGCAAACGTTCCCGCAAGCTGCTGACCGCTGACCCAGGCGTTCTGCCCGCCGCTTCTCACTGACATGCCGATGTAGGACCAATCGAAATTCACCGCGATGGAGATCCAACGAACGATCGGGATGCGGAGGCCGACGCCAAAGGTCGTATCCAAGCCGCCCGTGCTTGCGTCGGTAAGTCCCCATGCATTGCCGCTGAACATCTTTGCGTAGCCGATGTCGATCCGGAACATGATGTGGACATAGGGGATGCGAATAGTCGGCTGAAACTCGACGCCCGTCTTCATCAGCTTGTACGCGCTGTAGTTGGCCTGCCGATAGTACCAACCCAGGAAGAAGCCTCCACCGAACCCGGTGCCGAGCGAGAAGCCCACCTGCGGAGCTTTTAGTTTGGGCGCTCCACCGGGCCTCTCTGACCCCAAGCTGAGCGCTCCGAACTGATCGGGATCATACGATGAAGGACCGGCGACGCCCTCGAGCCACAGCCAGCCTTTGACCTTCTTGTAGTAAGGGCTTCGATCGTCTTCCTGGGGAGCCTCTGCGGGCGCTTCGGCGGCCGGCGCCTCCGCGGCCGGCGCCTCTGCGGGGGCGTCTTCCTGTGCGGATGCAGTGGCGCCAAAGAACATCAGCGCGCTCAACGTGACTACGATGTACTTCATCAGTTCTCTCCCCAGCTTGGCTCGATTCGCTCCGCTTCGACGCGGTACGTCCCCTCGAACCAGTTGCCGGCGTCGACCAGCTTGCATCTCGGTGAGCAAAACGGGAAATTCTTGCTGCGCTCGCCGAGCTCTTTCTTGCAAATCGGGCAACGTCCGGCTTTCATTTCGACGACGATAGCACAATGAAACGGGAATCTCGCCACATCTACCTGGACCCCCTCGACGCGATCTGGCTCACTGTCGCAGGCCGCGTTGGTTTTCGCGTCGAGCGCTCCCCCGAGGTCTACGCCGCGACGGACGGGCAGGGTGTGATGACCATCGGCGAGACGGGTACCCTCGATCCGGACGACTGCCTCGCGCAGATGATCTTGCATGAGCTTTGCCACTCTTTGATCGAAGGGCCGCGGAGCCTGCGCGTACCTGATTTTGGCTTGGACAACGAAAGCGAGCGCGACGTCTTGCGCGAGCACGCGTGCTTGCGATTGCAGGCGTGGCTCACCGACGAGCATGCGCTGCGCCGCGTGCTCGCCCCGACGACGGACTTCCGGGCGTACTACGACGGGCTTCCCGAGGATCCGCTGGCTGACAGCGACGACCCCGCCATCGAGCTGGCGAGGGCCGGGGCGACCCGGTCGGAGGAGGCTCCCTGGGCGCCGCATCTTCGGGAGGGGCTCGAGGCCACGGCCAAGGTCATGAAGGCCGCGCAACAGCTCGAGGCTAGGCACCCGGACGTCCGCGAGCCCCCCATCTGGTCGGAATTAGAAACATAATTTCTTGACGCTGCGCTGGGGCTGGCGCCCCTCGCCTCACGTGGTATGCCTGCGCCGCTTCATTTCGAAGCCGGGGTTTCGATCCCGAAATCAATACACATCTCTCGGCTCGATCAGACGTTCCGGTGCCCCGTCAGGGGTTGTTCGTCTAGGGGGATGGAAGCGCAACCGAAAGGAGAAACGAGCAATGTCTGAAACCACCCAAGAAGCCCAAGAAGCGCCCGAGTTGGCGGCCCTGGGAAGCCCCGATGTCGCGTCGGGTGATCTGCCGATCGGCCTACGGGCCCTCATCGATGCCGGCGTGCACTTTGGTCACCAGACCAAGCGCTGGAACCCGCGCATGCGCCCGTATATCTACGGCGCGCGCAACGGGATCCACATCATCGACCTTGACCAGACCGCGGAGCTCTTCAAGCGGGCCTACGCATTCGTCGCCGACGCCGTCAGCCGTGGAGGGCATGTGCTCTTCGTCGGCACCAAGCGCCAGGCCGCGGAGGTCGTCCGCGAGGAAGCCGAGCGCTCAGGTCAGTTCTACGTCACCGGCCGTTGGCTCGGTGGCACGCTTACCAACTTCCGAACGATGAAGAGCGGCATCGATCGGCTTCGCAACATCGAGGCGCAGGTCGAGGACGGCACGATCGATTCGCTACGCAAGAAGGAAGCGCTTTCGATTCGTCGCGAGGGCGAGAAGCTCGAGAAGTACCTCGGCGGCATCAAGAAGATGGACGGCCTTCCGTCGGTCCTCTTCGTCATCGATCCCCAGAACGAGCACATCGCCATCAGCGAAGCCCGCAAACTTCACATCCCGATCGTCGCGCTGACCGATACCAACTGCGATCCCGACCTCATCGACTTCGTCATTCCCGGCAACGACGATGCGATTCGCTCGATCAAGCTCATCACCTCGCGCATCGCGGATGCGTGCATCGAGGGTGGCCAACAGCACCGAGACTTCCTCCAGCACGAAGGCGCAGCGGCGCCCGACACCTCCGCCGAGGGCCTGCAGGTCGAGTTTGCCCGCAAGCGCGGTTCCGCGCCGGCGGCACCCGAAGGAAACCAGTAATGCCCGAAATCAGCGCATCCCAAGTCAAATCACTCCGAGATCGCACCGGCGCCGGCATGATGGCATGCCGCGACGCGCTCCGTGAGACGGAGGGCGACGAGGAAAAGGCGATCGAGATCATTCAGAAGAAGGGTCTCAGCAAGGTCGCGAAGAAGGCTGGGGCAATCGCCGGCGACGGCCTCGTTCACGCCTACATCCACGGCGCTGGCCGCGTTGGCGTCCTCATCGAAATCAACTGCCAGACGGACTTCGTCGCCCGTGGCGATGACTTCCGCCAGTTCGTCCAAGAGACGGCGATGCAGGTGGCTGCCGAGTCGCCCCTCTACGTCAGCGAAGACGACATCCCGGAGAACGACCTTCTCGCTCAGACCGCGATCTTCCGCGGTCAGATCGAAGAAGAAGCCAAGGCCACCGGCAAGGAGAAGCCTGCCGCGGCAGTCGAGAAGATCGTCGAAGGCAAGCTCGCGAAGTGGAAGAAGCAGGCGTGTCTACTCGATCAAATCTCGATCATGCACGAGGACAAGACGATCAAGACGCTCCTCGAAGAGCTGACGGCCAAGTTGGGCGAGAAGCTCAGCGTCCGCCGCTTCACGCGCTACGAGCTCGGTGAGGGCATCGAAAAGAAGAAAACAGATCTGGCCGCAGAGGTGACCGAAGCGCTAAAAGGTTCCTGAGTCATGACAAACGGGGCGAAGCTCGATCGGGTACTGCTGAAGCTCTCTGGCGAGGTGCTTTCCGGCGGCAGTTCGGGCAAGAGCATCGACCCCGAAATGGTAAAGGCGATTAGCGAGGAGCTCGCCGAAGTCCAAGCCAGTGGTTGCCAAATCGGCCTCGTCATCGGCGGGGGCAACATCTTTCGCGGAATCAAGGGCAGCGCGAGCGGCATGGACCGCACGGCTGCCGACCACATGGGGATGCTGGCCACCGTCGTGAACGGCATTGCGCTACAGGATGGGCTCGAGAAGGCCGGGGTCGACACGCGGCTCATGAGCGCACTCGAGATCAAGGCCGTGTGCGAGCCGTACATCCGGCGCCGGGCCGTGCGCCACCTCGAAAAGGGCCGCGTGGTCATTTTCGTTGCCGGCACGGGCAATCCCTACTTCTCGACTGACACGGCAGCGGCACTTCGTGCAATGGAAATCCGGGCGAGCGCCCTTTGCAAAGCCACCAAGGTCAAGGGCATCTACGACAAGGATCCGGTCCTCCACAAAGATGCCACGATGGTGCCGCGGCTCACCTACGACCGGTTCTTGATGGAGCGCGTCGGCGTCATGGACGCGACCGCGGTGGCCCTTTGCCGCGACAACGACCTGCCGATTCGCGTTTTCAAGCTGACCGAGCCGGGCAACATTAAAAGGGTTGTCATGGGCGAAGACGTCGGTAGCCTAGTGACCGCTGGGGACTGACCCCGGTCGATTCGAGGGAACCGATGCTTGCTGAAACACTGGAAGAGTTGGGCGGGGCGATTGCAAGAGCGCACGAGTCGCTCAAACGCGACCTCGCGAAGATCCGCGCTGGCCGCGCGAATCCGGCCATTCTCGACGGCATCCGCGTCGACTACTACGGCTCGCCCACACCACTGAAGCAGCTTGCTTCGATTTCGGTCCCAGAGCCGCGGATGATCATGCTCAAGCCATTCGATCGCACGCAGATGCAGGTCATCGAGAAGGCGATCATGCAAGCGGAGCTCGGCCTCAATCCCGGCAACGACGGCGAGCTCATTCGCCTTCCGATGCCTCCGCTCACCGAGGAGCGCCGCAAAGACCTGGTCAAGGTCGCACGCAAGTCCGGCGAGGAGTGCAAAGTCGCCATCCGCAAAGCGCGCCACGAGGCGAAAGACATGATCGACAGCCTCCAGAAGGAAGGCGAAGTCGGAGAAGACGACGCCGACCGCGCACGAAAAGAGCTCGAAGAGGTCGTGAAGGCTGGCACGGCCAAGGTCGACGAGATCGTCGGCAAAAAAGAGACCGACATCCTCGAGGTCTAGGCGCTCAGAACGGTCGCCCGAAGCCCACGTAGACTTGTGCGCCGCCGCCTTCGTCGAGCCCGTACCCGAACCCAAGCCGAAGTGACATCGGCTGCACGTATCCGATCGTGAAGTCCATGTGGAGCTCGGCTCCAACACCCTTTCGGAGATCGGAGACGTCGAGCGCTCCGAAGTACGCGTTACCGACATCGAAGAAGACGAGCCCCCACATCCGGTCGAAGAACAACGGGACTGTCCCAGGGCCTCTCAGCACGCGTGTGAGCGGGAATCGATACTCCGTCTGCAAGAGCTGAAAGCGATCGCCGAAGATCGAGAAGGCCGGATAGCCGCGAAGTGCCACGCCGCCTTGCTGAGCGAAGTTGAGGAGCTGGTCGAGGAACGAGGTTTCGGGAAACCCGCCCACCGAGAAGATCCCACGCTCGCCCCGACTATCCTCACCGGCGCCGCCGCCGTATCGAAACGCCAAGACGTGATGCTGGGCCCAGGGCAACTCGATGAAGCGCCGAATGAACCAGGACGCCGCGACGCTTCGGAAGCGGCTGCCGATCCCTGGGTGGGCGAACAAAAGCGAGGCGCCCAGCGAACGACCTTCCGACGGGTTGTAGTCATAGAGGTGCCTCCGCGCGTCGTTGTACGACCACGACAGCCGCATGTCGGTGTTGAGCCCGGTCGCGGGAATGATCGGCGGTGGGTAGTTCGGGCTGAGCCGTCCCGTGAACTCCGACAGCGAGCGCGTCCACGTTAGGCCGTAGCTCGCGCTGATGCGGTTGCTGTGAAACGAGCGCGGGATGACCTGCGCCACGGTGAGGCGCCCACCGTAGGCGTCCTCGACGTAGGGTTGCCGTTGCCCGTTCACGACGAAGCCACCTCGCGGCGTCACCAGTCTGAAGAACGAGACTGCCAAGTCGGGGGGTAGGCGCCGAAGCGTGTACTGGAGCTCGACGTTGACGTACCCCTCGGTCAGGCTGAAGCCGAGCCGCGCGAAGAAATCGTGAAACTCGGCGGCGTCGTTACCGCGGGTGAAGATGCCGAGCTGCTGGCCAAAG
>Ga0316198_10001361_pt1 | contig 14286 bp, 9 predicted proteins | sample OudBieAanoxic_MG_FD_204935 | JGI IMG/M metagenome (GOLD analysis project Ga0316198, IMG submission 204935) | Coastal sediment microbial communities from Oude Bieten Haven, Netherlands - site A anoxic | ecosystem: Environmental > Aquatic > Marine > Coastal > Sediment | place: Netherlands...
ATTATGCCACAACGCCCGCCGATTTATTTAGTCGATACAACTGCTCAACAAGTAGAGATATTACAAACTGTTTTACATTTTGTTGGCGAAGCTTATCAAACAGTTGCTGTTGAACATTTAGCGCAACAGGTAGAGCAACAAGCGCCTTTGTGCGTTATTTATGGTAATCAACGTGAACCATTGGATGCACTATTAAATAGCTTTGCTAAGACTCCTTTTATTAGTCTCTCTGGGCAAGTAGCGAGTGTGGATAGTAATCATATCGGTGTACTTAATTTACCTATTGTCTATTCAGAATTAACGCAGTTATTACATTATTGCCAAACCTATTCGAATCCAAATCATAAATTAAGTAAAGCCAATAAATATTTAATTACCTCTTTGGTGGGCAAAGGGTTACGTATTCAAGAAATTCGTTATTTAGTAGAGCAAGTGGCTGAAAGTAATGCCAATGTGTTGATTCTAGGCGAGTCGGGGACGGGGAAAGAGGTAGTTGCGCGTGCTATTCATGAGGTGTCTGGCCGAAATAAAGGGCCTTTTGTGCCGGTTAACTGTGGTGCAATTCCCGCTGAATTATTAGAGAGTGAATTATTTGGGCATGAGAAAGGTGCCTTTACTGGGGCCTTTTCTGCACGTAAAGGGCGCTTTGAGTTGGCTGAAGGCGGGACGCTATTTTTAGATGAAATCGGCGATATGCCGATGCCGATGCAAGTTAAATTATTACGTGTGTTACAGGAAAGAACCTTTGAAAGAGTCGGTGGTAATAAATCTTTGCAGGCAGATGTGCGTATTGTGGCAGCCACACACAGAAACTTAGAAGATATGATTGTTGACGGTTCATTCCGAGAAGATCTGTTTTATCGTTTAAACGTATTTCCTATTGAAAAACCAGCACTGCGCGATCGCCAAGAAGATATTCCTTTACTGCTACAGGAGTTGTTATCTCGGTTAGAGAAAGAACATAAAGCGACACTGCGTTTTACGCAACGTGCCTTAGATTCATTAATGAAACATGCTTGGCCTGGAAATGTGCGTGAGCTGTCTAATTTATTAGAGCGTTTATTAATCCTACACAGTAATAAAATAGTGGATGTGACTGAATTACCTGTTAAATATCGTTATTTGGATGAGCAGGGTGAAGCGGTTGAGCAGATTCACTATAACCCGGAAGAAGAAGCATTGATGGAACGTGATGCCTTATCGGGTATGTTTGGTGATGCGCCTGTTTTATCCGATGAAAGTGAAATGCACGACGAATCACTTGGCTTTCTAGGGCATTTGCCAGCAGAAGGCATGAATTTAAAGGATAAGCTGGTGGAATTTGAAATTGAGATGATCCGTCAAGCTATTGACTCTCAAGATGGTGTGGTGTCACATGCGGCTGAGTTATTATCAATGCGCAGAACTACCTTGGTAGAAAAAATGAAAAAATATGGGTTGAATAAAGAAGGCTAAGCTAATCAACAAACTAGTCATCTAGGCTAAGTAGAATATTTTTCGAGACCTTAAGATCATTAACCGCGCTTTTAATTGTGCGGTTTTTTTTATTTTTAGTGCTGTCATTTTTATGGCTATTTACTTTTATCTTACTGTAAAGTAATCGATTTATTTGGTTGGCATAATAACTGCTTAGTAGTGATATCTATCTTTATTTTTAGGTGTTGCTATGACAACTTCACAATCAACAAATAATACGCCATTACAAACTGAACGTTATGTTGGTGAGCTGCAGCAGTTACGTGCTCAAGCGAATTACATGGATCAATTGTATAAAGAGTTGCCGTCTGGGTTGATTGTGATCAATGGTAATGGGATTGTGGAACAAGCAAACCGTGTTGCCGTGCAGTTGTTAGGTGAACCCTTAGAGAATATGCTTTGGGGTGATGTGATTAAACGCTCCTTTAGCCCTAAAAATGACGATGGCCATGAAATATCATTGAAGAATGGTCGCCGTATTCAGTTATCTATCTCTTCTTTACAAGGCCAGCCTGGGCAATTAATTCTACTCACTGATCTTACCCATACTCGCCAACTACAAGAGCATGTTGCCACATTAAAACGTTTATCCTCATTGGGTAAAATGGTGGCGTCATTGGCACATCAAATCCGCACTCCATTATCGGCGGCTATGTTATACGGTGCTAACTTGGCTAATAAAACCTTAAATGAAAGCTCTCGTGCTCGCTTTCAAGGCAAGTTAATGAACCGCCTGCAAGATTTAGAAACGCAAGTGAACGATATGTTGTTGTTTGCCCGTAGTGGCGAGCAGAAGATTGTAGAGGAAGTTTCCGTTGCAACATTATTAGAAGAAGTACAAGAAGCTAGTGATGCGATGTTATTAAGTGTTAATGGCCATTTGCAGTGTCGATTACCCAATCCTGATCTATTCATTCTGGCTAATAAAAATGCATTAACCAGTGCCATGACTAACCTTATTTCCAATGCCATTGAAGCTACCGGTGAAGGGGCGCAATTATATATTAGTGCCGTACAACGAGGCACTTCGCATTTAGAAATATCTGTGATGGACAATGGGCCAGGTATTGAAAAACAACGCTTAGCACAGGTGATGGAAGCTTTTTATACCACTAAGTCTCAAGGTACAGGCCTTGGCCTTGCGGTGGTGCAAAGTGTTGCTCAGGCACATAGTGGCACGGTGGAAGTAAAGTCGGAAGTCGGCAAGGGGAGCAGTTTTACTTTAGTGTTGCCCTTACACCGTATTGCTGAGTTTAGAGAAGAGGGCAACCTACAAAGTAATGCACTGAGCAAGGTAATAGGAGCTTAATTATGTCGCATAATCAATCACAGGGTAGGTTATTAGTTGTAGAAGATGATGCTGGATTACGTGAAGCGTTAATTGATACTTTATTATTAGCTGGTTATCACTGTCAAGAAGTCGACAGTGGTGAAGCGGCGTTGGTTGAACTTAATAAAGCAGCGCTTGATAAATCACGTTATGACTTGGTGATCAGTGATATTCAAATGGGTGGTATGAGCGGTTTAACGTTATTGCAAAATATTAAAAGCCTTCATCCTGAAATACCGGTTTTATTGATGACAGCCTACGCAACGATTGATGATGCGGTTAAAGCCATTCGCGATGGTGCCATTGATTACTTAGCAAAACCTTTTTCACCGGAAGTGTTATTAAATCAAGTCAGTCGCTATGCGCCTGTGCACAAAGTGCCTTCGTGTACGCCTATCTTTGGTGACCCTAATACTGCGGCTTTATTTAAAATGGCTGAAAAAGTGGCGGCTTCAGATGCTTCGGTGATGATCACTGGCCCTAGTGGATCGGGTAAAGAAGTCTTATCACGTTATTTACACGATAAATCATCGCGTAAAGATCAAGCTTTTGTAGCGATTAACTGTGCAGCGATTCCCGATACCATGCTTGAATCAACCTTATTTGGTTATGAGAAAGGCGCCTTTACTGGTGCTGTTCAGGCTTGTCCTGGTAAGTTTGAACAAGCACAAAACGGCACCATTTTATTAGATGAAATTAGCGAAATGCCCTTAGAGTTGCAAGTTAAGCTACTGCGTGTTTTACAAGAAAGAGAGGTGGAACGTTTAGGTTCACGTAAAACGATTAAATTAAATATTCGTGTCTTAGCGACCAGTAATCGAGACATAAAACAAGCTGTAGAAGCAGGGACTTTCCGTGAAGATCTGTATTACCGCCTTAATGTTTTTCCATTACAGTGGTTACCGTTAAAGCAGCGTAAAGGCGATATTATTCCACTTGCTGAACATTTATTAGCGCGCCATGCAAAGGAGCAATCTTCTGCGATCCCTTCACTATCGGAAGCGGCTAAACAATGTTTATTTGCATATTCATGGCCAGGCAATGTGCGTGAATTAGATAATGTGATGCAACGCGCCTTGATTTTAGGTAATGATGATGAGATTGACTGTGATGCATTGATTTTAGAAGATCAACAATTTGAGCATATGCAGCAACCTGCTCTTTCAACAGCCCCGGCCGAAGCTCAATCAGCCGCAATGGATACTGTTTCGACAGACTATGTTGATTCTCGCTCAGAGAGGCTGTTAGATGGTCATCATAGTGCCTTTAATAGCGACCTTATTGAAAACCCTGCTAGTGACTCTAATCGTGGTACAAGAAGTAGCGCTGCGATAACAGAAACTGCTGGAGCAATCACTGGAAAAGCGACTGCAACTGACGAGCCTGAAGCTTTAGGACAAGGCCTCAAACAGCAAGAACAAAAAATTATCTTAGAAGCGTTACAAACCTGTCGCGGTAAGCGTAAAGATGTTGCGGAGTTACTTGGCATTAGCCCTCGTACATTGCGTTATAAAATTGCACGTATGAAAGAGCAAGGCATTGCACTACCTGCGTAAAAATAACGATTTTTGACAGAATATGACATTTTTTACGCATTAATTGTGTAATTACACTTGTAAATAAGAATTGTTATCATTAGAATGCCGTTCTATTGATCATCACGCTTATTTATGGGAAACAATATGTCTATTAAAAAAAGTTTAACAATTTTGTTAGCAGGTACCTCGGCACTTGCTAGTTCAATGTCTTATGCTGCTGAAGAAGTGAACGTATATTCGTATCGCCAACCATTTTTAATTGAGCCGATGATGAAAGAATTCACCGCTGAAACGGGCGTTAAAGTGAATATTTTATTTGCTAAAAAAGGCCTGATTGAGCGTATTAAGCGTGAAGGTAAATTATCGACAGCAGATCTTATGTTAACCTCTGATTTTAGCCGCTTAACTATGTTTACGGAAGAGGGGTTAGCACAACCCGTTGATAGCGAAATTCTAAATAAAAATATTCCGAGTCAATTTCATGGCGCTGAAAAACAGTGGTATGCATTAACTAGCCGTGCGCGTAATATTTATTCTTCAGTAGAACGTGTGGGTCCTGCTCCTACAATAACTTATCAAGATTTAGCAACACCTGCTTTTAAAGGCAAAGTATGCATGCGCTCTGGTAAGCACCCTTACAACGTTTCTTTGTTAGCGTCTATTATTGCTCACGAAGGTGAAGCAAAGGCAAAAACTTGGTTACAAGGTTTGAAAGCAAACTTAGCACGTAAACCACAGGGTAATGACCGTGCACAAGTTAAAGCGGTTAAAGAAGGTTTATGTGATTACGCTTTAACTAACAGTTACTACTTAGGTAAAATGTTAAACGATCCAAAACAAGTTGCTTGGGCTGAAGCGGTTCATATCAACTTCCCTAATCAAGCGACAACGGGTACACATGTTAACGTAAGTGGTATTGCACTGACTAAGTATGCACCTAATAAAAATAATGCGATCAAATTGATGGAATTCCTATCGGGTGATGTTGCACAACAGATGTATGCTGAAATCAATTACGAATATCCTGTAAAAGAAGATGTACAACCTTCTAAATTGGTTGCATCATGGGGCAAGTTTAAAGCAGACGATATCAAACTATCTGATATTGCTGCACAACATCAAGCCGCCATTAAGTTACTGGATGAAGTGAAATTTGATCTCTAAGTCGTTCAACCTATACAAGTTACTGCCTTGGGTAGTAACTTGTATTTTGTTATCTCCTGTTCTTGCTATATTTTTCAGCGCTTTCTCTGTCGACGAAAGTGGTAGTTTTCAACATCTGATTGATACCGTTTTATCAACGTATATTAGTAATTCCCTCTTGGTTATTGTGTATGTTGTTGTATTAAGTATTCTGTTTGCTTTGCCCTGTGCTTGGTTTGTGGCCTGCTGTGAGTTTCCTAGTCGAGAGAAGTTACAGTGGATGCTGATGTTACCCCTCGCTATGCCGCCCTACATTATCGCAATTGTTTATACCGATTTATTAGACTTTGCTGGCCCTGTACAGTTAACGATACGGGCTTTGTTTGACTGGCAACCTAGTGATTATTATTTCCCTGAAGTGCGCACCTTATTTGGTGCTTCTGTTATTTTAGCCTTATCACTTTTCCCTTATTTATATCTGTTATTGCGTGGCGCTTTTTTAACGCAGTCTGCGGGATTATTTCAAGCTGCAAGAACTTTAGGCGTACCTCCTTTACGTGCCTTTTGGCGAGTCAGTATTCCTTTATCTCGTTCTGCTATGGCTGTAGGTGTTTCATTAATCGCCATGGAAACATTAGGTGACTTTGCAACGGTTAATTATTTTGCTGTGCATACGCTAACCACTGCTATCTACGATACTTGGTTGGAATTAGGCAGTTTGACGACCGCCGCCAAAATATCGTCTTTAATGCTATTAGCGATTGTGATTTTAATATCATTAGAAAGTTATAGTCGTCGTAAACAGCAAGTTTATCAGCGTAATGGCAGTGGTAATACGGAGCTGCGTTTTGTATTAACGGGTTGGCAAAAGTGGGGTGTATTAGCGTTCACTTGGTCGTTATTAGCTTTCTCTCTATTTATACCAATTGCCACGCTCTTATATTATGCGGTTAACTATTTTAATGCTTCGTTAAACAATGATTTAATGCATTACACCTTAAATAGTCTGTGGTTAGCTTTTTTAGTTGCCATACTGGCCATATTAGTTGCGCTGCTGGTTAATTTTTATCAACGTTTAAGCCCAGGCTTAGGTGCAAAATCTAGCATTCGCTTGTCTTCTCTTGGTTATGCGGTACCGGGCACAGTGGTTGCGATTGGTGTACTGATCCCGCTGACTAGTATCGACTTATGGTTAAATGATTTGTTGTTAGCTTGGGACCTTAAACCTGTGGGGTTGCTGTTATCTGGCTCATTGGTTATTTTAGTCTTAGGTTATTTAGTACGTTTTAGTGCTATTGCCGTGGGCAGTATTGATAGTAGTTTAGTGCAGGTTTCACCTTCGTTAGATCTCGCCTCGAGAACCCTAGGTAATGGCCCGGTTAAAACACTCTGGCGGGTTAATATTCCGTTAATTAGAAAAGGCATGCTCACGGCTTTTATTTTAGTTTTTATTGAATCTATGAAAGAATTGCCTGCGGCGCTATTATTACGACCTTTTAATTTTGAAACATTAGCCACTTACGTTTATCAATTTGTATCCGATGAGATGATAGAGCTAGCAGCATTGCCTGCGCTAATGATTATTGGTTTAGGCTTAGTTCCTTTTATTGTGGTAAATCGTTTGTTGGAGAAAAAAACTTAATGAGTGCGTTAAATATCCAAAATTTAAGCTGTTCTTATCAAAAAACAGCGGTCTTAGAAAACTTGGATCTGAACTTACATGATAATGAAATTGTGTGCTTATTAGGTGAAAGTGGCTGTGGTAAAACAACTTTGCTAAGAGCGGTTGCTGGTTTGCAAACAGAATTAACCGGACAAATTAGCATTCGTCAAAAAGTATTAAATGATCCACAAACCTATGTCCCACCTGAACTGAGAAAAATTGGTCTTATTTTTCAAGATTATGCACTTTTTCCACATTTAAATGTTTTTGATAATGTCGCTTTTTCACTAACCAAAATGACTAAGCAAGAAAAACAGCAACGTGTGCAGGAAGTATTGGCGCTAGTGCAGTTAAGCGAGCTTAGTGCGCGTTTTCCGCATCAATTATCTGGTGGACAACAACAACGTATTGCTATTGCGCGTGCTTTAGCTTATCAGCCAGAGTTGATGCTGTTAGATGAACCTTTTTCTAATTTAGACCAGCATGTGCGTTTTCAATTGATCCATGAAATCCGCCAATTATTTAAACAACGTCAAATGAGTGCTTTATTTGTTACGCACTCTAAAGAGGAAGGGTTTGCTTTTGCTGACCGTATTGCATTGATGCAAGCGGGGAAAATTGTACAAATCGATACGGCTCAAAAACTGTATCGTAAACCTAACTCTCCCTATGTTGCTAATTTTATGGGACAAACTAACTATATTGATGTGCAAGTGGTAGACAAATATAGTTACCAGAGTTGTTTTGGTTTATTAGGCAGTAATAGCGTGATTGAACAAACGATTGGTAAACAGCTGCGCTTATTATTGCGCCCTGAACATATTGAGATAACCCCAGACCTAAAAGGTGAAGCATTGGTCAAACAGGTCGATTTTCAAGGTGCATTACAACAAATTAGTGTGCAGTTTGCTGGGCAAGAGTTCACCGTGAGATACAGTAATAGTAGCAGTGAATGTTTAGCGTTTAGTGTTGGAGACAGGGTTTCTTTGACTATATTGAATCATGAATTTGTTACCTTTGAGAACTGTTAGTCTGCTCTGATTTTAAACTCTGAAGCGCTAGGTTAGTGAATGACTAGGTTGCAGGTTTAGACTAGTAAGTTAATTAGTAGTTAGCACTATAAGAAAAGCCAGCGCTGTAATGCATCGCTGGCTTTTTGTTTTTAAAGCGACTTCTTTTTTAAGTGCGCTTGTTTGCAGTATGACATGGGCTGTGAAAGCTACAGAATTAAGTACTTGGGCTTAACTCGTACATTAAACTCGCCTTTAAGCTTTCTTCTTGCTCTTTGGTCAATGAATCCCCATCTGCAGTAGAGACGATAAATAAATCTTCTGCACGTTCGCCTATGGTGGTTATTTTAGCGGTATCAAGCATTAAGCCATGGTCTACAAATACTGTGCCTATATTGGCTAGAATACCGGGTGCATCGAATGCTACCACTTCAATCTGAGTGCGTTTTCGGCGTGTTGGTAGAAACGTTATTTTAGGCTCAAATTTAAAGGGGCGCTTAACTCGCTCTAGTCTAATGATGTTGGAGTTAACCACATCCGGTTTTAATAACGTATCCGTTATCGCTTCCCGCAGGCGTTGAATTTTATCTTCATCAATATGCTCACCATCTTCTTCTAGTACGGTAAAGGTACTGAGTGAATAATTATCTCGGCTAGAGAGAATTTTTGCGTCATGTACACTCAATTTCTTATTATCTATTTCAGTCACAACAGAAGAAAACAGTAACGGCATATCCTTATGATAAACGAATATCTCACTGCCTCCGCGTGCGTTATTGGTACTGATCAAGACCAAAGGTTTAGTGTGGTCTTGGTGAGCTAATAAGTTTTGCGTATGCCAGCAAATTTGTGCTGAGGAATAACGGAAAAAGTAATTGAGTTTAAAGCGTTTCCATAGCGGCTTAACTTTTTCTTCGCTAATCCCTAACTCAGCTAAAACACCTAATGCTTTTAATTGACGATCGCGAATACGATCACGAATATCCGGTGGATTTTCTAAACCACGACGTAACATAGTCAAGGTTTTGTAATAGAGGTCACGCAATAAAGTGCCTTTCCAGCTATTCCATGTTTCCTCATTAGTTGCACAAATATCAGCCACAGTTAAGCAATACAATAAGTTAAGGTATTTTTCATCGCGCACGGTCTTGGCAAAGGTAATAATAACATTAGGGTCACTGATATCACGGCGTTGGGCTGTGACAGACATGGTTAAATGTTGCTCCACTAACCAAGCAACTACTTTCCCTTCATGGCGAGTGAGTCCATGCAATTCACAAAATGCTAAGGCATCCACTGCACCTAATGTCGAGTGATCTCCTTGTTGACCCTTCGCAATATCATGGAAAATAGTGGCTAAGAATAACAGCTCTGGTTTTTCTAACTTTTTATATATTTCATGGGCAAGTGGATGCTCTACTTTGCTTTTTGGATAGTTATAGATGAATTTAGCGAGCTTATGGGTATGTGCGTCCACTGTGTAAGCATGAAACAGATCAAACTGCATCTGTCCGACGATACGGCTCCACTGAGGAATGTAAGCGGCTAACACGCCATATTCATACATTAAGGTAAAAGGAATGCCCATGCCGCGAGGATGCCTAATAATTTGCATAAATACAGCGCGGCATTCAGGAATATTTTGTAACCAATGGGTCAAGCAGCGTCTTGCTTCACGCAGTTCGCGTAGTGTGCTTGAATAAATACCTTTAATACGTGAGTCATCGGCAATATGCACAAACAGTTGCAATATTGCTTCCGGATTATCCTGAAAGTAACCGGCAGTTGTTAGTTCGATTTTATTACCACGGATTCGGAAATTCTCATCAATATCATGCAATTCAGTAGTCGTTACATTGCCTAAAATTGCTTCATCAAAATATTGCAGTAACATTTCATTAAGCTCTTTCACACGGCGAATGGTTTGGTAAAACATCTTCATCATCTGTTCTACGGCTTCATTACGCTGACCTGTGTAACCTAATAACTTTGCTACTTCACTTTGAAAATCGAATAGTAAGCGGTTATCGGGGCGATTGGTGACAGTATGTAATGCAAAACGTATCGTCCAAAGCTGTGACTGACAATCACTGATTTCGTGATATTCACCCTGTGTAATATAACCGTAAGTGGTTAACTCCAATAGACTATGGGCATCAAAATGACGTTTCGAAACCCAGGCAATAGTCTGAATATCACGTAAACCACCACAGCCATTTTTAATATCTGGCTCTAGGTTATATCCATCACCTCGACAGTTTTTATGGCGTCCAAACTGTTCTTCTTTTTTAACCGTAAAAAACTCGTCCGATGGCCAAAAGTCATCTTTACTAATTAGCTCTTGTAGTTTTTCAAAGGTGCTTTCATTACCTTTAATCAAGCGAGACTCAATCATGCTGGTGGCAACAGTAATATCCGCTTTACCTTGTTCTAAACAATCCTTTAAGGTGCGAACACTATTACCCACATCCAGTTTTAAATCCCAGAGCAGCGTGATTAATTGTCCTATTTTTTCTTCCGATTGTTTACTAAAACCATGGTCTGATAGTATGAGTAGGTCGATATCAGATTTAGGGTGTAGTTCACCACGGCCATATCCACCGACAGCTAAAAGGCTTAAATCGTAGCTTTCATCTAACCCGACTAAATCCCATAAACGACTTAAAAGCTCATCAACATAGCGTGCACGTAACGACACAATTTTATTAATATTTTTCTTCGCTTTGAATTGTTCAAGTTGCCAGTCGGAAAATTGTTGTAGGTGTTTTTTGATGAAGGGGATCGTCAGATCTTGTTGTTGAATTTGTAGCGGGGAATACTGTTCAAAGTCCATTTAATGCCTCGATGTTATGCCTCAACGTTATGCCTCGATATTAGCGCCTTGATAATAGCCAGTACGTTATTGACAATGTACTGGCTATTTACGTTCATTTTTAAATACTATTTATGCCGGATTAATGATTCGCTCAATAGTTTCTTCTGGACGTAATGTTAAAATTTCAACACCCGTTTCAGTTACCAATAGCGTGTGTTCCCACTGTGCAGATAGTTTTTTATCTTTAGTTACAACGGTCCATTCATCGCGTAATACTTTACAATCACGTTTACCTGCATTCAACATAGGTTCAATGGTAAAACATTGACCTGCTTTTAATACTTCGCCAGTGCCTTTTTTACCATAATGCAATACTTGTGGTTCTTCATGGAAACCTGCACCAATACCGTGTCCGCAATATTCACGAACGATTGAGTAGTTATGGTTTTCTGCATGTTTTTGAATTGCAGCGCCGATATCGCCTAAACGAGCACCCGGCTTAACCATATTAATTCCGATGTATAAACATTCTTGTGTTACACGTGCTAAACGCTCAGCCAGAATAGATGGTTTACCGACCATAAACATTTTAGAGGTGTCACCGTGGTAACCATCTTTGATAACAGTGATATCTATATTTAATACATCGCCGTCTTTCAGTGGTTTATCGTTAGGAATACCGTGGCATACAACATAGTTTAATGACGTACAGATAGACTTAGGAAAACCATGGTAGTTCAATGGAGCTGGGATGCCTCCTTGTTCATTAACGATAAAATCATGGCAAAGCTGATTTAGTTCGTTAGTAGTAACCCCTTTTTTAACATGAGGTTCGATCATGGTTAATACGTCAGCAGCTTGTTGTCCTGCTATACGCATTTTTTCTATTTCTTGAGCAGTTTTAATGAGTCCAGACATGTTATATCTCTATACTTTGAATAAATTATTATAGGACAACTATAAAGAATTTTAGGCGTTGGTGCTAGATAAAATCTATTTCAGAAAGCCTTACAGTGGGCAAGGATTTGAATCAAATAAACAGGATTAGAAAATACGTTAATTAGTACGCTATTTATTGAGCTAATTTGCTAACTGTGGTATAAAGCGCACCGAGATTGATAGATTAATTTTTTAATCGCTTTCTTAAATAATCAATATAATCCATTCAATACATCCAATGCATTGAATAATAAGGATTATTACTTAAATAACACACACGCATCGACACGTCACTCGGGGTGCCTTTTTCTGTATAAGAAATTAATGGTCGAGTGTATGGGATGTGTGGAGGCCTAACCCCCTAAAAGGAAATTCAAATGGCAACAGTATCAATGCGCGATATGCTACAAGCAGGCGTTCACTTCGGTCACCAAACTCGTTACTGGAACCCAAAAATGAAACCATTCATTTTTGGTGCTCGTAATAAAGTTCATATCATCAACCTTGAAAAAACAGTTCCAATGTTTAACCAAGCGCTTAACTTCCTAGAAGCTAAAGCATCTAAAAAAGGTAAAGTCCTTTTTGTTGGTACTAAACGTGCTGCATCAGAAGCGGTTAAAGAAGCAGCTATTGCTTGTGACCAATTCTATGTTGATCACCGTTGGTTAGGTGGTATGTTGACTAACTGGAAAACAGTTCGTCAATCGATCAAACGTTTGAAAGATCTTGAAGTTCAAAGCCAAGACGGTACTTTTGACAAGTTAACTAAGAAAGAAGCGCTTATGCGTACTCGTGAATTAGAAAAACTTGAAAAAACACTTGGTGGTATCAAAAACATGGGTGGTATCCCAGATGTAATCTTCGTAATCGATGCAGATCACGAGCACATTGCAATTAAAGAAGCGAATAACCTAGGTATTCCTGTTATCGCTGTTGTAGATACTAACTCTTGCCCAGATAACATCGATTACATCGTTCCTGGTAATGATGATGCTATCCGTGCAGTTAAGCTTTACTTAAGTGCAGCTGCTACAGCTGTTAAAGAAGGCCGTACTGCAGAAGTAGTAGTAGCTGAAGGTTTTGTTGAAGAAGAATCAGCTGAGAAATAAGTTCTTCTAATAATAGAAGCTCTTATTAACCAATCATTGGTTGGTTATCAGGGGTCTATATGACCCCTTTTTTATAGAATCAAAATAGGAATTCGAACAATGGCTATTACAGCTCAGCAAGTTAAAGAACTTCGTGACCGCACTGCTGCGGGTATGATGGATTGTAAAAAAGCATTAGTTGAAGCAGATGGCGACATCGAGCTTGCAATTGAAAACATGCGTAAATCAGGTGCAATCAAAGCAGCTAAAAAAGCAGGCCGTATTGCTGCTGAAGGCGCTATCTTTGCAAAAACTAACGGTACTACTGCACTAATCATCGAAGTTAACTGTGAAACAGACTTCGTGGCAATGGATAAAAGCTTCTTAGCATTTGCTGAAAAAGTAGCTGATATCGCGCTTGCAAATAAAGTAGACAGCGTTGAAGCATTAAACGCACTAGCATATGACGATTCTACAGTTGAAGAAGCGCGTGAATTGTTAGTTGCTAAAATCGGCGAAAACATCTCTGTACGTCGTTTACAAATCGTTGAAGGCGAAAACCTTGGCGCTTACGTACACAGCCGTAAAATCGGTGTTATCTCTGTGCTAACTGGCGGCGATGCTGACCTAGCTAAAGATATCGCGATGCACGTTGCTGCAGCCGCTCCTCAGTTTGTTAAACCTGAAGATGTACCTGCTGACGTTGTTGCTAAAGAGAAAGAAATTCAGTTACAAATTGCTATCGAAAGCGGTAAACCTGCAGAAATAGCAGAAAAAATGGTTTCTGGTCGTATGGCTAAATTTACTGGTGAAGTAAGCTTAACTGGCCAAGCATTCATTAAAGATCCATCAATGAGTGTTGCTAAACTTCTTAAAGGTGCAAGTGCAGACGTTGTCTCTTTTGTTCGTTTAGAAGTTGGTGAAGGTATTGAGAAAAAAGTAGAAGATTTCGCTGCTGAAGTTGCTGCAACTATGGCTGCTTCTAAGTAATCTACTTTAAAAACAATAGGTAATGTTTTTTAGCATTGTTCCGTTGTAAAAAAGAACCGCGGCATGCCTGCGGTTCTTTTATATTCAGAAGAAAGTGAATATACCTGCATAATATACGAATTTAAGACCTATTTTTTAAAATATCTTGTATGATTTTTTAAAAAATCGGTATTATTTCAACTTAAGGAATGAAATTATGAGCACTAACCCTAAATCAGCATATCGTCGTATTTTATTAAAACTGAGCGGTGAAGCCCTCGTTGGTGAAGAAGGGTTTGGTATTGATCCTAAAGT
>Ga0316198_10001362_pt1 | contig 14281 bp, 17 predicted proteins | sample OudBieAanoxic_MG_FD_204935 | JGI IMG/M metagenome (GOLD analysis project Ga0316198, IMG submission 204935) | Coastal sediment microbial communities from Oude Bieten Haven, Netherlands - site A anoxic | ecosystem: Environmental > Aquatic > Marine > Coastal > Sediment | place: Netherlands...
TAACGACCTCTTTCTATAAGCATGAACGAATTTCTTTTAAAAGGTTATAGTCCACTCTCAGAGGCTTTCACAGCGGCATCTCTAGCACACCCGCTTTCATGGCTTTCTCCACGAAAGTTAAGAGTTAACACTGACCAATTTTTGATTTTCGTTAATGCGGGAAGGTAGCCAATAGCTGTTTCAGTATGAGGTAATGGAAGGAGATTCAGTAGGGTCTTGGCAAATGAAACAGATCAATATTCATTCGATCCGGAGACCAAGTATAAGGGTGGTAAACATTTATCTTATTTTTGCATATTGGTATTCTGCCGCTTTTTCAATAGGCAAAACATACATTTTAATGGGTATTTTTCATCATATTAGGGGGATTTCCCATGCCATTTATGGGCATAATTCCCTGCAATGGTTTTAATGTTTTTAATCACCTCTTATAGATCGGATTCGTAGCGATTACATATTATAACCTTAAGATTGGGAAGCATTTATTCCGTCACCCTAACCCTCTCCCCAGGAAGAGGGAATTATGGTGACCCTGTAGCGAGCTACAGGGAATAGTCAAGTTTAAAAGGGAACTGGTATAACCGTAATCTGTCGAATAGAGTTAGAGGTCGGATCATTATTTGTCAGGTGTAATCTAAAAAATGACACTTAAAATAGAGCTGCTAAAATACCCCAACGCTGATTGAGCTTAAACTCGAACCTACACTCATCGGGCGAAACAAGACATACACAACGCGGAAAACCCTCGGGAAGATTACAGCGCCTTGCTGTTAAAACCTCAATTGAGTTTCATCAGGGTAAGGATGTAGAGCTCCGGTTCATCGACATACGCCTTGACCTTGAAACCATAGGGGTTGAACAAATTCGTCGCATCCGACTTTGACGGAAAGTCATCCAATGGATACGGGGCACCACGTTTTAGCGTTTCAACGAAGGCCTTGCCCAACGGATGGCTGACAACCATCCTGCCTGCCGGTTTCAGCATTCGTGCAATATTGGTGAAGGCCCCGGCCTTGTCGGCAATGTTAGGGTAGCAGGCGTTTATGAAAACCACATCAATGATAGCATCCCCCAAGGTAAGATCCCGCACATCTGCCTGAATCGTCTCCACACCAGAATAATTTGTTTCGAGCTGCTCCAGCATCGCCTTGGAAAGATCACAGGCAATGACTCTTCCGGGACGATAGTTTTTAATCAACGGTATCAGGATTCCGGTGCCAGCCCCGACATCCAAAACAGACTCACCCTGTCTGATACAGGGCGCTGCAACGATTTGCGCAAGTCGCTCGGGAACACCTTCCGGTAAAGGCGGTTCGAACAGACGATAGCTTTGGTCGAAACGTTCCCGTTGAACGCGGTTGATTCGGTCGACTTCCTCTTGAGGTGGCCTTCTAAAATCTTTCACTGTCGTTCCTCCCGTTCATGGGCAAGGTATATATCATTTTACATCACCGGGCAGGACTTATGCAATATGACAGTGAAATATAAGAAACTGAATATAATGTAGATCCCACAATATATTGGTTTATTAAATCTTGACATAGATAATTGTCTCATCATATGAATTCAAAAAGATTGTTTAATTTCCTGCTGAACCTGGCCTGGTTTGACGCTGAACAGACTCTCTTCCTCTCACGCATCTGGTCATTGTACGCACACGGAATCACATACAAATAGATACCCTCGTTGTTTCAACTATTTTTGATTTCAAGAGTTCTTTACCCCGATAAATTCCTAACCCGAATATTTCATGAAATCTATTCCCCGAGCGGCCAAAAAGAAGCCATATCGGGGCATTGGTCAAAATCATGAACCGTATAACCGGGGGACACTTTGTCCCTCCTCAAGATCTAATGAAAGAGCTGAAAAGATTTCACCCTTCGGGTCAACCGGAGGCTCCCATGGTCACGCTATGGCGTGATTATTCGAGGATCGCTGTAGACTGACGACAGCTTCACCTCGAAATGCCTCCCGCTATGCGGGATCACACATCTGATCATTTGATTGAAGGTGTGCGATTGGCCATAAAAGCCTCCAATGGATGAAATTTCCGGGTTGGAGGTCGTCTATGGAAGCAGAAGGGCTCAAACGGCAACTGGCAGCGATACTCGGCGCTGATGTCAAAGGCTACAGTCGCCTCATGGGCGAAGATGAGCCGGCGACTGTTATCGCGATAAAGTCTTGCAGGCAGGCAATATCGGAAATTGCCCTGGCCCACAGCGGTCGGGTGGTCGATTCGCCAGAAGACAATATACTGGTGGAATTACTTGTGCAGCGCACGAGTGTACGCCTTTCCGTAACTTATTGATATTATAGAACTTGTAGAAGATTATACCTTTTCGGATCGGCAACTGATTAGAAGTGCTTTTAAAGAAACTGTGTATGGGCACAGGTTAGAGGAAGATCATGGCCCACATCGCCACCCAATCAGCATACCAGCATCTTTCCAAACGGCTTAACCGTTATCCCCAGGGGGCATCCCCTTCCGCGCTGCTCACGAAGATCCTGAAGATTCTCTTCGATGAAAAAGAGGCCGAGCTGGTCTCGCTGCTGCCCATAAAACCATTTACGGCTAAGCGTGCAGCTCGCATCTGGCGAATACCCGAAAGCAGGGCGAGAAGGATTCTGGATCGACTGGCGGACAAAGCCTTGCTGGTGGACTTTGATGAGGCCGGAGAAACCCGTTACGTGCTGCCGCCGCCGATGGCCGGGTTTTTCGAGTTTTCGATGATGCGCGTCCGGCACGACATCGATCAGAAGTTGCTCGGAGAACTTTTCTATGAATATCTGAATGTCGAGGAAGACTTTATCCGGGAACTTTTTACCAAGGGCCAAACCCAGCTCGGGCGCGCCTTTGTTCACGAACCGGCCCTGCCGGATGACAACGCCCTGCAAGTGCTCGAGTACGAGCGGGCCAGTGAAGTAATCAAAAGCACGTCCTACCGTGGAATCAGCATGTGCTATTGCCGCCACAAGATGATGCATGTGGGCCGAGCCTGCAAGGCTCCCATGAATATCTGCATGACCTTCAACACAACGGCCGCGTCCCTTATACGCCATGGTCACGCCCGGGCAGTCGACGTTTCCGAAGGGATGGATCTTTTGGCCGAGGCCTATGAGAACAACCTGGTTCAGTTCGGTGAAAACATCCGTCACAATGTCAACTTCATCTGCAACTGCTGCGGGTGCTGCTGTGAAGCGATGATCGCCGCACGGCGCTTTGCGGTCATGCACCCGATCCACACGACGAATTTCTTACCGGCAGTGAACGAAAATTCCTGCAATGGCTGCGGCAAGTGCGTTTCAGGCTGCCCGGTAGAAGCCATGGCACTGGTCTCGGCTAACGATCCGATGCACCCTCGAAAAAAGATGGCCCGTCTCGACGAATCGCGGTGCCTGGGTTGCGGAATATGCGTCCGATCATGCACGAAAAACTCCAGCATCACGCTGGTGTCGCGATCTCAAAGAGTCATTACGCCCCTGAACGGTACCCACCGGGCGGTCGTAATGGCCATCGAACGGGGCAAGCTGCAAAACCTGATCTTCGACAACCAGGTCCTTTGGCACCATCGGGCGCTGGCCGCAATACTTGGCGTTATCCTCCGTTTGCCTCCTGTAGATAAAGCCCTGGCCACCAAGCAGGTCAAATCGCGCTATCTGGAAGCGCTGGTATGTCGATTTACCGATTCATAAATTTCAATTGTCGTCTTAATGGGATATTGCCCAGCATTTTCCCCCTGCAGATCTAACCCGGAAATTTCATCAATTGGAGGCTTTTATGGCCAATCGCACACCTTCAATCAAATGATCAGATGTGTGATCCCGCATAGCGGGAGGCGTTTCGGGGTGATATGGCTTATTTTTTTCTGCTCGGTGAAAAGATTTCATGAAATATTCGGGCTAAGGTCTATTTTTCACCCTTCCCTCAAGTTATACCGCTTTTCAAAAATAAATTCCGAAATACGGAAGGATGGTATAAGTGACTGGAATATATCCATCACTATCGAATAGGAGTTTCTGTGAATTGTACTGATGATAGTTGTGGTATCAAACCTGAACTGCGAGACAGTGGTTGGTCCGATCCCCATCCAGAAAAATATTGCCCTGTATGTAAGACAGGATACTGGCGGCATGCGGATGGCAGGACTAACCCGTATGGTAAGGTTATCAAGTATACGGTTACGTATAATCCTTACCCTAATACAGGAACCGCCAAAGATTATTACGATAAATACCAGTATGATTGGAAGCGTCCAACAATTTAGATTTTTGGTTCTTCTCCCGATTAGTGGGAGAAGAACCAAATAAAAAGACCGGGCAAAGGTATGAGATAGTATTTGCTAAGAGTTCACAATGAACGTCACTTTCGCGTTTATGCGATAGTTCTTAACCGTGTTGTTCTCCACAATTGCCTGGATTCCTTCTGCATAAACATGTTTTATGTTCTTTACGGTCTTTGCAGCTTCCAGGAGCGCATTCTCAATTGCATCCTCAACACTTTTCCCCTCAGAAATAAGCTCGATAACTTTTGCAACTGCCATATTGAATTCGTGCAATATTAAATTAACTATCAACGAAGAGGCTGCACCTGAAGACGGGAACCGCTGAGCCTATCGGAAAAATTCTCTGGTGGTGCAAATAACCTTTATCGTTATAAATAGCCTTTTTAGGTTACACCCGCTTACTGATTCCATATTACTGACCCAAATCTGTCAACTCGACAATTGAATTGGGATTACCCGATTTCATTTGTACAAATTGTGTATATCCTGATGCTTGAATCTGTGACAAGTACAAGCAAATAGGAGCCCTTTTTTCTTGCTATGTTCTTAAAAAGAAGGAGGTGTAATTATGATATCCAGAATCTGGCACGGCTGGACGACAAAAGAGAATGCAGACGTATATGAAAATCTCCTAAAGGCAGAGGTTTTCCCTACAATCGCGTCCAAAAATGTATCAGGTTATCGAGGTATTCAGCTTCTAAGACGACAATTAAACAATGAGGTAGAGTTTATTACTATTATGCAGTTTAATTCCTTGGAGGCAGTGAAGCGATTCGCTGGCGAGGATTACGAGAAATCGTATGTACCTGACAAAGCAAGGGAGGTGCTTTCAAGGCATGATGATAGATCACAGCATTACGAAATAAAAGAAAACATTACATACTGAGATTGTTGCATCTGTTTTTCGCCAATTATCAGGGTCCTAAGGATAATTTGAAATAAACTGGTGGTTAATTTCCACGACAATAAAAGATCCCCTTTGATATACAATAGATTGGGAGTAAGACCATCCCCCGAAAGCAATCGAAGTTGAGGAACTCGTTTGTGCTGAAACGAGCATCAACGACGGGCCCGTCGAGGCAGCCACGGGGAAGTTTCATTGGCAATCACCCAGCCCTCGATCGGCGAACGATGCCGGAATTCCATCTGTTCGTTGGTGACCAAAACCGCGCGAAACGAAGGAGACATCCCTATGCGTCAATACGCCAGCGACATCGCATTCACACCCGCTGTCAAAGCAATCCAGTCCAGAAAAGGCTCTCGATCCGTTTATTCGAAAGTCGAAAAAGGCCGTGGTTGGCAGACGAAAGTGACGCCCGAACTGACGGTGTTCTTGTCGAAGTTGGACATGTTCTACCTGGGCACAGCGAACGCCGAAGGGCAACCGTACATTCAATACCGGGGCGGATCACCGGGGTTCCTCAAGGTCGTGGACGACAAGACGCTGGGTTTTGCCGACTTCGCCGGCAACAAGCAGTACATCACCTTGGGCAACCTCTCCGAAAACCCAAAGGCGTTCATTTTTCTTATGGATTACGCCCACAGCCGACGCGTCAAACTTTGGGGTAGCGCCCATGCGGTCGAGGATGATCCAACGCTACGCGATCAGCTTCGTGATCCGTCCTATCCGGGCGAGGTGGAACGAGCAATCCTGTTTACCATAGAAGCATGGGACGTGAACTGCCCGCAGCACATCCACAAGCGGTTTTCTCAGGCAACTGTGGATTCCGTAGTCAAGCAGCTTCAATCACAGGTACAAGAACTTCAGGCAAAGTTGGACACGTTAGAAAACAAGGAGAGCCAGTCGTGAAGGGACGCGCAGGCACCCACGAGGAGTTTATGAAGCGTCGCATCCAGCTGGCTCGCCGCGCCAAAGCGCAGGGAAATACTGCGGTAGGGTGTGTTGTCGTTCTTGGCGGCAAAATCGTCGGAGAAGGCGTCGAGCAACTGCCTGCCGGAAACATTCTGACGGGACATGCCGAAGTGCTGGCATGTCAGCAGGCCATCGAAACCCTGAAGGTTCGCAGTCTGGAAAAGGCGCTATTGTATAGCACCGCCGAGCCATGCGTCATGTGTTCGTATGTGATCCGACAATGCCGGATCGCAAAGGTTGTTTACGGCACCGAGACGCCGATGATTGGCGGCATCACGTCGTCGTTTCCAATGATGAGATGCAAGAAAACTGAAAGGAGAGTGAGATATATACGAGGTTTGTGGCTGGACATCCGGGAAGATGCTTGCAGTAATTTTTATGACTGTTTTTTTCGTTGTAACTTAAGTTTAGCCGAGCTACTTGAAAGTACTTGAAACGTTTCACCGCCCAGCCGAATACCTTCTTTGGCTTGGTGAATTGGAATTTGGTGTAAATATTCCATCTGTGGGTCCAAAGAATTAATTATCACACCGATTTTAAGACTCCCCCCAGAGCGGCCACGGTAAATAAGCTTAATTTTTCCAACCGACACCAAGTCATCCCTGTACAGAATGACATTGTCACTAATATCGACCCGGAGTTTAGGTGATTCGGTTGTTTTGGATTCTTTTGCCCGTTGCTTGAAATATGTCCAATAGGAATTTTCCTTCTGAGTGAAAAATACCGAGTAGATGAAACCGGCAAAAAAAACCGATATAACGAGAATAAAGCCGGTAATTGTCAAACGTCGTTTTCTGGCTTCTTCCATGATATGTAACCCTTAATGCGAGGCCGCTGATTGGGGCAGTTATCAGGCGGAGCCGGAAGCTACCAAATCAACCGGCCCGCCTGGTAACCTGTTTTATACCCATTTATCAATCGTTTACCCCCATAGTCCCCAGCTGAATGATGCCGTGAACAGCAAGGTAAATAATACTATACCCAACAGCCATCTGTCTTCTTTTTTCATCATTCCTTACTCCAATCATATCATATTCATTTAAGTTTCTTTTACAACGATCATCGTATCCGTGTCGGCTCTCTCAATTTGCTCGTCTGTCGTCGTGGCCATCTCTGCTTTAAAGCACAACGCCCACATCATAACGATACCCAAAATCCACCAGAAAATCTGCCAGGCCCAGAGGGGCAAAAATCCAGCAAATGAAAAGGCGCTGTTGCCAAGGCTGCACCGACACCCGGAAAACGCCCCTTTCCCAATGGACACCTAAAAGCATCAGGTACATGACAAAACCGAATGCTGTAGCAAATCCGCCGATAAGAACAATGGCATCCCTGGCAATCAGGCTGACCACCACCGCCGCCACCGTCAAGATCGAGGATACGGGTATCGGCCAAGAGGATTTTAACGCCATTCTGAATCAGGGCCTGATGCCCGTTGAGCAGGAGGAGCGACACAACAATTATACCCATTTGTACTTTTAGTCAACTTTAAATATACAAATGGGTATAATTGTTGTGGTTCTTTATTTGGAAAGCCGAGAGAACGGGCACTTCGCATCTAAGGTGCTCATTGCATAAAACACATATAATTAGATGATTATATATCCTAAATGTTAATAAGACGAGAATGTGGGAATTGGCAGGAGGGAATCGGTAATACCCAAATGGGTATAGGGTGTAATAATTATTGCCAAATCGAATGGGTCGTAATCAGCAAAAGGTAGGCAATCAAGATGATGACAATCTGGATGTGATCGAATTTTGGCCAAAACGGACGATCTTCGGGGGGATGGAGCGGAATGTTCATAGATCCCGGAAAGGAAATGATCTCACAACCGCTGCTGGTGAAACAGGAAACATTACCCAGATTCTTTAACCGCTGCTGAATGATTCGGATAAGTTTTTTGTCCTCAATGCGTTGGGCTTCGCGCAGGATCTCCCGATAGAGATCGGTGGTTTCGCTATATGTTTCCATTGGTTCGTTCAATGTAATACCTCACCGAGGTAGCAAGGGTGTAAGGAAACGTTATAAGCGCTATCATTACAAGGAAGATTTGATATAATGTACCGTTATATTATTCTTATTTAGTATGCCTTGCCGAAAAAAATAATCATGAAACATTCGGATCAAGCGTTCTGCTTTATAAGTTCGTTTTCTGCACCTACGACGCTGATATGTGAGAAGATATCGGCCAGTTTTTCAGCGATATGCTGGATCAGTTCCCTGTCTTCCAACATGACGGCCTTGTTCAACATATCCATATACGCTGCCAGGTCTGGGACTAACGCCAAGGTTTTCTTGTATAGGGCAATTCCTCCAGGTGCGGTTCGGGATTCTTGCTTGTCCGGCACCGATGGGCTCCTCCCTGGTTTGAGAATCTCCGCTGAAACACCGAGAACGCGGGCCATCTTTTTCAAATCGTCGTCGGTTGGCGTTTGTTTACCCAGTTCGATATTCTTGATTTTTGTCCGTCCGGATTCGAAGCTTGTGTCAAAGGCTTCAGCGCCAAACGTGCCCTGATTCATATCCGCACGGCGTCTCAAAATCTGGATGATTTCGGGTTGGGTTAGTTCCACGGTGAAACCTTTCCGATAGCTTTGTTATGGCAGAAGGGCATGTGTTGCTTTATGAGATTACGTAATGCATGGGATTTGGCTGAAAAACGCACCGCTTTGCGAAACGATTCCCATGAAAACACCCATTTGGACAAATTTTTATACCATTATGAGGAAAAGTCAATAGATTTTTGAGGGAAGATGTGAACAATCGCCACGCAGTGCGGGGCGGTTCTTATTCTCGCTCGTATTTTTTCAATAATTCTCTGAAAATGACCAACTTCTGAATGTCCTGTGTTCCTTCACCGAGTGAAGAAGCCCAGGCGTCCATTGGAAATTTATGGATAGGGTGTTCGAAAACAACCGATGCGGCACCGAACAGATCAGCGGCCCAAGGAGTCACTTCTTTTGCCATCTGCACGGCGAGGTATTTGGCCAAAGAGGACTCCTGACGGAAGTCTTGTCCCGCATCCATGAGGCTGCAGGTTTTCCAGAGCATCAAACGCACGGCTTCCATACGGGCATAAAAATCGGCAAATTCAAAAGCCTTGGCTTGAAATTCGATAATTTTCTTACCGAATATCTTTCGCGTTCTGGCACGATTCAGGGCCATCTCGAATGCGCCGGAAGCGGTGCCTAAGGTCAGAGCGCTGATCGGAACCCGGCAGCGCGTAAACACGGCCAGAACCTGCTGAAGTCCCCGACCGCGCTCTCCCAGCAGGTGATCGTCAGGCACGAAAACATTGTCGAATTGCAACCGTGTGAGGTCTGAGGGAATCCACACCTGTTTGTTAAGCTTTTTACGTTTGACACCCGGGGCGTTCAAGTCGACCAGGAACATTGAGATACGGCGGTTGCGGTCTGCGTCTGGATTGGATACGGCTGTAATAACCCCCAGATCGGCAATGTAACCGTTAGTGACATAGGCCTTGGTTCCGTTCAGCAGCCAGCCGTCGTCTGTTTTCTCCGCCTGCATGGTAATACCGGCCACATCGCTGCCAGCCAGATTTTCGGTGTTGCCGAGACACATGACGGTTTCGCCCAGGGCTGCCGTTCGGCCGTATTTACTTTTAAGGTACTCCGAACCGAAAAGAAACAGTCCTGAGAAACCAAGATTGACGTGCGCCAGAATGGTAATCGCCACACCGGCGGACACTTTTGCAAGCTCTTCCTGAAGCAGGGCTTCCCTTAGCGCTGAGGTTTTCTCCAGTTCTCCATTTTTCCACTGAATTCCGAGCCAACCACCGGATGCCATGCGGCGAAAAAACTCGACTGGCATCGCGCCATTTTTATACCAAGATGACAGTTGAGGCTTCAGATCGGTGCTGAGAAACGTTGTAAAGTCTTCAATGTCTCTGTTGACATGTGCCGGGATTGAAAAGTCCATCGTATCTCTTTCTCTGCGAGCATGAATCGAATGGAATGAAGAATCGAGTTTGACCAAATATTTTCTAATATAGCCATCCGCAAAAAACAAGTAAACACGCAATCCCCGTTATATTACCGATGCGTGATTCGGGACCGGAATCCCGCCCGCATTTTTTGTGGAACCTATTTGGTTGGGTAGCCATGCAGAAACTGCGTTGCCGCAATACACTACCATAATGGTTGGTTATAGGTTTTGCGCGCATTTACCTTAAAAGATTGTACATGCAACCCTAGAAGATTTTACTAAATTTTCGGGTTAGATGTCAGCCCCCTTGACTCGGAGCAAAAAGGCTACACTTTAAACATTAATGTAAGGTTTTTGATCAAACATTGACTCAAAAACAGACAGTTACGTCTACCGCAACCTAAATGAGTGTTACACCGATTATCTTTAATACGTCTTTTTTGATTCCAGCCGGAATCACCAAGGAGTAAGGCCATGCCAAGAACCAAAATTGATCTTCCTTATCATGTCGACCACCTCTCCATTCTCGATGCTGAAGGGAACCTCGACGAATCTTTGGAGCCGCAAATCTCTGACGATGTTCTGAACAGGCTTTATAGCGGCATGCTGCTGGGACGACGGTTCGACGAACGACTACTTAACCTTCAACGCCAGGGACGTATTGGCACCTTCCCACCCATCTCGGGGCAAGAGGCTGCACAGCTGGGCGCCGTTGCCACGCTGAGGGACACGGATTGGATGGTGCCGGCGTTCAGAGAAACAGCCGCCGAAATCTGGCGCGGCCGAACCCTTGAAAGCGTTATCCTTTCTAATAACGGATACAGCGAGGGCGCCCAGACCTCCGAAAAAAGTCACACTCTGCCGGTTTCAATACCGGTTGGCTCCCAAATGCTTCATGCTGTCGGTATCGGTTGGAGTATTCGATACCGTAAAAAAGACGATGTCGCCATGACCTTTTTTGGGGATGGGGCCACATCTGAAGGCGACTTTCACGAGGCGGCCAATTTCGCCGGGGTGTTTCAGGTACCGGTCATTTTTATTTGCCAGAACAATCAGTGGGCTATTTCATTGCCGCGCAGCAAGCAGACACGATCGCAGACCCTGGCGCAAAAGGCCCTTGCCTATGGATTTCCAGGAATTCAGGTTGACGGAAACGATGTGTTGGCCGTCTATGCTGCTGCCGCCGAGGCGGTTGAAAGGGCCAGAAAGGGAGAAGGTCCGACGCTTATAGAGTGTGTCACCTACCGTATCTCGGTCCACACCACAGCGGATGATCCCAAACGATACCGCTCGGAGGAAGAAGTCGAAAACTGGCGACAGCGTGACCCCTTGACCCGATTCCAAAAATACCTCGTCGATAAAGGCCTGGTCAACGACTCAAAAATCGACGCTCTCGAGAAAGAAGTCACGGAAAAAATCCAGGCGGCTGTCGATAATGCTGAGAAGCAAATGAAGCAATTCGGCGATCCGCTAGACATGTTCGATCACTTGTATGCCGATATACCGCCGCACCTGGCAGAGCAGAAAGAATATTTGTCAAAAGTGTTGTCAACGGGCAACGAGGAGTAATTTTATGGCCAAATTAACAATGGTTCAGGCCCTCAACCTGGCTCTCAGGCAGGAAATGGAAAAAGACGACCGCGTGGTCCTCCTCGGTGAGGATGTCGGCCGGGACGGCGGTGTCTTTAGAGTAACCGACGGCCTGATCGACCAGTTCGGGGAAGAAAGGGTTTTGGATACCCCATTGGCAGAGGCTGGCATTGTTGGCATGTCGATCGGCATGGCCGTTTATGGTCTCCGACCGGTGTGTGAAATTCAGTTCTCCGGGTTCAGCTATGAGGCTTTCCACCAAATCGAAAACCATGCCGCCCGGATGCGTTGGCGTTCCCAGGGTGGTTTCAGCGTCCCGATGGTCCTCCGCACACCCTACAGCGCAGGAGTCAGGGCTCTTGAGCACCACTCCGAGAGTCGTGAAGCCTATTATGCCCACACTCCGGGCCTGAAGATGGTGATTCCTTCCGGCCCCCGAATGGCTCGAGCGCTTTTGGTTAGCGCGATTCGCGACCCCGATCCGGTTATATTTTATGAATCTAAAGCTCTTTACAGGGCTTTCAGAGAAGAGGTGCCAGAAGAGGAAGAGACTTTTTCGATTGGAAAATCTCAAATTGTCCGTGAGGGAAAGGACGTCACGCTGATATCCTATGGCACAATGATGCGACCGGCTCTCGAAGCAGCGAGAATCTTAAAGGAAAAGGACGGCGTCGAAGCCGAGGTCATCGACCTTTTAACCCTATCACCCCTGGATGACAGCCTGTTTACCGAATCAGTGCGTAAAACCGGGCGGGCGGTCATCGTCCATGAAGCCCCACGCAGCTATGGACCGGGAGCCGAAATACTCAGCAAACTGGTCGACAGATCTTTTTACTACCTGGAGGCACCGGTCGCCCGGGTGACCGGTTTCGATGTGGTCACGCCGCTGTTCAGCCGGGAGAATTATTACATCCCGGGCGTCGATCGAATCCTGCTCGAAACAAGACGGACGCTGAAGACACATTGATACGTTCTCGGCATCAAACTCAGGTGAGGAGATAATCTATGGTCAGATCTTTCAAACTTCCTGATCTCGGTGAGGGAATTCACGAGGGAGAAGTCATTGCGGTACTTGTGGCGGTCGGTGATATGGTCAATGAAGGCGACCCGATCCTCGAGGTCGAAACCGACAAGGCCTCCGTAGAGATCCCCTCGCCTTACAGCGGAACGGTGAATGAAATCCTGGTCAAGCCCGGAGATGTCGTTAAAGTCGGGGATGTGCTCATAACTTTCAGTGATAGCGCTGATAAAGATGTGGTTGCCGACACCCAAATTCAACCCGCTGAACAGGCTTCCGGAAGAGAGGCCATCCCGGTCGAAGGGAAGAATGAAAAGGTAACGAACCCAGAACTTCCCCCACAGCCCGGCGGTCCGGTGCCAGCCTCACCGGCTACCCGTCGACTGGCACGTGAACTTGACGTTGATCTGCATGATGTTTTTCCGACCGGTCCCGGTGGTCTGGTCACTGCCGAGGATGTTCGGGCGTTTGCCAAACAGGGAAGAGTAACAACAATAGACGAAGCGGAACCGGAAGTTGCTGCAATTTCAGGGGCCTTACCCGTCGCGATCCCGTCACCGGCGCTGCCTGATTTTACTAAATGGGGGCCGGTTGACGTCCTGCCCTTACGATCGATCCGAAAGGCCACCGCCCGACAGATGGCCTTGGCCTGGTCCCAGATCCCACATGTGTCGAGTCAGGATGAGGTCGATGTCACCCGGTTGGAAAATCTCCGTCGTCGCCACAAGGAAGCCGTCAAAAAGCTCGGCGGTCGCCTCACTTTAACCGTTTTTGCCGTCAAGGCCGCTGCTGCCGCGTTGAAAAAATTTCCGCAATTCAACGTTTCCCTCGACGTGGAAAACGGCCAGATTATTCGGAAACAGTATATTCATATTGGTGTTGCTACCGATACGGGCGAAGGACTTGTGGTTCCGGTCCTTCGCAATGTCGATCAGAAGAACATGGTCGACATTGCGGTTGAACTCAGTCAGCTGGTGGAAAAGACCCGGGCCCGCAAGGTCGGTCTTGAAGAACTTCAGGGCGGTACTTTCACAATCACCAACATTGGCGCCGCCGGTGGCCGGGGGCACTTTGCCCCGATCATAAATTTTCCGGAAGCGGCCATCCTGGGGATGGGCGCTGCTCGCCTGAAACCGGTATTTAATGAGAGTGAAAATGGTGCCCCTAAACTCGCTGCCCGGTTAATCCTTCCGGTGGTCCTGACGATCGACCACCGGGTGTTGGATGGTATCGATGCCGCACGATTCCTTGAATACTTCCGTAACGCACTCGAAGATCCCGGAAATATGCTGCTGTCGATTTAACCCGAAAATTACATGAGAATAAGGAGAATAACCTGTTATGGTTATGGGTGAACTGGCACAGGAGGCGGATTTGCTCGTAATCGGCGGTGGCCCCGGCGGTTACGCAGCAGCCTTTCGAGCGGCCGATCTCGGAATGGATGTTACCCTGGTTGACATCTCCGATCGCCCCGGAGGGGTATGCCTGTTCCGTGGCTGCATACCTTCCAAGACGTATCTTCACCTTTCGGAACTGATTTACGACACTGCCCATGCGGCCCCACTGGG
>Ga0316198_10001363_pt1 | contig 14279 bp, 14 predicted proteins | sample OudBieAanoxic_MG_FD_204935 | JGI IMG/M metagenome (GOLD analysis project Ga0316198, IMG submission 204935) | Coastal sediment microbial communities from Oude Bieten Haven, Netherlands - site A anoxic | ecosystem: Environmental > Aquatic > Marine > Coastal > Sediment | place: Netherlands...
TTTATCAAGCCGTCGCTGAAATTATCGCATACGTTTATAAATTAGGGCAAATGAGTAAGAAAGAATAATTTGATAAAAATTCGGCATAAAAAGTGCAAAGATAACCACTAAACATAGGTTAAAACATATTATAAAAAATTATACTACCTGGTTAATTTGATATTATGGACAGAGAAATAGTACAAAACAGAAGTACGGAAATATTTATGGCGATATGTGTAATCGTTATTTTATTAGTCATGATTATTCCACTGCCTCCAATTATGTTAGACCTTTTTCTGGCACTTAATATTACTTTGTCGCTCGTTATTCTATTGGTCGGTATGTATATATTAAAGCCGATAGAATTTTCAGCATTTCCTTCTATTCTTTTGCTTGTAACCATTTTCAGACTCTCTCTTAATATCGCATCAACACGTATCATCTTGCTTCGAGGCCATGAGGGAATACATGCCGCTGGGAAGGTAATTAACTCATTCGGAAATTTTGTGGTTGGCGGTAACTATTTGGTTGGTTTAATTGTTTTTATTATTTTAGTAGTCATAAACTTTATGGTTATAACGAAAGGCTCTGGACGTATTGCAGAAGTGGCTGCACGATTTACTTTGGATGCAATGCCCGGAAAGCAAATGAGTATTGATGCTGACCTTAATGCGGGGCTTATTACAGAAGAAGAAGCAAAAAGCCGACGGCACGAAGTCGCTCAGGAGTCAGAATATTATGGTGCCATGGACGGTGCCAATAAATTTGTTAGAGGAGATGCAATTGCTGGAATTATCATTACACTTATTAACATTATTGCAGGTTTTGCAATTGGTGTTTTTCAAAATGGAATGAGTTTTACAAATGCTGCCCAAAATTATACCCTTTTAACTATAGGGGATGGGTTGGTCACACAAGTCCCCGCTTTAATTGTATCTACCGCTGCTGGTATCGTTGTCAGCCGTGCAGGATCTGAGGCAAGTTTAGGAAAGACCATCACCTTACAAATATTCAAACAACCCCGAGCTATTGCATTTACATCTGTACTTTTATTTTTTTTCGGAATGTTTCCTGGTATGCCAACAATACCATTTTTCATGATATCAATAATTACAGGCATCGCTGCGATGATGGTTATAAGTTCCGACAAAAAAACAAAAATAAAGGAACAGGCTAAAATTACACCTCCTGAAAGTCAAACTTCCTCGGAAACGTTAAGTCCGTTACCGCCGGTTGATATTATAGCCATGGAAATAGGATATGGTTTGATCCCCTTGGTTGATACGGAACAGAATGGCGAACTTGTTGAAAGAATAAAATCAATCAGGCACCAAATCGCAGAGGATGTTGGGATTATCGTGCCAACCGTTCATATCCAAGATAATATGCAGTTAAAATCTGAAGGATACTCAATATTATTAAAAGGGAATGAAGTCGCCTCGGGTGAAATAATGATGAATCATCTCCTTGCTTTAGGAAAAGATGAAAATATTCGGAATCTTGAAGGTATCCCAACAACTGAACCTACATATAATCTTCCAGCTTTATGGATCAAAGAGCATGCTCGGGAAGATGCAATGATGAAAGGATATACTGTCGTAGACATATCGACGGTTATTATAACACATTTGAGTGAGGTTATGAAAAACTATGCCTACGAATATATTGGTAGACAGGAAGTTCACCAGCTTATAGATAACCTCAAGGATTATCACCCAAAACTTGTTGAAGAACTTATACCGAATATTTTACCCTTAGGGGGTGTAGTTAAGGTTATTCAAAATTTGCTAAAAGAAAAAATACCAATTCGGGACCTTTTAACCATTCTGGAAACCCTTGCAGATAAGGCGATTCTTACTAAAGATATTGATTTGTTAACTGATTTTGTCCGACAAGCACTATCAAGAACGATCACCAAGCTTTATTTATCACAAGATGGTGACCTGCCGGTTATTACATTGGATGAAACGGTAGAGAATGAGATATCAAATGCTATCCAGAATACCGATCAAGGTAAATATCTTACAATTGAACCAGAAAAAGCTCAATATATTATGAGTAAAATTGGTGATTATATTGAAAAGTTCAAACAATTAAATCATCAACCGATTGTCATGTGCTCAGCACAGATAAGGAGTCATTTAAAAAAACTAACCGAAAGATTTATTCCTAATCTTGTAGTCCTATCCTATAATGAAATCCTTAGTAACATAACAATTCAAAATATGGGCACCATAAGGATTACAAATGCAAATTAAAAAATTTAAAGCCTCAACAATGACAAAAGCGCTTAAAAAAGTAAAAAATGAATTTGGATCTGAGGCCGTCATTCTTTCTGCACGGAATATTAGCTCAGGTAAAAATATTTTTAATAAAGCAATGAATAATACTGTGGAGGTTACCGCTGCTATAGATAACAATATTCAAATTAAAAATAACAAAGAACAAATTAAAAGTACGATGGGGACCTATCTTGTTAATACCAACGTTTCTAATCAGCAAACAACAAATAAATATTTAGATGAAAGAAACAAAGAAATTACGAAATTTAAATATATTGGTAGTGAAGAGAAGCAAAAATTTAGTATCAATAATAAGAATTTAAAAGAGCTGTTTTTGATTTATCAAGAAATGTTAGCGCAAGACCTCGATATTGATAATGCAACTTTATTAATCCGTGAACTTATGGAAATACAAAAAAAAAATACGGTATTAGAAGCAACGAATTATAAAAAAGAAATTACAAATATATTATATCAAATGGGTTTATCCGACAAAAGGATAAAGCTTCAAAAAGAAAAAAAAAGAATAGTTGCCTTCGTTGGAAAATCTGGAGTTGGGAAAACGACCACAGCTGCAAAAATCGCTGCGTTTGGCAAAAGATATTTAGAGCCCGATGAAGTTGGTATGATATCACTTGATGATTCAAGAATTGGTGCTTTTGAACAATCAAGAATTTATGCAAACATTATTGGATATCAAATTGAGACGGCAACAAACCAGAATGAATTCTCAAAAGCGGTAGAGAGGCTTGCTTCCAAAAATCTTATTCTTATAGATACCCCAGGAATTAATCCCAAAGATAAAAAGCAATTAGAAAACATTGCTAATTATTTAACAACATATAACCCAATCGAGATACACCTTCTCATGAATGCTGGTAATAAGTTTGAGGACATGAAAAACGCAATAAACCTCTTCAATTTTATACCGATAAGCCATTTAATTTTTACTAAGCTCGATGAAACTACAACATATGGAAACATCTTAGGTCAGTTGATTCATACAAAATTGCCCGTTTCTTATTTTACATGGGGACACAAAGTCCCTGAGGATTTGGAAAACGGTAGCTTAATAAGAATAATAGAAAAAATATTAAAAAATATAAATTTTGAGCAAAGGTTTTTTGGACCGCCTGAATTAATTGCCGACCATTTATATGCGTTTGAAAAACTGATTAATGAGAAAGCGGATTATTTTAATAAAAACAATCGTTCTATAATGTCATATGAACCCAGCTTTTTAAATGAAAAATGTGTTTAAGCTGATAAAAAAGAATTTAAAAAACAAAAAAAGGTAAAATAGAATGATATTAACCACACCCATGAGCAATGTTATAAATTTTAAACAAAAAATTATTGAAAAAAAACAAAATAGCTCAGCTTTGGAAGGCAAGAAATTATTTAGTGATCATACCAAGGTGGTATCTATTACGAGTGGTAAGGGCGGCGTTGGAAAAACCAATATTGTGGCTAACCTTGGAATATCATTTAGCAAAATGGGGAAAAAAGTTCTGATTTTTGATGCAGATTTGGGTCTTGGAAATCTTGATATATTGTTAGGTCTTGCGCCAAGATATAACCTTTCACAAGTTATAAGCGGCGAAAAAGCGTTTAAAGATATTCTAATTGAGGCTCCAGGGGGAATGAGTATTTTGCCGGCCTCATCCGGTATTCATGAATTTACTCAGCTAACGGAAAACCAACAGATAAGAATCATTCACGAATTAAACACAATTCTTAAAGAATTTGATATTTTACTTATTGATACAGCCGCCGGTATTTCCTCGGATGTCATGTATTTTAACACAATCGCGGAAGAAATTATTGTAGTTGTTTCACCAGAACCGACATCAATCACTGATGCATATGCTCTGATGAAAGTTCTTTCGATTAAATACGCCGCAACCCACTTTAAATTACTGATCAATCAATCTAGAGATATGAATGAAGCGAAGGGGGTTTTCATGCAATTACGTCTTGTGACCGATCGTTTTATTAATGTTTCTCTCGAATACCTGGGGTATATCGATTTTGATAGTAATATCACCACAAGTGTAAAAAACCAAAAAGCCATTATTGAAATGTTTCCAAATTCAGCGGCAAGCAAGTGTTTTAGTAAAATTGTAAAAAATATTTAATTTAAAAATAAGAAAAATACCAATAGTTATGAATTTAGCATCCCCTTTAGAAAACGTTTCTGAGTCGATGAAAACCTCTCAACGAGAGATGCTTATAATTGAGTATCTTCCACTAGTTAAACGGATAGTACATAGAATCGCCGCTCATTTGCCTTCAAAGGTTGAAATAGATGACTTGATGACATCAGGTATTATTGGATTAATTCAAGCGATTGACAGATACGAACCAGCCAGAGGGGTAAAGCTATCAACTTTTGCATCATATCGGATTCGTGGATCTATTCTTGAAGAACTTCGGTCGAGAGATATTTTGACTAAATCTCAAAGAAAAAATGTGAAGACATTAGAAAAGATAACCTTAGCCCTTGAGCAAAAATATGAAAGAGAACCAACCGAAGGTGAAATTGCTCAAGAAATGGGAATAGAGCGTAAAGATATTCAGAAAATAAAAAAATTTTCAGGGATGGCAATAATCAGTTTGGATGAAATCGGGTATAGTCCATCCCAAAAAAGACCCAAGTTAATGAAGTTTTTAATTGATGGAAATATAGATCCACTATCGTTAACAAAACTAAAAGAACTGAAGATGGCCTTAGTGAATGCCATAAATACTTTAAGGCATAAGGAAAAGATGGTCGTATCTTTGTATTACAACGAGGAACTAACAATGAAGGAAATTGGCGAGGTATTGGATATCACGGAATCTAGAGTATCACAGATACACTCTCAGGTTATTATTAAACTAAGAAAAAGATTATATAAAATTGGCGTTATCAATTGAAGCAACGATTTTTTGGAAAATATAAATCATGTAGAAAAATGGAACACTAGAATGGAAAAAGATATAATAAAAATTTTAATGTTATCGGTAGATATTATTTATCTAGTTATATTTACCTTTATTGCGACATTTTTGGTTAAAAATAAAGAATTGTTTTATGTCAAAGATCCTATAAAAAAATCAGTTCCACAAAAAATTGAAAATCAAAACGCACTAGATATATCTAAGATACGGAAAAACCAAGAAATTGGCCTTAAAAAAAAAATTACGAGTGTAAAAAAAGATTTACATCCATATGATTTAGTAAGAAAAATGTACGATCTGGATTGGGATTTATCGGATATTGCAAATAAAACAGGCTTGCCGATCGGTGAGGTTGAATTAGTTATAAAATTTAAATCGGGTTTTTAAGGCGATATGGACAATTTAGCTTCTAGCGTTTGAAGTGATGGCAATGTTACATAACATTATCTATAATGGAGACTAGGTAAAATTTTCCTTATAAATAATTAATGTCGCGATTATTCAGCTAATATGGCAAATATACAAAATATATTAAGTAGTTAAAAATACAAAAATACGGCACAAATATTGCATATTTACAAATAGAATATAATACCGACTTTAAAAATGATTTGGAGATATGATGGAAGCACTTCTGACAGGCGCACGTATTCAGGAAATTAAGCTGGAAGCAATTGCAAATAATATTTCAAATATTAATACGTCTGGATTTAAAGAAGATAAGATATTCAGCATTAAAAAAATTGAAACTTCCGATAAGAACGATAGTGCGGAATCAACTGGATCCTATTTAAAAGAAAATTCAACCCTGACTCTACCGGTGAGCACTTACGTTAATTTTTCACAAGGCCCTATGATCGAAACAGGGAATCCATTAGACTTGGCTATTGAAGGGAAAGGGTTTTTCAGTGTTATGACTCCAGATGGAAAGCAATACACGCGAAACGGTAATTTTACAATTAACGATGAAGGCATTATGGTGACTCAGGAAGGTTATACAGTTATGGGAACAGGTGGTGAAATTACTATCGATGGAGATAATTATAGCTTAGAGCAAATCAGTGTTGATGACGAAGGTAATATTTATCAGGGTGATTCACAAATTGATACTTTACAAATAGAAAGTTTCGATGATCTTAATTCTTTAAAAAAGGTTGGAAAAACCCTGTTTGCGTTAACAGGCACGGCTTCTTCTGGAGATATAGCAGAAGACATAATCGTTCGGCAGGGGTTAATAGAGCAGTCAAATGTTGAAACTATTCGAGCAATGACGGAGATGATCGAAGTGCTCAGGGGATATGAAGCCTATCAGAAGCTTATAAAAACAATCGATCAGATTGATTCAAAGGCTGTTAACGAGGTGGGATCGATTTCATGAGATTATTAATAAAACTAAATAGTTTTATAATTAAAAACTATGTCAAATTGGCCTTGAATTAAGGGGGTTATTATGAATCGAAGCTTGTGGATCGCTGCTACTGGGATGCAGGCCCAATCCTTAAACATTGATGTTATTTCAAATAATTTAGCAAATGTAAACACTAGTGGATACAAAAGAAGTCGAGCGGACTTTCAAGACCTTTTATACCAGACCCTTCGGCCTTCGGGGGTGGCATCATCCGCAGATAGCCTTGTGCCAACAGGCATTCAGCTAGGACATGGTACCAAACCGGTTGCAACCCAAAAAATATTCATTCAAGGGAGTTATCATCAAACTGAAAATGAGCTTGATATGGCCATCGAAGGGGATGGTTTTTTCCAAATTACAAGACCAGACGGAGATCTTGCCTATACCCGCTCCGGTGCTTTTAAGCTAGATAATGAAGGTAGACTGGTTAACTCAGATGGCCTGCCTTTGGAGCCTGAAATTTCTATCCCGTCCGACGCGACATCTGTCAATATAGGATACGATGGCACCATATCAGCTTTTCTAGTGGGAGAAACTGAGGCGACTGAACTCGGAACGATTGAGCTTTCTCGTTTTATCAATCCAGCCGGATTAAACAGCATTGGTATGAACCTGTACCTTGAAACAGAGGCCTCGGGTGATCCAATAACTGGAACTGCTGGAGAAGATGGCCTAGGTATTATTTCCCAGGGATATTTAGAAATGTCAAACGTGAAGGTCGTCGATGAAATGGTGCAAATGATTAGTGCCCAGCGGGCTTATGAGATTAACAGTAAAGCGATAAAAGCTGCGGATGAGATGCTGCAAATTGCTAACCAAGTCAAAGGGTAAAAATATGATAGCTCGCTTTAAATTTTATAAAAACTTTTGGACTTTTCAAATATTATTTTGTTTGTTTTGTATGGATGTAGTCGCCAGCTCGCAAGGGACTCAAATAAAGATCCTCTCCCGATCTGAAGTTAATCAAGAAACAATCCGATTAGGTGCAATTTCTGAAATACAATCTCATACATGGGAAGAAACAAAAAAAATAGGTGATATAAGTATTGGACCTGCTCCGATTTTTGGAAGAATTCGAAATATCAGGAAAATTGATATTATTGAAAAGCTAAGGCAAAACAGGATCGATTTGTCAAATCTACAGATTGAATCACCTGAAGAGATAAAAGTTATTAGAAGCTTTGTTAAAATAAGTAAAGAGGAAATTGAGAAAAACGTATTATCTGAAATTAAAAGGGTTGGCTTATGGGATGACGAATATATAAAAATCAAAAAGGTTCAGGTCGGTAATGGTGTGACTTTACCTAAAGGATCAATTACCTACCAAATTGAATTGTCCCAAAAATATAACAGTAAAGGTCCGGTTCTTCTGCCGGTTACAATTAAGGTGGGTGAACATTTTGAAAAAGAGATCACAGCCACTGTTTATAGGGAAATATTTGCCGATGTGGTCGTAACCAAAAATTCGTTAAGGCGGTATCAAACGATTTCGAAGAACGATATCCATTTAAAGAAAATGGATATGAGCAAAATATCCTCAAACATTATTTTAGATTGTAATGAGGTTTTAGGAAAAAGGACTAAAAGAGCGATCTATCCGAAGACCGCCTTAAGGGCAGACTTGGTCGAGTGGCCGCCTATCATCAGGCGGAATGACATTGTCACCATTATCGCTGAGATAGGAAATTTGAGAGTCACAACTGTGGGAGAAGCACAAGAAAGAGGTCGCAAGGGTGAACGAATAAAAGTCATCAATACAGATTCGGGTGAAAAGATATATGCTCGTGTTGTCGATATAAAGACCGTAAGAATAGATTTTTAGGAAAATAGGAGAAAAGATAAAATGGAAAACCATAAGATAATTGAAAACGCCAAAAAAAATATTATCAATATGGGCTTAGTGACCATTTTATCTATCATTGCCGTTGGATGCGCGACAACTGCCCCTATACCCAAAGCAATCAAAAATGATGATCCTGAGAAAGTATATGAAAATGATAGGCTTAAACAAATAGTGAACGATAATTCAAAGATAATGAAAATCCACAACGAGGGATCATTATGGAACTATAATGGCATGATGAACGATTTATTTATTACAGCAAAAGCGAGAAATGCCGGCGATATCGTGACCATAAAAATTGTTGAATCGGCTAGCGCTTCTAACAATGCAAAAACAAATACGGGTCGAAAATCTTCACTATCTGCTAGTATCGACCAATTACTCGGGTTGGAGGATAAATATAAAAATAGTAGTAACCCAGATTTTAAAGAATATCCAAATTTTAACCCATTTGGTAAGATCGAAGGAGGAATGACCAGCAAGTTCGATGGAGTCGGTGCCACCAATCGCAGTGGTGATTTAACTGCATATATCACTGCCAGGATTGCCCATGTCCTACCCAACGGAAATTTTTACATAGCTGGATCTCGCGAGATAACCGTGAACTATGAAAAACAGATGATTCATTTAACGGGAGTGATTCGCCCAACTGATATTGACGTCAATAATGTGATATTATCGACGTATATTTCCGATGCACAGATTGTTTATAGCGGAACGGGTATTATTCAACAACGCCAGCGCCCTGGGTGGTTCGCCAATTTCATTAATGTCGTCTGGCCCTTTTAACTAGAATTTCCAATTGAGCCAGCAATTAGAGGTAATCTGAAAAATGATAGAAACAAAAAATAGCAAAAGAAACATACTTATATTGTTTTGCCTTATTTTTGTAACCGTTTCGGCAATTCCTTATGCCCATGCTGTGCGAATTAAGGATATCACTGACATCAGGGGCGTGAGAGACAACCAACTGGTTGGTTATGGCCTTGTGGTTGGTTTGAATGGCACCGGTGATGGCAAAAAAACGCAGTTTACACAAAATTCATTGACAAACATGCTACAGAAATTGGGGATGACGGTTGTTGACCCAGAAGATGTAAAAGTTGAAAATGTTGCCGCCGTGATGGTTACCGCTTTAATGCCGCCATTCGCCAGAGTCGGAAGTAAAATAGACGTATTGGTAAGTTCGATCGGAGACGCTGAAAACCTTCAGGGTGGCACCTTGATTTTTACCCCGTTACGGGCGGCTAATGGTGAGATTTTCGCCGTGGCCCAGGGGCCGATCAGTACCGGTGGGTTCTCTGCGGAAGGATCTGGTGCTTCAGTTCAAAAGAATTTTCCCACTGTCGGCAGCGTGCCTGATGGTGCCGTTATTGAAAAAGAAATAATGGGAAACTTCAATGATAAGCAAAATATTACACTGGCGTTGAATACGCCTGACTTTACGACGGCTTCTCGTGTAGCTGAGGCGATAAACAAAGAATTTTTGATAAACAGTCCTGCCAAGACACTTGATGCAGGTACGATTGAAGTATCGATTCCGAGCCAATTTAAGGAGAATACGGTTGCATTTGTGACCGCCATAGAAACATTGGATGTCGTCCCCGATTCAATCTCGAAAGTGGTTATTAACGAACGCACCGGAACGGTGATTATGGGGCAAAATGTCCGGATATCAACTGTGGCTATTGCCCATGGTAACTTGAGCGTACAGATAACCGAAAGAGCGGATGTGTCTCAACCTCGAGCGTTTTCGGATGGACAAACCGTTGTGACACCAAATACAAGTATTAATGTAAATGAAGAAAACCCACCCATTTATTTAGTGGAGTCAGGGGTCAGTATTGCGGAAGTCGTAAAAGCGCTAAACGCCATGGGTGTGTCACCAAGAGATCTAATTGCCATATTCCAGGCTCTAAAATCCGCAGGAGCTTTACAAGCGCAGCTGGAGATTATTTAATGTCGGAATATATTTCTCTTAAAGCGGGAATACCTTATGCCGGAATGGCATCTATTACCGAACAAAATAATCAACTTTTACAAGAGTCAAAAAAAAATACGGGCACATCTGATGAAAATGCCCGGCTTAAAAAGGCCTGTTTGGAATTGGAATCTATTTTTATCCATCATCTGCTAAAAGAGATGCGAGCAACAATTCCAAAGTCAGAATTAACAGGTGGAGAAAGTATCAAAGAAATGTACAACCATATGACGGACTCTCAGCTTGCCCGGAAACTGGCAAATGATGGTGGCATCGGTCTTTCCGATCTGCTCATCCGTCAATTAAAACAGACGGGCTACAATGCCAGCAAAAACCCTCCAGGAAAAATTGACTAAAGGTTTTATAAGACATTGCCGATATAATAAAATACAGGATTAGTGATCTAAACGTGTCATTGCCATTTAGCACAGGAATAATAGAAATAAGGATTTCGATAATAATTAAGATTCTCTGTGTAGCCATAACTAATAGATAATATTACAAAAAGGAGTTTATACAATGGAGATTTCGGACAACAATCCTTCGATCAATGTAAACAATTATGTTCAAGATCTTCAGGATAAATCGACGGAGAAATCCAAGGAAGATAAGAAAACTCAGATTGCTTCTAATGATGTTAAGGTCGAATTGTCTTCACAATCGCAAGAAATGGTGAAGTTAAAAAACCGGATGGCATCGGTTCCCGATGTTCGTACTGAAAAGATCGACCAGTTAAAAGACCAGATCAGTAACGGTACATACAAGATTGATGGAAATCAGGTTGCTTTGAAAATGATCAAAGAATCAATCCTTGACGAACTGGCATAAGAGCGCTCTGATATTTTTCAACGATTTACTGAATAGGTAAGGTCAAATGAACGATAAATCATTATTCATGGATAAGAATTTACCTAATCTAATCCATGTACTTGAAAAAGAAGTGGAAAACTATCGCCTGCTACTTACGGCTCTGAGAAAAGAAAAGGATGCCGTTTTATGTTCAAGCATTGAAAAGTTGAATGCTGCCGCCTCAGAAAAGGATTCTTTAATATTAAAAATTGGTTTCCTTGAAAAACGGCGATTGAAATCATTACACAAGCTGGCAACGTATCTAAATTGTCCCCCAGAAACGATCAGATTAAAGCGATTGGCAAAGATGGTTCCCCAACCGCACTCATATCGACTAAATATTATTTACCGCAACCTAGTTGAAATAACCAAACAGATTGGAAAGATGAATCGATCGAATGAAAATTTGATGACGCATGCCTTGAATGTCACTAAAGAATCGATCACTTTCTTGTATAATCTGATCGTATCTCACTCAACGTACTATCCCACCGGGAAAATGTATTCAAAAAAGCGGAACGGGTTGCTTATGTCGGAAACGATTTAGATGGTGAGAACAGGGGGGATCTATAATGGTTAATATTTATGGTATTTTAAACACGGGTGCAGGCGCGCTAAGGACCCAGCAGACCGCCCTTAATATAACTGGCCATAATATTGCTAATGTAAACACACCCGGGTATTCGCGCCAGCGTGTTAATTTGGCGAACAGTGGTCCGCTGACGTTGACCTTGGGCCAGATGGGTACCGGGGTAAAAGCTGTCGAGATTCAAAGAATTTTTGATCGTTTTCTGATTCACCAAATTAATGATGCAAGTCAGCAACTCGGAAGGTGGCAGGCACAAAAAGATCCGCTATCGAGGGTGGAAACGATTTTCAATGTCGGGTCGGCGTATGGTTTAGGCGAAAAAATGAACGGTTTTTGGAATGCCTGGCAGGATCTGGCCAACAACCCTTCCGGCATAACCGAGCGAAATGCGCTCGTATCGAAAAGTGAAAGTCTTGCCCAAACATTTCGGGAAGTATACATGGGCCTTGAAAAGGTTCAGCAGGATATGACCCAAAATATCAATGGTGCCGTAGACGATATAAATTCGCTGGGTGCGCAGATAGCAAATCTGAATGGGTTGATCAATAAGGCCGAGCGCATGGGGCAAAATGCCAATGATCACCGAGATCAGAGAGACTTATTGTTAAAAGAACTATCTTCCAAAATTGATATTACTACCGAAGAGAGCAATGGCATGGTGACGGTAATTATTGGTGATAACAATACTTTAGTGGAAGATGTTCGGTCATGGGATCTATCATTTAATGACCCTGATTTTTCAATCCAGACTGAAACGGGCCCTGCGGCCATCGGTGCAGATCAAATTTCAGGAGGCGCCCTGAGGGGATGGCTGGATGTCCGTGATACAATTATCCCGGGGTATACGGCCCAACTCGATGAATTGGCCGCCGGTATTATCGACTCGGTCAATACCCTGCATATTACCGGAACGGGGCTGGACGGTACCCAAAATATATTTTTCACCGGCAGCTCAGCCGCTGACATTGCCGTGAATAGCGATATTGTTGCTAATGTAAATAAAATTGCCGCAGCGGGGCCTGGTGGTACTATTCCTGGAGATAACAGCATGGCGATCGCCATTGCCAATTTGCAACACCAGTCCACTATGAACGGCAACACGTCAACTTTTAGTGAATTCTATCATTCTCTGGTCACCGACATCGGCAGTGACGTTCAGAAAGCGCATGCGAGTTTTACTCATCAGAAAGAAATGGCTGACTATCTGGATGGTTACCGAGAATCTGTTTCCGGCGTTAACCTGGACGAAGAGATGGTAAATCTTGTTAAATTTCAAAATGCTTACGATGCTGCCGCAAAGATTATCAGTACGGTGGACGAGATGTTGGATACTGTGATGAATATGGTATAGGGCATATAAACTAACTTTGAGGTGAGCTATTGCAAACTATTACCCCGATTGAGCGAAAGTCGAGGATGCTCCAGATACAAGGCATCAAGGGTGACGCTGTAGTTTATACTACCGCAAACCCTTGATAACGACGTAGGTGGGGTATGATCGGCTTTCCCGCCGGGTAAACAAAATGAGATTGTTTTATGATTATATATCTCATTTATTGAAGCATTATGGAAATTTAACAGCATTGAAGATTTATACAACAACTCTAAATTCTTAAATTGAGCTTCTCATTTTGTTTACGCTCATTTTGGGTATTAGAATATGGAGCAGAAAATGCGGGTAAGCAATAGGTTGATGACGAATACGATTATCAACGACATTCTGAAAAATCAGCAAAAGCTTTTTGGTGCCCAAAAGAGAGTATCTACGGGAAAAAAATTTACCTTGCCATCGGAGAACCCAGCAATGATGGGAAGGGTGCTCGATTTTAAGAAGACACTTTCCATGATCGGGCAGTATGAAAAGAATATTTCTGCGGGCAAATTGCGCTTCGAAATTATTGAGCCGACATTGGAATCGGTTGACAAGCTTTTACATGAGGCAAAGAAACTGGCAATGGTTCTCTCAGACGGAAATATCGATGAACCAACACGGGCTGCCAACCTTAAGGCAATTGAGAACATGTATAATCAGCTCATGGGTTATGCCAATACTAAAGATGGTGACCAGTATATTTTTTCAGGACATCAATCTAAAACAGCACCGTATTCAAGCGATGCCAATTTCAATGCGACTTGGCAGGGCGATGAGGGAGATGTCCGGTTGATAATCGGACAGGGAAAAGATATCAGTATCAACGATGGCGGGCGTAAAGTATTTGAAGCCGGCGGAGTTGAGTTTCTTGATATGCTCAGAGATTTGAGAACGGGTATTCAAAATGATGACGCCGCTATGATTTCAAATCAAGTCGCGTTGTTTGATAATGCCATTGATCATGTCAGGAATGTGAGAATCGATGGATCGGTGAAGTATGCACAATTGGAAGTGACGAAAAATAGCCTGA
>Ga0316198_10001364_pt1 | contig 14278 bp, 11 predicted proteins | sample OudBieAanoxic_MG_FD_204935 | JGI IMG/M metagenome (GOLD analysis project Ga0316198, IMG submission 204935) | Coastal sediment microbial communities from Oude Bieten Haven, Netherlands - site A anoxic | ecosystem: Environmental > Aquatic > Marine > Coastal > Sediment | place: Netherlands...
ACATCTTTTTCTCCAAACTACTGTACCGTACCCGCCAACTGGAATATCGGGATATACATGGCGACGACAATCCCTCCTATCAGGAGTCCCATCGTCATCATCATCAAGGGCTCAACAATTGTCGTCAGGCGATCAAGTCGACGTTCAACCTCACTTTCATAATACTCTGAGACATCAGTCAGCATATCAACCAGCGAGCCACTCGTCTCACCGACACCGATCATGCGCAAGGCGATCACCGGAAAATTTCCGGCCTGTTCAAGTGCTTCGGATATTTTTGCCCCCTCCCGGATGCGATTGACTGCTTTGGAGAGCCGTTTCTCGAGGACACGATTGTTCAAGGTCCCCCGGGACATCTGCATCGCATGGACAATCGGAATACCGCTGGCCAGGGTTGTCGCAAAAGTCCGGCAGAAGGTCGACAGAGCATATTCATTCAGCAACTCACCGAAAAACGGCAGGCGCAACTTGAGGCGATCCACGAGCAGCGCACCACGTTCGGTCCGAGCATAGGTACGCAGCAGAAAAAGACCGACAAGAAGACCCGGCAACCAGAACGGGAGCCCCGACAAAAGCCCGTTTGCCAAGCCAATTACCATCCTGGTCAGGAGAGGCAGCTGTACGTTGGCATCGGCATAAACCTGGGTAAAACTTGGAATCACGTAGAGCAGCAGGAAACCAAGGACCACCGTCACGGCAATGGCCAGAAGCGCCGGGTAGAATGTGGCACTGCGGACTTTCGCCTTGATCGCCTCGACACGCTTCTGATACTCGATATAGCGCCCGAGGGTTATCGGCAGATCTCCGGACTGTTCTCCGGCCCGCAGCGAGGCGACATAAAGTTGCGGGAACATGTGCGAAAATTTTTCAAATGCATCGGACAGAGAACTGCCGCCTTTTACATCTGAGCGGATTTCCTGCAATGCACTGAGCAGCCCACCGGTCTCCATGCGGTCGACCAGGGTGTCAAGCACCTGCAGAATTGGCAGGCCGGAGCGAATCAGGACCAGCATCTCCTGGTTCAATGCCAGGAACCTGCGTCCGCTTAAACTGCCGCCACCCACTCCTTTTGAAAACCACTGCAGGGGCGCTTTACGAATCCTGAAGACGAAGAAGCCCTGCTCTTCAAGACTCTCCTGAAGGACCTCGCGGCCGACCGCCTCGAAATCCTTTTCGAGGATCCGGCCATCAGCAGTACCAATTTTGCAGCGGTAGGTTGACATTAGCCTTATTATGTAACATATCTGGCTGAAAAAATGAACGGAAAACCCCTAACCCGCCATGCCAGCAACGCAAAATGACCGGTCATTTTGAACGGCTGTCTGATTAGTATGTTCAACAGATTCGACTGATAATCCGGAGGTTGTACTTGAACTCATGGACTCAGAGAGCTGGAGCCATCTCGGTCGGTGCCGTAGTGAGCATCGTAGCAGGCGACACGAGATATCTCGCCCTCTCTAGTCACCCGTTGCCATAGCCGCTGCGGTTCATCCTGGAAGTATCTCCCGCCGCCTGCCTACTGCAAGGGACAAGGCCAGGTCAAAACATCAGAAACAAACAAGGCGACTCCTTTAAGTTATCAGGAATCGCCTCATTTGAATCTGGCGGGGCTGACGGGACTCGAACCCGCGACCTCCGGCGTGACAGGCCGGCGTTGTAACCGACTCTACTACAGCCCCTTGAGCAAATTGTAAATATGGTGGGCGAAACAGGGCTCGAACCTGTGACCCTCGGCTTGTAAGGCCGATGCTCTCCCAGCTGAGCTATTCGCCCAAACTTTAAAATGGCGGGGCTGACGGGACTCGAACCCGCGACCTCCGGCGTGACAGGCCGGCGTTGTAACCGACTCTACTACAGCCCCGCGACAGACTGAAAATAGGAAACGCTGTCAAGGGGATACCCTCTCCCGCGTTTCCTATTTTCAGGGTCTTTACAGCCGGATCGGGACGCACCTGATACGACTGAATCTCTAGCTTTACTTAGTTGATGGAATCCTTCAAAGCCTTACCGGCCTTGAACTTGGGAACCTTTGCTGCAGGGATGTTGATTTTTGCACCGGTCTGGGGATTCTGACCCGTGCGAGCAGCGCGTTGACCTACGCTGAAAGTACCAAAACCAACCAAAGAGACCTTTTCGCCTGCTTTCAGGGCATCAGTCACGGCATCCGTAAATGCTTTCAGAGCCTTTTCTGCATCAGCTTTACTCAGTCCCGCCTTCTCTGCGATTGAATTAACAAGATCGGCCTTTGTCACAACATACCTCCACGTATAAAAGAATGATTAAGCCCTGCTGAAACGGCCTTATTTATATCAGACGCTTTAAAATCTAGTCAAGCAATAATTGGCTGGTTTGCTCAATGATGCACCGATTTTTCAGGGTCTAACGTATAATCTTTATTGTCCGCAGTTGGTGACGTCGAAAAGCTCCCCAGGATTGCTTCGTCGAGAACTTCATCCATGTGTGCGACCGGAATAATTTTCAGAGACCGGCGAATCGTTGCCGGGACCTCTTCAAGATTTTTTTCGTTCTCCTTAGGAATCAGGACACGGTGGATACCGGCGCGCTTGGATGCCAGGAGTTTCTCCTTCAGCCCGCCAATGGCCAGTACGCGGCCTCGCAAGGTAATTTCTCCCGTCATTGCCAGGTCCTGGTCAACCACAAGCCCGGTCAGGGCAGAGGCCAGGGCTGTCGCCATGGTGATTCCGGCGGATGGGCCATCCTTGGGTATTGCACCTTCCGGGACATGGATGTGAATGTCGACCTGGGTGTAAAAGTCCTTCTCCAGGCCCAACTCCATCCACCTGGAGCGCACATAGCTGAGCGCCGCCTGTGCTGATTCACGCATGACCTCCCCTAGTTTGCCGGTCACGGTCAACTTGCCCTGACCGGGCAGGACCGTGACTTCGACAGTCAGAAGTTCACCACCGACTTCTGTCCATGCCAGGCCGTTGACAAGTCCGACCCTGTGTTCTTCCTCCCGGACACCAAAGCTGTAACGCGGTACGCCCAGGTACTTCTTGATTTGCGGCGCCCCGACCTGGAACCGGTTCCCTTGCAGGCCAGCCTTGACGACCTCGCGGGCGATCTTGCGGAACACGTTGGCGATCTCACGCTCCAGGTTCCGCACACCGGCTTCTCGTGTATAACGGCGGATAATCTCAAGCAGTGCGGCCTCCGAGAACCTGACCTGGCCCTCTTTGAGCCCATGCGTTTCCAACTGCTTCGGCAAAAGATAGCGCTCCGCGATATGCACCTTCTCCTCTTCAGTGTAGCCTTCGATGCGGATCACCTCCATGCGGTCTCGCAATGGCCCGGGAATCGCCTGCAAGGTATTCGCTGTTGCGATAAACATGACCGAGGAAAGATCGTAATCGACATCGAGGAAGTGATCACCGAAGCTATGGTTCTGCTCGGGATCCAGAACTTCCAGGAGGGCGGACGACGGATCACCACGGAAATCCGTGCTCATCTTGTCGACCTCATCAAACAGGAAAACCGGGTTGCGTGTGCCGACCTTGCGCAAACCCTGAATGACCTTGCCGGGCATGGCGCCAATGTAAGTACGCCGGTGGCCGCGGATTTCCGCTTCGTCACGCACACCACCCAGGGAGACACGGATGAACTTGCGCCCCATGGCTCTCGCCACCGAACGGCCGAGAGAGGTTTTGCCGACCCCGGGAGGGCCGACCAGGCAGAGGATCGGGCCCTTGATCTTTTTGACCAGCGCCTGCACGGCCAGGTATTCCAGGATCCGTTCTTTGACTTTTTCCAGGCCGTAGTGGTCCTCTTCAAGGATTTCCTCGGCATGCACCAGATCGATCTGGTCCTTGGTCCCCTTCTTCCACGGCAAGGCCACCAGCCAGTCTATATAATTCCTGACCACCGTCGCTTCGGCGGACATTGGCGACATCATTTTCAGCTTGCGCAGTTCTGCAGTGGCCTTGTCGGTTGCTTCCTTTGACATCCGCGCTTTGACGATTTTCTCTTCCAGCTCACGCAGTTCCTGCTTGAACTCGTCCTTCTCGCCAAGCTCCTTCTGGATGGCCCGCATCTGTTCATTCAGATAGTACTCTTTCTGACTGCGCTCCATCTGATTTTTGACCCGATTGCGGATTTTCTTTTCAATCTGCAGGATTTCAACCTCGCGCTCCATGAGAGCCAGAAGCTTCTCGAGCCGCAGCAGGGAGTCCATCTCTTCTAGGATCTCCTGCTTGTCGGAAATCGGCACCGTCAGGTGCGCAACAATGGTGTCGGCAAAACGGCCCGGTTCTTCGACGCCGGCGATCGACGTCACCATCTCTGCCGGAATCTTTTTGCTGAGGTTGGCATAAGTATCGAAGGTCGTGTTGACGCTGCGCATCAGCGCCTCCTGCTCGGGAGACATGGCTTCCTGGTCCGGCAGTTGCTGCAGGTTTGCGAATATGCATTCGTCAGTGTATTCGAAATCGATCAGGCGTGCCCTGACCGTACCTTCTACCAGGACCTTGACGGTTCCGTCAGGCAGTTTCAGCATTTGCACAACCTGCCCCAGGGTCCCCATTTCATACAAGTCGTCAGCCAGGGGATCATCCGTCTTCGGATCCTTCTGGGTCACAAGAAGCACCTGCTTGTCGTGTTCCATAGCCCATTCGAGAGCATGGATCGATTTTGGCCGTCCGACAAACAGGGGGGTGACCATGTGCGGGAAAATCACGATATCCCGCAACGGCAGAACAGGGAATGATACAGGGGGTACAGATTCAGACAGGACGTCTTCAGAGAGTTCGGTCATAAAAATATCTTCCGGCTGAGCTAGCGCCCGACAGGAACTCTATCAGGCCGACTCAGCGCATTCGTAGATTATAATAGGCTGTGAACCCTTAAAAATCACATCTTCATTGATGACAACCTCCCGGACACGATCCTGGGAAGGGATATCATACATGACGTCGAGCATCGCATTCTCAAGAATCGAACGCAAACCGCGGGCACCGGTTTTACGCTTGAGGGCCTCCTTGGCAACCGCGACCAGAGCACCATCGGTAAACTTGAGATCAACGTTTTCCATGTCAAAAAGCTTCTGGTACTGCTTGATCAACGCGTTCCTGGGTTCGCAGAGGATTCTGACCAACGCGTCCTCGTCCAGTTCATCGAGAGTCGCGACAACCGGTAAACGTCCGATGAACTCGGGGATCAAGCCATACTTGAGCAGGTCACCCGGTTCCACCAGGCACAACACCTCACCAATCTTCAGATCAGCCTTCTTCACAGACTCGGAACCGAAACCCATGGTTTTGGCGCCGATCCGTTGATTGATGACCGTTTCCAGCCCCGAGAAAGCTCCTCCGCAGATAAACAGGATGTTGGTGGTGTCCACCTTCAGGAATTCCTGTTGCGGATGCTTGCGGCCACCTTTCGGTGGTACACTGGCGGTCGTCCCTTCGATAATCTTCAACAGGGCCTGCTGGACACCTTCTCCGGATACATCCCTGGTGATCGAGGGTGAGTCCGATTTGCGGGCAATCTTGTCGACCTCGTCGATATAGATAATCCCTTTCTGAGCCTTTTCCAGATCATAGTCGGCGGCCTGTAACAGGCTCAGGATAATATTCTCGACATCTTCACCGACATAACCGGCCTCGGTCAGGTTGGTGGCATCAGCGATTGCAAACGGGACATTCAGAACCCTGGCCAGGGTTTGGGCCAGCAGGGTTTTGCCGCTGCCAGTCGGTCCAAGCAGGAGGATGTTGCTCTTTTGTATTTCAACATCTCCGGCCTTTTCGGAGGCCTCGATGCGCTTGTAGTGATTGTAGACAGCAACCGCCAGGACTTTTTTCGCCCGCTCCTGCCCGATCACGAAATCATCCAGGACATCCCTGATTTCAACCGGCTTCGGCAGCAGACCGTCGCCCATCGGAGTCTCATCAAGATGGGCCTCCTCGGCGATGATATCCTTGCACAGTTCTATGCATTCATCACAGATATAGACCGCCGGTCCGGCGATAAGTTTTTTTACCTCTTCCTGCGCTTTACCGCAGAACGAGCAGGTCAATTGATCACTGTGGCCACTCTTTTGCGTCACTGCTTCACCTCGTGTATGTCAGTCTTTTCTCGACACAATATCGTCGATGATACCATACTCTTTGGCCGCTTCGCTACCCATGAAGAAGTCACGCTCAGTATCGGCCGACAGCTGGCTGATCGGCTGGCAGGTATGCTCGGCCATGATCGAGTTCAGGGTCTCCTTCAGACGCAGTATTTCCTGGGCATGAATGCTGATATCGGTCGCCTGCCCCTGGAAGCCGCCGAGCGGCTGATGGATCATGATCCTCGCATGTGGCAGGGCGTAACGCTTACCGGAAGTTCCGGCCGAGAGCAGCAGGGCCCCCATACTGGCAGCCTGACCGACACAGATTGTCGAGACAGGGGCTTTCAGGTACTGCATGGTATCGTAGATTGCCAGACCGGCGGTCACTATGCCACCCGGTGAGTTGATATACAAGTGGATGTCTTTTTCAGAATCCTCCGATTCGAGAAAGAGCATCTGGGCAATCACCAGGTTGGCCACATGATCGTCAATCCCGCCGCCAAGAAAAATAATCCGGTCCTTGAGCAGCCGTGAGTAGATATCATAGGAGCGTTCTCCACGTCCGGTCTGCTCCACGACCATTGGAATCAGGTTCATGCGTCCTCCTCGGTTTTCTTGTCAGTCTTCTTTTTCGGTTTTTTCGGTGATACTTCCTTGACCTTGGCGCTGTCCAGGAGAAAGCTGATGACTTTTTCTTCCGCAATCTGCGCCATCAGGCCGACGCGGGCTTCAGGCGCGGCGTAGTATTTCTTCACTGTCTCGAGGGGAGCATTGGCCATGCTGGAGATCTCTTCCAGCTTGGCGTCAATTTCGCTTTCATCGGCCTGGATACTCTCCTGGCGGCCGATCGCTTCAAGGATCAGGTTGCCGCTGACCTGCTCAACAGCAGTGTCACGATAATTCTCGCGGAAATTCTCCGGCGTGATCCCGAGCATGGCTACAGACATCCCCTGCGACTGCATGCGGTTGCTGATATTTTCATACATGTAATCAAGCTGTTTGGCAACCATCGTCTCAGGGACCTCGATCGGGTTGCGCTCGATCAGGGCACTGACCAGCTTTTCACGCAGGTCATTCTCAACCCGGTTCTTTTCCTGGGTCTCATGGCTGTTCTGCAATTCAACTTTGAGTTCGTCCAGTGTATCAACGCCGAAGCCTTTGGCAAATTCATCGTCGAGCTCCGGAACAACCTCTTCCTTGATCTCCTTCAACGTCACCTTGAAAACCGCCGGCTTGCCGGCCAACTCTGCCTGGCCGTACTCTTCGGGGAAAGAGACTTCGACATCCTTGGACTCTTCCCGTTTCATACCGACAACCTGCTCTTCAAAGCCGGGGATAAAGGAACCGGAACCGAGTTCGAGGAGGTAATCTTCTCCTTTGCCGCCGTCAAAAGCCTCTCCATCAACAAAGCCCTCGAAATCAATCACGACAGAATCACCCTTGCGGGCCTTTTTGCGGGTGGTAACTTCGAGCTGTGAACGGGACGTGCGCATTTCTTCAAGACGCCCCTCAACAACCTTGGCATCGACAACAAGCTTTTCCTTTTCCAGGGCCAGCTTGGTGTAATCCTTGGCCGTCACTTCCGGCTTGATCTCAACTTCTGCCTCATAGGTGAAGGCTTCACCCTTGTTAATCCCGCTGCTATCGACAATGTTCGGCTCGCCAATCGCAGGGATATCATTCTCATCAAGCGCCTTGAAGTAAGTATCGTTGATCAGGCGGGTCAGGACCTCCTGCTCCATCTGGGCGCCATAATATTTCTCCAGAACCGAATCGGGCACTTTGCCGGCCCGGAAGCCTTTGACCTTGGCGGTCTTGCCGATCTTTTTATAGGCACGACCGATTTCCTTGTCGACTTGCTCCGGGGCAACCTCAAAAATCAGCTTCTTTTTGATGCTGCTGACATCTTCAACCTTCACATTCATGCTAACGCTCCTCATTTGCTCTGCCATGACAGTGCCAGGGCACTGTCGCCGAAAAGATTTATCAAGAACTGTTCATGCTCAAGAATTTGGTGCGGGTGAAGGGACTCGAACCCCCACGCCTCTCGGCACTAGATCCTAAATCTAGCGTGTCTACCAGTTCCACCACACCCGCGAAACCAACTGGCCCATCGCATACAATTAAGGCCCGACATTTCCCGGGATAACCGCCACATTCTGAGGGGTCGACGGGGAAAAGGCAGGCCCGGAATATTTATGGGGTGAGTGACGGGGATTGAACCCGCGACAACCAGGGCCACAACCTGGTGCTCTACCGACTGAGCTACACCCACCATAAACGATTGAATTCTAGACAGGGCCGAGGAACAATGTCAACGAGAAACCGCCCCTCGAACGCCAAATAACATGGCGCGCCAGGAAGGACTCGAACCCTCGACCGTCGGCTTAGAAGGCCGATGCTCTATCCAGCTGAGCTACTGGCGCTTTAAGTGGTCGGGGAGACAGGATTCGAACCTGCGACATCCAGTTCCCAAAACTGGCGCGCTACCAGGCTGCGCCACTCCCCGAAGGGCGATTTTCTAGCATGCCGGGAGCAATAATGCAAGAGTAAATCACACTTTACTCTTCCGTACGACAAGAAAAGCCTGAACGCTACTGACAGACTCGACCTCAGCTGTCTTCCAGACTGAAACGGACGGGGATGCGAACCTGGCTTTCGACTGGCAAACCGGCCCGCGTTGCGGGGGTAAACTCCCAGCGTTTCACGGCTCTACTGGCGGCCCTGTCCAGGACCCGGTAGCCGCTTGAGCTCTCCAGATCAACATCGTCGACCAGCCCTTTTGCCGAGACGTCCACCAAGAGCCACACCACGCCCTCCCAATGTCTCTGGCGGGCTATGTAGGGATAGTCCGGCAACGGGTTGTTGCGATAGTTCGGCATCGCTTCAATCAAGGCTCCGCCCGTCTGTCCGGAGGTGTTCTGGTCGGCCGACTGATTATCATCAGGCGGAGAGACCAGAGACTCCTGCAAGGACATCCCAATCGAGGCAACTTCGCCCGAAAGTTCCGGCAAGGCCTCAGTTGGTTCTGCGCAAACCGGGTCAGGCTGCATACATTCTGCCGATTCTTTGAGAATTTCAGTCGCTTCAACCATCAAACTGGGTTTGGGTGGGGTTACAGGAAGCGGCTTCACAGCCGGCCGGGAGGCAACCCTCGGAACCGATTTAACCGTGGCTATAGGCCTTGTAACTGCCGGGCTCTGCTCAACAAGGGTTTTTGCGGCATCAACAACGGCTAAGGATTGGTCTTCTGAAGCCGGGACCAGTGCAACGACAACTGCAGATTGGCCATTGCGTATAGCGGGTGGATGGCTCGCCCACTCATAAAAAGTCAAACCACCATGAATCCCTGCAGAGACTAGCAGACAGAGTAAAAGTCTTACCAGAGTGGGAATGGATGTCAGTTTGTTCAACATCATAAGTTAAGTCTATCAGCCTCAGGCGTCTGAATCCCCGATATGGGGAGGCATTCTGGCTTGCCTGCAAGCCATTTCTGCAATATGGCCCGCATTTCCGACAGCCGAAACGGCTTGCTGAGAAAATCGTTCATACCTGCGGCAAGGCACTGTTCTTCATCTTCCTCGCGGGCATAGGCGGTCAGCGCAACAACCGGAGTCTCGATCCCCTTGGTACGCAGTTGGGCGGTGGCTTTGAAGCCATCCATCTGCGGCATCTGACAATCCATCAGGACCAGGTCAACCACTTCCTTCTCAAGGAATTCGACCGCGGCCTGACCATTATCAACAATCGTCAGATCGAACCCCATCTGCTCCATGATAATAGAGATAAGACTCTGGGTCGTAGGATTGTCCTCAGCCAAAAGGATACGCAACATTGAATCCCCTCACAGTTTCAAGTCAACCACCACGCGACCGTGTATCTGCCCGGCTAAAAGATTTTTGGCAAACCGCGGGACTTCCTCCAGAGAGATGACCTTGTAAATCTGCTCCAGGAGGTTGTCAGAAAGTTCTCTGGAAAGGCGCATCCAGGCAGTTTTGCGCAGGGGGATTGGACAGGTTGTCACCTCCACTCCAACCAGCCTGATCGCCCGCAAAATAAAAGGCATGACCGTTGTGTTAAGTTCTGCCCCACCGGTCAGACCGGTCGCGGCGACTGTGCCGCCGTATTTCATCTCTGCCAGCAGGTGAGCAAGGACCTTGCCGCCGACAGTGTCGATCGCTCCGGCCCAGCGTTGCTTTTCCAGGGGGCGGGCAGGCTTTTCGAGTTCGGAGCGGTTTACAATTTCGGTCGCACCCAGTTGGGAAAGGTAGTCATCATGTTCTCGGTTACCGGTAACTGCAGCGACAGAGTAACCCAATCCGGCGAGCAGGGCCACTGCAATGCCTCCGACCCCGCCACTCGCTCCAGTGACCAGGATAGTTCCCTGCTCAGGAGTCACGCCCTGATCCTCCAGAGCCATAACGCACAACATGGCAGTAAGACCTGCTGATCCGATGGCCATAGCTTTCAATTCTCCAAGTTCCTCGGGAAGAGCAATAAGCCATTCGGAATTCAGTCGGGCCTGCTGCGTATAGCCGCCCCAGTAGCGCTCCCCGACACCCCAGCCGGTCAGCAACACCCTGTCGCCAGGTTGAAAATCTGGAGAACCCGAGGATAACACTACTCCGGTCAAGTCCACGCCAGGGACCATCGGGTACTGGCGAACGATGTTTCCCCGACCGGCGACAGCCAGGCAGTCCTTGTAGTTGAGACTTGAGTATTTGACCGCGACCAGGACATCACCCTCAGGAAGGTCATCGATCGAGAGCTGCCTGATATGATGCTCAACGTCACCGTTCTGCCGAGTCAGAAGCAGGGCTTTGAATTGATCGCTCACTGTGGTTCCTCGTCACGGTTACGGCGCCACTCCTGGGCCTGGGCGTATTGTTCACACAGGTAGCTCATCTGCTCTGCCATGGCTTCTTCAGCGATGGCGGCGTTCTGAGCTCTGATCGCTTGATAGATACGTTCATGTTGGGCGAGAATTTTTTCTCGCTCCCTGAATCGGAAGATGACCAGGTTAGTTGCCGGTTGCAACGCCTCAATGACGGCAAACATGACAAACTGCAGAACCGGGTTTTGGGTTGCATCAACCAGTACCCGGTGGAAGCGAACGTCTGATGCGCAGAAGTCTACATCCGATGTTGCGGGATTTTTTTGCCGTTTGAGCTCTTCAGCCATGGCCAAGAGGTGCTCATCCTGCCGACGTTCTGCGGCAAGCCGGCAGCAGGTCAATTCCAGTTCACGGCGCGCTTCAGCGATCTCAGAAAGACTGAATTCACCCATGCTGACCAAAAGCATGGCGGCACCTGTCAGCGAGGAGCTAAGATCTTCCTGACTGGGTCGATTGACGAAGGTGCCCCCGGTCGGGCCGCGACGACTGCGGATCAGGTTCTGAGCGGCAAGCCGCTTTAATGCCTCGCGAATAGTCGGACGAGACACGTTGAATTTTTCAGCTAAAACTTCCTCGGTCGGAAGCTGATCATCAACCTTGAGACTCCCATCCAGAATTGAACTGCGGATGTTTTCCGCGATCTGCTTGGCAAGGCTTTCTGCAACAAGGGGCTGAAAATTAATCGCCATTTTTCCTGAGTTCTCCCTGTTCACTCGAAACATGAGTGATAATATTGTTTTGCTCACACTCAAGATATCTCATTTACAACACCGTGGGAAGCATTTATATATTTGTTTGACAAATATATAAATGATGACTAGGGTAATAAAATTACAGACCGATTTAGAGCGCTGTTTTTCTCGAAAAAATATCTACATGACGAACCCCAACCAACTGGAAAGGATCAAACAATGAAAGCACTTGTTTACAAAGAGTACGCGCCCGATGATAATTTCAAAGACATCCTGACTGTAGAGGAAATTCCGAATCCTGAACCAAAAGCGAATGAAGTCCTGATTCAGGTTAAAGCCTCTGCGCTGAATTACAACGATGTCTGGGGGATGCGCGGCAACCCGATTCCAGTCGAACTTCCACACACCTCGGGCTCCGATGCCGCCGGGGATGTCCTCGCTGTCGGCAGCGAAGTAACCAGCATCAAGGTTGGTGACCGGGTCGCCGTTCATGCCAACATGGCCTGCCGGGTCTGTGAAGCCTGCACCAGTGGCAGGGAATATGATTGTTCAAAGCGGATGGTTTGGGGCTTTCAAACAACTCCCGGAAGCCACGCTGAGCAAGTCTGCCTGCCGGAAGTCAACGTGGTTAAAATTCCCGATTCGGTCAGCTATGAGCAGGCCGCCGCGGCCGCCATGAATCTGCTCACCGCATGGCATATGCTTGTCGGCCGTGCTCAGATCAAACCGGGCCAACTGGTGCTGATCATGGGCGGGCGTTCCGGCGTCGGCCACCTCGGAATCCAGATCGCCAAGCTCTACAACTGTACCGTTATCGCCACCGCCAGCCCGGAAAACGCCGATCTGTGCAAAGAGCTTGGTGCGGACTATGTGGTCAATCACCGCGACGAAGGCTGGGTTAAGGAGGTTCGTGGCATCTGTAAGGAGATCGCCAGGCAGACTGGCTGCGCCCCGGGGATTGATGTCTCTTTTGATCATATAGGCGAGACCCACTTTAACGCCCAGCTTACCTTGCTGAAATTCGGCGGCACCCTGGTCAGTTGTGGCGCCACCACAGGTTTTGACGCCAAAATCGACCTACGCCATGTCTTCTTCAAAGGGACCAACATCCTTGGCTCCACTCAGGGCACCAAAGCTGAACTCGAACAGGGTTTTTACTGGATGGGTCAAGGCAAGATCAAGTCCGCTATCGGCGCCGAGTACACATTTGATCAGGCAGCAGAAGCCTATGACCAATTCCTCTCCGGCAAAGGACTTTTCGGCAAGATCATCATCAAGCCATAAAATTCAGGGGAACGCTTTATTTAAATACCCAAGGAAGTAATTGCCTCATCAACTGGCATTTTTCTGAAAACTATATTACTCTCCAGCCCCGCTCCCTGAGTGGGGCTTTTTATTTTCAGTCTCAACTATCAATCAGACAGCAGTGCGCTACAATTAATCAACTTAATGACACCATGAAATGGAGCCACTGATGGACAACGCACTCCCCCTGCCCGGCAAACGGCTTGGCAGTTTTTTGACAAAACAGCATCTGCCGGTCCCGGAACTCAACCTGACAGCCGTCACCTTGCTGCATGAGCCGACCGGTGCCCGACTGCTGCATCTGGCCTGTGACGACCCGAACAATGTCTTCGCCGTAGGTTTTCGTACCCCGCCGCCGGATTCGACCGGCGTCGCCCATATCCTCGAGCATACAGTCCTCTGCGGATCGCAGAAGTACCCGGTGCGCGATCCGTTCTTCGCCATGCTCAAACGCAGCCTGAACACCTTCATGAATGCCCTGACAGCAGCCGACTGGACTCTTTATCCGGTTGCGAGCATGAACCGTAAGGACTTCTACAACCTGATGGGGATTTATCTGGACGCCACCTTTTTCCCCCTGCTGCGGGAGCAGGACTTCATGCAGGAAGGCCACCGTCTCGACTTCGCCGACCCGGCGGACCCGGCCAGCCTGATGATCAAGGGCGTGGTCTTCAACGAAATGAAGGGGGCGATGGCCGACCCGTCCTCCCTGCTTGGCCGGCGCCTCAATGCCGCGCTTTTCCCGACCACCTGCTACGGCATGAATTCCGGTGGTGAGCCGCTGGTGATTCCGGAGCTGACCTGGGAGCAACTAAGGGCGTTCCACAAGAGCTATTACCATCCGAGCAACAGCTGGATCTTCACCTATGGCAACCTGCCCCTCGAAGACCATTTACTGCAGATCGACCAGCTGGCGCTGAACCGTTTCGAAAAACAGCCCGTCGACAGCGAGATCCCGCATGAAGAGCGTTTTGCCGAACCGGTCAGGACAACCCGGACTTTCCCGGTCAACGCAAACGACGACATGCAGCAGCGCAGCATGATGCAGATGGCCTGGTTGACCTGCCCGATTGAGGACACCTTCGAACGTGCCACGACCGGCATCCTGGCAAACCTGCTGCTTGGTAATCCCGCCGCCCCCCTTTACCAGGCCCTGATTGAATCGGGGTTAGGGCGCAATCTCGCACCGGGGACCGGATATCACGATGACTATCGCGACACCTACCTTGCTGCCGGCCTGCAGGGGATAGACCCGGAAAAAATGCCGGAGATTGAAAAGGTGATTCTCGACACCCTGGCACAGGTCGCCGAACAGGGCCT
>Ga0316198_10001365_pt1 | contig 14274 bp, 11 predicted proteins | sample OudBieAanoxic_MG_FD_204935 | JGI IMG/M metagenome (GOLD analysis project Ga0316198, IMG submission 204935) | Coastal sediment microbial communities from Oude Bieten Haven, Netherlands - site A anoxic | ecosystem: Environmental > Aquatic > Marine > Coastal > Sediment | place: Netherlands...
CGTCCAGACGGAGTTGTACGCGGGCGGCGAGAAAGGCGAAACTCTCGAGCAACCGTTCGACGTAGGGGTCGGCGCATTCCAACCCTTCCAGCCCGAGGCGGCCGGCGATCTTGGGGTACTCCTTCGCGAATTCCGCGCCCATTTCCCGAACGTGCTGTAACTCGCGGTTGTAATAGCGCAGTAGCCGAGGGTCCATCAGCCGGACCTTCCACCGGGCTGCTCGGAGACCGTGACGACTCCGACCTCGAGATCGATTTCGGTCTTGAGAAGGAGCTTCTCGGGCATCGGCTGGGCCCACAGCTCGCCTTCGATCTCGAAGGTCAGCGCGTTGTGGTCCATGCTCTCCTCGGACACCACGGCGCGGACCTGAACCGTGTCGGCCAGGATGCGCGGCTCGAAGTCCACGATTGCCTGACGCACTCCTCGCTCGATCAATCGCAGGTCGACGTTCGAAGCAAAAGAACCCGCGAGCTCGGGCATCCCGTAGTTGACCACCGACCGGGCCGCATGCGGGAAGGGCTCGAGGTCTTCCGTCACGGCGAGGTTGACCGTGTTGAGCAACCATTCGAGGTCGCGCAACACACACTGACGCAACCGCCGCATCGATAGCACGCGACGATCGCGAGATTCCCGCCCCAGCTGCGGATCGTCGTCGGTCAGCCGATCCAGCAGGGACGGCTGTAGTCTCTCCTTGGTTGTCAGCTCGGCCATCGCAGGTCCCTTCCCGGGCCGGGCTAGCTCTCCGATGAGCCCAATTGAATCGAGCGCGCGTCCATCAGAGCGTATTCGCCCGCGTCGGTCATCAGCATCCGCTGCCCCTGTCCTAGATATACCTCGCCTTCCTGCTCGGTCCACTCGGTTTTTCGAGCGAGGCGGATCATGTCGTCGTCACTCGATTCCGATCCGGGGTAGCGGGTCGGGATCAGAGCTGGCGACTCGCCGCCGTTGGCCAGGGTCAGGTAGCCAGGCATCCAGACGAGGTCGCGCAGATCGCAGGGCTCTTCCAGCACGAGCTGAAGGACGTTTTCGATCGGGACCCAGTAGTATCGGCCATTGACAATCGCCTCGAGAACGGGACCGAGACGGGAATCACCGTCGGCGATCCACTCGAACGGCTGGCCGTCGATCGTTCCCGACGCCGCCTCCGCCGCCTCCAGCGCCGTCTCGCGCAACTCCTGCGACCGCACGTAGTGGCCGTCCGCGGTCAGTTTCAAGGCCTCCATCAGGTGTGCGATCCATTGCGGAGGTTCGCCCAGGATCACGGGCGACTTCGTCCCCGCGAAGACCTCGGCCCGCAACGCCTCGCACCTCAATGCCTCGCGATAGGTATGGACCATGGCCAGCGATGCCTTGTCCATTTCGCCGAGCACGTTCAACTGGACCATGGCCCGATTCCACTCGCCGCGCACCGACAGGAGCTGGAACAAGAACACGCGATGCTTCGGGTTCGACGGATCCTTGCGGACCTGCGCTTGCAGTTCGCCCAGGGCATCATCCAGTTTCCCATCGGCCAACAACTGTTCAACGGGCATGATCCTCTCCGCGAGCTATCCCGGCGTCGGCGGCGTGGGCAGGCACCCGACCGCCGGCCGGCAATACGCCCGGACACCCGAGATCACAGCTGACAGTCGGTCTCCAGATTCCAACCCTTGGGCGAAATCTTCTCTTGTTTCCCATCAGGTTTGAACCTGGTGTATGCGATCTTGACCTTCGTGAAGTTCAGCGTGATGGTTTCGGTCGCGTGCTTGCCGTCTTCGGTGGACACGCTGTAGGAAGTGATCAGGGCGTTTTCCAGTTCCCAGCTCATGTAAACGTCGACTTTGTCCGAATCACTCTCGTTGCAGAAGTGAATGGCCGCCTTCTTGGGCTCCGTGCCCCCGGCCGCTTCCACGAACAGATCGACGCTGGAGACGTCGGAAGGTTTGGTCAGCCTGACTTCCGAAAAGTTGGGCGAGTCCGTATCTCGATCGGAACCGCCACTGCTCGCGATCATGGCGCGCTCGAGCCCTAACCAGGCGCCGTCGACCTGGACCCACTTATCGTGGCCGCCCTTGGTCGAATCTCCCTTAATCTTGCCTCCGAAGTCGAAGAGAATCATCTATGGCTCCTTTCAGTCTATCGTCCTGTCGTCCCGGATCTTGTGGCGCTGAGCGCCCGATCGGCAAACAAGGAAGGTTCTAGATCTGGCCTCCGGTCTCGAGATTCCAGCCCTTGGGCGAGATCTTCTTTGACTTGCCATCCGCCTTGAATCCCGTGTACCCCAACTTGATCTGGCTGAAGTTCAGCGTGACCGTCTCGAACGGTCGCGCGCCGTCGCTCGAGACCTCGTACGAGGAAAGGAACGCGTTCTCCAGTTCCCAGGACATGATGACCTTGGGACCCTTGCTGGTGACGTTGCAGAAGTGGATCTTCACTTTCTTCTGGGGCTTCTTCCCGCCGACCGCCTGGATGAACAGATCGACCGAGGCCACGTCGGCAAACTTGGTCAGCGTGATGTCGTCAAAGTCCGGAGTACCCGGCTTGCGATCCGACGCCCCGCCCGTTTGCTCGATATCGCGATCGACATTCAGTCGCGCACTCTGCAATTGGATCCATTCCTTGTGGTCGGGGTACTGGGAGTCCCCTTTGATCAGACCTCCGAAGTCGAACAGGATCATCTGTGCCTCCTTTTGTCCTCTTCTTGTACTCTTCGTACGCTAAAGCGCTGTCTGCCGTGGACCGGCAGAGTTCAACCGCTACTCTTTCCCCGACGGCAGCTTCGAGACCAGCCGCAGTGAGACTGTCAAACCCTCGAGCTGATAGTGCGGTCGCAAGAAAAACTTGGAACTGTAGTATCCGGGGTTGCCTTCGATCTCTTCGACCACCACTTCTGCCCCGGCCAGTGGCCGGCGCGCCTTGTCCGCTTCGGACGCCGTGGCCGGATTCGTTTCCACGTAGTCGGCAATCCAGTTGTTCAGCCAGGCTTCCATATCGGCGCGTTCCTTGAACGACCCGACCTTGTCGCGCACGATGCACTTGAGGTAATGCGCGAAACGGCACGTGGCGAACATGTACGGCAACCGCGCTGCGAGGTTGGCGTTGGACGTCGCGTCCGGATCGTCGTACTCGGCCGGATTCTGCAGCGATTGGGCGCCGATGAAGGCGGCGAAGTCCGTGTTCTTCTTGTGCAGCAGCGGCATGAAGCCGTTCTTGGCCAGCTCGGCCTCGCGTCGGTCGGTGATGGCGATCTCGGTCGGGCACTTCATGTCCACGCCGCCGTCGTCGGTCGGGAACGTGTGCGTCGGAAGACCCTCGACCAGCCCGCCCGACTCGACGCCGCGAATCTGCGTGCACCAGCCGTAGAGCTTGAAGGCGCGATTGACGTTCACCGCCATGGCGTAGGCCGAGTTGGACCACGTGTACTTGCTGTGATCTGCGTCGGCGGTGTCTTCTTCGAAGTCGAACTCCTCGACGGGATCGGTCTTCGAACCGTAAGGCAAACGAGCGAGGAAGCGGGGCATGGCCAGGCCGATGTAGCGCGCGTCATCGGACTCGCGCAGCGAGCGCCACGCGGCATACTCGGGCGTCTGGAAGATCTTGGTCAGATCGCGCGGATTGCTCAGCTCCTGCCAGGAGTCCATGCCCATGACGGTCGGAGCAGCCCCGGCGATGAACGGCGCGTGGGCCGATGCGGCAACCTTCGCCATCTCGCCGAGCAACTCGACGTCGGGCGGAGATTGGTCGAAGTGATAATCCCCGACGATGCAGCCGAACGGCTCGCCGCCGAAGGTCCCGTACTCTTCCTCGTAGACCTTCTTGAAGATCGGGCTCTGGTCCCAGGCCGTGCCCTTGAACTTCTTGACCGTCTTGTGGAGGTCTTTCTTCGAGATGTTCAGCACGCGAATCTTGAGCTGTTCGTCGGTCTCGGTGTTGTTGACCAGATGGTGCAGGCCGCGCCACGCACCCTCGAGTTTTTGAAAATCCTCGTTGTGCATGATCAGGTTGACCTGCTCGGTCAGTTTCTGGTCGATCTCGGCAATCAGCGCCTCGATCGACCCCACCGCGTCTTCCGAGACGACGCTCGAGTACTGCATCACGTTTTCCGCGAGGGTCTTGACCGCGTTCTGGATCTCCTCGCGTTTCTGGGTCGTCCTGGGCTTGAACTCCTTCTTCAGGAGCGACTCGAATTCGTTGACCTCGAGCGTCTCGGCCCCGGCCTGTGCCTGTTCCTGAGCTTCGCGTTCGTCCGCCATGGCCTACTCCTGATCCGAGGGCGTTGCCGACTCGTTGGCCTCGCCTTCCGGTTTGGGCGCCGAGACGAGCGCCTTCATCAGCGTCGGATCGTTCAGCGCCTTGGCGATCAACTCCTCGGCGCCTGTCTTGCCGTCCATGTAGGTCACCAGGTTCTTGAGCTGCGTTCTCGCCTCGAGCAGCTTGTTCAACGCGCCGACCTTGCGGGCCACCGCGGCCGGCGAGAAGTCATCCATGCTCTCGAACGTGATATCCACGTTCAGGCTGCCTTCTCCGGTCAGCGTGTTGGGGACCTGGAAGGCGGTGCGGGGCTTCATCGACTTGAGACGATCGTCGAAGTTGTCGACGTCGATCTCCAGGGCCTTGCGGTCGGCCACCGGAGCCAGCGGCTCGGACGGCTTGCCGGTCAAGTCTGCCAGCACGCCCATGACGAACGGCAACTGAATCTTTTTCTCGGCCCCGTACAGCTCGACATCGTATTCAATCTGGACTCGTGGAGCCCGGTTTCTCTTGATGAACTTCTGGCCGCTACCCTTCGCCAAGACTCACCTCCTGTCGTCCGGCTACGCCACCAACCGAGAGAATCGCCCGCCTCGGGCACCCCCGGCTAAGACTCGCCGTTTGTTCCGCCGACATTCTCGGCCTGTGAGACGCCATCCGGCGCCAAATCTTTCAGAATTTCCATGAAGTCTTTCGAAATGAGCCTCTTGGCGCGCCGCAGTAACAGCGGTACGGGGCTGGAGGGCTCGTTGCGTTCAAAGTACTCGCAGGCTCGGTCGAGCATGCGAATCACGTCCTCGCGGCTGCGGATCTCGCCCGGGGCCGCCGCCGGCTGCGAAGCGCGATCACCCGACGAGGCCTCGCCATGGCCCGCCGCGTCGTAGGCCACCGACGAGTCCACGCCTCGTCGCGAGAGCCGCTCGTGCACCACGTGCTGCATGCCCCGGAGCATCTGGGGCAACGCGCTCAGATCGATGGCCCGGGCGGCACCGACCTGCTCCGTGACCCTGGACTCGATGGCCTCCACGTGGTCGATGATCTGACCTAGCGCGTCGGCGGTTGCCTGCAGATCCTCGACGTCGCTATCCATGAAGGCGCCATCGATCGTTTCGAGAGTGGCGGGCTCTGAGCCGCCTTCCGGTGGCGGGACCTCACCCTTCGCGATCTCGAGGTCGCGCATGTTGAAGCGACCGAAGACCCTGGAACTGACGATCGGCGCCTTGCGCAGGGCGGAGAGCATCGAATCGGCGTCGGTCAGGTCGACCAGGGCGTTGACCCGCATCGTCGGATCGTTGTCGTCGTCCGCATCGAGCTGGGGATACACCCAGTCCCAGTAGCGCTCCAGCAGGCCGCGGACGACGGCCAGCCCCTCGCCCAGCCCTTGGAATCCATCGGTGTTCAGCAGCGACCGACTCAGAAAGACCGCCACTCGAACATCCTTGGTGCGCGACAACAGGTCGACGGCCTTGTCCTTGACCGCCCGCCAGTCGGGCTCCTCGGCCTCGACGACGGAATCTCCCATTTGTTGTTCCGGTTTGCCTTCGGATGCCCGGGTCATTTCCCCGAATTCGGGATCGTACTCGAGGTCCTCCCCGCAGGGGGACTCGCCCGAAATCTCCTGAAGCAAACTATCAACGTCGATGGAACTCATCGTCCTCGCTCCGGCTCGATCATCATCGCCAGTCTCGCCGCTGTTCGTCCGGAATATCACGGACCGGCGTCACCAATGCACGCCAGCGGCTCTCCCGCCGTCCCCGACGACCCTACTCTCGACATGGCTACGAAGGAAAGCTGTCGGTTGATTATCGACTTGGATGCTTACCCTCGTCAACAGTGTTTTGAGCGGTCGAATCCGTGAGCACTGGCTCATCCGGCTCATCCGAACCGTGTCTCGAGCAGCCGGGCGTAGCTCATTCCGTCGATGGCGTCCGGTGCAGGGGCCGATTCCGGACCCGGCGACCGGGCTGGTCGGACCAGCTTCGTTTTGGCATCCGCACCCATCACGTCCAGGTAATCGTCCGGTTCGGGAGGCCCGAACTTGAGAAAAACCCGCCGCTGTGCCGCACTGACCCTGGCATCGAGAAGCACCGAGGGCTCGAAACGCCGCAGTCGGAACTGCCGGTTCACCAGGTCGATCCACAGGCTGGCGTTGAAACAGGCTTCCTCGAGATCGGGGACCGCGGGGAACTGCAGGTGCGCGCCCCCCACCCCACCGGACTTGCGCAGCGCGATCAGCACTTCGGGCATCCTCTCGATGAGCGCCCGCGGAGAGGAGGCAGGGTCGCTTTCGAATAGGTGCTTCGCGTCCTCGCCCAGGCGTCCCTGGTAATCGCCCTTGGCCTCGGCGACCGAGACCAACCCCGGGACCGAGTTCGAGGCCAGCATCTCCTCGTAGGCCTCGCGGCTGGCCACGGCGGCCAGCGCATCCCACGCGTCTTCCAGCGCCTCCCACACCGGTACCAGGGCCATCGGCAACAGCGAGTACTGCTTGCCGAAGACCTTGCGCGGAATGTGGGTAAAGACGGTGAACGGAAAGTGACGCCCTCCGGCGTCGTTACTGGGCCGGATCACGCCTGCCAGCAACTCCTTCGAGCCCGGCAGGCCGATCAGCACTCGCAACTGCGCGTTGAAGACCTCGTCTTTGACCCCTTCCTCGCCGTTCTCCAGTCCGAGAGCCTCCTTGCCCCGGTGGAGCCAATCGCGGAGCGCTCGCGAGGTCGGATGGACCGCGCCACCGGTGAGATACTCCCGCCAGAACGGCAGCTTTCCGAAACAGGCCAAAGGAAGCAATGAATCGGCCACTGCGCCTAGCCCCCCGTGATTCCGGCCGGTGGCGGCGCCAAGCCGGCTTCCAACAGCTTCTTCAGCGGAGCGGACTCCTTGCCGGACAACCGGACCGGGATCTGCACCATTCCGGTCTTGTTCTTCTTCCAGGGGACCTCGAGCACATACAGCAATCCCGAACCCTCGCCGCCGGCCTGGCCGAGCGAGAACAGCTTGAGCGGTGCCAGCACGCCCTCCGCACGGGCCGCGTCGATCGCTTCGCCGGGCTTCCAGTCCTTGCCGATCATCCTCTTCAGGCGACCCTTCATTTCGGCCACGCTGCCCTCGACGTAGGCGTACTCGCTCTGCTCGTCTCCGAACAGTTCCAGCTTCATCGGCCGCGTCCGCTCCTCGTCCAGTTTCCAGTGGAAGATTTCGGCGGGGCCCAGGTAGATCTTGACGTCTTCCAGGCGGAAGTTCTTGCCGAACTCCGGCGGATCGTAGATCGCCTCCTCGACGGTCACGTTGACCTTGATCGGCCGTGGGTCGTCGCTCTCTTCCTCGAAAAACAACCGCGACAAGGCTTCGGCTTGCGTCAGCCACTCGTCGGCCTGGGCCGAGATCGCTTGCCCGGCGGCGGCCTTCCTGACGCGCACGACCGCTCCGGTCTGGCCGCCCAGCATCGCGCGCAGGTTCTTCAGGGTCACCGGATCGTCGCCCAGGTCGCCCGAGAACGGCGCGCGTTTCTGGATCCCGGTCTCGTACAGTCGCACGAGGTCGGACCACTGCGCGCGGATCAGGTTGTCGCTGTTGACGTAGGCCTGGGCCTCGTCGAGCGGGCGCATGAAGACAGCGGTCAGGCTTCCCTCGGCCAGCGTCGGTCCGGCGCTGAGATTGACCCAGTCGCGGGCCTTGATGATGTTGTTGTCCTTGCTGCGAGCCCGGAGCTGCTGTCGGTAGGCCTGCCACGCGTCCGGATTCTGCTCGCAACGCCTGAGATCTGCCGCGATCTCTCCGAGAAGCGCCTGGTAATCGCCGACCTTCAGTGCCGCCAGGCCTGCGAGGGGGCGCAGCCGTTTGGCCATCGAGTCGAACGGCGGCTCGCCTGCCTCCTCGGCGATGGCCGCGGCCTCCCGGGCCGGTCCGACCATCTGCCCGAATTCCTTCGTCTTGGACAGACCATCGAGCCAACTCTCGATCGGCGGTGTGGGATCCTGGAGTTTCAGGCTGTTCAGGTAGCGCAGCCAGGCCTTGGCGTAGCCGCTAGCGTAGCCGTCGATCTCCTTGCGAAGTTGGCCGGTCTCGTAGTCCGTCTGCGCCTCGGTGTAGCCAGCGCCCTCGATCGACTCGAGGCGCGCGCCCCACTCCTCGTGTTTGTGGGCCCAGTTCTTCGGCTTGTAGCCGGAGGAGACGCGATCCGGGGCCTGGAACCATTCGTAAGGGGACACCCGCGCTGGCCTGCCCGCTGGCGGCTTGGGTTGGCGAGCAGCTGCCGCGCCTCCGCCGCCGGGCTGGGCCTGCCGCGGCGGGGGCTGGATTCTCGGCGGGGCCGGACGCCTCGTGGTCGCGACGACTTGCCCTTCCTGACGGAAACAGGCGACGCGCCGGTAACTGGTCACGATCTCCTTGAGCGTACGCAACTCGACCCCGGCGAAACCGGGAACGGTTCCTTCGCAAACCGTGTTGTAATCCATCAGTTTCAGACCCAGGTCCTTCTCTTCCGCTTCGAACCCGGCTGCCTGTGTCTTCAGGACCTCCTCGCGTTTCCGGTACTTCGCCCCTCGACCGCTGGCCTGGTCGACCTCGGTGCGGCACTGATCGATCAACTCCTGCTTGTCGGCGTATTGCTTGATCCGCGGCACGATCGTGCGGTCGAACGAGGTCAGGCACTGCTCGGTCTGTTCCTGGGCCATATCGAGATCGGCCAGCATCTCCAGACCGATCTTGGCCTCGGGAACGGTCGCCCTCAGGTCATCGAGGTCTTTCTTCAGCAACTGAAAACGTTTGCGGAACGCCTCGTAGTCCAACTGGGCGTTACGCAGGGCCCTGTTCAGGTCGGTGTAGCAGCGCGTGATGTCACCGGGTGTCGGGGCGTCGCGGCAGACTTCTTGCCAGCGCCGGTAAAGCTCGAGCGTCGACGTCGCCCCCTGCTGACCGCAAACGTCGCGGATACTGCGCGCGACCTCGCGCACCGAGAACCCCGGCAGCAGGTCGGCTTCTTCGTCGTCCGCCGTCTCGCTGACCAGGTAGGCGTACTGGCGCCTCAGCTCTTTGCGCAGCCGCTCGGATTGCTCCAGGCCCAGGTCGTCATCGAGCCCCCACACGGCATTGAGTCCGGCCAGGTGTTCGAATCCGGCCCTCCTGCCGGTGCGCAGCCAGACGACGCTGCGCAACACGTCGATACGGTCCACGCAGCTCTCTTCGGGGTCGGAGGCGATACGGGCGGCCTCGGCGAGCGTCGGCTCCAGCACCACGTTGCTGAACTCGTCTTCGAACAGGGCGAGTGTGTGATCGTCCAGTTCGCCGGGACGGCGCATGCCGAACGTACGGAAGGGTTGGAAGCCGGTCATCTGCGCGTGGTACCCACGGAGCTTGTCCGTTTCGGCCAGCGCGCGCTCGAGGTTGTCCGGTCGGCGCATGTCCGACGCGCGGCGCAACTCGTTGAGATCTTCGACGATTGCCGGCGACTGGCTCTTCAAGTTGCCGTAGGTGCCCTTGTTCAACCCGAGCGCGATCAGGGTCAGGATCAGGAAGATCAGCGCCAATCCGGCCGGGGCAAAGACCCCGACGATCGTGTTGCGGCGCCGGCGCCACCAGTGGCCCGCGGAGCGGCCGACCAGGCCTTCGTCGTTGACCATCAGGTCGCGGAACAGATCGCGAAGGAAGTAACTGCGTTTCTGCTCCTCCTCGCCCTGTTCCTGAACCGGGGACGCGGGGACGCCCAGGGTCTGGGCCAGTTCGTTCATCGCCTTGCTGAACGGGGCGCCCTCCTGCGTACCGCTGGTGAAGTAGAAGCCACGGAAGACGGGCGGCTCGCTGTAGCGGTCGCTCTGGAAGAAGGCGTCGGCGAAGTTGCCCAGCGGTCGTTCCAGGCCGCGGAATTCCTCGGTGAAAAAGAACAGACGGCGAGCCTGGGTCCGCTTGGCGACACGACCGAGCATCTCCAGACGGTAGTTTTCGAGCCTGCGGTGGACCTTGCGGAAACCCTGTTCGATCCGCCCCCCGATGTCCCGGCTGTTCGGATCGTCGTTGCTCCAGCCGAGGATCTCGTGTCGGCGTTGTGCCGGCAAGACCTTGAAAAAGTCGACGAAGCCCTCGACCAGATCGCACTTGCTGACCAGCAAGTAGACCGGGAAGCGGAACTGCAACTCGTCGTGGATCAGATCGACGACCTCGCGGACGTTGGCAGCCTGTTCCGCCAATTCGTCGTCGCTCAACTTCAGCAAGTCGTCCGCGGGAACGACGACCACGAGGCCGTCGAGCGGCAAGCGGCCACGGTACTTGCGCAGCAGGCGGATCAACTCTCGCCAGTGCTCCCGGCCCTCGTCCGTGGCACCCTCGGTGACCCACTTGCCGGGGGTGTCAAGGAAGATCAACTCGTTGGTGAAGAACCAGTCCGCGGTGTAGGTGCCTCCGACCCCCTTGACCCAGTCGCGCTTGACCGGAAGGCCGAGGTCAGAGTTCTTGATCGCAACCGTTTTTCCGGCTGCCGGCCGACCCATCACCAGGAACCAGGGCAGATCGTAGATCGCGTTGCGTCCCCTGCCGGCGCGTCGCAGCAGGTCCAGCGCGTCGAGCATGTCCGAACGGATTCGTGCGAGGTCCTCCTGGGACCCGCCGCCCCCTTCGGCCATCTTCTTTTCGAGCATCCGCGCCCGGATCGTGCTGACACCCCAGATCGCGACCATCACCAGCAGCACCAGGGCCACCGATCCGAGGGCGTACCAGAGAGGCCGCCAGCGGTCGTCCCCGAAAACGCCGGTAAACAGCAGCAACAGCAGTCCGCCCGTCTGCACGACGAAGGCCGTTCCCAGCGGCCAGAGCGCCAGCTTCCATCCTCTCAGCAGAGCCACGACCGCCAGGGCCAGGAAGATCACCGCAAAGACCGTGGGCCACAGCCAGAAGGCGACCTCGTCGCTGATCCACCCCATTTTGCCCGCGGTCGCCACACCGCCGATCAACGCGCCGGCGGCGGCGAAGGGGATGAGGAGCTTCATCAAGATGTTCTTCATGACGCGCCCCCCGCCTCTTGCGGAGTGGGTGATTCGGCCGAGCCCGACTCTTCGTCGAGCGCCGGGTCGGTGTCGTCAGCAAAGGGTGCCACGGGGGCGACGTACTCGCGTGCCTGCTCCAGTTCCTGCGTGACGACCCCGTCGGCGGGCGCCGGAGACTTGCCGGCCCAGATGAAGAGCAACACCCAGACGATCACGACGAAGCCGACGAAGCCGAAGCTGGCCGCCCACCACCAGGTCGGCGGCGGAGGGATCTCGTCGGAGATCGCATCGGCCGGTTCGTAGGCCTCGGGGAACAGTTCGCCCTTCTTGTCGATCGGCTCGGGGTTGATGCTGCGCACGATCTTCTGCCGGATGTCCGCGATCTGCGCGGCCTGCGTCGCGGCATCCTGCTCGGCGTACTTCCCGCGGAAACCCAGCGCGAGACAGACCAGATAAACCTCTTTCACCGCCTTGTGCCGGTCGCCGAACGCGTCCAGGCGGCGGAAGAAGTTGACTCCGCCCTCCGGGTCCTGCTGCAGTACGATGCCGAGCGGCTCGGCGGACCACTGCGCCTTTCCTGTCCACTCCGACTGGGCGACCTGTGTGTCGAGGAAGAAGCTGAGCGCGTAGCTGGCGCTGCGCACGTCCTCGGCCTCGATGCCGTGTTCCGTCGCCTCGGGCAGCATGCGATTGAGGTCGGAGACGACGCGATCTCGGAACTGACGATAGTCCGGTTGTCCGGCGGAAGGATCGCTGGGGAGGAGCGAGGCGTAGGCGAATATCGGCGTGCACAGATCCATCAGCGTCTTGCGCGCTTGCCGTGGTGCTCGCTTCTTCGGGCGGCGACGCCGCGAAGCGTCCTCTTCGTCGTCTTCTTCGTAGCGTGACGCCTCGTAACGATCTTCGTCTTCTTCGTACTCGTCTTCGTCGTCGGCGACCGACCAGTCGAAGCCTCCGTCCTTCTTGCTCGATTTCTCGGAACCGCGACGTCCGCGACGCGAGGCTCGACCCTTGGGAGTCTTGGCCCCGCCCTTGGAACGACCGGGCCGCTTTGAATCTCTTCGCATCTGCTAGCCCCCTGGGAGCACGACCACGAGATTGATGCTCAGGTCGGCAGGACTGTCCATGATGAATACGGCCATCTCGCCGGCGGGGGCCACGTGTGAGGCCCACTCCGCCGCCTCGCTTTTCAGCCGGTAGTACGTCCCGGTCTGACCCCGCGGAAGTTCTGGGGGCGGTGCGGGCTGGGCCTCGGCCGGGACTCCAGGAAGCGCGTTGGTGCGCAGGAATTCGATCCGACCCGGGTTACTGATGCGAGCCGTCATCATCTTCATCGGCAGGATCTGCACGGCCTCGCTGGCCGACAATTCGAGGAAGAACCGGGCGCCCGATGCCTTGGCTTCGGAAGGCAGCACGACGCCGTACTGGTCGCCTTCGCGTACCATCGGGCAGCGGCGGTAGGCGACCTCGAACTCGGCCTCGCTCAGCTCGAAGATCAGCTCGCGAAGCCGGATGAAGACGGGCGCCGGGTCACGGTGGTCGTAACGCGGGATGATGTCGGCCGAGCGGCCCATCTTGTCGCGGTACAGAAGTGCCCCGGCCAGGCGCACCAGTTCGTGGTAGAGCGACCGCGGGTGGACCTGCCCTTCCTGGACCATGTCCTTGAGCACCGGCAGGGATCCGGACAGTCCATAGTAAAGAATGAGGGGATCCGGGTCGCTGCCGCCTCTTTTTTGTCCCAGTTTCTCGACGACCCGGGTCAGGCGCTCGACGACGGCCCTGGCCGCATCGTGGAGTACCGGTGAGCCCGCGAGCACCAGCGCCGGGGGCGAGAAGTCGGTGTCCAGAGCGACCGGCCGGGCCACATCGCCCGAACGACTGAGCCTGATGATGGGCAGGGTCTCGTAGCCGTCCGTCGGTTCCTGTCCGATGAAGACGCGCAAGTTGTAGCAGAGCTTCTCGAGCGGCGCGGGGTCCCGACCGGCTTCCAGGTCGTAGACGTCCTCTTCGGCGGTGACGAAGCGGGCGTCGCCGGTGGTCTCCTCGGTGGCCAGCGTCTGCGGGCCGTGGTCGTCGCGTGCCCGAACGCCGAGCGTGATGTCGAGCGACGCACCGACCTCCTTCATCAGCCCGTCGAACTGGCGCGCGCCGATGCGGGCGTTGCCGGGAACGTCGATCAGGCTGCCGTCGGGCAACACGGCGCGAAGCCCGCTGATCTTGAAGACGAAATTCGACAGCGCTTCCTGGTCGATCTCGAGCTGGAGCAGACCCCAGCCAAAGGTCTCCAGCGAGCGAAACCGCGAATATTCCCTGTTTTCCAGGTAAAGATCGAATTGCTGGAAGTGCTGGGGACGGAGAAACATCCCCTCGCTCCAACGCATCGGTTTCAGGACTTTCATGTATTCCTCGCTTTTTGCCCGCTGGCGCGATTATCTACTCGACCCCGCTTTGCGTCAATTCTCTCCGGACCCGATCAGTTCCTCGAGATCGAGCTCCCGCATCAGCTCGCGGCTGTGGTCGGCGCTGGGCCCGGGGACGAAGATCGCCTCCTGGCGCGGCACGTCGAACGATACCTGGGCCCCGTGCTCGGTGGTCACCGTGTACGAGCCGGGGTCGAGTTCCCAGCTGATGCCGGCGGCGGTGACCGTCGACGTTGAGACGCGATCAGTCACGTCGCGCCCGTCCATCGCGACCCCGGTGACCCTGACCTCTCCGGACGGGCTGACCAGGGTCACGCTCGACACGGCCGCGGTAGGAAGGGCCAGTTTCACGGAAACGATCGCTATCACGGCGACCGCCGCCAGTAGGGCCACCAACCGTGGCCAGACCGGCAGGGGTCGCAGGAGGGCGGCGTGGGAGCGCTCGACCGCCGCGGCCCTGGAATGAAGGGCGGATCGGTCTCCGTCGGCGCGCGCCTTGCGGTATTCCTCGACTTCCCGATCGAATCGCTCGAGTGCCACCGGGTGGTCACGCTCGTTGAGACCTCGCACCTTGGAGCCGATCTCCGGCACCTCGAATTGACCCGCGCGTTCGTCGCGCTTCGGACCCTCGCCACCTTGTTCCCGCG
>Ga0316198_10001366_pt1 | contig 14274 bp, 14 predicted proteins | sample OudBieAanoxic_MG_FD_204935 | JGI IMG/M metagenome (GOLD analysis project Ga0316198, IMG submission 204935) | Coastal sediment microbial communities from Oude Bieten Haven, Netherlands - site A anoxic | ecosystem: Environmental > Aquatic > Marine > Coastal > Sediment | place: Netherlands...
TGAAACACGTAGAAGGTCGTGGGCCCGGCCGAGGCGATGATGTCCCGAAAGCTCGAGTTCAGCCCCTGCACTATGGCAGCCATCACCAGCACGACCATCACCCCGATCGTGACGCCGAGAATCGTGAGTCCGCTCCTCACCTTGTTGGCACGGAGGGAATCGAAGGCGACGAGCAGGCCCTCTCTGAGGGTCGCCCACAGGCCCATGCCGATACGTCGTCTGCGCCTACTCATACCGGAGCGCTACGATGGGGTCCTGCTTGGCAGCCTGGTAGGCTGGATAGATCCCCGATCCAACGCCCACGACGAGACCGAGGACCAGGGACACGGCGATGGACCACATGGGAACCGATGCCGGGAGCGGGGTGAGTGCGTCCACGGCCTTGCCCAGCCCGATACCGAGGGCGATCCCGATCGCGGCGCCCGCCAGCGACAGTGTGGACGACTCGGCCAGGAACTGGAACAGGATGTCGCGTCGGGTGGCCCCGAGGGCCTTGCGGACGCCGATTTCCCGGATTCGGCCCGCGACCGAGAGCAGCATGATGTTCATGATCACGATGCCGCCCACCACCAGGGATACCGACACCAGGCCGGGGAGCGCCGCGAAGAGGATCTTGTTGATCTTCTCCCAGGCGCCCAACAGGTCACTGGAGGTCTGGAGCCAGAAGTTGTTGTCCTCGCCCGGGCGCAGCTTCCGATCACGCCTGAGTGCCGCCTCCACCTCGAGCATCGAGGCCTGCATCTCCTCGATGGACCGTGCCTTGATCGTGATTTCCCCGATGCGGTTCCGTTGCCACGCCATCGTCTCCCGGAACGTGGATATTGGAACGAGAATCGACGCATCCCGGATCACTCCGAGAAGGCCTCCCTGCCTCTCCCACACGCCGATGACCTCGAGTCGTGACGATCCGAGACGGATACGCTTTCCGATCGGGCTGACGTCCGGAAACAGCCTCTCCGCGATGTCGGCCCCGAGGACGGCCACCTTGAGCGACATCCGCTCGTCCAGGGGTGACATTCCCCGGCCGTCAGCGACCGTCCATCCCTGCATCGCTTCGTACCCGTCGGAGCCCCCGATAACCCGGATGTTCTTACGGCTATGTTCGTTGTATGAGACCTGACTGAACCCTCGATCCACGCTGTACGAGAAGCGCCACGCATCGGGCACCGCCTGCCGAACCACCTCCACGTCGTGCATCGTGATGTACGGGTTCCGTGCCCGTTGTCGGCGCTGTTCGTCACTTTCCGCACCGGTCCGGATCTGGTTCCGCCTCACCACCGAGAACGTGTTCACTCCGAAGATGGCGCCCGCGAAATCGTCCTGGACATATCGGTTCATGCCCTCGACGATCGTAATCACCGCGATGAGGAAGGTGATGCCGATGATCACGCCGATCAGCGTGAACACCGACTTCAGCTTGTGCGCCCAGATCTGCTGCAGCGCGATCCAGATCCCTTCGAGAATCCTCAAAACCGTCCCCTGTCCCGCCCGGTCCTCAGACGGTCTGCGCGCGCGGGGTGCGCGGAGCGTCGTGCGACTCGATCTCGCCGTCACGGAGCGTGATGACGCGTTCGGCGTGTGCCGTGATGTGTGGCTCGTGCGTGACCATGATGATGGTCTGCCCGTTGTCGTGCAGTGCATCGAACACGGACATGATCTCCTCGGAAGTCACCGAATCGAGGTTGCCCGTCGGCTCGTCAGCCAGGATGATCGAAGGTCCGTTGACCAGGGCCCTCGCAATGGCCACGCGCTGTCTCTGCCCCCCGGACAGCTCGTTGGGCTTGTGATCCATGCGATCGGACAGGTCAACCTGCGCCAGGGCGGCCTTCGCACGCTTGATCCTCTCTCGCGACGAAACACCCGCGTAGATGAGCGGCAGTTCCACGTTGTGGAGGGCGCTCGCGCGTGGAAGGAGGTTGAAGGTCTGGAAGACGAAGCCGATCTCGCGGTTTCGTATCCGGGCCAGCTCGTCGTCGTCCAGGTCCTGTACGGGTTGGCCGTTCAGGACGTACTCGCCCGATGTGGGTGTGTCGAGACACCCGATCAGGTTCATGAGGGTCGATTTCCCCGACCCCGACGGCCCCATGATCGCGATGTACTCGTTCCGCTGGATGCTCACGTCCACGCCTCGAAGGGCGCGCACCGTTTCCGTCCCCATCTCGTAGTGCTTCTTGAGATCGTGGGTCTGAATCACGATTTCGTTTTCGACGCTCATCTAACCCTCGCTGTCTTCGGCCCCCGATGGGCCGCTATGGTCGCCCTGTCCCTCGACGCTGACCAACGCGCCGTCTTCCAGCTCACGAATGGCCTGGTAGGTGCCCGAGACCACGGTCTCTCCCTCTTCGAGTCCGTCCAGGACTTCGAAGTAGTTGTCGCCCGCGATCCCCACTTCGACCGGGCGAAATCGCACCCGATCGCCGTCGAGGACGTACACGCCCTCGATCGGCTCAGAGGCTGCGCGGCCGGATTCGCCCGTTTCTCCCGGAGAACCTTCCTCTTCCTGTTGGACTTCCTCTCCCTCCATGGGAATCCGTTCGAATTCCGACGAATCCATGAGAGTGAGGGCGATGATCGGAATCGCCAGCACATCAGGCCTGACTGCCGTGACCACGTCGGCGGTGGCCGAAAGGTCGGTACGGAGATCCACTCCGGGGTTCTCGAGGGTGATCCGCACCTCGAAGTCGATGGCCTGCTCGGAGCTGCTCTGCAGCTGGCTCCGCGGCCGAATCGAGCTGTTCCCGATCTTGGTGACCCGTCCGTAGAACTCCTGGCCCCTGAAAGCGTCGATCGTCACGACGGTCGAGTCGCCGATCGCGATCTCGGGAACGTCCGTCTCGTCGACCTCGATGACGGCTTCCATGACCGATAGATCGGCGATCGTCAGGAGCAAGCTTCCCGGGTTGTTCATGGTGCCGACGACGGCGGTTTCTCCGCGTTCCACGTTGAGTCGGGTAACGCGGCCGCTCATCGGCGCCTCGATGACCGTCTTGGCCAGGTTGTCTCGAGCCTCTCGTACGCTCGCACGTGCCATGTTCACTCGGTGCCTTGCAGACTCGTACAGGGCCACCTGGAACTCCGCCTCCGTCCTCGCCTGCTCGAATTCCGTCTCGGTGATCATGCCCTCCGCCGCTTCCTTCAGCTGGCGGATGCGGTCCCAGTCGCGCTGCGACTGCTGTGATTGCCCGCGCGCCTGAGCTTCCACGGCCTGCGCGTCCGACAGGGCAGCCTGGGCCCGGTCTACCGCAGCCTCGAATCGGGCCGGATCGATCACGAGAATGAGCTGGCCTTCTTCGACGTCATCTCCCTCCTCGACCGTGAGCTGGACGATCCGTCCGGACACGTCAGCACTGATGTCGATGGACGTCTTGGGTTCGACGTGGCCGGTTGCGGTGACCCGGGCGACGAGGTCCTGTCTTCCGACTTCCTCGACCCGCACCGAGACTCCTTCGCCGTCACCGCCTCCCAGCACTCCTGCCACGACGACGAGGACCGCCACCACTCCGACACCGATCGCAATCTTGCGCTTGCGAGACATATCTCTATCCTTGACAACTGATTAGCGGGATCTAGACGAATCCGCTGTACATACGTGGAAAGCAGGCCGGGGGTTTCACCCTCCGGCCCGCACTTGGAACACTCGAAACACCCCGTATGTTGCCCCCGACCGGTGGCTAGGGGCGGGCAACCCGGGCCGCTTCCCAGCCGCGCTCGGGGATGGCCACCCGCACGATCCGGCCGTCCTCCGTCGCAGTCCACAGCAGGGTCTCTTCTCCACCGACGCTCAATTCGTATCGGGTGGAGGACACGCGGGCGTCCTCAACGGTCAGTGTATCCCTGGAGAGTCCCCGGACCCGCAGCGATACCGTCCGGCTCTCCGACGGTACGAGAACCTCCAGGTCCAGCGATCGGGGATCACCCGCCTCCCGAATTCGACGCGCCAGCTCGTAGTAGTGGTGGGCGATCTCCCGCTCCAGCAATACGAGGCGGTCGTCGGCGAGGAACTCGGTGAAACGTTCCCCATCGTCGGCCGCGGTCGTTACACGCAGCCGGCTGCCCGTACGATTCACGACCACGTGCAGGCCCGGACCTTCCCTGGTCTGAAGCTCATACCGCGTCGGTCTTCCAGAGCTATCCAGCCGCAAACCCACCTCGAGAGCCCGCAGCGTCTCGGGTCCTCCCTCGCGGGTCACGCGACCCACCGCGACTACGTCCTCACCGCGCCGACGCACCGCGAACGTCTCGGTTCCCGCGAAGCTGCCGCCCACGGAATGCTCGAACGTGCCTCCGTCGAGTTGCGCTTCCTGCTGGGCGGTGGTCGATCCCGGCGTCAAGAGTCCAAGGGCTGCCGCCAGCGCCGCGCTCGCAGTCCACTGCCTGACAGTCTTAGGCATCCAGCCGCCTCGAGATGTAGTCAACGAGATAATCACAAATCCGTCTGCCGCTATCCCTGGTTGCCAGGCTGGGTCTTCCCACGACGCCGGGAGACCCTATCGGCGGAACCGGCTCATCCCTGACCGCCCGCAGAATCCGTCCGCCGGGTTCACTGTCCGCCACCCGGTCCTCCCGGACCAACTCCGGCGCGAGGTGAAGCAGTATCGCCGTATCCATCTCACCGGCGTGTTCCGCTACCGAGCCTCCCCGGAGGAAGGCGGCCAGGTCGATCGCGTGGATATCCACCGCTCGCACGCGGACAAAGTCCGCCACCACCGCGGCCATCGCCTGGATGTGCGGCCCGTATCCATGGGCCGTCATGAGGACGATCTCCTCCAGACCCTGCCGCTCCCACGAGTCCACGAGTTCATTGAGTACCCGGTGCAGCGTCTTTCGCTCCAGGGCCGCGGAACCGGCGTATGATCGCTCGATGTCCGAACTCACGCCGTAGGCGAGCGTCGGGGCCACCAGGATCCCGGTCTTCTCCGATACCGCTTGAGCCAGTCGCTCGACGACGATCGTGTCAGCCCCTAGCGGAAGGTGCGGACCGTGTTGGAGGCAGGTTCCGATGGGCAACAGGAGCCGCGGGTCGCGACGAAACCAGGCCGCTGCTTCCGGCCAGGTGAGGCGATCCAGGCGCGCTGAGAACGGGGCGTTTGTGCTCGTCGACATAAGAGCTAATGTACTCGCTCCCGCTGGCGGGGAAACGGGTGTGCAGGCCCGAGGGGAGGTTCGCGAGCTAGGGATCCTGGACAGGGGCCGAGCGGCCGGAAGCAGACCTCGGCCTCGCCTCGAGCAGGTAGCCTGCCGCCACTCCGGCCACCACGAGGCCCAGCCCGGCCCAACCGCTCGGGCTCAGCGCCTGTCCGAAGATCGCCAGCGCCAGGATCGTAGCGACCACGGGCTCGATCGTGGCGGCCACGGCGGCGGGCGCCGCTTCTATCCTCTTCAGGGCCCCGAAGAACAGGTAGTTGGCTCCGAGGACGGCGCCCAGCGACAGCAGTCCCACGTACACCCAGCCGCTGACGGTATTGGGCGGCGCCGGCGCCTGGCCCACCGCAGGGAGAAACAGAGCGAGGAGGGCGGTGCCGCCCGCCAGTTCCAGGAACAGCACGCGTGAAGAGCCGTACCGGGGCACGGCCCAGCGGGCGAGCAGGGTCGTGCCGGCGTACGCCAGGGCGGCCAGCAGCCCGCCCGTCACTCCGGCCGCCAGCCCGGCCTCGCGCGACTCGAACAGCCCTCCGACTCCCTCGCCACCGCGCACGGTGAAGAACACCCCGACGAGGACGAGCACCGCGAGAGCGACCCGCGTGGGGGTGAGCCGCTCTCGAAGCAGGGCATGCCCGAGGACGGCTACGATCAGTGGCGCCGTGTACAGCAGGGTGGCCGCTCCCGCCACGCCGGCCCCGGCGATGGCGTACTGGTAGGCGACCTCGAACAGCGCGACCAGGGAGCCCCCGCCGAGCCCGATAGCCAGCAGGCCCCGACGGTCCACGCGGAACAGGTCGCGGCGCAGGAGTCCGACGGCAAGCAGGCCTGCCGTCGCCACGGCCACACGCCAGAATCCGACGCCTGTGAGGGCGGCCCCCTCCGCGTACAGTGCTGTGCTGAGCGGACCCGTGGTGCCCCACAGGACGCCGGCCCCGACGGCGGCGGCGTACCCGATCAACCGCGTGCGGCGGGAGGGCGGTGCCAGTGTCTGGTTCGGCGCCTGTTCCATGGCCTCACACTGAGATGGCGAGAGCAGCTCGAGTCGAATCTCTCCGAGTATAAGTCACAGCCCGATTTCCACGACAGCCGATTGCCCGGCCGCGGAGCCGATGAGACGTTGTGGCGCAGCACCGCGCGGTGTGAGGCCGGCGGTCGAACTCGCGGAGGATGAAATGACACAAGCCGACTTCGAACCGCTGCACTGGCTGGCGCTGCCCGAGGATGAAATGGCTCGCCGAGCCCGGGCGTTCCGCGACGAGGCATCGCGAAGACGTACGGTGCGCCACTTCTCGGACCGGGCGGTCCCGCGGTCGATCATCGAGGACTGCATCCTGGCCGCCGGAACGGCCCCCAGCGGCGCGCACCGTCAGCCCTGGCGGTTCGTGGCCGTGTCAGATCCCGAGACGAAGCGCCGCATCCGCGAGGCGGCCGAGGCTGAAGAAACGGAGTTCTACGAGAACCGGGCCCCGGCGGACTGGCTGGAGGCCCTGGCGCCACTGGGCACCGACGCGGACAAGCCGTTCCTTGAGATCGCCCCGTGGCTGATCGTGGTGTTTGCGGAGAGCTACGGCCTGGACGAGGCCGGTGAGCGGGTGAAGAACTACTACGTGCAGGAGTCGGTCGGGATCGCAACCGGAATGCTCATATCCGCAGCGCACGCAGCCGGCCTGGCGACGCTCACGCACACGCCGAGCCCGATGCGTTTTCTCGGAACGCTGCTCGGACGCCCTGAACGAGAACGGCCCTTCCTCATCCTCGTGGTGGGGCATCCCGCGGAGGAAGCCGTGGTGCCTTCCCTGGTGCGAAAGCCGCTGGAGGAGATCGCCTCCTTCGTCTGAATGACGATCCGTTGAGGTCGTCGGCGTACCTGCGGGCATGGTTCAGACGGCATTCAGTGCGGCACTGCTCGGACTCGAAGCGATCCCCGTGCGCGTCGAAGTGGCGATCCGGCGCGGTACCCCGATGATCGGGATCGTCGGCCTGGCGCCGTCCGCGGCGCGAGAGTGCCGGGAGAGGTTCCGCTCCGCCGCCGCCCAGCTCGGCCTGCGCGTCCCGGGTCTCCGGATCACGGTCAACCTGGCTCCCGCGGACGTGCGAAAGGAGGGAGCGGCGTTCGACCTCCCGGTGGCGGTCGCCGTGCTGGCGGGCGCCGGCCACGTGCCCGGCGCCCGCGTGAGGCGCTGGGGTTTCGTGGGGGAATTGGGTCTCGACGGCACCATCCGGCCGGTGCGGGGCTCACTCCCGATCGCACTTCGCTTCAGCCGCATGAAGGGCCTCGAGGGGCTGATCGTACCACTGGCCAACCTGCGGGAGACTCGGCCCGCCCGAGACCTGCGGGTCCTCGGCGCGGGCAGCCTGGGGGATGTGCTGAGGTTTCTGCGCGGCGATGGCGAACTCCGGTCCGCCGAAGAAGCGCCCCGGCCAGCCCGGCCGACTCCTTCCCCGGTGTGCGATTTCGGCGACATTTCGGGACAGCCGATAGCCAAACGTGCCCTGGAGATCGCCGCGGCGGGCGGACACAACATCCTGCTGCGCGGAGCGCCCGGCGTGGGCAAGACGATGCTGGCCCGGGCCCTCCCGTCCATCCTGCCGCCGCTGACGCGAGTGGAGGCGCTCGAGGCCACGGCGGTGCACAGCGTGGCGGGCCGGCTTCCGGCCGGGGCCGGCGTGCTGGAGGGCCGACCGTTCCGGGCCCCGCACCACACGATCACCAGCGCCGGCCTGATCGGAGGCGGAGTCCCCGTGCAGCCTGGCGAAATCTCGCTGGCGCATCACGGTGTCCTGTTTCTCGACGAGCTCACCGAGTTCCGGGCCTGGACTCTGGAGGCGCTGCGCCAGCCCCTCGAGGAGGGCGCTGTGAGGATCACCCGTGCCGGGACGCAGGTCCGATATCCCGCCCGATTCCTCCTGGCGGCAGCCATGAATCCCTGTCCCTGCGGACGCCTGCTGGAGCCCGATCGAGACTGTACCTGCGATCCCGCTGTGGTGCGGCGCCACGCCGGCCGCCTGAGCGCTCCGCTCCTGGACCGGATCGACATGCACGTGGACGTTCCCGCGGTCGGTTGGGATGTGCTTCGGGCCGGGCCGGGCCCTCCCGAGAGTCCCGCCATGCGGCGCCGGGTGAGGGAGGCGCGCTCCCGGTCTTCGCGGCGCTCCGGCCGTCCATCGATGCTGAACGCCGGCCTGTCGCCCCGGTCGATCCGCGACCACTGCGCGCTGGACGATCCCTCGGATGCCATGCTGCGAAGAGGCTCGGCCGCGTTCGATCTGAGCGCCCGGGCTTGCCACCGGATTCTCAGGGTCTCCCGCACCATCGCCGACCTGGAGGGTTCGGAGGCGATCCAGCCGGGGCACGTCGCCGAGGCGTTCCAGTTCCGGGTCCGCGAGCAGTCGCAGTAGACGCCCGCGAGGTCAGGCCGCGGGCAGCCCCGACGGCGGAAGAGCGGGCGACTCCGGGACAGGCAACCCTGGCGCCAGCCCCGGCGGGGCCTCAGCCCTTCCCAGGGCCAGGAAATTCCTCAGCAGAGCGTGCCCGTACTCCGTGAGCACCGCTTCAGGGTGAAACTGGACGCCCCACATCGGCAGCGTCTGATGTCGAAGTCCCATCAGGATCCCGGAGGTCCAGGCCGTCGGCTCGAGCATCACCGGCAGCGTGTCCGGGTCGATCACCAGCGAGTGGTATCGGGTGGCCGTCAGCGGTGACGGCAGTCCCGCGAACAGGTCACACTCTCCGTGCTCGACCGGACTGACCTTCCCGTGCACGGGCTCAGCTCGAACGATGGTGGCCCCGAACGCGGCCCCGATGCACTGGTGCCCGAGACACACCCCCAGCAGGGGAATGCCGGAGCCGCATGCGTGGACCAGCTCGACCGAAATACCGGCCTCCGCCGGCGTGCACGGCCCCGGCGAAATCACGACGTGCGTCGGGTCCAAGGAGAGAAGCGCCTCCACGTCGGTGGCGTCGTTGCGGATGACTGCGACAGTCTCGCCGAGTTGCTCCAGGTAGCGGGCCAGGTTGTGCCCGAAGGAGTCGTAGTTGTCCAGCAGGACGATCATCGTGCGGTTCCTGGGATTGCCCCGACCAGGGCCCGCGCCTTGTCGAGCGTCTCTTCGTACTCGGCCGCCGGATCCGAGTCCACGACGACTGCGCCGCCCGCATGGAAGGCCACACGTCCCTCGCTGGCGACGGCGATGCGTATGGATACGCTCGTGTCCATGTCCCCGCCGAATCCCAGGTATCCGAGGGCCCCGCAGTACGGTCCTCGGGCCACGGGTTCGAGTTCCGAGATGATTTCCATGGCCCGTATCTTCGGTGCCCCGGTGACGGATCCGGACGGGAACGTGGCCCTGAGCAGGTCGGATCGGTCCCGGCCCTCTTTCAGCGTTCCTTCCACCGTCGATACCAGGTGGTGCACGGTCTGGTACGACTCGATCCGGAACAGATCGAGGGCGCGCACCGAGTCTGCTCTGCACACGCGCGACAGATCGTTACGCAGAAGGTCGACGATCATCAGGTTTTCGGCCCGGTCCTTCACGCTGGCCTGGAGCTCCAGGGCCAGTCGGCGGTCCTCGCGCGCGTCATCGCTGCGGGGCCGTGTCCCCTTGATGGGCCGGGTCTGAACGGTGCCCGTCGGTGAGACGTGGAGGAAGCGCTCGGGTGAAGTGCTGAGGACGGAGAATCCGTCCCCCGCGAAATAGGCTCCGAATGGAGCCGGGCTGGCCTCGCGAAGCCGGATATACAGTTCGACCGGGTCCTCTTCGGACCTGACCTCGAAGCGCTGCGAGAGATTGACCTGGTAGACGTCTCCTGCTCGGATCCACTCGATCGCCCGCCGCACGGCCTCTCGATATCCGGCTGGAGAGAACGTCGAACGCAGTCCCGTCGCGCCCGGTACCGGGTACGACGGGGGGGCGGGCGTGCCTCCGAGTTCGAGCTTCGACCCCCCCGGCAGCCGGTTCTGGTTCGGTGCCGGACCACCGCTCAGCCATTCCTCGGCCTGCCGCATCCGCCTCGAGGCCAGGTCCGCCCCATCCTCGCCGCCGGCTGCGGATCCCGTCGAGACCACCCAGCAGCGGTTCTCGTCGCGATCCCACCCCACCACCAGGTCGTACAGGCCGATCTCCAGGTCGGGCGTGGAAAGGTCGCGGAATCTGGTACCCGGAATCTCCTCCAGGTCGGACGCGAGTTCGTAGCCGAACATTCCCGCGGCGCCCCCGCAGAATGGCGGCATGTGGCCGCTCGTCGGAAGGTGGTGCTGGCGCAGGGCTCCACGTAGTTCGGAGAGAGGGTCTCCGGCGGCCGGACGCACCCCCCGCGGTCCGATCCACTCCGCCTGTCCGGCCCGTCCACGCAACACCAGAAACGGATCAACGGCGAGAAAGGAGTATCGACCCCAGGACTGACCGCCGAGGGCTGTGTCGAACCATACGACCCACGGCGTGCCCGCGAGTCCCCTGAACAGGTCCTCCGGGCGGGGGCCGCCGGCGATCTCCGTTACCAGGGGCAGGCTCATTCTTCCTTCACCGGGCTCATGCGTCGTTCTTCAGGCTCCGAGTGGCCCAGCCCAGAAAGCAGATTGTCCCGGAGATTCTTCTACCTCCACCTCGAGGTGGTCGATCGCGTCAGCTTTCGCCCTCCGAAGCTCCTGGGACAGCCGGCCCCCGAGATACTCGGCGATTTTCTCGGCGGTGGTGTTGGGGATAGGAAGGACTACGACGTCGGATTCCGGAAACACGTAACGGCGATCGCCATGACGAACTTCGACCTCGCTCCCGGCCGAGGCCAGCTCCAGATCAGGATTCGACGCCGGGAGGAGAAGGCGGTGGTCGAGCTCCGATAGAAGCCCTTCCATGTCCCGCTTGAGAGCGATGAAGTCGTAGACGAGCGAGTGCCGGTCCAGGAACCCTGTCAGGGTGATCCCGACTCGATAGTTGTGGCCATGAAGCGACTCGCACCCACCATCGCCGAACGTGATGAAGTGGGCGGCGGCGAAGACGAGGACTTCCTTGCCCACCACGACTCTGTACTCGGACATCGACACCATCTCCAGCGGCGGTTTGACACTCCAGCACCTCACTCATCGTACGTCTCTCCGGACGCTGGCGCATCTCGAACTCCGGCGGCACTCTTGCCGCCCCTGCGCGCTGCGGGGCAGCTTGTCGGGGGAGGCAATGCCGCTGCGGCACGATGGACCGGAGCACTCTTGGAAGCGAGGTTGCATGCGCCTCTTCGTGGCCGTGAATTTCCCGGCTCGATTGCGCCAGAAGATCGCCAGGCTTTCCCGCCCCCTCGAGGAGGCGGGAGTGCCGGGGCAATGGACGGAGGCGGATAAGGTCCACCTTACGCTGAAGTTCATAGGAGAAGTGCCTGCGGCGGAGGTCGACCCGATCTCCGAGGCGCTGGAGGAAGTCGCCGGGAGCTTCCGCCCATTCGACATGAAGTTCGGGCCTATCGGGGCCTTTCCGTCTCCGCGCCGCCCGCGCGTCGTGTGGCTCGGGGTCGAGTCGACACCAGAGCTCCGATTCATCAAGGACGACCTGGAGAGAAGGTTGGCGGAGCTCGGCATCGCCCGTGAGGAGCGGCCCTATCAGCCGCACGTGACACTCGGGCGAGCGCCGCGAGAGGCCGAGGCCGGCGAGTTCAGACGCCTGGAGGAAGTAGCTCGCTCGCTGCGTGTTGCCGATGTGTATCGAGTGACACACCTGGATCTCATGAAGAGCCAGCTGGGGTCGGGGGGCGCCGTTCACACGCGGCTGGTCGCGGCTCGAATGGGGCCGCGCACGTGAGTGCCCGCGGCGATGGTCAGGGGGCGGGGATGATTAAGAACTGTCTTGCACGCATTGGTTGTCTGACGCTCATCGTGGTCGTTGTCGGCGGAGCGTGGTTCTTTCGAGACGACATTGCGGGCTGGTGGCGCCAGCTGGAGATCACTTCCGCCTCGCAGCCCAGCGAAGATCTGGCCGAGCGAGCGACCAGTAAACTCGAGGCAATGGCCTCGAGCGACGGGGCACGCAGGCTGGATCTGAGCCAGGCCGAGATTCAGAGCCTGCTCACATACCGGGCCGAGCCGATGCTGCCCGCGGGGATCAGTGAGCCGGTGGTAGAGCTTCGCGACAGCACGCTTCTGCTGTCGGCTCGGGTGGATCCGAGGGGTCTGGAGGGCCTTGCATCGCCGGAGGTCGTCGAGAGGCTGTTCTCCGATTCGGCGAAGGTGGTGGTGGAAATGATGCCTGGAGTCGTGGCGCCCGGGGTCGCGCGGGTCGAGATCGTGACCCTTCAGGCGGGCTCGATCGTCGTTCCTTCGATGATGGTCCCGTGGATACTGGAGAGCATCGAGATACAGGGGGTCGAGACGACCGGAGTCATGTTGCTCCTCCCGACCCCGGGACAGGTCACGCATTTCGAGGTCGCAGGCGGGAAGCTCGTACTCGAGTTGGCCGGCGGCGAGAGCGACTGACCACCGCCTTTCGGTGGTCGTTGAGATCGAGTTGAGTGCAGCGATCACCTTGCTTGCGTATTGTGGTGCCTGAGAACGGGCGGCGAGTGCGGGGAACGCTCGATCGAATGAAGGGGTAGTTTTTTCACCGGAAGGGAAGAGCCGCTGGCAGGTCCGCGCGGTGGGCACACTCAGACAGGCAGGTGCAGGGAAGTATGAGCAAGAGCATGAAGAAGGCGAAGCAGAAGCAGGAAGCGGAGAACGGCTCGGTAGGCCGCTGGCTGTGGGAGTGGACCAAGTCCATCGCCGTCGCGTTCCTGTTGTTCATACTGGTGAGGACTTTCGTGGTCGAGGCGTTTCAGATCCCGACAGGGTCCATGGAGCAGACGCTTCTGGTCGGTGATTTCCTCCTCGTGAACAAGATGGTGTACGGAGCGGAACTGCCGGGGACCGGCGTCCGGCTCCCCGCCTTCGATCCGCCGGCCCGAGGCGACATCGTCGTGTTTTCCCCGCCCCCGGCGGCGCGCCAGGCGGCGAATACCAACTACGTCAAGCGCATCGTCGGTCTTCCCGGAGACACCCTCCTCATGGTCGAGGGCGTGCTGTACCGTAACGGGACCCAGGTGGCCGAGCCCTATGCTCGGCACACGCGTCCCTACGAAGATCCTCGAAGCCCGCAGTTCGATTGGCAGCGCACCCACCTGGTTGAGGGTGGGCGCCGGCTGCATGAGTACAGGCCCACGCGCGACAACTGGGGTCCGATCACGGTTCCGTTGGACAGCTTCTTCGTGATGGGGGACAACAGGGACAATTCGGAAGACTCACGCTACTGGGGGTTCGTCCCGGACCAGTCGATCAAGGGGCGGCCCTGGATCATCTATTTCTCGTACGACCGTAACAAGATCACTCCGTTTCCCTGGCTCACCGAGATCCGGTGGAGCCGGTTGTTTGATTCCATCCGGTGATGTAGGCGGACGAATCCGGTTCCGCCGGACACCGCAGTTTCGACTCCCCCGGACGCGAGGAGAATGGCGCGAAGGGCCGACGGCACGGGAGGCGGTTCTCTCGATCTGTACCTGAGAGAGATCGCCGATCACGCGATACTGACCCGGGAGGAAGAGGTCCACCTGGCCCAGTCGATCCGTCAGGGCGATGAAACAGCCCTCAACCGCCTCGTCGCCGCCAACCTCCGATTCGTAGTTACCGTTGCAAAGCGATACCGTAATCACGGGGTCGCGTTCGCAGATCTCGTCAACGAGGGCAATCTCGGGCTGATGCGGGCGGCTCGCCGCTTCGACGAGACCAAGGGCGTCCGGTTCATTTCCTATGCCGTGTGGTGGATTCGCCAGGCCATGATGCAGGCGATCGCCGAGCAGTCGCGTATCGTGCGTGTGCCCGTCGGTCGCATGGACGAGGCCAACAAGGTGGTACGCACGTCTCGGAAGCTGAGCCAGCAGTTGGGCCGCAGCGCCACGCCGGAAGAGGTGGGCGTCGAGCTCGGCCTCTCACCGGAAGCCGTCCAACGCGCCCTCGGCATGCAGGCCGGTTATATCTCTCTCGACGCGCCGGTTCCGGACACGGAAGACACGTCAATGCTGGAGCTCATTCCGGATCGAGAGGGAGAGAAAGCGGACGAACGAACACAGCGCGAGGCGCTGCGGGACGTTCTCGAGGCCAGCCTCACCCACCTTCCCGA
>Ga0316198_10001367_pt1 | contig 14274 bp, 10 predicted proteins | sample OudBieAanoxic_MG_FD_204935 | JGI IMG/M metagenome (GOLD analysis project Ga0316198, IMG submission 204935) | Coastal sediment microbial communities from Oude Bieten Haven, Netherlands - site A anoxic | ecosystem: Environmental > Aquatic > Marine > Coastal > Sediment | place: Netherlands...
CCCGAAGAAGCCCAGCCACAAGCCGCGCAATGCGCAGGCTCCCAAGCCCAGGCGTCAGGCGCCAGCCCGCTCCTCGGACCTCAAGGTTCCCGAGTGGGCTCAGTGAGTGAAGCCGAGCACAAGACGCTAGCCGATCTCGACTGGGACCAGCTAGAGCGCGCCGTGGCGGACCGATGCAGGGGGCCGCTCGGCGAGGGCCTGTCTCTGGAGCTTGCGGACTCGTTCGAGCAGACCGAGTGTGCGCTAGCCGAATCCAAAGAAGCTTGGCAGCTGCTCGTTCGAAACGAGCCGCTTCCCTTGGATGGGATTTGCGAAATTGCGGCCTCGTTGCAGCACCTGGAGCGGGAAGGTGTTCTCGATGGGAGCGCCCTAAAAGACATACGCATGACGCTGCGCGCGTCGGCCGCGCTTCGTCGCTTTCTCAGTCAACGTAAGGACGGCGTTCCGAATCTCTATCGGATTTGCGCCATCGATCCGACGCTCGAGGGGCTCGAAGAAGAGCTTGGCCTGTCGATAGGCGATGACGGCACGATCCTCGATTCGGCAAGCGCCGAGCTGTCCCGTCTACGTCACGAGGCAGGCAATCTTCGCGGACGGATCATTCGGAAGCTCGAAGAGCTGATTCAGAAGCGAAGCGCAATCCTGCAAGACTCGTTCTTCACGATTCGCGAGGGCCGCTATGTGCTTCCCGTTCGCGCCGATGCGCACGAGCGTTTTCATGGCATCGTGCACGGATCGAGCGCGAGCGGGGCGACCATATTCGTCGAGCCTCGCGAGTTGGTCGAGCGCGGCAACCGCCTCAAGATGGCGCAGGCCGAGCTCGAGCGCGAAGAGCGGAGAATCCTTGCAGCGCTGTCGGACCTGGTGCGCCAGTACGTGCCGCAGCTCCGAGCCGCAGCCGAAGCGCTCGACCATGCCGACCTGCGAAGCGCCAGCGCAAAGCTCGCAATTGATCTGCGGGCAGAGTTCGTCGAGCTGACCAAGGAGCCACGAATTTCGTTGCGAAAGGCGCGGCATCCGCTGCTCGCCTTGAGCGGACTCGAGGTCGTCCCGAACGACATCGACCTCCGGGGAGGTGAAGCTCTGGTCATCTCGGGCCCCAACGCGGGCGGCAAGACAGTCGCGCTGAAGATGCTCGGACTGGCAGCGCTCATGACGCGAGCGGGGCTTGCCGTGCCGGTAGCGGAGGGCAGTGTCTGCGGGTTCTTCTCGCCCGTGCTCGCCGCGGTGGGCGATGAGCAGAGCCTTGCGCGCAGTCTCTCGACCTTCTCGGCCCACTTGGTCACTCTCAAGAGCGTGCTCGAACAGGCTGGTGAATCGGTGCTAGTCCTGCTCGACGAGCTTGCCGGTGCCACAGATCCCGAAGCCGGCGCTGCCCTGGCCTGCGCGATTGTGACGCGCTTGGTCGAGCGCGGGACGGCAGTCGCTGTGACGACACATTACGAGGCCTTGAAGGCGCTAGCAGCCGAGCGCGACGAGATGCACAACGCGGCCGTAGGTTTCGACTTCGATGAAATGGCGCCTACGTTCCGCCTGCGAATGGGCGTTCCCGGTGGCTCGAATGCGCTCGAAGTGGCCCGTCGGTTCGGCATTCCTGCCGACGTGATCGATGCGGCACGAAGCGCGCTGCCGGAGCATTCGCGAAGCTTCGAGACCCTCGTCGCAAAGTTGGACACGGCGACGAAAGCCGCACTCGAGGAGCAATCCGCGCTTCAGAACGAGCGCGCCGAGCTTTCCGAGGAGAGAGCGAAGGTCGACAAGCGACGCAAAGAGCTCAAGGCGCGCGACGCGAGAGCGCTCGGCAAGGAAGCGCAGAAGTTGGTCGATGAGCTCAGGGACGTTCACGGCCGGCTCGACCAGGCCAAAAAGGCACTTCGCGAGCGGTCCGAAGCCAAGTCGGTCGCCGCGGTTTCCGAGCTTCTGAGCGAGGCAGGTGCCGTCCTCGGCGAGATCGAGAGTCAACGTCGATCGCTCGAGCCTGAACCGGTCGAAACCTCGCAGACCCCGCTCGAATCGGTTCGGGTCGGCGATCGCGTCTGGGTCGAACGGCTTCGGAGCGTCGCAGACGTGGTCGAAGGGCCGGCTCGTGGGAAGGTCCGCGTCGCGGCAGGCATGATGAAGCTCTGGGTAGACCTGAGCGACCTCCGCGGTATCAAGCAGGTCTCCGCGCCAGCGGTGAGAGAACGGGCACCCGTGACCGGCACGCAGTTCAAGGTGAAGCGCGCTCTGCGAACAGGCGACAACACTCTCGATGTGCGTGGCCTTCGCGCGGAGGAAGCGGTTTCTCTGACTCAGGCCTTTCTGGACCGGATGTACGGCGCCGCCGAACAGAACGCGTTCATCGTGCACGGAGTGGGCAGCGGTGCGCTTCGGAGCGCCATCCACGAGCATCTCTCGCGGGACGCTGCCTACGTCGAGGGTTTTCGCCAGGCGACCCAGGACGAAGGCGGCCCTCAGGTCACCGTCGTCTCACTGAAGTAGCGCCTCAGGCGCGCGCGCTTTGCGATTCCCCGCTCAGCATTCGGGGTTTCACGGCAAACTGCCACACCGCCAAGCCGACGCAGACCATCGCGAAGGAGGACCACTGCGCCGGAGTGAGCCCGCCGTACCGAACGTCGCCGCCCTCGAGCGGGGCAGCTCGCAGGAAGTCGAGAAAGAACCGAACCGGCGCGTATAGCAGCGGCAGAAGCACGCAATAGAAGCCGACAGGACGGCGCTTGCGGTGCTCGAGCCAAACAAAGAGCCCAATGATCAAGGCGGAGTAGATCACTTCGTACAGGCCGAGGTCGTGGCGCGGCTGATAGGGAGGGGCGCCAAAACGGTACTCGGAGACTGCCAACGCGAAGTCGGTGACCTTGCCCGGATGATCGTGCACGACGAAGCAGCCCATGCGTCCGAAGAGCCAGCCGACGGGCAAGCCAAAACAAACGGCGTTGGCGTAGGGCAGCAGGTCCATCTTCTTGCGGTACTTCCAGATGAAGCAGCCGAGAATGCCACCGAAGAACCCGCCATACGAGGAGAGCCCAAGCCAGGTCGAGAAGAGCAGGGAGGGATCGCGGACGATCTCCATGAAGGTCTCGCGCTCGTAGAAGAGGCCGTTCAGGAAGTAGCCTAGAATGAATCCAGTTACGACCGCGTAGGTCACTAGGTCGCCGGTGGCCACGGTGTCCAAGTCGTTGCGTTGTGCGAAACGTCCGGCGACCCAGGCGCCGAGGAGCACGCCGGTGGCGACCAGAACGCCGAAGGGCTGAATCGACAGGGTGTCGCCCAAGACCGGCAGTGAGAACGGTAGCGGGATGTCCCAGGACTCGAGACGAAACCAAGGAATGAACAGCTGGGCATGCATGGCCGCCGAGCCTAGCACCCACATCCTTGCATCGCTCCTAATCAGCCGCTAAGGCGTCCGCGAGGTGAAATCATGACCGAGATCATCGCCATAGGCGCAAGAGAGATTCTGGACTCCCGAGGCAATCCCACCGTCGAGGTCGACGTGGAATTGATGGGTGGCGCAACCGGCCGTGCCGCTGTTCCGTCCGGGGCATCGACGGGCGAGCACGAGGCGCTCGAGCTTCGTGATGGCGATGCCAGCCGCTATCTCGGCAAAGGCGTCTTGAAGGCCGTTGAGAATGTGGTGAACGAGATCGCGCCGCAGGTGATTGGCGCGGACGCGCTCGACCAGGCCGAGGTCGATCAGACCATGCTCGACTATGACGGCACGCCTTCGAAGGCGAAGCTTGGGGCGAACGCGATCCTCGGCGTTTCGATGGCGGTTGCCCGCGCTGCCGCAGCGGAGGTGGGGCTGCCTCTTTGGCGCTATCTCGGAGGCGTCCAGGCTCAGGTTCTGCCGACGCCCTTGATGAACATCATCAACGGCGGCGCGCACGCGGACAGTGGGCTCGAGATTCAAGAGTTCATGGTCGTTCCGCACGGCTTCGATTCGTTTTCGGACGCGCTTAGAGCAGGCGCCGAGACCTTTCACAATCTCAAGAAGATTCTCAAAGATGCCGGGCACGCGACCGGTGTCGGTGACGAAGGCGGTTTCGCACCGCACCTTGCGACCAACGAGGAGGCGCTCTCCTTCGTTGCGCGCGCGATCGAGGCCGCGGGGTACCGCCCCGGCGAAGAGATCTCGATAGCCCTCGACTGCGCGGCGAGCGAGTTCTACGACAAGAAGACGGGCGTCTACACCTTCGACAAGAAGCCGGTCGACGCGGCTGGCCTCGTCAAGATCTACGCGGACTACTGCTCGAAGTACCCGATCGTCAGCATCGAAGACGGAATGGACGAGAACGACTGGGACGGCTGGAAGATCCAGACCGAAACCCAAGGCGGTAGCGTGCAACTGGTCGGCGACGACCTCTTCGTCACGAACACCGAGCGAGTGCAGATGGGTATCGATCAGGGCGTCGCCAACGCGATTCTGATCAAGGTGAATCAGATTGGATCGGTCACCGAGACCCTCGACACCATTCGCCTGGGTGCCCTGAACGGCTACGCGTCGATCATCTCACATCGGAGCGGCGAGACTGCGGACACGTTCATCGCCGACCTCGCGGTCGCCACGAACGCCGGCCAGATCAAGACCGGGTCCGCATCGCGCTCCGAGCGAATCGCGAAGTACAACCAGCTGCTGCGTATCGAAGAGCAACTGGGCGATGCCGCGGTGTACGCTCGCAAGTCGACTTTCGCAGCCTGAGGGCCGACGGGGAGCTCAGCCGTTGGCCAAGCGCACGGCCGATTCGCTGTCGTACTGCCCTGCACGAAACGAGTAGTCGCTGAGGACTCGCCTCAGCGCCTGCACGTTCGTCCCGAACGGCTCGACGCGCAGCTCGGCCAGCATCCGATCCATCGACAGGAGTGCGCGGTGGCGGATTGGCTCGTAGGTAGTCAGCTTCGCAATCAGAGGACGGTCGTCAGCTGGCAGGGGCAGTCCCACCGTGGCGGAGGACGTCGCACGAACCCGGCCCTGCTGCGACGGCGAAACGGAGAACGAGGAGACGACCGCTTCCTGTTGATCGAGCGCGAGGATCGATGCGTCGAGGGCGTGCCCGCGGGGCTCGAGCGTCTCGAGCTCCTCGGGGATGGGTTCACCTGATGCGATTCGAAGCTGAAGCGCGACCAAGTCCAGGCGCGTGACCATTTCGATCAGGGTGTGATGTCGCGGAAGGCCGATCTTGACGTCCGAGACCCAGGAGAGGCTTGATGGGTCGATTTGAAACCGCACTTCGAGAAGCCCTGCGTAACGAAGCTCGGCCGCCAGGCGTCGAGCACTTTCGAAGAGCGCCATCCGAAACGCTTCACCATCGGTACGAAAGATGAGCTCGGGTGAGGGTGTCTCGTGAATCAGCGTGTGCGCGGAGCTCGACAGGCTGCGGTCGCATTCGACGATGGCGATGGTTTCTCCATGGGAGTCTGCCGCCACCAAGACACCGATTTCGCGCGGCCGTGACGGGTTCTCGCGGTCCTGGACGGTTCGCACCTGCGCTCTCTCGGCTGCTGCCTGGATGGTGGCCTGGTCGGCGAGGGCGCCCAGCACGTCGAGGTCGGTACCCACCACGGCGACATCCGCCTTCTCGGCGGCGCTCGCGAGCTCGAACATCTCGGGCTGGCCCTGGTAGCCGAGGTGCGCCGCTTCGGCGCCCGCTTGCTCGAGGATTGCCGGCAACTGCTCGGTCGGGATGCCGTCGGCCTCTTCGAAGTCGACCTCGATGCTCTTGTCCGCGGCCTCGATGTGACGGCTCGCCTGCTCGTCCTTGGGAGCGACCACAATCGATTCGACGCCCAGTCGACGGCAGGTCCGCGCCACACGGGTCGCAGCTTCTCCGCGCCGGAGGATCAGTACTTTCTCGAACACGCCGGGAGCATAGCAACCGGCCCGCCTCGGGCACCCCGCCGCCCGACTTGACCGAGTCAGAGCTGGGAGCCAGTAGCCAAACGATGCCCGTATGGATTCGCTCGCGCGCCCTGCAACAGCGCCCCGTTCGTCACGCCGTTCTTCGTTGGCGCGCGGAGGTCATGCTTGATTCCCTTGGACTGCCCGATGCAGAGCTGTCGATTGTGCTCTGCGACGACCCGACCATCCGTGAGCTCAACCGCCAGTACCGAAAGATGAACAAGGCCACCGACGTCCTGGCCTTCCCCATGCAGGAGGGGCCTGGGCCAAGGGCGAAGCCCGAGCTTTTGGGCGACATCGTGATCTCCATCCCCACCGCCAGGCGTCAGGCGGCCGAGCACGATCGCCCAATCGTTCAGGAAGTGACGTTTTTGCTGGCGCACGGTCTGCTTCACCTCCTGGGCCATGACCACGTCAGCAAACGGGAGGAGCGCGAAATGACAGCGCGAACAGAGGAGCTCCTAGCCTCCGTGGAAGCCGCTCGTTAACCCCTCGGCCCTGTGGAAAACCCGCAGCGAACGCCCGAGATCAGGGCTCGTAACCTTCGCGTAACACTGCCGTTTTGGACGGTAAAGGAACGCAATTACATCGGATTTAGTCCTTCAAAGCGCGCTGTGGGAAATCGAGCGACTTGTCCCCGGACAGCTGTGGACCGCCTGTGGGTAAGCGCCTCTGCACATGGGATCCCGCTGTCAGTGGCCCCGTTCGGTCACCAGCTAGGATCGCTTAACCCCCAGAAATTTCTTTGCAATCACGCACAAAGACCCTTGTCAGCAAGGAAAACCCCAGGCATAGATGGCGCCGTACCTGTCTGGGGCTTTCTTTTGGGGGCCTTTTTGAACAAAAGGGGCAGGTCACAGAGTTAGGAGGGAACTATGGTAGCGGGCAAGCGAATGACAAAGGCCCAGATCATGAGCGAACTGGCCGACAAGAGCGGCCTGACCAAGAAGGAAATCACGAGTGTCTTCGGTGCACTGCAAGATCTCGTGAAGAAAGAGCTTGGTCGCCGTGGTCCGGGAGAGTTCGTCATTCCTGATATGATTAAGCTCAAAGTCCGTAAGATTCCGGCGAAACCCGCTCGGATGGGACGCAATCCGGCAACCGGCGAGGAGATGATGCTTCCGCCCAAGCCTGCGTCGAAGAAGATTCGCGCAACACCTCTCAAGAAGCTCAAGGACCTCGTCCTCTGAGTCACTGAGACGACGAATCGAGAAAAAGGGGCCTCAGGGCCCCTTTTTTGTTGGGCGGGTGCCTCTGCGGCCGCCAGCGGACGAGCTTCGCAGCCTTCCTTCCGCGTAACTCAGGATGAAGCGAATCTGGTCTGCGTCGAGCTTGAAGGAGACTTGGATTCGCTCCTCTTCGGGCGCGAAGTCCATCCGTCGCAGCGTCTTTCCAAAGCCAGCCAAGGACATGATCAGCTGTTGCGAATAGAAGGTAGCGACCTTCTTCCAGTAGACGGACGCCTGTGTTGCGAGCTCTTCGCTGGCGTACGTTGCCAGGACGGACACCGTCGCTTCGTCCGTTCCGGTTTCACGCACGGCGAGCCGAATACGGATCGGCACGTGCTTGATGTTGCCCCGCACGAAGCGGTGCAGGCCCTCGACCTCGAGAGAGATCGCTTCGTCCGGTCCCATCGACAGAAGTGCGTCCGGCCCACGCGCCGCGACGAGCCCCTCCTTCCTTGCGTCGCGAAGCTCGCGTGCCTTGGCCATGGCGAGGACACGCTCGAGGTCTTGTCGCCGGCTGATGCTGAAGTGCCGCGTGCTCAGGAGCGCGATGGTACGCGCGGTTTGATCGAGGTTGTGCCAAGGCGCCGTGGCAACTCCATATCGTTGCCGCCAACGCACGGCCTTGCCACGCGAGCCGGCGAGGCGTTTCACGCTCTTGCGGGCAAAGTTTTCATCGCGACGGTGCCTTCCGGCGAGCACCAGCTTTGAGCGCTCCAGGTTGGGTGTGGCGACGAGCAAACGATCGAGGTCGACGACGGGATCGATTCCAGAGCCCTGGAGCAAGAGCTGCCAATCGGGAACCCCGCGCAAAAAGGTCGTGACATCCGCGGCAAGAGGCGACTCCCGAACCCGTTTCAAATCCACGCGAAGAGCCAGCTGAGCGCCCGGCGGAATGCGGGAGGGGCCGGAAAGCGTCGAGGGAGCGACGAGCTCCGGTTCGGTGAGCGAGTCGGTGTCAGGATCAGTGCCAGTATCCGTGTCAGGGTCCGCGTCCGTCACGGGGTCGGGATCGGTGTTCGGGTTCAGGGGGACGCCAGCGTCGATGGTCGAGCGGTCCGAATCGCCCGCCTTCGGTGCAAGGTCTCCCCACCTCGGATCGGGCGAGCCCGTCGCTCTCGGCGGAGCCGCAGCCATTGCCATCTCGCCGGTGAGACCGAATTCCACTTCGGTGGGTAGCGTGAGCTCGAAGTCGAAGTCGTACTGGGCGGTGGCGCTTGCGAGATAGGCGAGGGCGGCTAGGTGGACCGAGAGGGAAGCCACGAGTCCGAACGTCGTGGAAAAAGCTTCGACGTGTTGACCCGTGCGCATCCTAGTGACAGTTCGTAGCAGACCGAGGCTGTGCAGCGCACACGACGACCACTGATGGACCCGGGGCGCGTTTTTTCAGGCGCTCTTGCGTTTCTCGTGCTTGCGTTGGCGGGTTGCAGCTTCGATGATCCGCTTGCGTTCCTCGACATCGAGATCCCCGAGAGGGCGCGCGATCTTGGACCGCCGCAGCGGATTTTCGCGAAGCGCTTTGTCACGCCAATTCGATCGGCACCCAGCTCGGAGGGTGCGCGTCTGGGCTATCTGCGCGCAGGGGCCCTGCTTCACTCGACTACGACCGAGCCCGTTGGCTACGAAGGTTGCGAAGAGGGCTGGTACGAGCTCGACACCGGCGGCTTCGCCTGCAGAGCGAGAGACATCATCGTGTTCTCGGGCGAACGACTCCCGGAGCTTCGAGCGCGGCAAGCCGACCGCGACGCGCCGATGCCCTACGAGTACGTGACCGTTAGACGAAAGACTCCGCTCTACAAGCGAATACCCAAAGCCGATGAGGTGTACCTGATCCCGCCGGAAGCTCCGGAACCCGTGGTCGAGACCGCGTCGCCCGAGGAGCCCGCCGCGCCGGATCCCGAGCAGAACATCACCAACCCACTAGTGCTTCGGATCCTCCGGCCGGGCTTCTATGTGAGCTTGGATCGGCGCTTCGAAAGAGATGGCGAGACCTACTGGCGCACCCAGCAAAACGGCTTTGTGCCGGCCGAGAACCTGCGTCGCAAGGAATGGAGCCAGTTCCGGGGACAGGTGTTGGGCACTGGAGCTTGGGAGCTCCCTGTGGCCGTGACCCGGCGCGAGCAGACGACCGCGTACCGGCTGAACGATCGCGGAAAGCTCAAGGCCATTCGTGAGGGCATCGAGAGTCGGTCCTGGCTTCCGGTACGGTCCCGCCGCCGCATCGACGGTAGCGTCTATCTGCAACTTGGAAACGGCCGGCTGGTGCGCGAGGCCGACGTGACGGTCATCGAGCCGCGCACGCCGCCGGAAGGAGTCGGAGAAGGGCAGCGCTGGATCGACGTCGACCTCAGCCGGCAGGTCTTGGTGGCGTATGACTGGAAACGGCCTCGCTACCTGACCCTCGTCTCGACGGGGCGTTCGAGGACCCCGACCCCGGAGCAGAGCTACCTCACCCCAAAGGGGCTGCATCGCATCCGTGGGAAGCATCTGACCTCCACGATGGACAACGATGAGCCGGGCGAACCACCGTACTCGCTCGAAGACGTACCCTACGTCATGTACTTCAAGGGCGCGTACGCCTTCCACAGCGCCTTCTGGCACGATCGCTTCGGCCGTCCGCGAAGCCACGGCTGCATCAACCTAGCGCCACACGATGCCAAATGGCTGTACAACTGGGCGGGACCGGACCTGCCCGATGTCTGGCACGGAGGCATGGCGACCGAGGAAAACCCGGGAACTTGGGTGTACGTCCACGGGGAGACCCCGTGACCGGCGGCCGCCGGTCTTGCGGGCCTACTTGGCCAACGCCCCTTTGACTGCCTTCAGCAGTTTCTGGCCAGCGGGGCCGACCTGCTTGGCGACGTTCTCCGGAACGCCCTTTTCCTTGTCCTTGAACTTCTGGAGCTCGGCTTTGCTCGGGTCGTGGATATCGTACCCGTAGCGGACGAGGTTCTTGATGAGAACCGGCTCCATCTTGCGGACTTGCTCACGGCCCCAGGTCGTGAGGTCGTAGGGGACGTTGAGGAGGACCTTCTGAATGTCTTCAGGAAGCGTGTCGAACCACTTCTTGGAGTACACGACGATGCCCGGTTGGTACGAGTGCTTCGAGAGGATCAGGTTGCGCTCCTCGTCGTCGAGGCCCTGGTACCAGGTCGTTGCCATTGCGAAGAGCGGCGTGTTGTCGAAGCCGTCGACGACGCCGGTCTGCAGACTGGTCATCGTGTTGGCGACGTCGATGGTCACCGGGCTTGCCCCAAGCGCTTTGTAGGCTTCGACGTGCGCGACGGCCTCTTGCGAGCGGTAGCGAATCCCCTTCATGTCGTCCGGACTCCGAATCGGGCGCCGGCTGAAGTAGGAGCGAAAACCGTTCTCGCCCCAGAGCGCGAAGACCAGCTTCTGCTTTGCGAGGATCGCGCGAACTTGCTTCAAGACCTCCGGGTCATCGAGGGCCTTGTCCGCCTGCTCGACCGTGTCGAACACGTAGGGCGCTTCGAGCACGTTCACCTCGCGAACGATGGAGCTCAGCCCACCGACCGAACCGGCGAAGCCTTGCTTGCTTCCCATTTGGGTCCGCCGAGCTAGGGAGCGCTCATTCGAGCCACCGAGGCGAAGCTTCACTTTCACCCGGCCGCCCGTCTCTTCTTCGACATACTTCTTCAGGCGCTTGAGCTGCAGGGCCCAAGGGCTGCCCGCGGGGACGACGGTCCCCATTTCCAAGACGTATTCCTGCGCCGATGCTGGAGCGGGTCCGGCAAACAGGAAGGAAAGGGCGCAAAACGCCGCAACACAGACAATGGACTTACGCATTGGATTCTCCTCGGGCTGGCCCTGTGGACGCTGTAGCGCTTGGGCCTATTCAGATCAGAAAATGTCGTCGATTTCGGCCATCAGCTTCGCGGCTTTCCGCTGCTCGCATTGGCTCTCGGGAACGATCTCTGGGATCACGTTGGGGTCACCCTCGATAACGTAGTTCACAAGCTCTTCGAAGAGCGGTCGGTTGTCCTCTTTGACCGCCCATTCTTCGGCCATGAGGATTCGCGTACCGTAGTAGTTTGGGTACTCGTCGATGGCAATGTTGAAGAACGAGGCCGCCTTCTTCATGTCGCCGCCAGCGAAACCGGGCGCCTTGGCGTAGAAGATGCCGAAGTATCGGTTGGGCCCACTGTAGAAGTAGTCTGGGTTGTTCGCGAGGCAGAACTCCATGATCTCGCGGATCTCGTCCTTGTACGAAAGAAGCGTTGCGAAGCTCTCGAGAGTGGCCCAGCGACCAAGATTGGAAGAGCGCCAGTAGAGCGCCGGCACCGCCGAAGCGTTGAGGACGCTGATGGCGTCTTCGATGCGCTCACCGGAAGCCATCTTCTCGGCGAAGGCGGGCGACATCGCCGACAAGGCGCGCTCGGCGGCGCGGGTGCCTTCTTCGTGCATGTCCTTGTAGGCCTCGGGGTTGTCCTCGTCGAAGCGAAGGTGACAATCCGAGTAGAAGTAAATCGCGTGCGTCAGCTCGTTGAGCGCGGTGACGTTTTGGGGATCGATTTCGGCAGCCTTGGTCCAGGCGTCGATCGCGGCTTTTGCTTGTGCGGGGTCGCCCCGGTTCGCCCAAGCGGCTTCGGCAGCAGACATCAGCTCGGCGACCTGCGCCCGAGCCGCGTCATCGAGCTGAACGGCACCCGCGCTGGTGTCCCAGGCGGACTCACGGGTCGACCCACAACTCGCAACCAAGGCCGCCATGCTTACAAGGGCAACCCAGTGCCCGATCTTCAACGAACGCATCATGCTTTCCTCCTGCTCCCGCGCCGATCCGGCGGGGCTACTGGCGGGGCATACCAAGATGCCTTTCACACTGTCAACGACGCAAAGCATCAAGCGGTCGGTTTGCTTGCGGGGGGTGGGGCGCTGTGGTAGGTGGCTGCCTGAAAATTTGGTTTGCCTCTCTTGGGTGGGCCGCCACGGCCCGCCCATTTTTCGTTTAGCGACCCAGAGCAGAAATTGACCCCGGCCACTGAACAGCTAGTCCACGCATTGGAGCAGTTAATCGACCCAATTTGCCGCGCCCACGGTGTAGATCTGGTCAACGTACGCTACCTGCGAGAGCCAAAGGGGGCAGTGATTCGGGTCATCATTGACCGCGAAGTGCCAGGCAAGGAGGTCGGCAGCGGTGTGTCTTTGGAAGATTGCACCGGCGTCAGCCGCGATATCTCCACCAGTCTGGACGTCCACGAGGACTTGCTTCCCTCCGGGGCGTTTCGGCTCGAAGTGAGCTCTCCGGGGCTCGAACGGCCGCTGGTGAAGCTCTCGGACTTCGAACGATTCTCGGGTCACGAGGTCAAATTGAAGACCCAATCTCCAATCGAACGGCAGCGTCGCTTTCGCGGAAAGCTGCTTCGGGTCGTCGATCAGAGCATCGAGCTCGATCAAGACGGCAAGATACTTTTGATTCCACACGCGGACATCGCTCAGGCGAACCTCGTGTACCGATTCTCGAACTAGGTGGGTAGATGGCAATGCAGCAAAGCGCGCTCTCGCTTCAGCATGTGATTGAACAGGTCAGCCAAGAAAAGGGCATCGACGCCAAGATTCTCGTGGAGGCGACCGAGCAGGCGATTCTCACGGCGGCGAAAAAGACCTTTGGTCCTGACCGCGAGCTCGAAGCGAGGTTCAACCCGGAATCCGGCGCGGTGGACCTGTTTCAATACATGACCGTCGTCGAGTCGGTAGAAAACAGCGAGCAGGAGATTTCGGTCGAAGAAGCGGAGACGCACGGCCTCGAAGCAGAAATCGGCGAGGAGCTCGGGTTTCAGATCTTCTACCTCCCTGAAGATCGGGACAAGGCACGCGAGCAGGATAAGCAATTCGGCGAGCTGCTGAGCCTCGAGCAGAGTCGAAGCCGATTTGGAAGAATCGCCGCGCAAACCGCAAAGCAGGTGATCATCCAGCGCGTTCGTGATGCTGAGCGCGAGCGGGTGTTCCTCGAGTACAAGAGCCGCCAAGGCGAGATCATCACCGGCGTGGTGCGCCGCTTCGAGCGTGGTTCAAACATCATCGTCGACCTGGGTCGCGGCGTCGAAGCCGTGCTGCCGCCGCGTGAGCAAACGCCGCGTGAGAGCTACCGCCCCGGCGATCGCATCGTAGCCCTCTTGAAGGATATCGACCGTGAGGCCCGTGGCCCGCAGATTATCCTTTCTCGCACCGACGTAGGGATTCTCGTGAAGCTCTTCGAAATGGAGGTTCCCGAGATCTACGAAGGTATCGTGCGCATCGTTGCCGCAGCCCGGGAGCCGGGCGCACGATCGAAGATCGCCGTAAGCAGCCGCGATTCGGATGTGGACCCTGTCGGCGCTTGCGTGGGCATGAAGGGCTCACGCGTACAGGCCGTGGTTCAGGAGCTTCGCGGCGAAAAGATCGACATCGTTCCCTGGGACCGCGACCCGGCCCGCTTTGTTTGTAACGCGATTGCTCCTGCCGAGGTCGTTCGCGTCGTCATCGACGAAGGCAACTCCAACATGGAGTTGGTCGTGCCGGATGCGAAGCTCTCCCTGGCGATTGGCCGCCGCGGCCAGAACGTGCGGCTCGCCTCTCAGCTCAGTGGCTGGAGACTCGACATCGTGAGCGAGTCTCGCTTCCAGCAGATCGAGGAAGAAGCAATGGAGGCGCTGTCGCGCCTGAGCACGGACGAAGAACTGTCACGATCGCTCTACCGCATGGGCTTCCGTAGCCTCGATGAGGTTGTCGAAGCCAGTGAAGGCGAGCTTGCATCCGTGCCGGGGGTCTCGGCAGACGATGTCGCGAAGCTTCGTGAGGACGCCGCGAGCGCGATGGAGGCGCTTCGCATAGAGCGCTTGGCAGCGATGTCGGAAGCGACCGAGGCGCCGAGCGAGCGCGACAAGCTGCTCCTGGTGCGTGGGGTCAACGCTCGCGTCGCGGACAAGCTCGAGCAGAACGGTTACACGTCGGTCGATGTCATCGTCGCCGAAGAGGACACCGATCGCCTTGCGATCAAGTCCGGGCTTGGCGCCGCAAGAGCGCAGGCGCTCAAAGCCGCGGTCGCCGAGTTCGTCGGGGCCGAGTGGCCGCCCGTCGAGGTGAAGATGCTGCAGAGCATCGCGGCCGCCCAAGCGGAGGCGGCGCGACTGGAAGCGGAGGCAGCGGCAGAGGCAG
>Ga0316198_10001368_pt1 | contig 14268 bp, 11 predicted proteins | sample OudBieAanoxic_MG_FD_204935 | JGI IMG/M metagenome (GOLD analysis project Ga0316198, IMG submission 204935) | Coastal sediment microbial communities from Oude Bieten Haven, Netherlands - site A anoxic | ecosystem: Environmental > Aquatic > Marine > Coastal > Sediment | place: Netherlands...
TTTGGAAGGGCGGAATGGCTATCCATGGTGGAATTTTGGGAGGAATAGTGGGAACATATTTCTTTGCTAAAAAACATAAAATATCCATGTGGAGTCTTGGAGACCTTGCTGCTGGACCATTTATCTTGGGGCAGGCCATTGGAAGGATCGGTAATTTTATGAATGGAGAAGTTCATGGAGTTCCTACATTTACCCCTTTTAGTGTTATCTTTTCGATTAAACCAAAGTTTGTAGAGTGGTTTGATACCTATAACTCTTTGAGTTTAACTGCTCAAATGAAATTTAAGGAATTAGTACCCTGGGGAATTGTATTTCCTAATTCATCCCCTGCAGGAACAGAGTTTCCAGATTTAGCCTTACATCCAGCTATGTTATACGAACTGATCTTAAACTTCATAGCATTTCTGTCTATTTGGTTTTTCTTCAGACATAAAAATTATAAGGCAGGAACAGTTTGGTTTATCTATATCATAGAGTACAGTCTTATTAGGACTTTTGTCAGTTTCTTCAGAAGTGAAGACCTGATGTTTTACGGTTTCCGTGCTCCTCATGTTATCAGCGTAATTTTAATTATTTGGTCTGTATTTATGATCAGGTATTTTAACAGAAAAAAACAATTTAATTCTTAGGATAAAGAGAAAATTTATGAAAAATTTTGAAATGCATATAAGGAATATTGAAGAAAAAGAAAAAAACCTTTTAGAAATTCTCCTCCTGGCTCAAGTCAAATTTGGCAGTTTATCTTCTGAAGTAATAGAATATCTTTCTAATCTAACCCAGATAGATATTCCAGAAATTAACGATACCATTGAGTTCTTTAATTTTCTAGATAGAGGGGAAAATATAAAAAATATAAAAATTTGCGGTGGTTTAAGCTGCTCCATCAAGGGAGGAGAAGATATCTACCGCACCCTACAAACTACAGCGGATGAAAAAAATGTAAAGATCAGTCTGGTAAAATGTATGGGTAAGTGTGCTTATTCTCCTAATCTTACGATAGATGAAATATCACACACCGAGGTTAGGTTAGAAGACCTCAAATATTTATATTAGGCAGTCAAGGCAGGGAATTTTTCCCTGCCTTTTAATTTTTAAAATTTATTCTAATAAAATTTACAAATTTAATTTTTCATAGTACAATAGTTTACAAACTAAGTAAAGAATAGAGGTGAAATATGCAAAACAAAATAAAAAACTTATTAAACGAACTAAATAAAGGATTGATCGAAAGGGACCAAGTTATCAAAACTTGCCTCTTAACTCTAATGACAGGAGAGAATATGGTCATTATCGGCCCTCCTGGAACTGCTAAATCAGAAGTTGCCAGAAGAATTTCAGATATATTCTCAGGAGATAAATACTTTGAATATTTATTGACTAAATTTACCACTCCTGAGGAAATATTCGGCCCAATTTCTTTAAAGGAGTTAGAAAATGATATATTTAAGAGAAATACCCAGGGGTATCTTCCTACATCTAAAATAGGATTCCTAGATGAAATTTTTAAAGCCAATTCTTCCATTTTAAACTCTCTTCTGACTATCCTTAATGAAGGGATTTACCACAATGGATCCATTAAAGAAAGGGCAAATACAAGGAGTATTATAGGAGCTTCCAACGAACTTCCTACTAAAGACTCGGAACTTTATGCCCTCTACGATCGGTTTTTGACTAAGATACAGATAGATTATGTAAAAGATCCCAGTTTACTTTTTTTCAATAACACTACCTATAAAGGGATAGATGAGAAACTAAAATTTTCCTCTATGGAATTTGAAAATATTTTGAAAAAAAGTAAAGATATAATTTTTTCTCCGGAGGTATTATCTATAATTTTAAAAATAAAAAATAAGATTGAACTCCTCCCAACAGATTCTCTTTTTCCAGAAAATATTTCAGATAGAAAATTAATGAAATTTGGTAAATTATTAAAAACAGCAGCCTATACTTCAGGGAAAGACAAGGTTGAAGTTATCGACCTTATCCTTTTAAAACATACCCTTTGGAATAACTTCGAAAATTTTTCTTCCATAGTAAATATTTTAGAGGAAGAAATCTTAGGGATAGATCCTGAAAGAATAAACCTTTCTACTAAGATCTATAAAAGATGGGAAGAGGTCTTTGATGAAAAATTTAAAATCCAGGAAAAAAACAATCAAAACAAACTTCTCTATTATGATATAAATAATAATAAAGTTACAATAAGCAATGGAGAGATACATCTCCGAGATTTTCAGGGAGAATTCTTATTCTTTAAGGGACACAGGGAGTATGTCACTGCTTCTTTTTCTCAGAGTCAATGGAATTTAGGTTTTATTGATACTGGATATAAATTAATGGATGATAAAAAAATCTGGTACTATGAGTCCTCATCAACTAAAGTTACTTCTTCTCCAGAACGAATTCTAGAAGGATGGGACCCACTTTCCATTAATGGAAATCTCCCTCCTGTTGTTATCGATGATTTTGATGAATTTTTAGAAAAAAAAGACACAGTGAAGGTCGATAATTTAATTGATTTTAAAAATATTAAATCTAATTTGGAGGAGGAATTAACGTCTCTTGGAAGTTATCTTCAAAACTTAAAAGAAAAAAAGGCTGCACTCTTAGAAACACAAGAAAATATTTGGATTAGTCATTCTGAAAAAACTGAATTATTAAAAAAACTAGAAAACTTTAGAAATATCACTAAAAATTTAGAAGAAAAATATTCCATCCTCTTCAATAAAATCATTATTCTATTAGGAGACAATTTATGAATATCTTCACTAAAAAAATCATAAAAGATTTTAAATTTATGGAATCCATTTGGATAAACTATCCAGAAACAAAGGAAATAAGGGAAAAAGCTGCTAAAAACATTTGGGAGTTTCTATACTATGAGGAGAGGTCATATGAAAATCTAACTTCCACTTCTCTAGAAGACAGTATGAGTATTCTCCTGCCATTTAAAGAATTCACTCTAAATAATTCTGCTCTTACTTCTAAGATTGTAGGAGATTTTTTCTTAAAATTGAGGGAAAACTGGAATGAAATGACCCCTCTAAGAGATCTAAAGGAGGATGTTGAGAACCTCACCGTGAAGGATATTCTAATAAAAAAATTTAGAAGAGATAAACTCCAGATTAAACATCAACAATTTAAAAGAAAAAAAAATCTCTATAAGCATGAGGAGAGCAGCCTGATAAAATATCAGGAAAAACTTCGGGAGAATGAACTCGATATATTAAAGAGTCTTCTCCTAAATTCTAAAAATTTTACAGACAGCAAAGAAACTATCTCTAAACTTGACCTTACTTTAAAAGAGATAGAGAAATATAAGGCCGGCTGGGAAAAACTTCAAGGAACCATGCAGGATTATTTTTCTGAATACTATGATCTATTAAAAATTTCAAGGGATCTTTTCCATGATCCCGATCTAATCCCTGGATTAGGATGGGATCTGGGAAAGGGTGAACTAACTCAAAGAGATTTAAATAAATTCCTCAAAATAAGTCAATCTCTAGAAACAAAACCTGAACTTACTGCTTTAATAGATCAATTGGGGAGAAGTCCGGTTCAGAACCATCCAACAAAACATCATGGAATAAACAGAGAGAACCCAATATATCTTGAAAACAAAAATGAATCTCCCAGGGAATTATTAGGTATCAACCAAGGAGATGATCTTTCTAGAATTTTACCCTCTGAATTAGTCAATTTAAAAAATAAAAATTTAAAAAATATTTTTTATTCAAAATTATTGGAAAAAAAACTAATTCAATATCAGCTTTCTGGAGAAAACCACATAGATGAAAGGGCAGGAAAGATAAATTTAAAATATGAAAAAGGTCCCATTATAGCCTGTATCGATACTTCCAGCAGTATGGAGGGTCTTCCTGAAGAGATCAGTAAGGGTGCTGTCATCAAGCTGTATAACATATCTAAAAGAGAAAAAAGAAAAGTATACCTTATAATATTTAGCAGTACCGATGAGTTAATTGAGATAGAGATCACTAAAAAAACTAACCTCTCTATTTTAATAAAGTTTTTACAGCAAAGTTTTTTTGGCGGAACAGACTATATATCTCCACTAAAAAAAGCCATAAATCTAATTGAAAAAAATAAATATTCTTTGGCTGATATTCTAATGATTACAGACGGTCTCTCCAAGGTGGATAATTCTTTTTTAGAGTACCTAAATAAAAAAAGAGATACCTTAAATTTTAAAATTTACACTCTAGTCATCAGCCATCGTATAGAAAAAGATTCCTATAGTGATAAAATAGTTAACTATAAGGTAGAATTAACCGGCCGTAAATGGCAAGAAAAATTCAATACTATTCATCGAGGGATAAAAGATTTTCAATAAATAAAATTAATTCTTATAGCAACAGTAAAATTGGTAGAATAAAAAAAGATGACTTTTATATTTAACAAAAGTCATCTTTTTTTGTTCTACACCAAAGTCTCTGCTATCTCAAGGAGCTCCTTCGGATCTTCTATAAAGTAATCTGGATCATGTTTTTTTAAGTTGGCAGAGGTATTAAATCCCCATCCCACAGAGATAATAGGTACTCCTACCTTTTTACACGCCTCTATATCTCGTGTTTCATCTCCTACATATATCACCTTGTCTAAGTTTTCTATCTTCATCACTCTCTTTATTGCTTTATCCTTTCCAAATACATTTTTTTCAGAATAGATAAATTCAAATAAGTTTCGTAACTCATAGTGGTTTAAAAAATCATCTACATTTTTCTTATTGTTAGATGTCAATACTCCCATCTTATATCCCATTTTATTTAAAGATATCAAAACTTGCTTTATCCCATCTATAAGAGGGATATCACCCATTTTTTGAGACATCAATTTTTTTAATCTATACAGAAGAATCGGAAGTTTAATCAGATTGATATCGTGATCTTTCAATAATTTATAGGTGTTTCTCCCCTTTAAATCCTCTATTTCATTTTTCTCTATCTTCTTACACTTGAGTTTTTCAGCCACATGATTATTGTATAGATCTATTCCCATATGTAAAGAATCGGCTATGGTACCGTCAAAATCGAATACAAACATAGTTTTTTTCATAATCAATCTCCTCCTCTGTTCCATGATCTATATTATACCATATAAAAAAGCAACATGACGCTGCATCCAGAAAGGCACAATTTAGATTTTTATACTCTTTTATTTATTCTACAAATTTTATAATTTCCTAGATAATAAAAAAAACAGTTTCAAAGGACCGCTCCTTTAAAACTGCTATCAATTTAATTAAATTTATTTAGATAATAATTCTACTGTAGATAAAGCAACAATTATCCACATAGTAGGTTTTACGGTTTTAACCTTTCCAGATATAATCTCTATAATTGCATATGAAATAAATCCAAAGGTAATCCCTGTACTGATACTATATGTCAACGGCATCAGGATTATCGTTAAAAATGCCGGGATAGCAATTTCTATCTTATGCAGATCGATATCTATAAGATTTTTAAACATGTATACCCCTACAATAATAAGTGCCGGTGCCGTAGCAAATGCCGGTACTACTCCTATCACTGGAGTAAAAAACATAGCTAGGAAAAATAATACTGCTGTTGTAGCAGATGTGAGTCCCGTTCTTCCCCCTTCAGCTATTCCTGCAGCTGATTCTACAAATGTAGTAGTGGTACTTGTCCCCAATAATGATCCTATTACAGTAGCTGCTGCATCGGCTTCTAATATCTTACTTACATTCTCAATTCTTCCTTTTTCATCTATCATCTCAGCTTCATTTGCACAGGCTACAATAGTTCCCACTGAATCAAATAGATCTACGAACATAAATGAAAATATTGGTCCAATCATGGATATCTTCAAGGCTCCCATTATATCTAATTTAAAGGCTATAGGTGCTATACTCGGTGGAGTAGACATTATTCCATTTGGTAGTTCTACATACCCTAAAACCATTCCTAAGATAGTGGTTATCACTATTCCTATTAAGATTCCACCCTTCACCTGTTTTATTTCCAGTCCACCCATTATTGTAAGTCCTATCAATCCTAAGATTACAGTGGGACTTAGAGGTCCTAATCCTACTAAAGTTGCCGGGTTAGCTACAATTAATCCTAAATTTTTCATTCCTATAAATGCAATAAATAATCCAATACCTGCTCCTACTGCTAATCTAAGTTGAAGGGGAATAGCATCTATTATCTTTTCTCTAAATCCAGTCATTGTAAGTAATAAAAACATGATTCCTGATATAAATACTACTCCTAAGGCTATATTCCAAGTGGCTCCCATTCCAAATACCAAGGTATAAGTAAAGAATGCATTTAATCCCATTCCAGGTGCCATTGCTAATGGTGCATTAACCCAAAGGGCTGTTATCATGGTTCCTATAAAGGCCGCCAAACAAGTAACAGTAATCAATGCTCCCTTATCCATACCAGTTTCACTTAATATTCCTGGGTTTACAAATATAATATAAGCCATTGTTAAAAATGTAGTTGTTCCTGCTACTATTTCTTGTTTTACGTTTGTTCCATGTTTTTCTAATTGAAAAAAATCCATCTCTTTCTCCCTTTTTTTTAATAATATAATTGTAAATAAAAAACCCCATGCTATACACAAGGGGCTGATTATTTACAATTCAATCATATATTGTTAAAAACTCCTGAAAGCTTTTACAAAACCATGGAAGAAATTATAATTAATTAACCCCATAGTAAGCCATTTACGGTGACTCGTAGAAACTTCCAACCAAATTATGGAAATATATGGGTTTAAATATTTTATAACTAATATTACAATAATTTAATTACTGATGTCAAGAATTACTTTTTTTAATCCTGTTTTTTTAACCAGATAACAACCTGAAAATTCTATCTGATTTTCTTCCAAAATTTCTCTAGACTTCTTATAATCTGTAGGATTTATACGCAGTGACAGACCACAGCTGGATGTTATTTCCCGTGGGACAGGAATTATTCTCATATCTAAATTTTCTTCTTTTAATAATTTTTCACTCTTTATCGCCATATGAGTAGACTCAAAGGAGATAAGATTAAATTCTTCTGTTTTTTTCATTTTATCCTCTCTTGTTTCCCTCTTATTAGGGAATTTTTTTTTCTCGACTTTAATTTCTTTTTCTAAATGTTACTCTACTTCTCAGTAAGTTTCCTACTAAGTCGTACAGCAGAATAAGTTCCGCAGTGAAGCGAGGACTGTAGCTATAAAAGACGTACATTACCTCTGACTTCCCCCTATAACATCATTTCGAAAAAGTGAGCTTTTCTTTGGTTCGTTTCGATTCATGAGTATTAAATTTATTTACATAAATAAAAAAATTTAAATATGACCCACCAAAACGAAATGAACCCGTATTAAAGAGGGACTCTTTAGAAACTATTTACTCTCTTTCTCCTTTATAGATAAAGACTTACAAAGAAGAGGGACGAATTCTATGGTCTTATTAACTTATCTGCACCCTGCAATCTTTCCATGATAGTGTACATATTAGTTACCTCTCCTACTGCTAATTTATCTCCTAAATTATAGTAGTTAAGGCAGGTTCCGCAGGTTAATATCTCCACTCCCATTTCCTCTAAAGTTTTTATATCTTCAAGTGTAGGAGCATTTTCTACCGTTAACTTAGCTCCCCCATTATAAAATAAAACTGTAGTCGGCATAAGATCCATCTCAGTCAATGTATAGACAAATCCCTTCATCAAAACATCTCCTAATTCATCTATCCCCTCTCCCATCTTGTCCGAAGAAATAGCGATAACCATTTTTTCATCTGATGCCGTATCATTTGAAGAAGTGATGATACCGCCTTCTCCCTTAGTTATTACGACTCTATACATATGATCTTCAACTTTCTCATAACTAGACTCTAGTCCCATCTCTTTAGCCATTTTTAGCAGATTTTCCATGGAAGATTCATTGTCGACCATGGTTTCTACAAGACCGTTTTCCTCTATATTTTTTAACGCTTTTTTTGTTTGAATTACAGGTAGTGGACAAGCCAGTCCCATAGCATCTATTTTTATCAAAATTAATACCCCCTTTTTAATTTACTCCTTCTTATGGTTTCTCTCAAATTAGAGAAACCAAAGTGCAGGATATTTTAGCGATAGGTTTCTCCCTACGAGGGATTCACATTTAAAATTAAATTTATCTATATTTAATTTTAATAATCGTGAAATCTCCGATAACAAGGAAAGAGTTCAGCTTACACAAGTACCCTTGCATTATCTACCCTCTTGGTTACTCCTACCTTATCTAAATGTTCCAAATATGCAACCAAATATTTTCTACTCGTCTCTACCTTAGCTTTAACGTCAGGCAGAGCAATCTCTTTTCCACCTTCTCCCAATTGATTTATTACCATCATCAGATTATTATAATCTGAATCCAAAAGGAAAACATCCTTTTCTATGAATTTTAATTTCCCTAATAATACCATCATGTCAAAAACCATCTTTAACTCTTTGGGATCGCTAGTTAATTTAGACAGTTCCTCATATTTAGGAGGCTTGTAGCCATTATTTTTATAAGCTTTTAAGATTATCTCTTTAATTTTTTCTTGATTTTTACTTAACTTTATTTCAAAATCAAAGGCTGAAACTAAACTAGAATTTACCTTAATAACTTTGTCATCCTCTAATTTTGATAAGATCTCTAAATAGTTTTTATTTTTAATTTTTTTAGAAAAAACCTTATTTCTGATAGTTGAAGTATTTTCTCCTATGAGGAGCGGATTTTTACTATGAAACTCCTCCAGCATAGATAAAAGTTCTGCCTTTTTCTCTTCTAAGAAGTTTTTATGCATATATACAGTTTCATTTAAGGCTGTTAACTCTAAAACTTCCTTATTTTTAACTAATTTTTCCAATGATTCAGTGATATCTTCAGCACTTCCAAAATTTAATCTTATATCTTCAAAAGATGGATATTTAGAACTTAATTCCTCAATGGCACTGGATAACTTAATGCTGTTATCATTCTTTCCACCCTTTAATTTTTCGATTAATTTTTCATCAAATCTTTTAGCCTTTGCAGCCAATGGATTGAGAATTGTTATTCCTCCAATGGTAAACATAGGAGAATAATTACGAAGTATTCCCAGATCTCCAGTGAAACCAACCAATTCCTTCTCTAAAATTAATTGGGCATAACCGCTGTCTCCAGCTTTTAATTCCTGTTGATCCAGTAATTTTATTCTACAGATGATCTCCTTGGTTCCATGATGAAATCTAACCCTCTGGTTATTTTTCAGCACCTTGCTGTTAGAAGACAGATAATTTATCTCTACATCCATAAGCCTGGTTACAGAAAGGGAATTAGGAGTAGCTACTACACTTCCCCTCTTTATATCTTCCTTATCTATCCCTGCAAGGTTTATAGCACATCTATTCCCTGCACTTAGAGTATCAACACTTAGTCCATGGTTTTGTATCCCTCTGACCTTTGCTACCCTGTCACCTGGATATATCTGCAGTGAATCTCCTACTTTTAAGTCTTTTCCCTGAGATGTTCCTGTAATTATAGTTCCAAATCCCTTTACACTAAATGATCTGTCTACCGACATTCTAAAAACTATTTTTTCTTGTTCTTCATCTTTGATAGTTTCTACTAATTCACTCAATGAATCTTTTACTTCTTGGTAAGAATTTGGATTATCTATAGAAGTTTCAATCATAGGAGCCCCGCTTAAAAAACTTCCTCCTAACTCTTCTTCTATTTCATGTCTTACTTCCAACACCCTTTCTTTACTTGCCATATCACACTTAGTTATCACTATAACACCGTGATGGATTCCTAAAAGCCTCACTATATCAAAATGCTCACGGGTCTGGGGCATTATTCCATCGTCAGCGGCTACTACTAACATAACTATATCTATTCCTGTAGCCCCTGCCATCATATTTTTTACAAATTTTTCATGTCCCGGAACATCTATTATTCCTACTTTTTCTCCCTGTAGATCAAGGTAACTAAATCCTAAATCTATAGAGATTCCCCTCTTTTTTTCTTCTGGTAATCTATCGGTATCTACCCCTGTAAGGTTTTTTATTAAAGTAGTTTTACCGTGATCTATATGTCCTGCCGTTCCAATTACTATACTCATATTGTATCAATCCCTTTACTTAAAATTTCATAAATACTATCCATATCATCCTCATTCAAAGTTTTACAGTCTAAAATTAGTCTTCCCCCTTGAATCCTGCCAACTATAGATAATGAATTATTCCGAAGAACCCTTTCTAGTTTAACAATACTGCTTCCTACATAAGATATGGCTACCCCAAAACTATCCATAAGTTCTGTAGGCATAGATCCTCCTCCGATCATTGCATTAGTTTCAACGAGGTCCACTTCTAAAGTTTCTAGAGTTTTTAACTTTTCATATAAAATATGAGCTCTTTTTTCTACCTCATCTTTCCCCTCTAAGATCATTCTGAGGGTAGGAATATTTTTTACAGCTTCCGATTCATCTAAATACTCCCTCAAAGTCACTTCCAAGGCAGCTATAGTTAACTTACTTACTCTTAGAGTACGTAAAAGATTATTTTTTTTCATCTTTTCAATATACTGTCTTTTCCCTACGATTATTCCAGCTTGAGGACCTCCTAAAAGTTTATCTCCACTAAATGTAACTACATCTATACCGGATTTTAAACTCTCTTGAACTGTAGGTTCTTTCTTATATCCATATTTAGCAAAATCTACCAGTACTCCACTACCTAAATCTTCAATAGAGATCAACTTTTTATCTCTAGCTAATTTGGATAACTCTTCATTCTTTACTTCTTTCGTAAATCCCATAATCTTGTAGTTAGAAGTATGAACTTTTAGGAGTGCTTTGGTTTCAGGTGTTATAGCCTCCAAATAGTCCTTCTTATGAGTTCTATTTGTCGTTCCTACCTCTATCAGCTTTGATCCGCTATATTCCATTATAGCGGGAATCCTAAAGGATCCTCCTATCTCTACCAATTCCCCTCTAGATACTATTACTTCACTATCCTTTGTCAGGGTATCTAAAACTAGTAATACCGCTGCCGCATTATTATTTACAACTAGAGCACTTTCTGCTCCTGTAATATCACAGATTAATTTTTCAATATGGGAATATCTGCTTCCCCTCTTACCAGTAGGTATATCATATTCCAGATTATTATAGTTGCTGGCTATATTTACTATATTTTTCACACTGCTTTCTATTAATTTAGACCTTCCTAAATTAGTATGAATAATCGTTCCTGTAGCATTAATTACCCTTTTAAGATTTAATTGATTTTTGGATTCAATCAGCTTTATTATCTTGTTGGTGATCTCTATTTTCAGATCTTCCTTATCTATCTCTATATCAACTAGTCTTTTATTTAATATCGCTTCTCTATAAAATGCAATTCCCTCACGAATAGATTTAATTAAAATATTATATGGAACATCATCTTTATATTTTTCTAATTTTTCACTTATTAAAAATTCATCTACCTTTGGCAGATTTGATAATAATCTTTTCACTTTTGAATCCCCCTTTTTTTTCCTATATAACTTTCATTCTATATGTATTTTTTTTCACAACTTCTCCTACAAGGCTGGATTTTATATCCAGTTCCTCTAAGTCGGCTAGAAGTTTATCTGCATCTTCATTTGCTACACTTATAAGTAATCCCCCTGAAGTTTGCGGATCAAATAATATCTCCTCCATAGGGAACGAAACTCCTTCTAAAACTACTTTGTCTCCCAAATGTTTTCTATTTTTTTGTCCGGCAGAGGTAATCAAGAATTCTTCGGCATATTCATAGGCTTCTTTTATATAAGGCACTTTTTTACTGTCTATTATTATACTGATCTCATCATTTAGCATCTCTGATAGGTGTCCTAAGAATCCAAATCCAGTTACATCTGTACATCCATTTACCATATATTTTTTCATCTTTTCAGCTGAATATTTATTCAGTGTTTCCATGAGTTTTATAGCTTCCTTGTAAGAACGATCGTTGGCTTCTCCTACATTATGAGCTGTAGTTACTATTCCAATCCCAAGAGGTTTTGTCAGGATTAATTTATCTCCTGCCTTACACGTGTTATTGGCTATTACCTTATCAGGATGTACTACTCCTGTTACAGACAATCCATATTTTGGATTTTCATCATTTACAGAATGTCCTCCACTTAAGATTCCACCTGATTCCATTACTTTTTCAGCTCCGCCACGTAAAATTTCACCCAATATATTAGGATCTAATTTTTCTGGGAAGCATACTATATTTAATGCCGTAAGTACATCTCCACCCATTGCATATACATCACTGAGAGAGTTAGCTGCTGCTATCTTTCCATATGTATACGGATCTTCAACTATGGGAGTAAAAAAGTCTAACGTCTGAATTAAAGCCATATCCTCACTTACCTTGTACACTGCAGCATCATCAGCACTATCAAATCCAATAAGTAGATTCTCATCATATGCCTTTGGGATATGAGCCAATACTTTTGATAGAACACCCGGTCCTATTTTAGAAGTTCAGCCTCCACCGCTGCAAAATTTTTTGAATTTATTCATCTTATTACCTCCCATATTTTTTTCCATTTTAACATTTTTCCCATGTTAATTCAATGTAAGAGTGGAAGTAGTACTCAATAATCATAAAAAGCAACGTGATGCTGCATCCAAATAGTTACAATATAAGTTTTTATAATCTTTTATTTATTCCATAAAATTTAGTGCAAAATTCTATGTTTACGGAATAGATTATTAATGTTTTGGTCATACCCCTTGTGGGTATAATTTCCTAGGCCATAACAAAAGAGAAGGATTTTTAAATCCTTCTCTTCATAAAGAGTCCATATAAATACTTTATCTTAAAATTAACATTAAAATTCTCTCTCGTTATTTATCCTTAAACAACTTCTTAAATTCACCATACCCCTCTTTCTCTAGATCTTCTACTGGGATAAATTTGAGAGACGCTGAATTCAAACAATATCTAAGCCCTGTAGGCTCTGGACCATCGTTAAATAAATGACCCAAATGGGCATCTCCATCCTTACTCCTAATCTCTATCCTTTTGTTGAGTAATCTATTATCTTCCTTTTCCACAATATTTTCTGCAACTAATGGTTTGGTAAAACTAGGCCACCCTGTTCCAGACTTATATTTATCTATTGAGCTAAAAAGTGGTTCTCCAGAGATTATATCCACATAGATCCCGTCTTTTTTATTATCCCAGTATTTATTTTTAAATGGTGGTTCTGTAAAATCTTCCTGAGTCACTTTAAATTGTAGATCTGTTAATTTCTCCTTCAATTCATACCTCCCCCAATCTTTTCTATCTTTTCCCCAAATTTCATCCAAAAAATCATCCCTTCCAGAACGCAGCCTATAATATTTGTATCTCAATGATTTTTTTTTGTAATAATCTTGATGATATTCTTCAGCTTTATAAAAAGTACTAGCAGGTAAGACAGGTGTGATTACTTTGTTTCTATATACCTTTCTTTTCTCTAGATTTTTTTTAGACAGCTCTGCTTTTTCCCTCTGGGTTTCATTAAAATAAAATATAGCTGTAGTATATCCATGCCCCCTGTCTGTAAATTGTCCTCCTGGGTCTGTAGGGTCTACCTGTTTCCAATAAATTTTCAAAAGCTCCTCATAGGTAATCTCAATGGGGTTATATATAATCTCTACAACCTCAATATGGCCTCCCGAACCATAGTTCTCATAGATAGGATTACTAGTGGTTCCCCCAGTATATCCAGATACCACAGATTTAACACCCTCCATTTTTTCAAAGGGGTGCTCCATACACCAAAAACACCCTCCTGCAAAGATAGCTGTCTCATACTGGGCTCCATATAGGTTAAGACTCATTAAAATAATTAATAGCGTTATCAATTTCTTCATGATAATCATCCTCTCCTTTAATAGGTTTTATTCGTTTAAAATAATAAAATAATTTATTTAATATCTAATATACTAAATACTAAAAAAAAAACCTTTAAAATAATTTAACAAAATATAAAAACCTAAAAATTTGCAATAAGCTCCTAGGCTTTAAAACTTTTAAGTTTAATTAAAGAATCGATTGAGAAAAATATATACTATATCCCTTTAGGTAAGGAGGTTCCTATCCATGAACATGCCGATCAAGATGAAATATTTTATTGTATAAAAGGTTCTGGTTTTGGAGTTTTAGAAGATGGAGAAATGGAATTAAACGTAGGAGAGCAGTCAATAATCCTCAAAAAAAAAGGAAATTTTCCATGTACTGCCAA
>Ga0316198_10001369_pt1 | contig 14261 bp, 10 predicted proteins | sample OudBieAanoxic_MG_FD_204935 | JGI IMG/M metagenome (GOLD analysis project Ga0316198, IMG submission 204935) | Coastal sediment microbial communities from Oude Bieten Haven, Netherlands - site A anoxic | ecosystem: Environmental > Aquatic > Marine > Coastal > Sediment | place: Netherlands...
GTCCAGTCCTTGGTTCAGGCGATCGACACCTTGGGGTGGTTCCTTCCGCTGATGGCCCTGATCTTCATTGCGGCGGCCATCTGGCTCTCCCGCGACCGCAGACGCACGACTGCGTTCTTGGGCTTCGGGACCGCGATCGGCCTGGTCGTGAGCCTCGTTGCTCTGACCTATGGGCGGAACTTCGTGGTGAACGCCATTGAAGATGTGACCAAACAGCAAGCAGTGGGTGATGCGTGGGATCTGGTCCTAAACCGGCTGTATCAGCTGGTGTGGGCAGCCCTCATCCTCGCCCTGATCGTCTGGATCGTGGCATGGGTCATGGGCCCGTCGGCACGGGCCACACATACGCGGGCGTGGGGATCGGGGACCATCCAGCGATGGCGGCAGCCTGCCGAAGACCGTCCGAACGTCTTCACGAACTTCATCGCCGATTGGAAGCCGACAATCGAGGTCGTTGCCGTCGTCTTGGGTGTCGCCTTCATACTGTTCGGGCCACCGCCGACCGGGTTCTCCGTGTTGCTCACGGCGGTGATCGTGCTTGCTGTGATTGTCGCTACGGAAGTGCTTGCCGCTCCAGAACCAGTTGAGACGGCTCAGGCAGACAACGTGGATGTCGTGGTGATGGTGGACGTCGCCGGGGACTAGTCAATCGAATAGCAGCCGGAACCAACCTTGTAGCGGTTTCTGACCGGTCTACAATGCGATTGAGCGGTGAGGGCCGGGCGCCCTGGTCGCTGGAGCCGTCGCCGGTAGATCCGCAGCAGACGGGCATGGGTTCACGACGAACCCCGGAACGGGGAATTGGAAGGAAGGCTTCACACATCATGAGACGTATCTCAGTCATCTTCGGGATGGCGCTCACGCTCATTCTCATCTCCGCGGCAGCTGCTTTTGGTCAGGCTGCGGGCGGCATCGTCATTCCGGTGGATACCTACATCGCCGCCGAGCCGGGAAGCCTCACCGAGATCGCGAGCGTGCAAACGCCACCAGATCTGGTCGGTTCCACCTGTCGCGGCGTTGCTGTCGCTGAGAACGGGGAATCCGTCCACGAGTTCAATGACATCATCATCACTTCCGGTTCATCGTCGGCAACGCTCGTGAACGTTGAGGGAGAGTCCTTCAAGGTCACGCCGGCCACTGGCGAGATTTCGCTTGGGGAGACGGTGACCCTCACGTTGCGCATGGGGCCCGATGGCGTGTTCAGTGGCGGCCTTTCCGTGTTCATCGATGTCGACTGCAATCCGCCGACTACGACGACCACGTCGACGACCACGTCGACGACCACAACCACAACCACGGTCGCTCCGCTCGTACCCATGATCGAGATCGACAAGTACGCCCCCACCCCGGAGAATCCAACGAGCGAGTTTGGCTTCTACGAATCAGACGGTGTAGGGACGTTCACGATTGTGGTGCACAACAACGGCCCGACTCCACTCACCAACGTGACCGTCACTGATGAGTTGCTCGGAGTGGGCGACAAGACGGCGGAGTGCGGGAAGGCGATCGGTGATCTTGCCATCGACGAGACCGTCTCGTACACGTGCACGATTGCCGGCCTGGATTGGGAGACCGGCGTCATCTACAACAACGAGGCGACGGTTGTGGGTTTCGGCCCGAATGAACAGCGTGTGACTGATTCAGATCCGGCCTCCGTGTCTCCCGTCAAGGACACGACGGTGACGACGGCAGCACCAACAACGACGCAGGCTCCCGCAACGACCACCACCTCGGCTTCGACCGAGACGCTGCCGGTGACCGGTGCATCCACGGAGCAGATGCGCGGACTCGGGATCGCGGGCATTGCCCTGGTCGTGGCCGGCATTGTGGCGCTGGGCGGGGCAACACTCGTTGGTCAGTACCGCAAGGAGAACTAGGTCCAACATGCTCACTCCGTGAGCTAGGAATACCGAGAGACCCCCGGCAGCTATGCCGGGGGTCTCTCGCGTTCTCGGCACCGTGGGCCCTGTCTTCCCCGGGTTATGGTCACGCCGAGTTTGTGGGGGGTCGCAGAGGGCTAGCCGTTCTGGTGCAGATCCCGTCGTTGGAAGAGCACGATTGCCGCAGCCACGAGGATCACGAACAGCCCGGCGAGGATCGCCGCGTGACCCCAGTGCATCCCGTTGATGAGCGGATCACTACTCAGGTAGTAGTAGAACGGTGACACCTTCGCCCACGCGGCGGTGCTGTCGTTGAGCGGCAGGAAGCCGTTGACGATGAACGCGACGACTGCCGCTCCTACCGCGCCGTAACTCGCGATCTGAGTGAGTCCGGTGGCAGCACCCAAAGCAAGAGCCAGGGCACCGAACGCCAGGCCGAGCAACGTTGCGAGTGCACAGGTCGCGGCGATGTTTCCCATGTCCATGCCGAGACCGCCGAGCAGTGATCCGGCCGCGACTCCGAGGAACGCCCCGAGTCCGACAATCACCGCATAGAGGATCATCGTCCGTGTCTTCTGAACGACGATCGTCGACCGGCGCACCGGGTTGGCGAGGAGGAGACCCATCGTGTTGCGCTTCTCCTCCCCGGCCAGGGCTGCCGTCCCGATGACAATGGTCACGACGAGGACGCTGATGGGGATCATCATGCCGAACATCTCGACCTGATAGAACCCCTCGGGTGTACCCATGTCTCCGCCACCGAACAGCGAGAGCAGCTCCTCGGGGAACTGTTCCCCGAGGGATTTGAGCGTGTCGTCGAGCATTGTGAACATCGGGCCGATCATGACTGACATGAGGAAGAGCAGCGGAACGATCACATACAGCAGGGCTTGGTGTTCCGACGCGGTCTTGATCCAGATCTTCGACACCCTGGCCGTGCCGGCGAGCATCTCTGCCGCTTTGTGAGTCATCGGGTTGGCGCGGAGGCGGTCGATCATCTTCGTTCCAACAGACTGGCTCCGTAGGTCGCGGCGATTCACCCCTACGACGCCGATGACGAGAAACGCGATGGTGCCGACGGCAAGAATCGCGAAGTCGCCCCAAGAGATCCCGTTGAGCACGGGCTCGCCGCTGCTGAAGTAGTACCACGGGAAAAACTTGGCCAGGCCCGCAACCTCGTCGATCAACGGAAGGAGGCCGACGGCGATGAACGAGACGACCATGACGCCGGCGCTGACACCGGCCGCCACGGAGCTCTTCCCCGTCCAGCCGCTGAGCGCGAACGCGAACATGCCGTAGAAGAGTGCATTGACGAACATCATGACGATCAGTGCATTGACATCCATCGTGCCGATCTCGACATCGAGAACCATCGGGGTAGCGATACCCGCCAGCCAGAGGATGATGAACGCCACAGCCGTGACGGCAACGAGTGCGGCCGCCTTCGACAGCGCCATGTTGGTGCGGCTCACGGGGTTGCCGAGCAGGAGGCCGATCGTTCCGTTCTTCTCTTCTCCTGCAATCGACACGGCTCCACCCGCGATGGCGACTGCGGCCATCGTGAGCATCCCATATCCGGAGTAGATGGCTCCGTAAGCGAGTCCGCCGACATCCGCTCCGTCCGGGATTCCGAACACGCTGCGGAAGGCCTCAGGAAGTTCGTCCCAGAACGAGACATCGATCCCCCGGTAGACCGCCATGCCGAAGACCAGCAACACGCCGAGCGACACGGCAGCGATCAGAGGCGGTTTCCATCGATCGAGGGTGGTTTTGGTGAATACGTTGGCGAACATCGCAGTCACACCTCTTCGCGGTAGTAGGTGAGGAAGATCTCTTCGAGGTCCGCTTCCTGCGTGTTGATATCGGTGAGGGTGTAGTTGCTCGTAGCGGCGTGCAGCAATTCCTCCATGCTCCCATCGAACGAGAGACTGACGTGATGGTTCCTGCTCTCGACGTCACGAACGCCGTCGATGGGTTCGAAGATGCTCGCATCGACCGAATTGTCAAAGTAGAGGTCTACGCGCCGGATGGCCTTCGACCGGAGTGCCTGGACACCTTCAACGGCCACAAGGTGGCCGGTTCGGATGATGCCGACGCGGTCTGCGACACGCTGGACTTCAGACAGGGTGTGGCTCGACAGAAAGACCGTTGCGCCGTCGGCTGCGGCTTCCTTCATCATGCCCTGGAACTCCCGTTGCACTAGCGGATCGAGTCCTGCACTCGGCTCGTCCATCATGTACACCTGGGGTTTGTTCATGAACGCTTGGATGATCCCGACCTTCTGGCGATTCCCGGTCGAGAGATCGCCGATCTTCTTCGACAGGTCTGCCTCGAGTCGGGTAGCGAGGGAGTTGACGTACGTCCAGTCGACCCCACCCCGCAGATTCGAGAAGTAGGTGAGCGTGTCCTTCCCCGTGAGATTCGGGTACATCGCGAGGTCGCCGGGGATGTAGCCGATGTGGGTGCGGATCTCGACCGAGTCGTTGTGCGTATCCAGACCAACGATTGTCGCCGTGCCTGCCGTGGGCCGAATCTCGTCCATGAGCGTGCGGATCGTCGTCGTCTTGCCCGCCCCGTTGGGTCCGAGGAAGCCGAAGATCTCGCCGCGAACGATGTCCAGGTTCAGGTCGACGAGAGCTTCGACCTTGCCGTAGTGCTTGGTGAGACCCTGGGTGTGGATTGCGACGTTGTTGGTCATGCGTCTTCCTTGCTCGTGGATGTTGGATCGTTCCGGGTTTGTTGTGTCGGGGGATTCGTTGGTAGGCCTTCTGTGGTCGCAAATTCGGTGAAAACATCCTGGAGTTGGGCGGCGAAGGCCTCGCTGAAGACTCCTCCACCCATGATCTCGTATGCCGGACCCGCGTAGGCTGCGATTGCGGGATCGGCTCCGATTTCCGGGTTTGTGAGGTCGACTCCCAGAATCCTTCGCACGTGCCGTTGGAGAACAAGCGCGCCGAGCGACCACAGGCAAAGCACAGCCGCGCGGCCGCGCGGGTCAGCAGACGGCTTCACCATGCCTGTCTCGACGCCGTATTCGAGGTATCCCTCGGCGTCGGCGACCAACTCATCGACGAGATCCGCCACGATCGGGGAGTCGTCAACCAAGACGGCGGCGAGATAGGCCATCACTGGTCCTGCATTTGCTCCACGGAGTGCAGCGAGCACATCGATGTTGGGACCTGCCGAGATCGCGTCGCGTTTGTACTCGCGGATGGTTGCCGCGACGTGTCGGTCACACGCGAACCGCAAGCCATCCATCGATCCAAAGTGGTGGATCACCAGTCCCGGCGAGACTCCGGCGCTGGTCGCGACCTTCCGTGCGGTTGTACCGTCGAGTCCAAGCTCGGCGAAACAGGCGATGGCCGCGTCGCGAATTCGCGCCTTGGCCGTCCTGTCGTCAGCGACAGGTCCTTCCTCGGGGGGAGTCGCTACTGAACTCATGTTTAAGAGTGTAAACAACTGTTCAGCAGGGGTCAATACCCAAAATACGCAGCCGTCGGAGAACGGCCGGAGCCGAGTCCTACGCTACGGTTCACCTACCCGACCAGGACTGAGACGGCATGCTCGTCGCCGACTCCATAACCCTTGCGACCCGACGTGTGGTCGCCCCCATCCAAGGTATGCACCGCGCGATCTCCGCTCGTTGGTTTGGGGCAGCAGGACAAGCCGCGACGCCGGTCAGGCGTGCGCACGACGCCGTTTCGGACGTGGTGTACGGATCGATACGGGTCGGTGGAGCGATTGCGGGACACATTCTCGGGTCCCGGATGTCTGACGCATCGGCGGCGTCCGAGTCCGCGCAATCAGTGGTGAACGGCCTGTGGGGTGATGCTCTCGGCCGGTACGGAGGCCAACTCGAGATTCCCTTGTCTGCTCGCGACCGCAGCGGAGCGCCGGTGGTGCTCCCGACCGGTCTTAGGGCGGCCTTCCCGGATGCGACGGGCCACCTCGTGGTCCTGGTTCATGGCCTCGTCGAGACCGAGCGTTGCTGGGAAGGTTCCGAAGAAGCGCCAGGGTTGGTGGAGGCGCTTGAGGCGCATCCGCTGCTGACCCCCGTCGCGATTCGGTACAACTCCGGACTCCGCGTGTCTGACAACGGCGGTCGCCTGGCAGACATGCTCGCTGAGATCCGCGCTGCCTGGCCGGTGCCCGTCGAATCCGTTTCCCTCGTTGGCCATTCGATGGGTGGCCTGGTGATCCGCAGCGCATGCGGCATCGCTGAAGAAGCGGGTCAAGAATGGGTCTGCGACGTTGGTGATGTTGTCACCTTGGGGACGCCACATCGGGGTTCACCTCTCGAGAAGGCTGTCAACGTGGCGGCCTGGGCACTCGCGTGGGCGCCGGACACCCGTCCCCTTGCCGATTTCCTGAACGGAAGAAGTGGGGGCATCAAAGATCTCAGGTTCGGCGCCATCATGGAGGACGACTGGCGCGGAACCGACCCGGACGTGCTGCTGCGCAACACCGTCGGCGATCACCCGCTGCCGTCCGGCATTCGCCACCACTTTGTTGCCGGCGTCGCAACGGCCGACTCCGGCCACCCCCTCGGCGCCACGGTTGGTGACCTCGTGGTGCGTACAAACAGCGCCACCGGTCGGCGGAATCTGAGTCCAACCAACGTGGCGGTTCTGGGCGGTCTGCGTCACCTCGACCTGCCGCGCGATCCGGATGTTGTCGTACACGTCATGGCCTGGCTCGCGGACGCGGATTCCTAGGGTTTCGACACGGCCTCCAGCGCCAGCACGTGACCCCATTCTCCTGCCCGGTCGAGCTCGCCGTCGGTGATGGGTCCTTTTCCGCCTTCAACGAGGAAGATCTCGCCGGGCACGAGGAGCCGGTAGCCGATCTTCTTGAGGCGTTTCGCAGCTCCTCGGGCTGCGGAACCGGGGAGGTTCGGTTTTCGGATGCTGGTATCGAAGGTCGCGGCGGGCGCCCCCGAGACCCTTGGGAGACTCCCGATCCACTCCCGGATCCCCACGTCGAGGGAAATGACCGGCTCATCCGAGTCGTCGGCCCCTTGCTGACGGGAGCTCTTCCTGCTGAGGCCAAATTGGTGGGTCGGGCCGCCGACGACGAGTAGGCCTGACTCGGATGGCTTGGTGGGGGCGACACTCACTTCCACGACGTCCGTGGTGAACTCCCGGGCGAGGCCTTCGGCGACGGCCTCGGCGACGAGTTTGGTGTTGCCATAGAGAGATTCGTATACAACGAGAGCGTTCACCGGGGCCTCCCTGCTGATACGTTCATCGTGCCTCGCCAGGGCGCCACCGAACCAGGGCCAACGGTCCCGGTCGTTCCGCTATGTTGGGATTCCGGCGGTTTCCGCTACACCGAGTAGCCGGCGGTTGCCGTGTCGGCATCCTCTCCGTGGTGCGGACCGAAGTGTCCAAAGTCATGGAAACCACCAGGGCCTCGCGGCCCCATGAAGCCCTTGCCTTCGAATCCCTCACCGTTGATGAACGCTTTGGCGTGACTTCGAGCCTCTGCGAGGAGGTCCTCCGCTTCCGCTGGAGTCAGATGGCCTTCCTCGACGGCCTGGTTCAGCCCCTCTTCCATGAGGCCGACGAGAGAATCTACGAATGCGTCTGGGTCCTCGATGGCGTCGCTGAGCGGTGTGCCCTCGGCCATCGCATCCATCATCTCCTCGGGCGCAACACCGAGTAGACCCATCAGGTCTTCGTTTCCTCCGAAGAAGCCGAACCCGTGTCGCCCAAACCCGGGGCCCATGAACTGTTCGGGGTCGAAGCCTTCGGGGAGTTCGCCGTTCCATGGTCCGTGCTCTCGAAGACGCTCTCTGAGTTGTTCGGGGTCGAAGCCTTCGGGGAGTTCGCCGTTCCATGGTCCGTGCTCTCCGAACCGACCTTCCATCTCGTCGAGCTGTTCCTGGGTGATGAAGCCTCGCTCGACGAGATCCTGGAGTCGTTCCTCCATGAACTCCGGCATCTGACCGTCGGTCTCCGGCTCCGCGGTTTCGGTCTGCGGTTGCGTGCTTTCGGTCTGTGGCTGTGCGGTCTCGGTCTGCAGTGCCGTTGCGGTGTCGTCCGCGTTGATGACGACGAGTGCAATGGCCGCGACCATGAGAATCACAAGAACAGTGGCTGCGGTGATCAAACCCTTCATCGAGATCGCCTCCTGGTCGTGTGCTCCAACGGGGCGAAGAAGCCCCATGTGATAGTTCCTACCCCGGATGTTACGGCCGGGTTGTATGAGCAGCCTGAGAGGAGAATGAGAATTCGGGAGGGGTCACACGCCGATCTGAGGAGGCACAGCCACTATCGAGCGGCGGGGTTCACACACGTCCGTAACATGATCGAGTGACCCACGTACAAACCACCCCCAGCTCGTGAACCTTCGCTATCGAGACGCGTTGCTCCCCGTCGAGGAGCGGGTTCAAGACTTGCTCGAACGGATGACGCTCGAAGAGAAGCTCGCGCAACTTGGGAGCACCTACGTGTACGAGATCCTAGACGGCACGGAACTCGATCCTGGTCGTGCAGAGAAGATCATGGAACACGGGATCGGCCACATCTCGCGAATCGGCGGGGCGTCGGCGTTGGAGCCTCATGAGGTCGCGGGGGTCGCGAACGCCATCCAGCATGACCTGCTGGCGCGGACGCGATTAGGAATACCGGCAATCGTGCACGAGGAGTGCATTGCCGGTGCCATGGTGAAGGGAGCTACGTCCTTTCCTCAGGGAATCGGTATCGCTGCTACGTGGGACCCGGACATCTCGTATGCAATGGGTCGTGCAATCGCCCGACAGATGAGGGCGGGTGGAGGACACCAGGGGCTCGCACCGGTGCTCGACGTGTGCCGGGACCCGAGGTGGGGAAGAGTCGAGGAGACGTCCGGGGAAGACGCCTATCTCGTGGCGTGTATGGGAGTCGCATCCATTCGTGGGCTGCAAGCGGGTGGAAACGAGGACGGCGTCATTGCGACCGCCAAACACTTTGCCGGACACGGTGCCCCCGAAGGTGGGATGAATTCGGCGCCGCCGCACATAGGACCTCGCGACCTCCGGGAGGTCTATCTCTCGCCGTTCGAGGCGGCGGTTCGTGTGGCAGGGGTGCGGTCGTTCATGCACGCCTATCACGAGATCGACGGGATTCCGTGTATCGCCAATCGTGACCTGCTGGTCGACACACTCCGGGTCAAGTGGGGCTTCGATGGGACGTTGTTGTCGGACTACAACGGCGTCGAGGAGTTGGTGGCCACACACCGCCTCGTCCCCACCCTCACCGAAGCGGCAGCGGCATCGCTCGAAACCGGAGTCGACGTTGAACTCCCCAACACCGCCGGATACGGGGCACCGCTCAAGGTCGCGATCGAGTCGGGTCGCATCCTCGAAGCCGTCGTGGACCGGAGTGTGGCCAGGGTCCTGCGTCAGAAGTTCGAGCTCGGCTTGTTCGAAGATCCGATGGTCCTGTCGACCGGCATGAGGCCGTCGGCTGATGACGTCGCACTCGCGCGGGCCGCCGCCGAGTCGAGCGCCGTGCTCCTGAAGAACGAAGGAGCCATCCTTCCACTGGGGAATCAGGTGGACTCGATTGCCGTCATCGGACCGTCGGCAGACGACGCGCGCCTTCTGCTCGGCGACTACTCGTTCGCCGCTGCCCTCGAGGTCATGGAAGAAGCGAGGATCGCGGCCGATGCATTCAGTCCGGCTCTGAACGAACCCTTGCCGAAGCCCGACCTGAGCGGCGTACCGACCCTGCTCGACGCGGTTGCTCGGCGTGCCGGTGAATCGGTCGAGGTCCGGTTCGCCCGCGGGTGTGGGTTCAGCGGCACATCGACCGAGGGGTTTGCGGAGGCCATCGCCGTCGCTGCCGAGGCCGATGTTGCCCTGCTCTTTGCGGGGGGCAAGTCGGGAATGACGCTCGACGCAACCACCGGTGAGTTCCGCGATCGCACCGGCATTAACCTCCCAGGCGTCCAAGAGCAGTTGCTCGGCGCCGTCGCGGCCACGGGTACCCCCGTGGTGCTCGTGCTGGTGAGCGGGCGCCCTCTGTCACCGGATGTGACCAAGGCCCAGGCCGTCCTCCACGTATGGCTGCCGGGTGAACACGGCGCCGAAGCTGTTGCACGTGTTCTCTTTGGAGATGTGTCCCCTGGGGGCAAGCTACCGATCACGATCCCACGCAACGTCGGTCAGATCCCGATCTACCACGGGCACAAACCAACGGGCGGCCGATCGCGATTGAGAGGGGAGTACGTCGACGCGTCGAACACGCCGCTCTATCCGTTCGGACACGGCTTGAGCTACACGTCGTTCAAGGTCTCGGAGCCTCAGCTCACCTCGTCCATAGTCGAAACCAACGGTGTTGTCGGTGTCTCCGTGGCTACGACGAACACCGGGACGATGGCGGGCGATGAAGTTGTGCAGATCTATGCCAGGCGCGAATCGGCACCGGTGACACGACCAGTTCGTGAGTTGGTCGGGTTCAAGCGAATCCACCTCGAACTTGGGGAGACCCGGACGCTGAGGTTCGAAGTCGCTGCCGACCAATTCGGGTTCTACGATCGTGAGATGCGATACGCGACTCATCCAGGATCCGTGACCATCTCTGCCTGTACGTCGTCCGTCGACGTGAGCGGCTCTGTCGACATTGAACTTGTCGGGCCCGTCGACGTGGATCCTCGGCGCACGTTCTTCAGCACGGTGGAGGTGTTCTGAACATGGGCGATGCTCCCATCACCATCAACACGCAGACGATCGACCTCGGCCCGGCCGATATCACCTTCGCGGTGAACGCCGGTCCTCGAATCCTCGGCTTTGCGCGACACGGCGGTCCTCAGCTTTTCGCCTCGCTGCCGGACGACGTCATCGAGCATCCTGCGAGCGGAACGTACCGGTTCCTCGGTGGTCATCGGCTCTGGCGGGCGCCCGAAGAGCCGGCGATCACGTATGCGCCCGATGACAATCCGGTCGACGTGACGATCATGGACTCCGGCTTCGAGCTTTTTGGGCCCCTCGGCGCTGACGCCATCGTGAAGGCCATCACGGTCACCCAGCACGGCGACGCCACGATCGTTGACCATGAACTCCGCAACGAGGGTTGGACTCCGGTGCGGTGTGCGCCGTGGGCGATCACACAACTCGTTCCCGGTGGTACTGCCTATTTGCCTCAACAGCTTGGACCTGCGGATGAGGACGGTGTGCTCCCGAACCGCCACATCGTGCTGTGGCCGTACACCGACCTGTCGATGCCGGAAGTAACGATCAGCCAGGAACAGGTGACGGTCTTCGCATCCGACCGCCCGTCCAAATCGAAAGTTGGCCTTCCCAATCGTGCGGGGTGGATCGCCTACGCGCTCGGCGACGAGTTGTTCGTCAAGTGGTCGGCTCTTCATCGGGACGGTGAGCTATACGTCGACCGCGGTGTCAGCGTGGAGTGCTACCGGGATGAGCGGTTCATCGAGATGGAGACGCTCGGGCCGCTGGTCACACTGCAACCGGGAAAACGAGCCGTGCACCGCGAGATCTGGAGCCTGCTCGACATTTCCGAGGGCACGATCGCCGACGTCCTCGAGTCTCTGCCGGCCGAACCGGAGGTTCCGGGATTGTGAGCTACTTCATTGGGATCGACTCGTCGACAACCGCCACCAAGGCGCTGCTGATGGATGAACTGGGGGCCGTTGTTGCCATCGGGCGGTCCGAGTACGACTTCGAAACCCCACGGCCGCTGTGGTCGGAGCAGTCGCCACACCTCTGGTGGGACGCGACGGTGTTTGCCGTCCACGAGGCGCTCGACCAGGGCGGAATTGTGGGTGATGCCGTGGCTGGGATCGGCCTGACCGGTCAGATGCATGGATTGGTGCTGCTCGACGACGAAGGGCAGGTCCTTCGGCCTTCGATCCTTTGGAATGATCAGCGAACCCAGGCCGAGTGCGACGAGATCCGGGAGCGTGTTGGGCCGGAGAAGCTCATCTCCCTCACGGGGAACGACGCCCTGACCGGTTTCACCGCGCCAAAGATTCTCTGGGTGCGCAAGAACGAACCCGACGTGTTCGCTCGTGTGGCCCATGTGCTGCTGCCGAAGGACTACGTTCGCTACCGGCTCACCGACACCTACGCCATCGATCGTGCCGGGGGCTCGGGCACGATCCTCTTCGACCTTGCTGCTCGCGATTGGTCGGACGAAGTGGCTCGCGTTCTGGACATCCCGATGGAATGGCTGCCACCGACGTTTGAGGGCACCGACGTGACCGGCGTCGTTACCGAAGAAGCCGCTGCGCTCACCGGCCTCCGTCCGGGGACTCCTGTGATGGCGGGTGGAGGAGACCAGGCCGCCAACGGCGTGGGAGTCGGTGCGATCACCCCTGGTGTGGTTGCGATGAGCGTCGGAACGAGCGGGGTTGTCTTCGCCGCCGCCGATCGACCGGTCGTGGAACCGGCAGGGCGGCTCCACGCCTTCTGCCATGCGGTGCCGGGCATGTGGCATCTCATGGGTGTGATGCTCTCGGCCGCCGGCAGCTACAAATGGTTCAAGGAGACCTTCGCCCCCGACCTCACGTATGACGAACTGAACGACGCAGCCGCTCAGGTGCTCGCCGGCTCTGAGGGCCTCGTGTTCCTGCCGTATCTCACCGGAGAACGTACCCCCCATCCCGATCCGCTCGCACGGGGAGCGTTCGTCGGGTTGACGGTCCGCCACGGGCTCGGACATATGGCGCGTGCCGTGATGGAAGGGGTCGCCTTCGGCCTGCGGGATTCCGTCGAGTTGATGGCCGCCGAGATGGAACTGGGCGAAGTGCGCGTCTCCGGTGGAGGTGCGTCGAGCGACTTGTGGCTCCGGATCATCGCTGATGTGATCGGACTGCCGGTCCGGGTCGTCGGAACCGCCGAATCGGCCGCCCACGGAGCGGCCATGCTCGCCGCCGTCGGCGCTGGAACGTTCGACTCGGTCGCGGAAGCCTGTGAGGCCGCCGTCGAGGTCGGAGAGATCACGGAGCCGGGACAGGACGCGGCCGTCTATGACGAGGTGTACCGGGTCTACCGGGACCTCTATCCCGCGCTGAGAGACTCGTTCCACCGCCTGTCTGAACTCGACGCATGAGCACTCGATCGGATCACATCGCAGAGAGCGGAGGGCCATGACAAGGTACGACTTCCCCGAGGGTTTCGTCTGGGGCAGTGCTACCGCGTCGTACCAGATCGAGGGCGCAGTGGATGAGGACGGCCGGGGTGAGAGCATCTGGGATCGGTTCTCCCACACCCCGGGTCGCGTGAAGAACGGCGACACCGGTGACGTCGCATGTGACCACTTCCACCGATGGCGCGACGACATCGCGCTCATGCAATCGTTGAATCTGAATGCCTACCGGTTCTCGATCGCCTGGCCACGGATCATCCCCACCGGTGACGGCGCCGTGAACCGTCTCGGTCTCGACTTCTACGACCGTCTTGTGGATGGTCTCCTCGAGGCTGGGATCGCTCCCTATGTGACGCTGTATCACTGGGACTTGCCGCAGGCGCTCGAGGACAAGGGCGGTTGGCGCTCACGCGACACGGTGGAGGCATTCGCACGCTACACCGAGGTTGTCGTCGACCGGCTCGGCGATCGAGTGGACAACTGGTGGACGATCAACGAGCCGTGGGTGGTTGCGGTCGAGGGCCACGAGCTGGGCCTGCACGCACCGGGTCATCAGTCGGTCAAGGAGGCGCTTGATGTATCGCACCACCTGCTGCTTGCCCACGCAAAGAGCATGGACGTGCTGCACAGCGTGGGCTCCAACCGTGTCGGGATCGTGCTCAATCAGGTGTCTCACGTGCCTCGTTCCGCGCACGCCGCCGACGTCGCGGCTGCCCACCTCGCAGACGGGCGCTTCAACCGGTGGTTCCTCAACCCCCTTGCCGGTCGCGGCTATCCGGACGACGTCGTTGAAGCCTTCGGCTGGGATCAAGCGGTAGTCAAACGTGGCGACCTCGAGGCGATCGCCCGTCCCATGGACATGCTCGGCGCCAACTACTACACCCGTGTCGTGTGTGCCGCGCCCGAAGTTGCCGACGTCGACCGTCCGCCACCGCTGGTGACGGCACAGGGAGAGCCAACCGAAATGGGTTGGGAGATCTATCCCCAGGGCCTCTATGAGACGGTGATCCGGGACTTCCGCGAGTACGGGCACACGTCGATCTACATCACCGAGAACGGCGCCGCCTATGACGTACCCATTGTTGATGGTGCGATTGCCGACCCACTCCGGCAGTCGTACCTCCGGCAGCACATTGCCGAGATGCATCGGGCGATTGAGGACGGAGTCCCGCTCGACGGCTACTTCGTGTGGTCCCTTCTCGACAACTTCGAGTGGGCACACGGTTATTCGAAACGGTTCGGGATCGTTGGCGTTGACTTCGATGATCAGACCAGGACAGTCAAGGAC
>Ga0316198_10001370_pt1 | contig 14258 bp, 15 predicted proteins | sample OudBieAanoxic_MG_FD_204935 | JGI IMG/M metagenome (GOLD analysis project Ga0316198, IMG submission 204935) | Coastal sediment microbial communities from Oude Bieten Haven, Netherlands - site A anoxic | ecosystem: Environmental > Aquatic > Marine > Coastal > Sediment | place: Netherlands...
TCACGCCTACTAACGGTTTTTCATGCACGGCATGGAAAACCAGGAACTGGTAACTGGGAACTAGGTACTAGGTCAGAATCAGGCATGTATGGAAAACCAGGAACTAGTAGCTGGGAACTGGGAACTAGGTTAGAACCAGGCATGTATGAAAAACCAGGGACTAGTAACTGGGAACCGGGAGCTAGGTTAGAACCAGGCATGCATAAAAAATAATTGGTTTATTCACATCTATTTGGCTTTAAATTGACTTGAGACTCAATATCTTCCCTAGTCCCTAGTCCCCAGAACCTATCTTTTAGCCCCCATCGCCAGTGCGCGTTCGCGTGAATGTTTTTCTTCCAGCGCGCGTTCACCGGCATCCCAGTTGGGCATGGTTTCAGGCCAGCCAAACATGTGTGCCGTCAATACCTCGCAGATAACGTCGATATGCTCGGAGCTGGCATTCAATGCAGGTATGTAAGAATACTCGTCGCCGCCTGCCTGAAGGAAGATTTCGCGGTTCTCCATGTCGACCTCTTCCAGCGTTTCCAGGCAATCTGAGGAAAAGCCGGGGCAGATAATGTCAACGCTGCGGACCCCGTTGTCCGGGAGTTGTTCCAGCGTTTTGTCACAGTAGGGCTGCAGCCAGGGCTCGCGGCCGAAGCGTGACTGAAACACCACCTGCCACTCGCTGTCTTTCAGTTCCAGTTCTTCAGCAACCATGCGCGCTGTTTTCTGGCAGTGGCAAAAGTAGGGATCGCCCTGGTCAAAATAGCGTTGCGGAATACCGTGAAACGAGAACAGCAGTTTCTGCCCGCGTTTGTTTTCTGCCCAGTGTTGCCTGATGCTGCTGGCCAGTGCACTGATATACTTCGGATGGTCGTGATAGTGGTTGATGAAACGCAGGTCTGGCAGCCAGCGCCAGCTTTGCAGCACATTGGTCACTTCATCGAATACCGAGGCCGTGGTAGTGGCCGAGTATTGCGGGTATAACGGCAGGATCAGCAAGCGGCGTGCGCCGGCCATGCGTAATGCCTCGAGTCCGCTTTTAATCGATGGATTACCGTAACGCATTGCCAGGTCGACGAGTACATTGCCGCGAAATCTTTCCTGAATTTTTTTCTCGATCGCCTGTGCCTGTAATTTTGAGGTGGCGATCAATGGCGAACCCTCCATACTCCAGACTTTTTTATAGGCACGTGCGGTACGTCTTGGGCGTAAACGCAGAATGATGCCGTGCAGTATCAGCCACCATGGCAGCCGTGGAAACTCGACCACGCGAGGATCCCACAAAAACTCGGCCAGGTAACGACGAACTGCTGATGGGGTGGGCGCATCGGGTGAGCCAAGGTTAACCAGCAGGATACCGAGTTTTTCCTTGGAGCCGTGTTGGTAGGTGTATTGTTTGGTTTTCACTCTGGTATGGATGCGCAAATTCAAACAGTCTTCAAGCGTGACAGATTCAACAGGTTTCTACAAGTCTGAACCTGCCTTGTTAATTAAAGGTAGACCGTATTCAAACAAAAATCAGTTTTCTGTAATATACTCCATTTATTTTTGTAAGCGCTGGAGCTGGACATGCCGATAAGGCTGGCTGTACCTAAAGAAACAATAACAAACGAGCGGCGTATTGCACTGGAACCCGGGGTGGCCAAAAAGCTGGTCGATATGGGTGTCAAGGTGATGATGCAAAAAGGCGCTGCACTTGGATCCCATTTCAGTGATGAAGCTTTTGAGGGCGTCGATCTGGTCGATGATGCCGCAAGTCTATATCAACAGGCTGATGTGATCTTCAAGGTGCAGCCGCCAACCCCGGAAGAGCTGTCGCAAATAAAAGACGGCGCTGTGATCGTCGGTTTCATGGCGGCGCACAAGAATCCGGATATGATCAAGGTCCTGTGCGAGAAGAATATCACCAGTCTTGCAATGGAGCTGGTGCCGCGCATCACGCGCGCGCAGTCTATGGACGCGCTTTCGTCACAGGCCTCGCTGGCAGGCTACATGGGCGTACTCATGGGTGCGCAGCTGGCATCCGTTTTCTTTCCGATGTTGACCACTGCAGCAGGCACTATTCGTCCGGCCAGGGTGCTTATCATCGGTGCCGGTGTTGCCGGGCTGCAGGCGATTGCTACGGCCAAGCGCCTCGGTGCCATGGTCGAAGCCTTTGATGTGCGCTCCGCGACCCGCGAACAGATCGAATCACTCGGCGGCAAGTTCATCGATACCGGTGTCAAGGCAGAAGGCGAGGGCGGTTATGCGCGTGAGCTCACCGAAGATGAAAAGAAACAGCAGCAGGAAGTGCTGGCCAAGCATGTTGCGCAGGCGGATGTGATTGTTTCCACTGCGGCGATACCCGGACGCCCATCGCCGAAGATCATTACCGAGGCGATGGTGAAGGATATGAAAGTCGGTGCGGTGATAGTCGACCTGGCGTCGGAAGGCGGCGGTAACTGTGAACTTACCCGGCCGGGTGAAACGGTTGATTACCAGGGCCGAGTTACCATTCACGGGCCGCTGAATGTGCCCAGTGAATTGCCGGTCCATGCCAGCGAAATGTATGCCAAGAATTTATTCAACCTGGTGTCGCCATTTCTTACAGAAGACGGTGACCTGGAACTCAATTTTGAAGATGAAGTCATCGCCGGCTGCGTGCTCACGCACGGCGGCGAAGTCAAAGCGGAGCAGTACAAATGATCGAAGGTTTTACCGCGTTATATATATTCATGCTGTCCGCGTTCACCGGCTACGAGGTCATCAGCCGGGTGCCGGTGATTCTGCACACACCGTTGATGTCCGGCTCGAACTTCATACACGGCATCGTACTGGTTGGCGCCATGATTGCACTCGGCCATGCTGAAGGCACACTTGAACTGACCATCGGCTTTTTTGCAGTAGTGCTGGGGGCTGGCAATGCGGTCGGCGGTTATGTCGCCACGGTGCGTATGCTGGAAATGTTCAAGAGCAGCAAGGGGGCTAAATAATGTTAAGCCTTGCTGTTGATATCACCTATTTCGTTACGGCTTTCATCTTTATCTATGGCCTGAAGCAGATGTCTTCGCCGGTGACGGCGCGCGGCGGTATCGTTAATGCCGGTATCGCCATGGTGGCGGCCACATTGATCACCTTTGGTGTGCCGCAGATTCAGCTCGAGCTCAACATCAACATGATATTGATGCTCAGTGCGATCGCAGCCGGTTCTGCTGTGGCCTACATTTCGGCCAAACGCGTCGCGATGACCGATATGCCGCAAATGATCGCGATGTACAACGGTATGGGTGGTGGTGCGGCTGCAGCGATTGCAGCCGTCGAGCTGGTTAAATTATCCAGCAGCGGTGAAAGCCATGGCATGGTGGTGCAGGTTCTGGCCGTGCTCGGTGCCGTCATTGGTGCGGTTTCTTTCTCCGGCTCGGGTATTGCATTCGCCAAACTGCAGGGGCTGATGAACAAGACTCTGCGTTTGCCAATGCATCAGTTCATCAACCTCGGGCTGTTTGCGGCCGTGTGTGTCTTCGGATACTTGATCGCAACCGGGCACCCGGTAAGTTTCGATCATGTGATCTGGTTCTTTATTCTTGCTGTCGTACTCGGCGTCATGGTGACCTTGCCGATCGGCGGTGCCGATATGCCGGTGGTGATCTCCCTGTTCAACGCCCTCACCGGACTCGCGGTTGCGTTTGAAGGATTTGTACTCAATAACGCGGCGATGATTATTGCCGGTACTGTGGTGGGTTCATCGGGTACCCTGCTGACCCAGTTGATGGCAAAGGCGATGAACCGTTCGCTGGCCAATGTGCTGTTCAGCAGTTTTGGCAGCGACGGCGGTGCTGCTGCAGAAGAAGACATCGAAGGCAGCATGAAGGAGATACAGGCGCAGGATGCAGCTATCATGATGGCCTACGCGGATAACGTCATCATCATACCCGGTTACGGTATGGCGGTTGCGCAGGCGCAGCATAAGCTCAAGGAGCTGGAAGATCTGCTGGAATCACGTGGTGTCAGTGTGAAATACGCGATACATCCGGTTGCCGGTCGCATGCCCGGACACATGAACGTGCTGCTGGCCGAAGCCGGTGTTGAATATGACAAAATTTATGATCTGGACGATATCAACCCTCAATTCCCGCAGGCTGATGTGGCGCTGGTGATTGGCGCCAACGACGTGGTCAACCCGGTAGCGCGCAGCAATCCGGACAGCCCGATCTATGGCATGCCGATACTCGATGCCGACAAGGCGCAAAACACGATTGTGATCAAGCGCGGCCAGGGCGCAGGCTTCTCCGGTATCGAAAACCACCTGTTCTATGCCGACAATACGCGAATGCTCTACGGCGATGGCCAGAAGGCGGTGGGTGAGCTGATCACAGGTGTCAAACAACTTTAAAGCAGTGACCAGGTACTGTTAACTGGGAACTGGGAGCTGGGAACTGGGCAAGCATAATCAGATCTATCAGCAAGATAGTACTGTAGGGTGGGCATTGCCCACCGTGATCGCAATGGTGGGCAATGCCCACCCTACTTAACTGAAGTCTCTGCAATTCAGCATTTCCCAGTACCCAGAATACAGTTCCTAGCCCCTGTTAAGAAGTATCGGCTTCAATAGCTCGGTCAGCTGCTCGTAATAACTATCAGCGGCACCGGTGATAACAGCAAAGAAATTCAGGCTGACCAGTGCAACTGCTGCAGAGATCATCAAAACAAGATTTTTGTTGTGTGTGCTCATTTTGTTTTTACCTCAGTCATCATGAAAGAACAGATGCAGGATTTTTATCTGCAAAATTAAGGCCAATATTGAGCAGTTACAATAAAACCCAGTAATTACAACAGGGTTACGTTGTTATGACGTTTCGTTGACCAAGAATATCTGTAGTGTAAAACCGGGAATTTCGCACTGTAAAAGTGCCCGCCGCATCATTACTGTGCAGGTGTAAAGGCATGATGAAGCGTTCAGGATATCGGTGTATTATGCTGTCGATAGACAAAATGCGAAACTGAACAGGGGATAAGGTATGCGTACCATTCTGGTTTTGAACGCCAAAGGCGGTTGTGGCAAGAGCACGATTTCAACCAATCTCGCCAGCTATTATGCATGGGAGAAAGAACAGAAGGTTGTACTGGCAGATTATGATCCACAGCGGTCCAGCATGGCCTGGCTGGAGGTGCGTGGAGAGGAATGGCCCGAAATACAGGGCATCGCCGCCTGGAAAGACCCCGTTCGTCCACCCAAAGATACCGATGTTGTCATCATGGATGCTCCGGCGCGGGTACACGGCAGTGAATTAACCCAGCTTTTGCGCAAGGCGGATACGATTCTGTTTCCGGTGCTGCCGTCACCCATTGATATGCGTGCCGCGACAGCATATATACAGGAGCTGCAGTCGTCAGGTCGTGTGCAGCGTGGTGAGGTGAAAATCGGCGTGGTTGCCAACCGTGTTCGCGAGCACACCCTCATTTTCGTTGAGCTGTATGAGTTTCTGCGCAAGCTCAAGGTGCCTTATGTGGCGACACTGCGTGATACCCAAAACTACATCAAGGCTGAAGAGCGTGGCGTGGGAATTTACGAGATGGCGCCTTCCCAGGTGTGGCAGGACATCGAAAACTGGGAACCGCTGGTTAAGTGGCTGAACAGCAAACGTAGCATGCCCTAATCAGTTTCAAACAAGTCACTCGTGCACTGATTCATGCAACAAAAAGTTAATTCGCTTGAGCCTTTAGATGCTTCGCAGCTGCGTATAGCCTGTGTCCATTCCGGTTCAAAAGTGGCAACGGAGCATTACAACGAATTAACCGCCGTTTATACATTCGTGCCACCAAAAGACAGTGATGTGATTCTGGCGCTGGGTGGTGATGGACTGATGCTGCATGCACTGCATTCATACATGCACCTCAACAAGCCGATTTATGGCATGAACTGCGGCACCATTGGTTTTTTGATGAACGATTACAGCACGGAACAGCTTGCGCAAAGAATATTGTCCGCAGATTCGTTTGTATTGCACCCGATTGCAATGAAAGCGTTAACGGCCGAGGGAAAGGTCGAAGAGGCGCTTGCATTTAATGAGGTTGCCGTCATCAGGGCTTCAGGCCAGTCGGCCAATCTACGCGTAACGGTTGACGATGTGGAGCGGCTGGAAAAGTACATTGGTGATGGCCTGATTGTATCAACGGCAGCCGGCAGTACCGCATATAATCTTTCTGCACACGGTCCAATCATACCCCTGGGGTCCAACCTGCTGGCGCTGACACCGGTAAGCCCGTTTCGTCCGCGCCGCTGGAAAGGGGCGCTGCTGCCGCATACCTGCGCTATCACCATGGTGAACCTTGATCCTGAAAAAAGACCGCTGGTCACGAGCGCTGATTTCAGGGACATTCTCAACGTGGTGACCGTAACGATACGCGAAGACCAGTCCCATTCTGTACAAATGCTGTTCGATAAGGACCATTCACTGGAAGAGCGTATACTTCGAGAGCAGTTTACTGCCTGATGTTAAATTTGAATTTTTTGGAGTTACCTTATGATAATTAAAAGACCTGAATTTATTGTGATGCTGCTGGCGATGTTTGTTGTAACGCCGGTATTTTCAGCATCTAAAGAAGAAATTGACGCAAACGTAAAAGCATCACTTGCCGAGTTCTATGAAAAATCCCAGGTTGGCAAAGCGCTGGCTGAAAAAGCTTCAGGTATGCTGGTGTTTCCCAAGGTGATCAAGGCGGGTTTCGGTGTCGGCGGCGAGTACGGTGAAGGCGCTTTGCTGGTGAATGGCAACACGGTTGAGTACTACAGCACAGCAGCTGCTTCCATCGGTTTTCAGCTGGGTGCGCAGCAAAAGTCGCAGGTCATCCTGTTCATGAATGATGATGTGCTGAAAAAATTTCGCGACAGCGATGGCTGGGAAGCAGGTGTCGACGGCAGCGTGGCTATTGCCGAGATTGGTGCCGGAGGTGAGTTAAGCTCAAATACTGCGCAAGAGCCGATCATCGGCTTTATTTTCTCCAACAAGGGTTTAATGTATAACCTGACCCTTGAAGGGTCGAAAATGACCAAGCTGGTCCGCTAAATACTTATAAATCTAGTATTTCAGTATTGATCTGGCTGTAGCTGCCAGTTACATGCATGGGTGAGTCGGCCTGTATGAGAAATTTATTACCCTGCTCTCTCGCAACGGCGCAGAGAACGCAAAGATGACATGTGCTGTTTGTTGCACAAAATAATATCGTTTCATCGATCTTCCTTTGACGCTTTGCAAGAGCAAGTTTCAGTAGCCTTGTTATATGATCAGACTTTGTCGTACTGAAGAAGAATCATAGTCTCTGCTAATATGACACTGACTGTAGATGATCGGATTGTTATTAACTAACAGGATGAATGGTCAGAACTGGCGATGTTGCCTGGATTTAACCGGGATGAGGAAAATATGACGGTAGCTGTGCGCGAGCAAAGACAACTCAGGCGGCTTGAAACGCTGATCGATGTTGTTTACGGCATTACCATCTGGCGACTGTTCACGCTGTTGCCGCGCCCGGAAGAGAACCCGGCATGGACTGGTTTACTGGACATGCTGGTCGACAGCTGGCTGAATTTTGCTGTAGCGACCATTGCACTGGTTATTGTCATTATTTACTGGATACAGAGTAACCTGTTGTTCAAGTATCTGGTGCGTACGGACGGCTGGCATATAGGATTATCCATTGCGCAAATATTCTCCCTGTTACTGTTTCTGTATGCAATACGGGTGGGTATTGATTTCGAGGCAAATGCAGTTGCGCGCATCTTTGAGAGTTCGATGGTCTGCCTTCTGGGCGTATTCTCTTTTGCGGCATGGTACTACGCCTTGCATAAAGGCAAGCTGGTCACGGATGAGCTTGAAACCGATGAGGCCAGATCAATAACCGAGCGGATCAAGGCTGAGCCGATCACCGCGGCGATCACCATTCCTTTCGCGGCAGGCATGTGGATGTGGGAGCTGTCATGGTTCGTTTATCCGTTTGTAGTTTACTTGTACAAACGCAAGTTCAAGTCAAAAAACTGATTTTTATATGTTTGTAACAGATAGCGCAGATGCGTTTCAGCATCTGTTCATTAATACCCTGCGTAACATGCTGTCGTCTGATGAGGCGGGCGCGTTTATTCTTGTGCTGGCAAACAGTATGCAGGATGATGAATTGCGAAATGGCCTGAAGCATCAGCTGGAGGCTAATTTCAAAGCAGTGCAGAGTGGTATTCGCAGAGGCGTGCTGGATGTTGCAGCGGATGACCTTGCTGTATTTGAAGCAATAGAAGCTATTGGTATTGATTCATTGTCCTGCTGGCAGCGGCAGAACAGGGTCGAGTGGGAGCTTGTCTATAATCCGATGCGCGCTTTGCGCCCGGTGCGTGTATCCAGTGAAATTATTGACAGCATCAAACAGCCTTTCGATGAAAACAGGTTCAATTTCAACAAGCCGTTCCTGCGCCCGGAAATATTATGGCAAGGCCGTTGGCATGATACACAGTTGCGAGTGTTATATAACAAATTTCCATTTGCGCCCTGTCACCTGATCATCATCCCTGACCCGGACATGCAGATGCCGCAGTATTTAACAGCGGATTATCACAGCATGATGTGGAGCCTGGTTGAACAACAGCAGCTGGTGTTGCCGGGATTCGGGGCTGGCTACAACAGCCTGGGCGCCTGTGCTTCAGTCAACCAACTTCACTTCCAGAGTTTTGTGCGTGCAGAGTTGCTGCCGATTGAACAGCAGAAATGGAAGCATAACGGTGGTAGCGACGATTACCCGATGCATTGTCATGTATCGGGTTCAGTGCGGGATAGCTGGTCGCTGATAGATGAATGTCATAACAGCAATCAACCCTATAACCTGTTATACCGGCCCGGGCGTTGCTATGTAATACCACGGAAGGTGCAGGGTAGTAAGACTGTGGCGCAACGTGTGCGCGGTGCCGGCTGGATCGAAGAATGCGGCGTGTTCAATGTGTCTGACTATGAAGAACTCGAATCAGTGAGCGCGGATGAAATCAGTGATTGCCTGCGTTCATTGTCTGTGGCTGGTTCATAAATAGTAAAAATATTAGCCGCAAAACACGCGAATAACGCTAAATGCGTATAAGTGTTAAAGCAATATAAAATTTAAGGAAGCTCTGATTAATTCGTCCATGAATTATCAGAGCACGAAAAAGGGAAAATGCGATTTCAACTTTTTTCCTCATTTTCAATGACTTATTAGCCATTGAAAATGGCAGCACATCCTTGTGCTGCGAAAACTCTGAATCAATCAGAGTTCCCTTAACTTGTTTCGCGAGTTTTGCGTTTTTCGCGGCTCACGTATTATGTGTGGGTAGCGAAATGAATTCACCGAGATTGATGCCGTCTATGGTCCAGCTGCCAACACGATAGCGTATCAGGCGTAGTGTCGGGAAACCGACTGCGGCGGTCATGCGCCTCACCTGTCGGTTGCGGCCTTCCTTTATGCTCAGCTCTACCCATGAAGTGGGTATGTTTTTGCGTTCACGTATTGGCGGGACGCGTGGCCACAAGGGCGCGGGTTGTTCGATTCGTTTTGCTTTTGCAGGTCGTGTTTTACCATCATTGAGTTCAATGCCTTTTGTCAAGGCCTGCAATGCTTCATCGCTGATTTCACCTTCCAGCTGCACCCAGTATGTCTTTTCCATTTTGTTTTTCGGATCGGTAATCTTATGTTGCAGCGCACCGTCATCCGTCAGCACAACCAGTCCTTCGCTATCCTTATCGAGCCGTCCGGCAGCGTATACGTCTTTATCATCAACATAATCGGCCAGCGTCGGGCGGCCCTGCTTGTCGGTGAACTGGCACAAAACACCGTAGGGCTTGTTGAACAGAATAATTTTCGACATGGTCAGGTATGCACAAACATGTATCAATTAGCCGCCAAAAACGCAAAAGGCGCGAAAATGCTAATTGATTTTTAACATATATATTTAAATACTTTTGCGTTATTTGCGTTATTTGCGTTATTTGCGTTTTTCGCGGCTAAAAAACATTGTCGTTTAGTGTGTTCTGTCTGCTAAACCGGCTGCAGGTTGAGCCAGCGCTCGCGCCTTCCCGGCCCTGCATTCAGATGATCGAACATCGTGTGCAGCGCGGTTTCATCGACACCGTGCCAGCGCAGGTCCTGTTTCGGGCCCTTGAATTCAGCATCAGTAACAATGGTTGTCAGCTGCTTGGTCATCGGCAGCATGTGTTTATGCTCTTCCACCAGGCGCTGTATTCGGGCGGAACCCCTGAATTTCATTTCAGAGATCTTGTGGGTGTTGTCGAGAATGTGCTCAATACCCGGGTATTTTTTCAACAGGTTCGATGCCATTTTGTAGCCGATACCGGGAATGCCGGGAATATTGTCAACCGCATCACCTGATAAAGCCAGCAGGTCGGCAATGAGTTCAGGATTAACGCCAAAAGTTTTCTCAACATCACGGTAATGCATGATTTTATCGCGTGCAAAATCCCACCAGATGTCGCCTGGCCTGATTAACTGTGCGAGATCCTTGTCAGCACTGATAATCGTGATTGCATATCCCTCATCACGCAGTCGCGTCGCCAGGGTACCAATGATGTCGTCGGCCTCATAGCGGTTGCTGGAGTAATCGGCAATGCCTGCAGCACGGCAAAAATCGCGGCAGTATTTGAACTGCCTTTTCAGCTCTTCAGGTGCGGGCGGGCGGTTGGCTTTATACTCCTGGAAGATTTCCCTGCGATAGGAATTTGTTTGTTTTGCATCGAAAGCACAGGCAATATATTCGGGCTGTTCCAGCTGGATCAATTCATGCAGGAATTCGGTAAAACCGTAAACGGCATTCGACGGATTTCCGTCGATATCGGTCATATGCTCGGGATAAACGTGCCAGCCCCTGAAGATATATATGCTGGAATCGACGAGATAGGCGCGTTTATTTGTTTTATTATTTGCCATTGCCGACATTGTACGTGACAGCTGTTGAAAGTAAATCGATGGTTTTACCAGGCAACATGGCCGCTTGCCGCATTTTGATTGGAAAATAAACAATGAAATGAATAGAAGAAACCTGATCAAGCTCGGGCTTTATGGAACAGGCGCGCTCTGGGCCAACCTGGTCGTGGGCAGCGGCCGCGCGGCTCGGGAGCCCGTTCAGCTGTTACCCCCGGACCGAAACGGAGTTCGCCTGCCTGCAGGGTACAGCTCCCGCATCGTTGCCGAATCGTCCGTTTCACCGCTCGGTGGCTGTGACTACGTGTGGCACGCCGCACCCGATGGAGGGGCCTGTTTTGCGGACCAGGGCGGTGGCTGGATTTACGTGTCTAACAGTGAACTGGGTGATGCTGAGGGCGGAGCAGGGGCGCTGCGCTTCGATGCAGATGGCAAGCTGATCGATGCCTATCCCGTGCTGCAGGATACCAGTCAAAACTGTTCGGGTGGCGCCACGCCCTGGGGCAGCTGGCTTTCGTGTGAAGAGATTGATGATGGGCGGGTGTGGGAGTGTGACCCAAAGGGTGTAGAGGCTGCTGTAGTCAGGCCGGCACTGGGTGTGTTCAAGCACGAGGCAGTGGCCGTCGACTCGCTGAATCGAAAACTTTACCTCACGGAAGACCAGGTCGATGGCTGTCTGTACCGGTTTACACCCTTCAATTATCCGGATCTTTCAGCGGGCAAACTGGAAGCCGCACGGCTAATCAATGGCGAAACCGGCAAGGTCGAATGGCAGGAAATCGAGGACCCGCTGGCCAGTCGTACCGAAACCCGCTTTCAGGTCAGTGCCACCCGATTCAACGGTGGTGAAGGTATTGCCTATTTTGGCGGCAAGGTCTATTTCACGACCAAGGGTGATAATCGTGTCTGGGTGTTTGATATTAACAGCCAGGTTCTGAGTATTCTTTATGATGACTGCGCATACATCAATCCTGTATTGACGGGTGTCGACAACATCACAGTCTCGTCCGATGGCTCACTCTATGTTGCCGAAGATGGAGGCAATATGCAGGTTGTGGTGATTGCGAACGATGGCGCTATTTATCCGGTACTGGAAATGACGGGACATGATAAGTCCGAAATCGCGGGCGTTGCCTTCAGTCCGGATGGCAGCCGTCTGTACTTCAGTTCGCAGCGCGGTAAGAGCGGTGATGAGCTGGATGGCCTGACCTTTGAAATTCATGGTCCATTCTAGTTGCTATACGGCCAATCTGCTGCTAATACTAGTGTAAAATACTCCATCAAATACGGGAAAAATAACAAAACATAAAATGACTGAATTATCAAAGAAATCCGTCATTGACCTCTCCAAAAAAGGCAGCCGCCTGTTTCGCAAGGGCCAGTTGGAGGACGCAGAAAAGGTTTATCTGGAAGCATACGAACTGGATAATCATAATCCATACGTGCTGGCCGGTCTGGGTGATGTTTATCGCAAGCTGTGCAAGTTCGCGGAATCTGCGAAATATTACGATGCTATTCTGAAAGAGGATAACAAGAACCTGTTTGCGTTGCGCGGCGCTGGCGATGCGCGGCGTGGCATGAAAGACCCGCAGCAGGCCATACCTTTCTGGTTGCGTTATCTTGAAATCAACCCTAAAGACAGCCACGTCATGGTGCGTGTCGCCGATGCTTATCACAAGCTTCATGATTCCGACAACGCCATTTCCTTTTATGAACAGGCGCTTGGAGTCAGCACCAATGATCCATTTGCACTGCTTGGCCTGGGAAATGTGTTCTACGCGCAGCATGAAGACACCAAGGCATTGCTCTGTTTTGAAACCTTGTTAAGGAACAATTCTCAAAATGTGGTGGTCATGACCATGACAGGTAATATCTATCGCAGAAGAAAGGAATTCGATCGCGCAATGGATCATTACGAGAAAGCCCTTGAGCTCGAGCCGGACAATAATTTTGCCCTGTTCGGTATGGGTGACTGTTATCGCGGCAAGATGAACATGGAAAAAGCCGTGGAATGGTGGGACAGAATTCTCGAACATGAACCGGAGAACCAGGCATTGTGGACGCGTGTTGGCGATGCATTGTTAAGCCTGGACAGGATAAAGGATGCGATTGCCCATTACGAAGCCAGCCTCAAAAATGGCGCCGATGTTTATTCTTATCTGGGTCTTGCGCGTGCGCATCACGCTCTCGGAGATCTCGTCAAGGCGCGCGAGTTCTGCGAAAAAGCGCTGGCGCAAGAAGACAACAGCGAGCGTGTGCTGGAAAGGCTGGTTAATATTTGCGAAGACGCCGGTGATCTGGCGGCTGCCAATAAAGCAAGAGAAAAGCTTTCACAAGCTGACAACTGATTTAATACCCGCTGGCCTGTCAGTTTTCATAATCTGTGCAAACGCTCACTATAACCAGCATCATTATTGGCAGTATTGGCATGCTGCTGTGCGTGCTCGGCATCATCAAGCTCACGAAAAGACTGATGATGAGCAGTTTCAGGTACGAGATCAGCGGTATTGTGCTGCTATCTGTCGCCGCGATGCTCTTCCTGGTGTCATCCAATATCCATACCTATGAACGACTGGTTTTTGAACAGCCGATTGCCACTATCAGTTTTCATAATATTTCACCCCGGCATTTCAGTGTTGAATTACAGGAACTGGGTTCGGGAGAAAGCTGGTTCTATGAATTGCGCGGTGATGAGTGGCAACTGGATACCCAGATACTGACCTGGCATGGTTATGCAAATTTACTCGGACTGGATTCCTACTACAGGCTGCATCGTTTATCCGGCCGTTATACTGATATTAACGAAGAGCGCAGCGAGCTGCGTACGGTACATAGCCTGGCAGCAGAACAACGCATCGACCTGTGGTCCTATATAAATGAATACAAAAACTGGTTAAGCATGGTTGATGCAACCTACGGCAGTGCCGTATTTTTGCCGATGAATGATGCAGCCCGTTACAGCATCAGCATCAGCCGCAATGGCCTGGTGGCGCGACCCGATAATGCCATAGCGCGCGAAGCAGTGAGTGACTGGATCGGTTTCTAACGACCTGTCCGATACGGGGCTGAGCCCGGTAAATCAGAACTTTCCAGAGCAATTCCGACCGCCAATACCGTCATTTTATTGTTATTTTCCCGTAATATTTTCTTCATATTCCGCACCCATAATCCTCGCTCACAATCATGTGATCTAATTATCAGAGGAAATTATGAACAGAAAATATCTTGCCCTGGTATCTGCAGCGACAATCTGTTTTTCAACGTTTGCCAATGCGGCATCTCGCGATTACATATCTGTCGTCGGTTCATCAACAGTCTATCCGTTTGCGACTGTGGTTGCC
>Ga0316198_10001371_pt1 | contig 14252 bp, 11 predicted proteins | sample OudBieAanoxic_MG_FD_204935 | JGI IMG/M metagenome (GOLD analysis project Ga0316198, IMG submission 204935) | Coastal sediment microbial communities from Oude Bieten Haven, Netherlands - site A anoxic | ecosystem: Environmental > Aquatic > Marine > Coastal > Sediment | place: Netherlands...
GAGCCAGTTGCCCAGCAACGACTTGGCGTCCCCCACCCCAGAGCCGACATCGGCGAAACCCGTCGTCAAGCTCTGGCCACCAGGGGACTCCAGAATCGCTGACGTGATGTTCGCGACGACCTGGTCGACCGTCGGAAGCTCTGGGCTCACCTCAGCGATCCCGCCACCGATGATCTGCAGCTGCTCAGACAACCCCGTCAACGCAGGCACCAGGGTGTCCAGGATCGGCGTCAGCGCGGTGACGATGCCCGGCAGCTGACGGTTCGCCACGGCCAGGGCGTTGGCCAGCGGAACGAGCTGCGGCCCGATCTGCACGAGGATGTCTGCCGCCTGCTGGAACTCCTCGCTGCCAGCGAGCTGGGCGAGCTGCTGGAACTCAGGGGTGTTGATGACCTGGGCCGCCTGCTGGAACTCCGGGGTGTTCAGAAGTCGTGCCAGCTCCTGCAGGGCGCCCAGGTTCGGGGCGATCTCGTCGTCGTACAGCTTGCCGCAGAGGGGCCGGGCGACCGGCCCGGGAACACCCTGCTCAGCGGCAATGGCAACGCAGTCGTCGACGAACGCACCCCTGTCCGACCATCGGTCGACGAGGTCCTGGATGGCCTGAGCGTTGTCAGCCAGCCGCTGGATCGCCTCGGCGTTGGCCGCGACCTCCTGGATGGCATCAGCGTTGTCGGCGATCGCCTTGACCGGGTCGGCAGCGTCCGCCAGGGTCTGCGCACGCTCCGGCGTCAGCTGTGACGAGGCCTCGTCCAGCTTCGTCAACAGGTCTTCGTCGACGATGCGTTGGATCTCCTGCTGGGCCCCGACGAGTAGCGACGTTGTGCTGTCCGGGTTGTTCGGGTCGATCGAGGTGGCCACCGTCTGGATGTTCTGGCCGAACTCGGTAAAGAAGGCGTCCAGCCCGCCTTCGAGCTGCTTGAGCGGGTCGGGTCCACCGGAGTCGGCGGTCAACAGCTCGACGCCGTTGATGATCCCGCTGATGCCCTGCTGAATCTGAGCGACGGCTGGATCGAGGTTCGGCGAAGGCGGGACCAAGCTCCCGCCGCCGACCGCGGACTCGTCCTCGGGGGTCTCCGGGTCGTCCTGGGGGATGTAGATCGGCGCCATCTGAACGACGAGGCTCGGCAGCGTGGCGTTCTCGACACGGGCGGCCCAGCCGAACGTCGCCGTCCCGTCCTTGGAGATCGGACGGAAGGGCAGCGAGATGAACTGCACCTGGTTGTTGCCCCGGCCATCGGCACCGAACGTGCCGCCCTTGAGGCGGAGCCCGGTGTAGGTCTGCGGGATCAGCGTCTTCGTGATGCCCACCATCGGGACGTCGGCCTCGACGGTCCTGGTGGCCTTGTTGCCGGCAAGGTCCTCGACCTCGACCTCGACCTCCCGGGTGGACGTGTTGGTCAGCGTGTACGTCGCCGACACGTCGCCAGACTTGCCGACCAGGTCCCAGGCGTCGATCGGCTCACCGTCCAGCGTGAAGGACGCGTCGAGCTCGACCGGCGGGTCCTCGTCCTGCGGCCACAGCGACACGGTGCGGGCCACGCCCGAGCCGTCGGCCATATCGGCCGTCAGGGTGGCGATGCCGTCTTCCTGCGCCGGGTTGCTGAAGTCCAGGAGGCTGCGGATGAGGGCTCCCCGGTCCGGCACGGGAACCTCCTGCGGTCCGTCCTCCGGTCCCTGGACGGTGAGCTGGTTGACCGACCAACGGAAGTCGACCAGGTTCGAGTTCGGCTGGCCGTCCGGACCCACCCGGATCTGCAGGCTCTGCCCCAGCGAGAACTCGTTGTTCATCGGTCTCGGCGCCGGCTCGACAGGCTCGGAGTCGGTGGTGGCGGAGACGGCCTCAGGGGTCGCCCCCGGGCTGGCCTCAGGAGTCTCGGTGGCAAGCGCCGCCAGCGGCGTGAGAGCGAGAGCGGCCGCGGCAGTCGCTGCCACCGCGCCGCGCGTTCGCTGTGTCATGGTCCGCTTCATCGTGCCGCCTCCGTCTCGTCAGCGACTGACGTCTCGTCGGTGGGGTCCGTCGCGGCATCCGAGGCCTTGGCCGCCGCCTTCTCAGCCTCCACCTCCGCATCGGTCGACATGAAGAGGATCACGAGCATCCCGGCCAGGTAGCCGAACCCCAGCGGCAGGACGGTCTGCCCGATAGCGATGGGGGCGCTGATGTTGATCGATTGTGGGTCGAGGTTGAACACGTTGGCGTAGACACCAGCCATAGCGCCACTGCCGACGACGCCAGCGAGGAAGTTCGACTGCCGCTTCGTCCACATGGTCAGCAAGGCGAGGATGATGACCGGGACGATGCCACCGAGCCAGAGGCCCGTGTTGGTGTCCGGGAACGCACTGGCCCCAAGGACGAACCCCAGGGCGCCCATGAGCACCCCGATGAACAGCCACATGCCGCGCGAGAGATACGCGCGCCCAGGAAGGTACGCGGCGACCGCCCCACCGCCGACGCACAGCCCCATCGTCAGCAGCGTGCCCGGGCCCACCAAGTCCTGCAGCAGAAAGACTGCCGTTGTGGCCACAATGATGGCGCCCGCGAGCGCCCAGACCCGTCCCATCGGTGCTCCTCCCAGGGACGACCGACGCCGCCCTCAGTGGGAAACTAGTGACATGCCGGGCCTGATGGGGTGAATACGGCCGATTGGTGACCGCGCAGAATGCCCTGTTTCAGTACTGCGTAGCCTCTTGGCGTGACCGCCAGCGCCCCGCAGCAGCCGAAGGCGCACGGCTTCGTCCACGACCTGCGGGTGGTGCTGCGCTCGGCCGACTACCGCAAGTTGCTCGCCACTCGCCTGTCCAGCCAGCTCGGCGACGGTGCGCTGCTTGTCACCGCCGGCTCGTACGTGCTCTTCGACCCGAACCGGCAGGCCTCTGCCGCCGGCTACGCACTCACCTTCACGGTGCTCTACCTGCCGTACTCGATCATCGGTCCGTTCGCGGGCATCGTCCTGGACCGCTGGCAGCGCCGACAGGTGCTGCTCGTGGTGAGCTCCGTGCGCGCCGTCCTCGCCCTGCTGCTGGCACTGCTACTAACCAGCGGCACCTCCGACGCCGTCTTCGCCGTGCTCGTCCTGACCATCGTCGGACTCAACCGGTTCTTCCTGGCTGGCCAGGGGGCCTCCATCCCTCGGGTCGTCCAGCCGGACGAGCTCGTCATGGCCAACGCCGTCACCCCCACGCTCGGCACCATCATGTTCTCCGCCGGCGGGGTGCTGGCAGTGGTGACGTCCCAGCTGGCCGGGGGTGCCGATGGCAACGGCAACACCGCCGTCGCCTCACTGGCCGCGCTGTTCTTCTTGGCCACGTCCCTGCTGATGACCCGGCTGGAGCGCCGTCGACTGGGTCCGGACACCGACGAAGACCTGCCACAGGTGACGTCGGCCGTCGCCACGATCGTTCTCGGGCTCGTCGGAGCCGTGCGTCACCTCGCGGAGCGCTACCCCGCCGGGATGGCACTGCTGGTGATGGCCGCCCACCGGTTCGCCTTCGGGTTCGTCGTGGCCACCACCGTGGTTCTCTTCCGCAACTACTTCTTCTCCCCCGACGAGGTCGACGCCGCGCTCGGCGCGATCGCCGTGGCTGGTGGCGGCGTGGCCGTCGGGGCTGGGCTGGCCGTCGTGCTCACTCCGATCGCTGCCCGCCGCATGCGCAAGGAGCGGTGGATCGTCGTCATGCTCATCGCCGGTGCTGTCGTCCTAGCACTCCCTGCCGTGGTGCTCGAGCCGTGGGCCATCGTCGTCACCAGCGTCGGGATGGGGGTGTCGACCCAGTCGGTGAAGATCTGCGTCGACTCCCTCGTGCAGGAGTGGACGGCCGACGACGTGCGCGGACGAGCGTTCTCCCTCTACGACATGCTGTTCAACCTGGCCCTGGTGACCTCGGCGGTCGCCGCCGCCCTGGTTCTTCCTGCCGACGGCGCATCGCCCGTCGTCTTCGTCGGGGTCGCGTTGCTGATGGCGATGACGGCACTGGCCTACCGCGGCGCCACCTCTGGCGACGCCTACCGACGCCTGCCGCTGCCGGTCAGCCCTGCTCATCCCACCAGGTGAGCAGCGCCTCACGCGCCTTGTCCTCGCCCAGCGGGCCCGACTCCATGCGCAGGTCGAGCAGGTAGCGGTAGGCCCGGCCCACCTTGGGGCCGGGTGGGATGTGCAGGATGTCCATGATCGCGTTGCCGTCGAGGTCGGGACGGATGCGCTCGAGCTCCTCCTGCTCGGTCAGCACAGCGATCCGTCGCTCCAAGTCGTCGTAGCTCCTCTGCAGCGCCGCAGCCTTGCGCCGGTTGCGCGTGGTGGAGTCGGCCCGCGTCAGCACGTGCAGCCGAGACAGCAGCGGGCCGGCGTCGCGGACGTAGCGACGCACGGCGGAGTCGGTCCATTCGCCGCCGGCGTATCCGTGGAAGCGCAGGTGCAGCTCGGCGAGGTCGCTGACGTCGTCGACGACCTGCTTCGGGTAGCGCAGCTCACTGAGCCGACGTCGGGCCAGACGGGCGCCGACCACCTCATGGTGATGGAACGACACACCGCCACCGGGCTCGAATCGACGGGTGCGCGGCTTGCCGATGTCGTGCAGCAGCGCGGCGAGCCGCACAACCAGGTCGGGACCACCGCCCTCGATGCGGTCCTCCAACGCGATGGCCTGCTCAAGCACGGTGAGAGAGTGCTGGTAGACGTCCTTGTGCCGGTGATGCTCATCGATCTCCAGCTGCAGCGCGGGTAGCTCGGGCAGCACGTACTCGGCGAGCCCGGTATGCACGAGCAGCTCCAGTCCCACGCGAGGGTTCGGTGCGAGCAGCAGCCTCGACAGCTCGTCGCGCACCCGTTCGGCCGACACGATGCCGATCCGCTCGGCCATGTCGGTCATCGCCTCGACCACCGCCGGGTCGACCGTGAACGACAGCTGGGCGGCGAATCGCGCAGCACGCATCATCCGCAAGGGGTCGTCGGAGAACGACTCCTGGGGCGTCCCGGGCGTGCGCAGCACCCCGGTCGTGAGGTCGGCCAGCCCGCCGAACGGGTCGACGAAGTCGGGACGGGGCAGGCGCACGGCCATCGCGTTGACGGTGAAGTCGCGTCGGCGCAGGTCGCCGGCGAGGCTGTCGCCGTAGGAGACGTCCGGCTTGCGCGAGCCCGGGTCGTAGCTCTCGCTGCGGTAGGTGGTGATCTCGATAGTCCGGCTGCCCTTGCGGGCCGCGATGGTGCCGAACGCCTGCCCGACCGTCCACACCGTGTCGGCCCATCCGGACAGCAGCTCGAGAGTCTGCTCGGGACGCGCCGATGTGGCCAGGTCGAGGTCGTCGTCGCCCCGGTCGAGCAACGCGTCCCGCACCCATCCGCCCACCAGCGCGAGCTCGTGACCAGCCGCATCGAAACGCTCGCCGAGCTCGGTGGGCAGCGACCCGAGACTGATCAGGCGACGTAGGGCCCTCGCCTGGGCGACGGCCAGCGCGGAGGCACTGTCGGCTGTCACGTCTCGCGGGGTCACAGGTCACCAGGGTAGGGCGGATGCGGCACTACCCTTCCCACCATGCCTTCTGCGCGACGGAGACTGCCCGTCGTGCGTGAGGTGTCGGCCGGCGGGCTGGTCGTGGACAACCCCGTCTCGCCCCGCCGGGCTGTGCTGATCGCTCACCGGCTGCGCGGGGGGCGGCTGGCGTGGACGTTGCCCAAGGGTCACGTCGAGAAGGGCGAGAGCCATGAGCAGACCGCCGTGCGCGAGGTGCGTGAGGAGACGGGCCTGACCGCACGGGTGCTGGCACCCCTGGGCGTCACCGACTACTGGTTCGTCGCCGACTCACGGCGCATCCACAAGTGGGTGCACCACTACGTGCTCGTGGAGGCTGCCGGGGAGCTGTCGACCGAGGACGCCGAGGTCGAGCAGGTCTCGTGGTTCGACCTCAACGAGCTTTCCGGGCGCCTTCGCCACCGCGACGAGCGACGACTCGTCGCGGCCCTGCCCGACGCGCTCGCGGGGACTGTGGGCGGGGCCGCCGGCTGATGTCGCGGAGGGCTCGTCGCCGAGCGCTCGTCGCCCGAGCTGCGCTCGCCGGGATGACGTTGCTGGCCGGCGTGGTCGTCGGCCCCGTGCTGGCGCCCTCTTCAGCAGGGCCCGGGACAGGCTCGGTCGCCCGGGCCGCTGACGGCGTCTGGGCCCAGGTGCCCGACAGCGCCGAGGTTGCCTCAGTGACCCTCACGCAGGTGAGTCCGGCCGCGGCCGGCGGCGACGACGTCCTGAGGCTGTCCGGCGTCCTCACGAACACCAGCGACAGCCCGATCGTCGACCCGGTACCGGCATTGCGGTGGAGCGCCGACCCGCTGCAGTCCGTCGCCGAGATCGACCTCGTGGCCGAGAACCCGTTGTTCCGTTACGGACAGGTGGACTACCGCTTCTCCGACACCCTCGACACCGTCGACCCCGGCGAGCGGACGCGCTTCGTGCTCGAGGTGCCGTTGGACGACCTGGCGATCGGTCGCGGCGTCTTCGTCGTTGGCGTCGACGTGCTGGCCGGCCTGCCCGACGGGTTGCGGGTGTTCGTTGCCGACGACCGCACCACCGTGCCCGTCGACGTCGAGGCTGACGACCCACTCCCGGTCGCCATGCTGTGGCCCCTGGCAGCCAAGCCGTCCCTGCTGCCCGACGGCCGCCTCGTCGACGACGACCTGGCCGGGCAGGTCGCGCCCGGTGGGCGCCTCGACAACCTGCTGCGCAGCGCCGGTGGGTCGGAGGCGACCTGGGTCGTGGACCCTGACCTGGTCGCCAGCCTGTCGGCGATGGCCGACGGATACGAGACGGTCGCCGGCGGCGAGACCGACGAGGGTTCAGCCGCCGCCACCCGTTACCTCGCCGACCTGGGCGACACGCTCGGGCAGGCCGCCGACGTCCGGGCGATGCCGATGGCCGACCCCGACGTGGGAGGCGCGCTCGCCTCGGGCATCGCCGGTCCCGCCATCGAGGCGACGCTGATCGACGCAGCCACCGACCCAGCAGTGAGCGACCTCGCCGGACGCGCGGTCGCGCCGGTCGCCCTTCTCGGCGACCGTCCGGTGACCAACCGCATGCTGGGCATCTACTCCCGTGCCGGCATCGCGACCAGCGTGCTGAGCCCCGACTCCGTGGAACCGGGCAGTGCGCAGGGGCGCACGAGGGTCTCTCGGGAGAAGCGCCGGAACGTCCCCGCCGTCATCGCGCGCGTGCCCCCGACCGATGGCGTCGGCGGGCGCAGCGAGCTGACCACCCGACAGTGGCTGCTGAGCACGACGGCGGTGCAGGCCACGACCGCTGGTGGCCCCTCGGTCATGGTCGTTGAGCCGAGCGCGCGCTGGACGCCCTCGGCCGCGGCGGCGCAGGTCCTGCTCTCGGCGTGGCGCTCGACGCAGTGGGTGGAGCCGGTCACGATGGCGGGGCTGCCGGGACCCGCGGAAGGCCAGGAGACCGTCGCTCTGGTCGATGGTGCGCAGCCGTCGCCGCTGCCCGACGGGATCGCCACCGGGTTGGCCGAGGTGGTCGAGGACGCCGAGCGGTTGCAGCCGCTGTTCGCCGAACCGGTGCTGGGCAGTGACGAGATTCCGGCTGTCACCGCCCGTGCGACGTCCTACGCGTGGCAGGCCGACCCGGAGGCGGGCTTGCAGTACCTCGATGCTCTCGCCTCCGGGGTCGTCGACGCGGAGCAGCAGATCGAGCTGGTGGTCTCGCCCTCGATCACGCTGGCGAGCCGGTCGGGGCGGTTCCCGATCACGCTCGTCAACGGCGCTTCTGTCGACGTGGTGGTCGGGGTCGACTTCACCAGCCAGAACAGCACCCGACTGCGCGTGGAGAACATCGAACCGGTCGTGCTGACAGCCGGAGAGAAGCGGACGTTCACGGCGACGGCGCTGGCGACCGCCAACGGACGACTGCAGGTGACGGCTCGGTTGGTCACCAGCGAGGGCTCGCAGGTGGGGGCGCCGGCCACCACGATCGTCGACGTCACCAACGTAGGAGCCCTCGGCTGGACGGTGATCGGGCTCGGTGGGGTGCTCATGGTGGCGGCCATCGCCCGGTCGCGGTGGCGCAGCCGCCGGTCCCCGGCTGCACCAACGGGTGACGAATGAGCGAGCCAGGGCAGGACCAGGTCGGGCGGGCCACCGTCATCATGGCCGTCGGCACAGTGCTCTCCCGGGCGACCGGATTCGTGCGCGCCGCTGTCATCGCCGCGACGCTCGGTCTGGCGCTGACTGCGGACATGTTCGCTGTCGCCGACGCAATTCCTGCGGCCATGTACACGATCGTGGCCGGTGGCGTGCTCAACGCGGTGCTGGTGCCTCAGCTCGTGCGGGCCATGAGACGCGACGCAGACGGTGGCGAGGCCTACGCCCAGCGCTTGTCCAGCGCCGTGCTGCTGGTTCTGGCGGTGGCAACCGCCCTGCTGGTCATCGGGGCTCCCTGGGTGATCCGGCTCTACACGGGGGCGGAGTACGACACCCCGCAGCTGCAACCCCAGTTCGACACGATCGTCCTACTGGCCCGGTTCACGCTGCTGCAGATCTTCTTCTACGGGCTCTACACGCTGCTGGGGCAGATGCTCAACGCCCGGGGCCGGTTCGGGCCGATGATGTACGCCCCCATCCTCAACAACGTCATCGCCATCGCCGTCTTCGGTGGGTTCCTAGCCCTGATGGGTCCGCTCGACCCGCAGGCCGGCGAGTTCACCACTGCCGAGGCGGCGTGGTTCGGCCTGGGCTCGACAGTAGGCATCGCCGCCCAGGCGCTGGTCCTGCTGCCGGTGCTCTGGCGCTCGGGCCTGCGCCTGCGACTGCGCACCGACCTGCGGGGCGTGGGACTCGGCAAGGCCTTCCGGCTGGGCACCTGGACCGTCGGCCTGGTCGCCATCATGCAGGTGACCCAGATCGTGGTCATCCGGCTCGCTACCTCGGCGACGGCCGCGGCGGCGGCCGATGACGCCGTCGAGCGAGGCGCCGGGATCGCCGTCTACAACAGCGCCTTCCTGATCATCATGGTGCCGCACTCCATCATCACCGTCAGCCTCGCGACGGCCATGCTGCCGGACCTGAGCCGGCTGGCTGCCTCGTCCCGTCTGGCACAGCTACGCGACCAGGTGATGGGCGCCTTGCGCGCCGCGATGGCCGTGATCATCCCGATGAGTGGGCTCATCGTGGCACTGGCCGGCCCGGTGTCCGTGCTGCTGTTCGGGTACGGGGCCGCCAGCGGCGACACCGACCTCGTGGCCGCCACGCTGCTGGCCTTCGTACCCGGCCTCGTCGGCTTCACCACCACGTTCATGGTTCAGCGGGCGTTCTACGCCCAGGAGGACACCAGGACCCCGGTGCTGGTGCAGGCGGTGGTCTCGGTCGTGCAGGTCGCCTTGTCGCTGGTCCTGGTGACCCGGCTCGACCCGCTGTTCGTGTCAGCAGGTCTGGCGGCGTCGTGGTCGGTTGCGGCGCTGGTGGGCTCGGCACTGGGCCTGGCCCTGCTGTCGCGCCGGGTCGGCAGGGTGCACGGAGGCCGCTTCGCCGGCTATCTCGTGGTCGTGGCGATCGCGGCCCTGCCCGGCTCGCTGTTGGTGCTCCGCGGTGTCCTGGAGTACCCGGCCGGCTCACTCGGGTCGTCATGGGGGGCCTTGGCGACGGTCGTCCTGGGCTCGGTGGTTGCCGCGTTCGTGTACGTCGTCCTGGCGTGGCTGATGCGGATCGGGCCGGTTCGCGACGGCGTGTCTCGCGTGGTCGTGCTTGCCCGCCGCCACGGGTGAGGTCATCCGCGGAACAGGCTCGACGCCCGCCTAGCATAGGTTCGTCTTGGCTCTGCCCTCGAGGAGGCCGTGCCCGTGCGTGTGCACCCGGGTGACCGTATCGACGGTCGGTACCTGGTGTACGAGCAGACCGACGAGAACTGGGGCGTTACCGGCTGGCGCGCCCGCGACGAGGTACTCGGCCGCGACGTTCTGCTGACGACGTTCCATCCGGACGACCCGCGCGCCGACTCGCTCGTCGCCGCTGCCCGATCGGCGGCCTCGGTGCATGACCACCGCTTCGTTCGCGTCCTCGACGCCCACATCGCCCACCCCACCGGCTTTCTCGTGCGCGAGTGGACCGGCGGGCAGAGCCTGTCCGACCTGCTCGGCTCGGGTCCGCTGCAGGAGGACGTCGCGCTGTCGATCGCTCGAGATGTCGCCGAGGCGCTGCAGACGGCCCACGACGCCGGGCAGCAGCACCTGTGCGTCGATGCGAGCAGTGTCACCATCGACGACGACGGCGCCGTGAGGCTCCGCGGTCTGGGCACGGCGTCCGTCCTGCGCGGGGTGCAGCCGAGCGCGCAGGGTGCGGCCCGCGACGACGCCAAGGGAGTCGGTCGCGTGCTCTACGCCGCGCTGACCGCCAAGAGCCCCTCGCCGACCCCCTCCGCGCTTCCTGTGGTGCGCAGCACCGACGACAGCGTTCCCGCCCCACGACAGGTGCGTGCGGGGGTGTCTCCGCTGCTCGATGCGATCACCGTGCGCGCTCTCGGCTCCGGCCGCACCCACCGCTTCGCGCCGTACGCCAGCCCGGGACAGGTTGCCCAGGCACTGAGCCACGTGCAGAGCGACACGGCCAGCCGCAACCGGCTCCCCGCGATCGTTCCGGTCGTTGGTCCGACCGAAACCGACCTCGTCGACCCGGTGCCGGTCGTCGAGTCGGTCGGCAGGCCCGCGCTGGACCCCGGTCCGGGCACTCCCCCGCCCGCGATCCCGCCGGTGGCCCACCAGGACGGCGACGACACCCGCCCGCGTGGTCGTTGGATGCGCGCAGCCGTCATCTCGGTGGCTCTGATGATGGGCGTGGGCGCCTTCCTGCTCGGCCTCGAGCTGATCGCGGCCAACCGTGTCCCTGAGCTCGACCCGGCCGACAGCCCGACGACGTCGGCATCAGCGCAGCCGCCCCCGACCACCGAGGCGGCACAGCCCGACGACGGCGCGAAGCAGTCACTGACCGCGCGTGAGGTCGTGTCGATCAGTGACTACGACCCCCTGGGCAACGGCTCGGAGAATGCCGACCGGGCGGAGCTGGCCGTCGACGGCGACCTGGCCACCGCGTGGCCGACCCAGACCTACTTCGACCCCCTCGAGCTGCAGAAGGCCGGTGTCGGTATCGTGCTTGACCTCGGCGTCGCCACCACAGTGAGCGCCGTCGACCTGTCCTTGCTCGGGCAGAGCTCCGACGTCGAGGTGCGGGTCGCGCCCGAGGACGCCCCCGGGCCGCCGGAGACGCCCGAGGGCTTCATCCAGCTCGCCCGCACCGAGCAGGCAGGCACCGGTCTGACGCTGTCCGGCGAGACGCGGACCACCCGCTACGTCCTGGTGTGGTTCACCCGCCTGCCACCGGTGGACGAAGGCTGGCGCGGGGGTGTTTCCGAGGCCGTGGTGCGGGGATGACGTCGGCGTCGGCCGACGACGTCAGCGACGCCGACCTGCTGGCCGCGCACGTCGCAGGGTCGCCGGCGGCCTTCTCCGAGCTCGTCCGGCGTCACCAGAACCGACTGTGGGCCGTGGCCCTGCGCATGGTCCGCGACCCTGACGATGCCGCCGACGTGGTCCAGGACGCGCTGCTCAAGGCGTTCCGACGAGCCGGCACTTTCCGTGGCGACGCTGCGGTCTCGACGTGGTTGCACCGAATCGTGGTCACCACGGCCCTCGACTCGCTGCGCGCTGCGGCGCGCGGCGACATTGTGGCGTTCGAGGCGGTCGACCCACCGGACTCGCATGACCGCGTCGCAGCCCGTGAGGCCCAGATGGACGTGGCTGCCGCGCTGGCTGAGCTCCCGGCCGACCAGCGAGCAGCCGTCGTTCTCGTCGACATCGCCGGGTTCTCCGTCCACGAGGCTGCCTGGGCGATGGAGTGCCCGCCCGGGACGGTCAAGAGCCGCTGCTCACGCGGGCGGTCGAGGCTGGCCACGCTGCTGGCGGGCTACGCGGCCGACAGCGACGGGAACCTGGCGCATGACATCGACGTCCAACCGGACGAGACCCGAACACCGGGCTCGTCGACATCGCGACACCAGAGACGGGAGGAACGTTCGTGAACGACTCCCGCCACCCCGATGACGAGCCTTCCGATGCGCAGCCTCCCGATGCCCAGCCTTCCGATGAACAGCAGCGGGCAGTCGCGGACATCCTGAAGGAGGAGGGATCGCTGACCATGCCGGCCGACGTCGCACAGCGCGTGCACGAGGCCTTGGCCTACGAGTCAGCCGTCCGCGCCGGTGCCGTGAGCGACCTGACACACCGGCGTGCACCGCGGTGGCAAGTCGCGGCCTCCGTCGCTGCCGCCGCCGTCCTGGGCTCGACGGTGCTCGTCACGCTTCTGGACCAGGGTGAGCTCGACGTGACCACCGCCGCTGAGACGGAGGTGGAGAGCGTGCAGCGCGACGAGACGTCGGCTGCGGACGCCGCGACCGAGGGCTCTGCCGAGCAGGGCTCCGTCGCGACGCCGGGCGGCGCGGAGTTCGGTGCGAAATCGGCGCTGCCGCAGGTGCCGGCCGCGCTGCTGGAGCTGGTGGACGACCCGGCGGCAGCCCCCGGCGCGCCCGGGTGCGGGTCGCGGCTGGCTGACGATCTCGACGCACAGGTGGTGACCGCAATCACCGACGACGCCGGAAGAGTCCTGGTGCTCGTTCAGGGGCCCAGCGGTCAGGTCGCCTGGCAACTCCCGTCGTGCGAGTCGATGTCGGCCGACGCACTGGCACGCAGCGACATCGGGTGAGGGCCCGCGCCCGGAGTCCCCACCGACGTGCGGCAGGGGAATGTGGCCGACCTAGGATCGGTTCTGCTACCCGACATCGTCGCGCCGAGGTGATCGGCGTGCCCCCGAGCGAGCTGAATGAGTGAGACGTGGCTGACGACCTGCGCGACCTGATCATCGTTGGTTCCGGACCTGCCGGCTACGCCGCTGCCGTGTACGCGGCCCGGGCCCGCCTCGCCCCACTGGTGCTCGAGGGTGCAGTGACGGCCGGCGGCGCGCTGATGAACACCACCGAGGTGGAGAACTACCCGGGCTTCTCCGACGGCATCATGGGCCCGGATCTCATGGACCAGATGCGCAAGCAGGCCGAGCGCTTCGGTGCCGAGCTCGTCACCGACGACGCGACCCAGATCGCCCTCGACGGGCCGGTCAAGACCGTCACCGACGGCAGCGGGCGCACCTACAGGGCCAAGTCGGTCATCCTGGCCATGGGCTCGGGGTACCGCGAGCTCGGTCTGCCGGACGAGAAGCGCCTCTCCGGGCACGGCGTCTCGTGGTGCGCCACCTGTGACGGCTTCTTCTTCCGCGACCAGGAGATCGCCGTGGTCGGTGGCGGAGACTCCGCTATCGAGGAGGCCACTTTTCTCACCCGGTTCGCCAGCCGCGTGCACCTCGTCCACCGCCGCGGTGAGCTGCGCGCCTCGAAAGTGATGCAGGAGCGGGCGATGGCCGACCCCAAGATCGAGTTCCAGTGGAACTCACAGGTGGTCGGCATCCACGGCGACGAGAAGCTGTCGTCGATCACCCTGGCCGACACCACCACCGGCGAGGAGCGCGAGCTGGCCGTGACCGGGCTGTTCATCGCCATCGGCCACGACCCACGCTCGGAGCTGGTCCGCGACCAGGTTGCCGTCGACGACGAGGGCTACGTGCTTGTCTCGGCTCCCTCGACGCGCACCGACCTGCCAGGTGTCTTCGCCTGCGGGGACCTCGTCGACCACACCTACCGACAGGCCATCACCGCCGCTGGCACCGGGTGCGCGGCCGCGCTCGACGCCGAGCGTCACCTCGCCGCGCTGTCGCAGGTGCAATCCAGCGCGACGCCCACCTCGTCGCCCCCCGCGACATCCGCGCAGACACCTGCCGCGACACCTGCCGGCCAGCCAGTCAACGCCTGAGAGGACACCATCGTGAGCGTCACCGTCGTCACCGACTCCACCTTCGACACCGAGGTGCTGATGTCGGATAAGCCCGTCGTGGTCGACTTCTGGGCCGAGTGGTGCGGGCCCTGTCGCATGGTGTCGCCGATCCTGGAGGAGCTCTCCACCGAGCACGGCGACAAGATCTCGTTCGTCAAGCTGAACGTCGACGAGAACCCGCAGATCGCGGCTAGCTACCGGATCACGTCCATCCCCACGCTCAACGTGTACAGCGGTGGGCAGGTGGTCAAGCAGATCATCGGCGCCAAGCCGAAGTCGGCCATCATGGGTGACCTGCGCGAGTACCTGTGAGTGCGTGCGCCGTCTGACGGGCAGCGGGGCA
>Ga0316198_10001372_pt1 | contig 14249 bp, 12 predicted proteins | sample OudBieAanoxic_MG_FD_204935 | JGI IMG/M metagenome (GOLD analysis project Ga0316198, IMG submission 204935) | Coastal sediment microbial communities from Oude Bieten Haven, Netherlands - site A anoxic | ecosystem: Environmental > Aquatic > Marine > Coastal > Sediment | place: Netherlands...
CAACCAGGATGCCGAGTTCCTGTTGCTTATCAATGCAATCGACGATAAATCCGCGCAAGCGGTGCACGCCCGTTCCTCGTACAAATGGAACGAGATTGTCTGGGGTGCTCGTTTCAAGGATATGTACCGCCATACCCGCGATGGTCGCATGAGTATCGATCTCAAACGCATCCACGATATACAGCAGGTGGATGCACCAGTCGATCCCAGTCAGACGGTGTGGGACTTATAGCCGCCGGACTCAGATATTCAATGCCGTCAGTTCCAGATCATAGTCCGGCTGTTCAACTTCCTCCGGGGTAAACAGCAGGGTACCCGGGTGGGCTGCTGTGGCGCTGCCACAGATCACCCCGAGGCGCAGCATCTCCGGCAGCTGTTCGCCACGCAGATCGGCAGCGAGCAGCCCTCCCAGCAAGGCGTCACCACAACCGACGGTCGACAGGACCCGTACCCGGGGCGCTGTGCAGTGGTAGCTGTTGACCTCATCGAGCAGAACAGCGCCGCGGGCACCGAGAGAAACACAAAGTTTGCCGATGCCTCGCTGCTGCAGTTCGCGCGCAGCCCGCGCTACAGCCTCGATGTCATCGAGCCGTTGCCTGGTCGTCATCTCGAGGACGTAGTTGTTCACCCTGACCAGGTACGGTTGTGCTTCGATCGCCTTCTGCAACAAGTCGCCATGGGCGTCCACGACCGCCCTGCCGCCCTGCCCCTGAATACGTTCGACCAGGCGCTGGTAATGGTCATCCGGTACGCCCGGCGGGATTGAACCGGTCAGGATGCCGTACCCACTTGCGCAACCAGCCAGAAAGCATTCGTCCAGGTCACTCAGCACCTTGGCGGGGATTTCCGGTCCCTGACTGGCGACCTCATATTGGGTCGGTGGGTGTTTCTGCAGCAAGGTGGCATTGAGTCGTGTCTCACCGGCGACACGAAAAATCTTGTGGTTGCTGCCAAGTGCATCCCCGAGCAGACGTAACAGCAGGTCACCACTCTCTCCACCGATGACGCTGCAGCAATAAATCGATACCCCCAGCTTGGTGAGTGCGAGCGCGACGTTGATGCCGTTGCCCCCCGGGTGATACGCAGTCGTGTCCGCCTGCACTTTACGATCGGCGATCAACTGGGGTAATTCGTAACCGATATCCACGGCCGGGTTGAGAGCGAACACGGTAACAGAATTGCTGTAGGTACTTGTCATGCTAACCTCGATGTCATCTCAGAGCCTGTTTGAGGATCAGGCTTCGCCCTGTCATCACCGGCGGTTGCGGCAGACCAAGCAAGTCCAGCACAGTAGGCGCAATATCCGCCAGGCCACGGCCTATGCCGAGTCGAACAGGACCCTCCCCCATGATCAGGAACGGTACCGGGTATTCGGTGTGCTGGGTATGAGGCTCCCCGGTATTGGGGTTGATCAACTCATCGCAATTGCCGTGGTCCGCCGTCAACATAACCCGCCATCCGTGCTCCAGTGCCACCCGAAATAAGCGATGACTTTCGACATCCAGTGCCTCTACAGCACGGATGATAGCCCCGCGGCGTGCCGTGTGTCCCACCATGTCGGTATTGGCGAAATTGGTCACAATGAAAGTATGCCGGTCATTCTCGATGGCCTCGATCAGCTGATCGACGATCCCTGAAGCACTCATCTCCGGCTGCATATCATAGGTAGCCACATTGGGTGACGGCACAATGATCCGTTCTTCGCCGTCATAGGGCTGTTCACGCCCGCCATTGAAAAAATAGGTGACGTGCGGATATTTTTCAGTCTCACTGCAATGCAACTGTTTAAGACCCGCAGCACTGATCACTTCCGCCAGCACCTGTTCGGGAATCTGGGGCGCGAACAGCTCCGGAAAGGGGTATGTGGTGTTATATTCAGTCATGCAGACCAGGCGCTGCATAACGATGCCGTCGCGATCGAAGGCATCGAACTCCGCCAATCCCAGCGCCGCCGACAGCTGGCGAGCACGATCACTGCGAAAATTAAAGAACAGCACTGGCTCGTCAGCAGCCATGCCGGTGTGCCCGTCAATGACCGTGGGCAGTATGAATTCATCACCTTCGCCGCGCGCATAGGCCAACTCAATGGCTTCGCCTGGCGTGCGTGCCCTCTCCCCTCTGGCACAGACCAGTGCATTCCAGGCACGCCGGGTACGATCCCAGTGTTTGGCCCGGTCCATGGCACAGTAACGGCCGCTGACCGTAGCGATGGATCCCTTGCCCAGCTTGACCAGGAATTTCTCAAGCGTCGCCAGGTATCTGTATGCAGCCTTCGGCGCGGTATCGCGCCCATCGGTAATCATGTGCACTACCGGCTCGATGTCTGTCTTGCGTAACAGATCGAGTATGCCTAACAGATGTTCTATGTGAGAGTGGACGCCGCCATCGGAAACCATGCCCACCAGATGGAGACGCCGACTGTCCTTGAGCATGTTCTGCCAGATGGGATTTGCTTCCAGTGAACCATCATAGAGTGCATCGGCAATGCGGGTCAGGTCCTGTTCCAGCACCCGCCCGGAACCCAGCGTCAAATGTCCCACCTCGGAGTTGCCGAACTGGCCATCGGGAAGGCCGACTGCGCGTCCAGAGGCCTGCAAGGCGGTATGCGGCCAGGATGCGAAATAATGATCGAGATGCGGCGTATGTGCCAATGCCCAGGCATTGTGTGCACGACTGGGATTGAGTCCAAAACCGTCAAATATGGCGAGCAGAACGGGCCTCGGCTTCATGCCGCTTCCATCATCACGCTAACAGGCCTGGCAGACAACGGGGCAACTTGTTTTCCGGGTATCATGATCAGTACACTCATTGTGAATCTCGCCGATTATACCTTCCAGCGCAGACGCATGAGTACACCGGGTAATCACGATCCGCTTTAAGTCAGACAACGCGGATTGTACCGCTCATCCCCTGCTACGACAAAGCTGCCCCGCACTAGTCGCCAAATTCCTGCAGAAACTCCAGCAGCAGGCTGGTGGCATGCACATCGGATCGGCAGGCGGGCAGGTCAAAAAAGCATATACTGCCATCATCCTTGATCCTCGATCGCAGATAATCACTATAGCGCCTCTCATCCGGTATTTTCACCGCCATTTTCCTCAGCATAATGAGACTTTCCAGTAGACCGTCGAGGAATCCAGCCTGCGCCATAGCCGGCAGTGCATTGCGCAAATAAACCTGTCCCCGCCGCAGGACATGTGGACTTCCGTTGCAGCGATGCAGGGCAAACACGGCATGGCTGGTTAAATAATACCGCTGCAGTCCATGGTACCAGCCAAAACTGCCATCCGCCTGTTGCAGCGCTTCAATGGAGTTGACGGCCTGAGAAAGCTTTTCCCGCGGCACACTGACTGAAGGAAAGCGGCACAGGGAAAAAAGAGCGCTCGCCCTGTCAAAAACAGGCATGTCACCCAGGCATGCATAGACACGCCGATCCAGCGCACCGGCATCGAAGGCCCGTCCAGCCATGGTCAGAAAACCTTTGATAAAACGGATACTTACCAGATCTTCGCAGCTCTTCTGTGGGTGGGGCTCAAGCGCACGCACAAAGGTCTCGAGTTCGGCTAGCGCATTGCGGGTCCCGGCTTGTTTCACCGCCCTGCGGTCGCTGACCAACCCGTAAAGCATGGATGAAATCCGGCTCAGATCCGCGGGTGTTGACGACACAGCCCCGTGCAACCGTTCCAGCACCCATACACGAGTCGCATCCTGTGCCTGCGCGATCACAGCGCCCGGATGCACAAGGCACCAGCTGGCGAGCACAAATACCAGCAAAGCGGGATAAGTGGCCAAAGCGGAACAGCCCACCTCTACATCTCCTGCGGAAAACCGCCCATGTTGTTGTCAACGCGCAGCAACGCATCGCTTACAGCACTGGAGAGAGAACGGCAGAGTCCTGCAAACCGGCAACCCGGGGAAGAAACCGTAACACAGTCGCCCGCGAGCATCGCCAGGGACTTGACCTTTTCAGTAATGCACGGCACCTTACACCCTCCCTAACGACTCCAAACGGCCCATTATCAGGCTTTCCACTGAGATCTCAACGGTGAGGCTGCATTTAAAACGTCCATGACAGGTTCCGGGAAAACATCCTGTTTTGATTTGCCAGGGCCGGCCAGGTCAGCATTCAGGCGCGGATGAACAAAGACATTATCCAAATTCTGGAGGAGCGCCTCGGGCGCCTGTACGCGAAACAGCGTCTCGGCATCGAGGATGCGTACGAAGCACGTATTTTCGGTCAGGGCCTCAACCTGTTTCACATAGAAAACTGGTATTCCTGCCGACCCTTTATCAAAAATACGCTGAAACTGACCGGGCTGTACTGGCGCGGGCGTAACAACACCACGCGCGTACAGACACGCCTCAACAAGTTTGAATCGGAAAGCCTTCCATCAGCGTTCGACGGTTTCACCATACTGCATATCAGCGATATGCATGTGGACATGAGTCAGGGTGCCATGCACCGTCTGATCGAACTGCTGCACGAGATCGATTACGACATCTGTGTCCTCACCGGTGACTACAGGGGGAACACCTTTGGCCCTTATGACGAAACCCTGGAGGGCATGGCGAGTGTAAAGGCCCATCTCAAGGACCCGGTATACGGTGTACTGGGTAACCACGACACCATACGCATGGTACCCGGACTGGAGGAAATGGGCATATTCATGTTACTCAACGAGTCAGCACCCATCGAGCGCGATGACCAGCGCATCCATATCGTCGGCATCGATGATGCCCACTATTACCGTGTAGACAACATTGAAAAAGCAGCGTCAGGCATAGACCATAATGAGTTCTCGATTCTTCTTTCACACACACCGGAAATCTATCGCCAGGCCGCACACGCTGATTTCAACCTGCTGTTGAGCGGACATACCCATGGCGGCCAGATCTGCCTGCCCGGCAAAATCCCTATCACCCTGGATTCCGTACTGCCCAGACATATGGGATCGGGCGCCTGGCAATACCACAAAATGCTCGGTTACACATCGGCGGGGGTGGGTTCATCCATCGTTTCGGTGCGCTTCAACTGCCTGCCGGAAATTACCCTGCATACACTGCATACGACCTGAATCAGCCTGGGTCCGACAGGCTCCTAGTACGGGTGTTTGCGGATTTTCAATTTAAAGAACAGCGGCGAGAAAACCACGTCGGCAATAAAAAAGATCGCCACCACCGTAACGATTTGTGTCACGGTCAAATTCAGCATGGCCTGGCTGGCGAGCAATGGGAACAGGGATTCCGGCACCTGATCAAGTACCGGCGCCCGGCTACCGGGTGGCAGTTTCATACGTCGCTTGAGAAAGCTGGAGAACAGATCGCCGGCCATCGACAGGGTCCCGATAACAAACCCCGTTTCCCAACCCAACCCCATGCTGGCGCTAGCCGCAGCCGTTACCAGCGCCGATAGTACGACGCCGCGAACAGTTTTGGACGCCCCGAACAGGGGCTGACCGTCAAATATTTCTATACCCCCATCAAGCGGCCAGGCGAAGCGATTACCGAGTAATTTACTGGCGATCACCGGTGTTGCGTTCGCCAGCAATAACAGAACCACTAGCTTTAGAATCAGCATTTTATCAAGTTGCCGACATTCCCTGCCAAGCCGGATTATCCATTTCTCAAAGATACCCGGGATCGTGCTAGAATCCCAGCGGCTCGCTTCTGAGTTAACCGGGTATGAGGGACCGACCTGACGTGCTGCGTATTGCGATAATGAATACCAAAGGTGGCTGCGGGAAGACCACGCTTGCGACCAACCTGGCCAGCTACTGTGCCGCACAGGGCTGTGCCACAGCACTGTTCGATTACGACAGACAGGCATCCAGCACCCGCTGGCTGAATATCCGGCACGAAAGTCTGCCTTTTGTCCACGGTGTCGCCGCTTTCCAGCCACCGAAACAGGGCGTCACGCGCGCCTGGCAAATGGCCCTTCCCGCGGGAACTCAATACGTCATAGCGGACACCCCGGCAGCTTACTCGGCCGTTGATATCGAGGACCGTGTTGCCGAAGCCGATGTGATACTCATTCCGATGTTACCCTCTTCCATCGATATTCACTGTACCGCTGATTTCATTCATGACCTGCTGCTGATCGGCAAAGCCCGCGCTCACAACAAACGCCTGGGGCTCATTGCCAACCGGACCCGGGCGCATACCAGAGCGACTGACAAACTGGAATACTTTCTCCAGGATCTGGACATCCCGGTGATTGGTCGAATACGGGACACCCAGCACTATGTCAGTGCCGCTGAACAGGGCTTGGGCATACACGAGCTGGCGGAACGGGATGCGCGGCAAAATGCTGACACCTGGAGAGAGCTGCTGGCCTGGCTCGACAGTTCGCAACAACCGGTAGAAACGATCAGGGAAGAACTGCGGAACTGTTCCGGCACACCTGCCTGAAGCGATCGATACGAAACGGCTCGATCGGCAGTTCACTGCTACCGTCCAGTATCAGCTGCGAAAGGATGCGCCCCACAACCGGTGAAAGTTGAAAACCGTGGGCGGAAAATCCGAAAGCATGATACGCGCCGGGCGCTGTTACGCTTGCGCCGATAACCGGGATATTGTCCGGCATGAACGCCTCAAGACCTGCCCAGCTGCGCACAATGCGTACATCCTTCAGTTGCGGAAAAAGCGTCATGACACTGCGGGCGCTGAGTGCAAGCTTGTGCCAGTTCATTTCCGTACGCCCCTGTGTCAGGTCGAGTTCCGCCAGGTGCGCACCGCCGATCAATAGAGTGCCGTTCTGCATCTGCTTGAAAGACAGTTTGCGCCCGGCGGCACCGATCACCGGATCGATGAAGTGAGGCAAGCGTTCACTGACCATCATCATCGGTGCCCCCGGCTTGAGTGGTACCGGCTCACCGAGCAGCGTGGCCATATGGTTTGCCCAGGCACCCGCACAATTGACCAGTACCGGCGCACGGAACTCACCCCGAACAGTACTGGCAAGCCATTCATCAGCAACCCGCAACACGCCATCCACACGGGTGTCAGCCTGATAGTGCACGCCCAGCGAACGGGCCTTGCGGCGGAAGGCATCCAGCGCATGGAAAGGACGCCCGTAACCGTCCTGCCGACAGATCAGTGCGCCGGTACAATGGGGCGCCAGCGCAGGCACCAGACGATAGAGTTCGTCAGTGCCGATCATCTCCTCGTGCCGGTAACCCATTGAGCGCAGGAGGGCAGCACGTTCCTCCAGGCTCTCCAACTCTGTTGCGTTCTCTGCCACCCTCAGCTGCCCCGGAAAACGGGTATCGCAGTCCGAGTCCACCAGTTCACGGATGTGTCGCCACATCCCGGCAGCGGCCACGGACAGGGGGATCTCTGCCGGGTGGCGATTGAGCTGACGCAGACCACCGGCATTCACACCTGAGGCATGTCGGCCGGGGCTGTCTTTGTCGAGCACGATACAACGGGTATGGCGCATGGCCAGGTGCACAGCCGTGGAGAAACCCATCAGACCACCGCCGATGATCAGTACATCGGCTTTCACTCACTCTTCTCCCACTGCAGACCGGCCAGTTGCCCCAGCGTCAGCGGATTGACCGGTGGGCGCTGCCGATAGTGACCGATATCCTGCACCGCTTTTCCGCTGGCAGCAGCGACGATGTGGCTGACCGCTTCGGCACACTGCCGGCCCTGACACGGCCCCATGCCACAACGGGTCAGAAACTTGACCTGATTACTGTTGTCATGACCATCGGCAACAGCCGCGCGGATCTGACCCGCGCTCACCTCTTCGCAGCGACACACCAGGGTATCATCGTCCACTACCTGCAGAAGGTCATCGGAGATGCGGAAAAATGCCTCCAGGAAGGGGCGGATATGCGATTCTTCCCGCATCCATTTCCTGTCCTTGCGGGCCAGTCGTTGTCGTGCTGTCCTGTCCAGCACGCCAAGCGCATAGAGGGCCTGAAGAGCTGCCAGGCGGCCGGCGTGTTCGGCACTGCGCGCGCCGCCGATACCGCCGCCATCACCGGCGACCAGAATGCCGTCCACGCTCGTCCTGCCCCATTCATCCAGCTGCGGCCGCCAGCACAGCTGACTCTCGTCCCAGAGGTGACGACAACCGGCAACGCGGCTCAGCTGGGTATGGGGAATGACACCGAAATGCACCAGCAACACAGCGGTTTCCAGACTCTGTTCACGGCCGTTGTGAACAAAACTCACTGATTGCAGGGCATCCTTACCCTGCGCACGCAGCTTCCTGATATTGTGCAGCGTACTGATACCAGCACGTTTCAGGTCGCTTTTGTACTGCATGCCTTTGGTAATGTAGTGTCCCGCCAGCAGTGCGCGCGGTAACCCCGGCAGGGCATAGAGATGATTCTTCATCGGCGTTACATCCAGCAACGCTTTCACGCTGACGCCGGCATGCAGGTACTGCCAGGCCAGTAACAGCAGCAGCGGACCGGAACCGGCCAGCACCACCCCTTCATGCGGAACAATGCCGTGGGCCTTGAACAGGATCTGGCCTGCGCCGGCATTCATGACACCGGGGAGGGTCCAGCCAGGAAACGGCACCGGTCGCTCAAAGGCGCCGCTGGCGATTACCACCTGATCGGCTGTCAGCATGCGCGCCTGACCCTGCTGAAGCAGTCCGATTTCGCGCCGCCCGTTCAGCGACCACACCGCGGTTTCCGCAAAGTATTCCGCAGTGCTGGCGCGAAAGGCGCTGACCAGTTTCCGCCCTCTCTGATATTCATCTCCCAGCTGTCTGGCGCGATGTTGTGGAATAGATTCCATGGCCCGGTAGATCTGACCACCCGGCGCGACCTGTTGATCAAATAGCGCGACGTCAATACCCTGTTCTGCGGCCATCGTGGCGGCGGCCAGACCCGCGGGTCCGGCACCAATGACTGCCAGTTGATAGTGCTCTTTCATGGTGGCAAGTCACCCGTGCCCTGCTGGCATTCGATGCGCATGCCTTCCCGGACAAGCTTCATACACGCCCGCTGATTGGCTTTGCCATCTATCACCATGAGGCATTCAAAACAAACGCCCATCAGGCAGAATGGCGCCCGCGGGGCACCGGATACCGGTGTGCTACGGGTAGAGGGCAGGCCGTGAACTAGAACGGCAGCCGCCACGGTATCGCCCTCCGGCACCTGCACCGGCTGGCCGTTTATGGTGACGTTGACCCTGTTTTGAGCTGGAGTGTCGAGTCGTTTGAACATGGCAGGGGGTATTATACCTTCGAGTCAGCAGCGGGTGCATACCTTATGCCGAAAGTGCCATACCATACCGTCGTCGACAGAAACGCCACAGCCTGCAGGGACTTGTTATACGGGGTGAATTACCATCAGGCGGGACAGAGCACCTGTCGCTACACGAGGTTACAAACGAACACGCTGCATAATATCCTCATGCTCAAAAATCATGCATTGTTGCAGATCAAGTTCGCGGCCAACACCCGCCGTCAGTGCGCGCCGGTACATGGCCAGCCCGATGGCCACATCGATGTAGGAGAGTCCCACGGCATTGAAATAGATACGCTCATTCTCTGACTCACGACCGGATTTGTGCCCGGAGACCAACTGGTGCAGGTCAGCGTGAATATCAGCCCCGCTGATCAGTCCTTCGGCATACATACGGCTGAGCGTCTGGGTGCGGTGAGTGACGGTGTCCCAGTCATCGCAGACAATCTTGTCGCACTGCAGCGCAACCTGGTATTCGTCCTCCCAGCCTCCTATATGGCTGTAGAAAGCCCCCGCTTTCATCCACGCCGCCTTCAGCAGAGGCGCCTGTGCACTGGTGGCGGTTACCAGAATATCCGCGCCATCAATGGCAGCACGACCATGGGTGTTGGCGGCGACGAATTCCATATCTGGTAACAAAGGTGACAGCTCGGCGATAAACTGTTGCTCCTCTTCCGCCGTTCTTGCCGCCACCCGACATTCCTTTAACACAGGCCGAACCACCTTCATGGAAAGCAGGTGCATTTTGGCCTGCTCACCGGCACCGATAAAGCCGATCACCTCACTGTTGCTGCGCGCCAGGTGTTTCGCCGCTATGGCACCCATGGCCGCCACACGCATATTGGAGGCCAGAGTGCCATCCATCACCGCAATGGGGAAGCCCTTTTCAATCTCCGACAAAATCAGAATAGCGGACAGATTCTGTACGCCGTATCGAACCGGGTTTGCCGGGAATACCGATACCCACTTGACACCGCACACCTGCTCTTCCAGCAAGGTAGCGGGAAGACAATTAATTCTTTCCTGACTGGCCTGGTCAAAGATCTGCACGATCTTTTCGGGGAACAGGATGCTGTGCGCCTCGAAAGCCAGCATGGCCTTTTCCGCAACCTCCATCGCCATACGAATATCCAGGCTGCCCGCCTGTAACAGGTCTTCCTGGGAAAGATAGGTAAAACTGACCCTGTGCCCGCTCATACCAGCCCTCGATAAAACAGTCTTGACGTTAAACCAAAGCAACAGGTGGAGTTTGATACAAATCCATTCAGAAGTCTTGTCCCGCACCTGCGCCGGACAGCAAGCCGATGCACTCAAACGGGTGCAGCCTGCATACCACCGGTAGCGGGATTCGGGAAATGAACGTCCAACAACAGTTGCTACTAAGCTGGCAACTGAACATACCGCGCAGGAGCGGGCTCCTGGCCGCGCTGCCGCTCCGAGGGACGGCCCCTCCTATACACCGGATATTTTCAGCTGAAACCGATCCCGCTCAATTCCAACAGCGGCTTACGCGCTTATTTTACCGTAATGGTAATTTGTTTCGAATAAATCGGCGGATTATGCGGTAGATGCTCAGCATCCCCCATGAGTAACTGCAGGGTATGCTTCCCGGGTGGTAATTCCAGCATGGTCTCTGTCTGTCCCGCACCAAAATGAATATGGTTTCGGTCTGAAGGAATCTCTTCATCAAATGGAGGCAGTGGTGTATCGATCAGCAGATGATGATGGCCAGCGGCATGTCGATCAACACCCTTCGGAGCAACACCCATATTGCGCAGACCGAACCAGACACGGAAAGGATGACCACTCCTGATCACTTCGCCGTCATTCGGCCAGCCGATATAAAGATAAGCACTTTTCGGTGCCGACGTATCGCCGGCAGTCACAATTAGCGGAAAAATCATTATTGCGACTAACGAAGCAATGATCTGTCTAACCATGCTCTGTACTCCATCAGGTTCAGGGTGCCGGACTAATACGTTTGTTTTACTACTGTTTTACTACAGCGGTTTAACCAGGCTCAGTACGGTGGCACCGTAATCGTAATTTTATTCGAATAAATGGGAGGGTCATGTGGAACATGATTATCGTCGCCGAGCAGAAGCTGTATGGTGTGCTCCCCCGGTGACAAATCCTCGAGACGAGCCTCCGTCTGCCCGCCTCCAAAATGGAGGTGGTTCCGGTCGGAGGGAATTTCCTCATCCAGCGGCGGCAGGTCGGTATCCAGTAACAGGTGATGATGACCCACATTCGCCATCTCCACCCCCTTGGGCGCCACACCGGCGTTACGCAGACCCATACGCACCCATAACTTGCCCCCTTTTATGACAGCCCCATCGGGTGGCCAGATGATGTATAACCTGGCGTTTTTGGGTGCCGGTGTCTGTTCTGCCCAAACCGCTGTCATAGCCGACACATTCAGCATCGTCATGATCGCTAGTATCCTAATCAGCATCTTCGCTTCCTCCCCGACGCTCCCGTGAAGTTTGTACTCACACAGCCCCAAATATCAGTCTGGTCACAGTGCCGGGACGGGACGCCTTAGATTTCAGCACTGAAACAACCTGACACAACACCAAGCATAGAATACAATCTCCGTAAATCAAGAAACCGGCGCTGGCCCTTTTTAGTATCTGTTATTACTGATTCTGCACGCAATCAGGTATATACCGCAGTTCCTGCGTTCCACGGGGACAAACAGTTGCAAAGTTTATAGGCTGGTCTACCTTAAGGTTAAGATTAACTAACAAAAGATGCTATTTCTGCGTCAAATTTCAGCTACGGACCCGAACTATGATACAAAATCTCTTCGTAGTATGCGTATTGAGTTTATTCCTTAATATCGCCTTCGCTTCGCCCGCATTTGCAGATGTTGGAACAAACAGAACCCCGCCGCGGGAGGCGAACGCAGCAACTGAAACAACGACAGCTGCGGCGAAACGCGTTGCCCTTCTGATCGGTAATACTGAATACGCAGTTCAGCCCCTGCGCACCTCGCTGCAGGATGCGCGGGCGATGGCCGACCTGCTGTTGTCTCTGGGCTTTGAAACAATCATTCTCGAGAATGCAAACGGCCTGCAGATCAGGCAAGCACTCGATGACCTCAACAAGCGCCTTGGAAACAACGGTATCGGATTGTTTTATTTTGCCGGTCACGGCATGCAGTTGAAGGGACACAAAGTCCTGTTACCCGTAGATGCACAAACAGAATCTCCGCTGGCGGTGCGGCAAAGCAGTATCGAAGTCGGTAACATCGTAGAGAGAATGTCCTCTGGTCGACCCGATCAGCCCAACCTGGTGATTCTTGATGTCTGCCTGAACAACCCTTTCCTTCCTGCGGCTTCAGGAAGTACGTATCTCCAGGATGAAGAGTCCTCGTACGATCAGACACTGGTCGCTTTTTCGACATCCTCTGGAGAACTGGCATACGAGGGTAACGGCAAACACAGCGTCTATACTTCGGAGCTGATCAGAGTCATGTCACAACCCGATCTGGGTGTCGATGACGTATTTACGCGGGTGCGTGTTGCCGTCAGTCAGAAGACCGGCCAGCGGCAGAAGCCCTGGGTATTGTCATCCCTGCAGGAACAGCTTGTCCTCTTTAACGCGAAAGATACAAGCTCAACAGTGCAGCACCTGAAGCCGGCACCCCTGTCGAAAACCGCCATGCTGGGTGCACTGCGCGGCATTCTTCCCAAGGACGGCGAAGCACAATATGAACTCGAATTCTGGCAGAGTATAAAAAACAGTACAGATGCCGCAGACTATGAGGCATATCTTGAGGCCTATCCCAAGGGGAAATTTGCTCCGCTGGCCAAATCACGCGCGAAACGCTACAAAAAACAGACCGCGGAAAAACCCGCCGCAGCGAAGCCCGTCCCAGCGAAACCCGCCGCAGCGAAGCCCGCACTGATCATCACGGACATGGATATTGACTACACTGTTGCCAGAACCGCTAACATCCGCCAGGAGCCATCGGCAAAATCAAAGCGTCTCGGTGAACTGAAACAAGGCAGTAAAGTTCACGTCACGGGAAAAGTCAGTGGCAGCAACTGGTACCAGGTAAAATCCGTTAGCGGAATTATGGGTTTTGTTTTTGGAGATCTGCTGCAGAAACCGCAAGCGAAAACGGAAAAGCCAACCACAGCGGCGCCACACAGTGTTGCGAAACCGATTACAGCTCCGGTAGCCGCACCGCAACAGACAGCCCAGCCCGCAACGAAGGATACAGAGGGGTTCCGTGATTGCCCGCGGTGTCCGGAAATGCTTGTCTTGCCGGCAGGCACCTTTACCATGGGTGCAAAACGAGGTGACCGGAGCGAAAAACCGGCGCACGCGGTTTCCATCAAATCCCCGTTTGCCATCGGCAAATACGAAGTCACCAGCGGACAATGGAATGAATGCGTCAAGGCCGGGGCATGCAACTACAAGGCAGCGAAAGGCGATCCCGATGACAACAGCCCGGTCCGGGATATCAGCTGGCTGGATGCCCAGGAATATGTGCGCTGGTTAAGCCGGATAACAAAACAGGAATATCGCCTGCCCAGCGAGGCGGAATGGGAATACGCGGCACGAGCCAACACACAAACCCGTTTCTGGTGGGGCGACAAGCTGGGAACAGGCAATGCCAACTGCAAGGATTGCGGCGGAACATGGGATCGGAAAGTGCCGTCCAGCGTCGATGCTTATCCACCAAACCCGTTTGGTGTTTACGGGACTAACGGTGGTGTATGGGAATGGGTCAGTGATTGCTGGCACAAATCCTACGACGGGGCACCGAAAGATGGTAGCAGCCGGAACAAGCCCGACTGCCGCGAAAATGTGATTCGCGGCGGCTCCTGGCGCAATGATTCAAGTTACATACACTCCGCAAGCCGCTTCAAATACGACTCCAGTGTCCGTTATATTCAGAACGGATTCCGTGTCGCCAAAACCTTGCGCTAAGGCAGCTCGCCCAGTGTCTTTAACTTCTCCATCAATGATTTGGGCTTGGTGTTAATCATGACGAAATCAGCTGTAATTCTATCTTTACCTGATTTT
>Ga0316198_10001373_pt1 | contig 14248 bp, 10 predicted proteins | sample OudBieAanoxic_MG_FD_204935 | JGI IMG/M metagenome (GOLD analysis project Ga0316198, IMG submission 204935) | Coastal sediment microbial communities from Oude Bieten Haven, Netherlands - site A anoxic | ecosystem: Environmental > Aquatic > Marine > Coastal > Sediment | place: Netherlands...
AAGTCCGGGTCGGTCCAGACCGTGCCCAGCTCTGGGGCGCCGATCGTGTTGGTCCAGCTGGGGATCGACAGGTCCACCGTATCGCCGACCGGCGGCACCTTGCCGTCCGTGCTGGGCTTGCGGTCGCCGGACCAAACCACGTCGTAGACTTTTTCTTGCGGCTTGCCGTCGGCGTCGATCCAGCCCTTGATGATCTGAATGCGGTCGAGATTGCCGCCAATCGGATCGCGCAAAGCGTAGACGAGAAAGCTCGGCGCCTTGCCGTCAGGGGTCCCCGTCAGGTCGCTACCCATGGGCACACCCTTGGTGTAGCCGAGCACAGCGAGGTCGCGGCGGGCGGCATCTTTCTCATCGAAATCGAAACCGCCGAAGAGCCGCACGCGCATGCGCGGCCCGGTCGTTGCGTAGGTCTCGCGCCGCTTCATAGCGTCGAAGATCGCCCCGCGCGTATTGGCCGTCGCCCACACACCCACAGTGCCTGCCGCGTTATACTTCCAGCCTCTGAATCCTTCGATTCCGAGCTCCTCGTTCTTCTTGCCTTCGTGCGTCGCCCGATGCGGGTTGGGCTCGTAGGAAGAGAACTTCGAGAAGAAATTGTCTTCATCGATCGTGCTGAGCGCGGTGTGCGTGTCTGTGCTGCCGACCATCCCGAACTTGAAGGGATTCATGCCGAGCTTCTCTTCCAGCAGAAGGCCGCGCTGCAGCCCCGATCGCGCGTACTCGGCCGGGAGCATGTCTTTTGTCTTCGCCTCGCTCACATCGAGATTGCCGAAATCCCAGGTTTCGTAATCGGCGAACTCGTCCTCGGGCGAGAGCAGCGGATGCGTCTCGCCATCGCCTTTGTACTGGGTGGCTTCGTAGAGTCGCTCCCACTTCTGCCGCTGCTTGGCGTACTCGGCGTCATACGCCGCACCCTCGTCAAAATCGTCTTGCAGCGCGAACATCATGCCGTTCGACAGATTGCCGTTATGCGGAATAGCGAGCACGCTGCCGCCCGTCTTGTCCTCATAGGCCTGCATCCACTTCCACAAATCGCGCGGATTGCGGCTCCCGATGGGCGGCGTCGTGGTGTAGGGCTCGACACGCATTGCGCGCTCAGGCCCATCCCGGAAGATAACGTTCCGGTGCAGATTGTTACCCTTGACGAGTGAGGTCCACTCGAAGGCGATGAACGTCGTGAAGCGCCCCGGGTCGTTGTACTCCTCGGCCGCCGCGATGATGTCGTCCCACACGCGCCGATAATTCGGGTTACCGGGCTGATAGTTGATCGCGTCGGTTATCTCCCCTTGGGAGAACTCGTTGATGAGCCGGAACATGGCCTCTTCGGCCTGCTTACCGCCCGCATTGAAGTCCTCGTGGTAACGGCGCCCGTCCGGGTCCGCCATGATGTTCGGCGTACCCTTGATGATGTCGGTGATTGCGCCCATGGCATCGGAGTGGTCGGTGATCATGAAGAAGTCGTAGGGGCGCGCGAGCTTTACAGGCTGACCGCTGTTGGAGACGACTTGTTCGCCGCGGGCGAACCGGTAGGCATCCCGCGGCATGAGCGTCGTGCCCGAGCCGCCGGCGTCCGGCGACAATCCTGTGTGCACATGGGTGTCGCCGAAAAAGACCTCAGACGGGAATGCCCGGTCGGCATAGGGCGAGTACGGACGGCCCTTGTAGATGTCTGCATTGACGCCGGAGGTGTCCTGGGCAGAGGCCGGCATGGCGCAAATAACGATCATCAGGCTCGCGAGAAGTGGGCGAAGCCCAATAGCACGAGTCATCACTATCTCCTTGATCCCAAAAGGCTAGCTTTTCGGCGTGTACCAAATGGGCGAGGTGTAAGCACGCTCCTGAGTCGTCATCGGAACCTCCTCGGTCATGTCGACATCGAACCGCTTAGCCTCGTAGGCGGTCCAGCGAGGCGTGGGAATTTCGATAACGCGAGCATAATAGAACGCGCGCTGGTTAGGATCAAAATCCGGGTCGGTCCACACCGTGATCATCTCTGGCTCGCCGATGGAGTTGCTCCAGGTCGCATTCTCGACATCCACAGTATTGCCGACCGGCGGCAGCTTGCCGTCGGCTCCGGGCTTGCGATCGTCGCTCCATACGACGTCGTAGACCTTCTCCTCGGCCTTCCCGTCCGCGTTCATCCATCCCTTAACGATCTGAATGCGGTCGAGGTTGCCGCTGTAGGGGTCCTTCGCCGCCGCAACAAGGAAGCTAGGCGCCTTGCCGTCGGGCGCAGCGCTGAGGTCGCCGCCCATGGGCACGCCCTTGCTATAGCCCGCAGCAGCGGGAAGCCGCGTCTTGGTGTCGTCCTCGTCGAAGTCCCAGCCGCCGAAGAAGCGCACCGTCATGCGCGGGCCTGTAGTCGCATAGGTCTCTTTGCGCTTCATGGCATCGAAGATCGCCTCGCGCGTGTTTTCCTTCGCCCAGACCCCAGCATAACCACCGGCAGCCTGCTGCCAGCCCTTGATAGTGAATTTGGGATCGGGCGCCTCGATCACAACGTGCTCCCAACGATGCGGCTCCGGCTCGACACCGGAATGCTTGCCGAAGAAGTTCTCCTCTTCGACCGCAGCAAGCGACGTGTGGGCATCGGTGGAACCGATCATGCCGAACTTGTACGGATTCACACCGAGTTTGTCGCCGAGCCTCAGCCCAGTTTTCAGAGCCTCGCGGGTATATTCCCATTGGAACATGTCGTCGGTTTTGGCTTCCGTGCCGTTGAGGTTCGACTTATCCCAGGTCTCATAGTCCGCGAATTCGTCGTTCGGCGACAGGAAGGGATGCGTCTCGCTGTCTCCCTTGATCTGAGTGACTTCGACCAGCGGTTCGTATTGGGCCCGCAACGCCGCGAGCTCTTTGGTGAGCGGCTGGCCATCGAAGGTCTCGACCCTGAACATCCTGCCGTTCGACAGATTACCGTTATGCGGGATCGCGAGAACCTCGGCCCCGGTTTCCTTCTCGAACTCAGCTAGGTGTTTCCAAACATCTTCAGGGTTCTTGCTGTCGAACTGCGAGAAGGGAATGGTCTTGTTGGCGTCGCTGGAATCGCCCCGGAAAATGACGTTGCGATGGAGATTGTCGCCTCCGATCGCAGTCCACTCGTAGCCAATGAGCGCCGTGAACCTGCCTGGATCGTTATACTTGTCGGCGAGCGCCGTGTAGTTCCGCCATGCATCGCGCACCGCCTTGTCGCTCTTGATGGGCGGCTCATCGCCTGAAAGCGACCCGACGATCTCCATGGCCGTCGCGAAAACCTTGTCGCTATCGCCACTCGTCAGTTCCCCGTACCAGCGCTTACCGGTCTCCGTGGACAGAATATCCTGATCGCCGCTCAACAGTTGCGGCATCAAGCCATACATCTCGGCGTGGTCGGCGATCACCAAAAAGTCCAGCGGCCGGGAGAGTTTGGCCTGCAGGCCATGGGTCGTTGTGACTTCCTCGCCCCGAGCGAAGCGAAAGGCATCTTCCTGACCGATCCGGTTCATCGTTCCCGCATCGACAGAGACCGCTGTGTGGAGATGCGTGTCTCCCCAATAGACCTTGGTGGGAAAGTCGCGCCCCACATAGGGCGAGAACTGAAGCTTAGCGAGATCGGCGGTGCCATCCATGGTTGGAAGCTGATCGGCAAGCGTGGACGAGACGCAGCCGCCCGTGACCAAGAGTGCCGCCATAGACGACAAGATAACCGAACGCGTTTTCATGGTTTCCTCCGCTTCTTGGCGCCAGGCCGGGCGGTTCGCACACGGACCCGTGACATGGCCATTCCTAGCACATCAGACCTGATCTTCTATTGGCAGTTCGTGCCAATGCAGATCCCGCATTGAGTTCTGCAAGAGACTGCGCGACATGGCACCGGAGAGGCTAACTCTTCGGCGTGTACCAAATGGGCGAGGTGTATGCCCTTTCCTGCTGCGAGGCCGGCGCCCCTTCGGGGATATCGATGCCGAAGCGGAAGGCATCGTACGTAGACCAGCGCGGCGTCGGAATCTCGAGCACGCGCGCATAGTAAAATGCCTTCTGACCTGGATCGAATTCGGGGTCGTTCCAGACCGTGGCGAGCTCGGATTCACCGATCGTGTTGCTGAAGCTCGCGGTCTTCGCATCGACCGTATTGCCGACCGGCGGCACCTTGCCATCCGCTCCTGGCTTGCGGTCGCCGCTCCACACCACGTCGTAGACCTTCTCGTGGGTCTCACCGTTCTCGTCCATCCAGCCTTTGACGATCTGGATCCGGTCGAGATTGCCCCCGATCGGGTCCTTCAGCGCATAGACCATGAAACTCGGCATCTTGGCGTCATCCGGCTTCACTGGCAGATCGCCGCCCATTGGAACGCCCTTTTCGTAACCGGCGAAGGCCGGCGTACGGCTGGCAATGTCCTCGTCAGTGTAGTTCCAGCCGCCGAAGAAACGCACCCCCATACGGCTGCCCGTGGTGGCGTAGGTTTCCTTGCGCTCCATGGCATCGAAGATCGCCTCGCGCGTGTTCTCTGGCGCCCACACAGCAGCCAGCCCTGAAGCGACTTGTTGCCAGCCCATGATGGTGCCAGCATCGGTCTCCATGAAGGGATGGTTCATGCGCTCGGGGTTTGGCTCAGCACCCGAATGCTTGCCGAAAAAATTGTCCTCTTGTGCCGTTGCTAGCGACGTATGGCTGTCGGTGGAGCCGATCATGCCGAACTTATACGGGTTGGTCCCCAGCTTTTTCTCAAGCATCAGCCCGCGCTTCAGAGCTTCGCGAGCATACTCCCCGGCCAGCATGTCGTCGGTCTTGGCCTCGGACACATCGAGGTTGCCGATGTCCCAAGTCTCATAGTCGGCGAACTCGTCTTCCGGCGACAGCAAGGGATGGGTCTCCCCGTCGCCCTTGATCTGAGTGGCCTCGTAGAGTGGCTCCCACTTGGCGCGCTCGCTGACATAGCGCTCGTCGAGCTTGCGCCCGGTATACTGCGCATCAATGGGAAACATGATGCCGTTGGATAGATTGCCGTTATGCGCAATCGCCAGAACGTCGCCGCCAGTTTTCTCCTCGTAGGTGTCCAACCATTTGTAAAGGTCGAGAGGATCGATGCTGCCCTGGGGCGCGGTGGTCGTATACGGGACCATGCGTAGCGCATGGTCGCCGTCGTCGCGGTAGAGCACTACGCGATGCAGATTGTTGCCTTTGGCAAGTGAGGTCCATTCATAACCGATCAGGGCGGTGAACCGGCCGGGGTCATTGTACTCCTCGGCGGCGTCGACCGTTTCCTTCCAGGCAGATTTATAGGGCCGGGAGTCCGGGGTGTACGCCAATGCTTCCGGGAACTTCCCTTGCGAGAAGAGACCAATCAGCTCGAGCGCCACATCGACGCCCTGCCCCGCCTGAACTTTATCGTACCACTCCTTGCCCTTGGGATCGGCGAGGATGTGGGGCGCTCCGGCAAACATGTCCGGGAAGAAGCCCATATTGTCGGAGTGGTCCGTGACGGCCAGCCAGTCGAGCGGACGCGACAGCTTCACCGGCAGGCCCGTGGCGGAGTTGATTTCATCGCCGCGGGCGAACTGGTATGCCTGACGCACGCCAAGCCGGTTTCCGAAGGACCCGGCATCCATGGACATTGCGGTATGAAGATGCGTGTCACCCCAGAGAGGTCGTGAGGGAAAGCCGCGCTGGGCGTAAGGAGAGTAGGTCTTGCCCTTGTAAGCTCCGTAGAGAACTTCTTCGCCGTCGGGAGGCGGTGGCACTTGCGCGGACGCGGCGGATGAACCGAGAAGAAAGACTAAAGCTGTGGCATGCACCGCCAGCCTGTGCTGCATCGTCATCGAGCTACTCCTCCCTTGGTGCCCGCCGCGCTCTGGCGCCGTGGCTTTGGTTTCAGCTCTTCCCTGAAGCTTGTCTGCCTATCCTGACACTTTCAGGGGCAACAGCAACCGCCGAATTTGATCCTGGCCAACATCGTGCGATTTCCTATCGGAGAACAAGGCGTTTCTTATCGGGGCCCTTGCCGTCGGCACTCCTACTAAACCTCAGCATTATAAGAAAGATCAGTACGTCGTCCGCACCCTCAAGCTGAACGCGGATGACTGATCGATCGATGGAGCAAGCGCAGGGTCGAATATCGACTGGTAGCTCAAAGTCGTATCCACGGCTGGAAAGAGTGCGAAGCGATAAAAAGCTTCAAAGTTGTACTCCTCCCGCGCACCCTCAGCCACAGATTCTACCCAGTTCAAGGCGACGCCGACCATATCATTCTTGATGCGGATAGGATCGGGCGGGTCATTCAGCACGACGGACAGTCCGGCTTGTTGCTTCCAGATTGCAGAACCTTCGAAGCTATGTCCATACCGGAAGATGCCGACTGCGCGGCCGTCGCTGGTCAGTTCTTGCTCGAGCTTCATGGCGAACCCCCAGCCTGCTTGGCCCGTCATCGCGTTTATAGGTTGTCCGTTTTTGGTACCGTCATTCTGCCAAAGCAGGAACTTCGAATAACCGGCCTTCGGCGTTACCGGCAATATCTTTACCCCGAGTTGAACCGCCTTGTAGGTGCCGCCGGCACCGATATCGCCAAAGTTAAGTCGGTTGGCATTGGAATCGGAGACTAACCCGACCAAAGAGATCCGGTCGCTTGGATACAAGCCACCGACAACGCCGAGCCCGGAATCTGGATATCCCGCAGCAAATACTCCCGTGCCCACGTTGGGCAAAAAGGTGGTGACCGGGCTGATATATTGAGAGGTCAACAACGTGGCATCAGGCGTGATCTTGCCGATCCGGTAAGCCCAGCCTGCTTCGTTGCTGCCCTGCTGCCAATAGAAATTCCTGGTCAGAAAAGTTGGCTGATATCGAGACCAAGAATTGGCCGTGCCTCCCGCGCTTGCCAAACTCACAAACCCAAGATCCTGGGGACCTGTCGTCCCATAATCCCAGCGACCTTGGAGCTGGTAATATACCCCTCCGTGATTCGGCTTTCCCTTGTTGATCAGCTCCCGTTTCACAACGAAGTCCAGATCCGCAGCCGTTCCTGTATTTGCATTCCCCGGGAGCACTTCCGAAATTCCCTGGCCCACCTGCTGGAGGACCAGACCCATCTTGAAACCTGTAACTTCATATATGGTCTTCTTCGCTCGGTCTGTGCGATTACGAAGCCCACCAAGTGGAGACACTGGAAAAAGAGCTTCCCTTTCCGCTTCCATCCGCTCGACTTCTCTCAGGATGTTTCCCGGATCGGTGGGGTCGGAGCTAAGGGGGTCGCCTTGACTGACATTTGAACCAGCGCGCGCGCTCTGCGCAAAAGTCGCCGTTGGCCAACTAATCAAGACGGCCAAAACCGCGGAAACCGCAATCGCAGATTTCATGGTCGCCCCCCAATATCCTTAATTTAAGGACATCAACCGACTTCTACCGTTCCGTCTTCCATGATGGAAATCGGATCACCCGTTTTGACCGCGTCGAGGAACTCGTCTCCGAGCATGTCGATCGTGACAACGTGCCGGTCGTTCCAGACATCATCTATGATCAGTCCGGCAACCGAGACGGAGTCGACGTGCTCAGCGTACAACATCGCCTTGGGTCCCTGACCCAGGTAGCCCACACCCACCAACGTGGCCCCACCCATCGTGGAGCCTACAGCCGTAGGAAAACAGAGGATCGCGCCGGCCAGGTTTTTCTGGTACCAACTCTCGTTGACCACGTCCGTACACGGAGCACTTGTTGTATTGCCACCAAAAAGGTTCTCCAGGTAGGAAGCGCTCACGTTGAACGGCTGTTTCGAAGCCATCGCCTTTCCCTTGAGCTTGCCGGGGATCAGGGGACGCCCTTTGAAGGATTTCTTGGGCATTTTTATCTCCAGTTTGTTTGCTTTGTGATTGTTGAGTTTGCTTATTTGTGCCGTGACGCGTATGCGGCTAGGCCCCGTGTGCTGCCTGGGGCCTTACGGCCACCGGTTCACTTTTCAACCACTTAGGCACCCTTCGGAACCTTACCCGTCAAGATGGTCTCGATGAGGGCATCGTCCTTGAGGTAATGCACGAAGGGATAGTAATTGCGTGTCTTGGGGGAATTCGTGACAGCGAACATCTCTTCGGAGAACCCTTTCATACCCGTGTAACTCAATGAGCACATATTGGTGAACCTCATATTGGCCTCAGTCATCTTGCCGACCAACAGCGGATGTTCTTTAACCAGGCGGTCCCGCACGACATTCGCGCAAAGTAGCTTAGTCGGGATGGCGGGGGTTTTTAGGCCTCGTTTCTCCATTGCCTCCGTCACATTCGTTCCCCAATCAAGGATTTCCTTGTAGGTGTTGTGGGGACAACCAATAATAGCGATCGTTGGATCTTTCGGACGGTCTTTGAATTCTGTCGGGAAGTTTGCAAGGACCCGGGCCTGTTCGGCGTCATCGAAGACGTAGGTCTGGTAGCCTTCCATCATCAAATCGCGGCCCTTCTGTTTGGCGTCAGGAGTAAGGTTCTCCACGTGGTAAAGACCAACGGCACCGGCGGCCGCTGTGGCACTTCCCATCTTTTTCAGCAGGTGCATGTTGTCGTTGGTGACTTCTTTACCAAGGTATTTATCGATGCCCGTTATGAAGGGGTTGGCGTCGACCACCTTGAGGCCGATGGCCGTGCCGAGCACGCCCCAATCAGGCTCTTCAGTGGTCTTCACGTCGACGAGCCAGCTGGACATGCGGCCCTCGTCGGTCATCAGTCCGAACAGCGGCGCCTTGCCGAGAAGTGCACAAAGCAATTCCATGCCTGAGGCGTTGCGATTGGTCCGCAGTCCGAGGGCAGAATTCCCGTAGTTGACCGCGGATGATTCGGCCCACGCTACGTAGGTTCCCGGCGGCGGCTTATTCCCGACCTCGTCCACATAGCAGGCGCAGCTGCGATAGTTCAGGTCCGGAGCACCAAGCTGAGCGTGCACCCAGTCGAGGTCCCGCTGCACTCCGTAAAGCTCGTAGATGACCTGCATGTCCTTCGCGTTGTTTTCGACATTGTAGAGGTCATAGCATCGCGGATTGACAGTGTACGGAGCATAGGACTTAAGGCCCGCGTCGGCGCATTCCTGGAAAAGCTCGATGATCGGTTTCAGGTAATCCTGCCCGGTGAACAGGGAGCTGTGCGGCGCGCCGCCCAGATCGACGAGCTTTTCGGCGTTGAAGGCATTGCCATGGGCGACGACGATTTTCATCACCTTGGCTAGTTCCGGCCCCTTCTTGCCATCCATGATGTCCTGCTCTTCCTTGGTCAGCGGCATCTGGTAAAGCGCTTTCGGATCAGCCTTATCTGGCCTATTGCTGCGGTCTGCGAATCCCGACTGCGGCTTCCCGTTCGCGTCCGTGCCGGCCATGTCAGAATAGCCAATCTTACCCGCATAGTCGGCCAACGTTTTCGATCTCGCTGCCGCTGGCTTAGCTGATCCGCTTTTCATAGTGAAACCCTCCATTCGATCGGTTTTGCGAGTTAGCTTAAGTTAGGCCCGAGCGTGCAAAGGCATTAATACGAAACCGTCCGTTGAAGAGAGTCAAACAGACGGCCGATCCTTGCTGTTCACGATAACATAGGCATTAGTCAACGCCGGGAACTATGGCTATATTGCTCGGCCGACTGTGAAGGCGTTATGCAGTTTCGGCAGAAAGCTGCAAAAAAGAGCCACGATGAAATCGTTTGAATTCAACGAGTTCGATGCCTTCGCCGAGACGGTTCGTGACGTCGACGCCGTTATGACAATGCAAAATCCCGAGCATCGTGTTTGGAAGATCAAACAAACCGCTCTCGAGGGGCTCCACGTGCAGCTTGGCCAAGTGGGGAGCGGCAATATTGTCGAGGGCCAGTCGTGGTCAGACGGAATACTATTGTACTTGCCGCTCTCGGCAGATGTAACCTATCGAGTCAACGGAGTTACGCTGGGTGCGGAGGACTTTATGGTTCTCGATCCCAGTCGAGAATTTTGCATCGCCACCAAGTACGCACATGATTGGTGCACCGTTCTCTTGCCGCAAGGGGACCCCTCTCCAGACTACGGGACGCACGATGTCGCGTGGCGTGCAACTCGCGAGCTGGGGGGGCGGTTTCAGTATGCCGTGCGAGAGATCTTGAGGGCTTCTGCTAACTCGACCTACTTCGCAGATTCGGTAGGCGCAAAAGTCGCCGCAGCACAGCTTCAAGAACTCGCGTCCGCGATACTCACAAAGCCGAAACTTTCGATCACCGTGAACTCGGGACGACCACGACTAAGTCGGAAGAACGTACTGCAAGTCTGCAATGAGATGATTGAGGCGCGAGCTGGACTACCAATTCGCGTCGCCGATCTCATCGCAGCGACCGGTGTGCCCGAACGAACGCTACGACAAGTTTTTCAAGATTACTTTGGAATGGGTCCTCTTCGCTATCTCAAGCTGAGGCAACTCAATCAAGTTTTTGCCGCACTGCGAACAGCCGACCCAAAGACAACGAAAGTTGGCGACGTTCTCGTTGCAAACGGCATTTGGGAATTCGGCCGCTTCTCTTCAAACTACCGACGTCTGTTCGGCGAGAACCCGTCGCAAACGCTGAGAGGCAGCCAAGCCAAGTGAATTCTGCCGCGATCTTTGGGGTTATCGCCGAAAGTGCATAGACAGCCCTGGAAGCCTCAGCTTGACTGTTACGATAAGTCTGTAATCAGTTCCGCGCCGTTGCTCCCGCCAGCGCCGCTACGAAACAAGAAGTCGTCGCCCCACAAGCTCCTCATGCGTCACTTGGTCGACACAGCTGGTGCTATCTGGTTGTTCGGATACCGCTCTTTGGTCTGGCGTCGCGATTTCCCCTACCAGCACGCGCGCCGTTCACCTCCAGACCGCTGCGCTGGCCTGCCGGACAATGACGCCTACTGACTGACGCCTACTGTAAGGGCTATGAAACTTGAGACTGATCGTGCGGCGAAGATGTGGTCGCGTAAAGCTCTGGGTGTTGGACGCGTGAGAAATGTCGAGCTCGTTGGCAGTGAAGGCAGTCGATTTTTTGATTTGGCGCGCTCAGAAACAGCACGACCCTAAAAGGATCGCAAAAATGTTGACCGAGGAGGTTTTCACGTGAACACCAATCAACCCGTCAAAAATCACGAAGACATGCGCAAGGTGACTGACAATATCCTGCGTGATGCGGGCATGACCATCGGCGACAGCGGCGGCAAAGTCACGTTTGCCGGCAAAGAGCCAATCCGAAAAACCGTCATAAAGGCCGGCGCGACAGCCGGTTGTGTCCTGGCTGCCAACGCGGTCGCTGACGCTGCCGTCTGGAGAGAACGCACCGGTGACGGCCAAGACATTCACGTGGATCTCCGGAAGGCTTGGATCGAGCAGAGCCCCTGGCAGAAGGACGCTCTGAGCTACACGATGATCAACGGCGTACCGAAGGCTTGGAACAGCAACGTCTTCGTGATCAATCCGCAGATCGCGCGGGCGCGCGACGGGCGCTGGATGGTGCTAGCAGGCTGCTACCCGAGCCAACAGCGCAAGGCGATGAACCTGCTACGCTGCGGACCAGACCCTGAACAGGTTCGGGCAGCTATGGCTCGCAGAGAGTCGTCCGAGCTGGAGGAAGCGGCCGAGGTCGTCCAGGTTCCGCTTCAGATGATCAGAACCAAGGAGGAATGGGCTGCCACGGAACAAGGGCGCATCCATGCTGAAACGCCCCTCGTCCACATCGAGAAGATTGGTGAGAGTGTACCTATTCCGCTACCGCAGGGCGATCGCCCTCTCTCCGGCTTAAAGGTTCTCTCGTTTGTTCATGCCGTCGCGGGCCCCTGCGTAGGCCGAACGCTCGCGATGCAGGGCGCCGAGTGCATGAATATCAACATGCCCGACTGGGTCGAGTTCGGAAACTTCTTCTTCACTGCGCAGGCCGGCCAGCGGCAAGCCTATCTCGACGCGCGCTTACCTGAGAACAGAAAGCGCATCTATGAGCTGGTCGAAGCTGGCGACGTCTTTGTCGAGAACCTACGGCCGGGCGTTGCAAACGGGGAAGGCTACTCCCCTGAGGCTCTCGCTGAACGCAGGCCGGGCATTATTTATGTGAGCGTCAAGCTGAACACGGACGAGGGCCCGTGGACCCGTTGGCCAGGCTACGACGTCAACGCTGGTGGCATTTGCGGCTTGTACACACAGGAAGGAACGCCGGATCAGCCCCTGCTGCCACAGCAGGTCAATGTCGTCTGTGACATCATGACGGGCTACCTCGGCGCACTCGGTGTGAAGGCTGCCCTGCTCCGGCGCGCACGCGAAGGCGGGAGTTATGTCGTTCGCGTTACACTGTCTCAGTGCGTCCAATACATGATCAGTCTCGGCTTCAACGACAAACGCGTCATCGAAGAATACGAGAGCCTCGGAGAAGAGCACCAGATCATGAAGCCAGACTTGGTTACAGGCATGACAGCGTTTGGCGAATACACGCGACCTGCCTCGCAAGTCGAGATGTCCGGGACACCTCAGTTCTGGGATGACCCAATGTTGACGATGCAAGGCGCGTGTCAGCCTGTCTGGACAACGGATGCCATGGGCAAACCGCTGTGATCGGTTAGTTCGGGCGTCGCCGGCGGGCGTCGGCACGGCGTCAAGCCCACCAACCGTAACTCGCTAAGGCCCCCGTCAGAGAACCACCGGCCTTGAGCCTAGAAAAGTGGGAGGTCCAATGCTCGATATCGCATTTGTATTCACAATTTTCATGGTCACGCTCGGTCCCATAAAGGCCATCCCTGGTTTCTATGCTCAAGCGAAAGACATGGAGGCCGCCGACGCACGGGCACTTGCCTTCAAGGGCACGCTCCTCGCTTTGGCAATCTCATTGGTAATTGCCTTGATAATGCCTGTTGTCCAGGCGAGTTGGCGCGTCACCACCGACGACCTTCGGATCGCCACTGGCATTTTGCTGTTCATGTCGGCATATCAAATTCTGGCCAACGATACGACCGCGCCGTCTCCGGATGCGCCGACGAAGTATCCGGCTCTCTCTCCCGTTGCGATTCCAGTCATAATTACGCCTTGGGGCGCGATGGCCATACTCATGGCAATGGGGCTGGCGGGGGACAATGCGGAGCTAGCTAAGACGGTCATCATTTTGCTCTTTGTGATCATGGGCCTAAACCTCGTTGGAATGCTGTTTGCAAAACGCATCGTCGAGCTGGTGGGCGTTGTGAGCTTCAAGCTCTTAGGCTGGATTTTTGCGGTACTGCAAGCAGGGCTCGCCGTTCATGTCTTTGTGCATGCCTTGGAGAACTGGGGCGTAATCAGCAGCAGCTCATGACGATCTGAAATGACGGCCGAGCCAAGTCGAAGGAACCGGCGCGGACTGCGTCGTCTCTTCGACGCTGAGGAGACAAACTATTCAACCCTTGAGGAGACAAGCTGTGTCAGACGTGAAGCTGGAAACCGTACTGAACAACGATGCGGTGAACGTGACGAAAGTTACGACGCCTGCGGGTTGGGTTGGAGAGCACACTCACCCGGGAAATCAAATGGCAATCGTGCTGAGCCCGGTGACGATGACTTACAGTGAAGATGGAAAAGAGTTCACCAAAGAGTACGACGTCGGGGACGTCGTCTGGATCGACAGCGTCACCCACGATCACAGCACTAACGTTGAACGAACCTATCTCATGCTCACTTTGAAGTGACAGATGGGGAGCGCACTCAAAACGCACGACCGAGGCGTTCAGACTTCGGGATCAACGTAAGATCGGGGCATCGCGCCTTATTGCGGGAACAGCAGCTGCACTTGGAAACGCAGCTGCCAATCAGCACCGCCTTCCGTGTTGATAACATTGTCATAGGCTTGCAGCGACGTGTTCACGGGCTGCGCGCCCACATCGAAGACGCGCCCAACACCACCGCCGATAGGCAGGACCCACCGGTCGCCATCGTCGCGCATCCAATCTGCCGTCATTATCGGCTCGGAGACGAGATACCAGCCCGTCTCACCAAAGTTGTAGTTGATGAAGTACTGCAGCAGGAACTGGTTGATGTCTGCGCGGTCGCTTTCGCCCGCGAAGGACCAAACATTGCTGGCGAGCGGGGCGGTCAAACTCGCCGCATCATCCCCACTAGTCTGGTATTATAGCAGACGCTGCGGGAAGTGTATTGGCAACCCGCATGCCCGCATCATTTGTGGGTCGTTGTGGTGTTCAGCTGGAGGGATCTCGAATGTCTGGTTTGGATATCTTTGCGATCATCGTTTTGTTGATTTTGCTTTTTGCCGTGGTCGCCATTTGGATTGTGCTGGCTATGCTGCCCGGCAAGAT
>Ga0316198_10001374_pt1 | contig 14248 bp, 10 predicted proteins | sample OudBieAanoxic_MG_FD_204935 | JGI IMG/M metagenome (GOLD analysis project Ga0316198, IMG submission 204935) | Coastal sediment microbial communities from Oude Bieten Haven, Netherlands - site A anoxic | ecosystem: Environmental > Aquatic > Marine > Coastal > Sediment | place: Netherlands...
TTCGTTGTCTGAGGATGATTTCTATATCGGACTGAGGAGTAAGTTAATGGGGCAAGTAAATCTTGTAAGAATTGGACAGGATTACTTGACTACCGGAGGATCTTTTACGCTTACCACCGGGATATTGGCAGATTACCCCGTGGCAATGACGACAAGTGCTGCCATGGTAAATGGAGGAATTCACAGTTTTGTCAAAGCAGCAGCATTAGAATTAAAAAATGAACTTAGAATCAATGTCGTTTCATCTGGATTAGTCGAAGATGCAATAGAAAAATATGAGACCTATTTCCCTGGTCATAATCCAATTCCAATGAAAAAAGTGATAAATGGGTATGTAAAAAGTGTTGAGGGGAAAGCAACCGGAGAGATAATTAGAATGTATGATAATTGTTAAAAAGGATTACCCGAATATTTCATGAAATCTATTTACCGAGCATAATAAAAGAAGCAATATCGGGGCATTGGTCAAACTTAAGAACCGTATAATCGCGGGACACTCTGCATCTTACCAAGATCTAATAAAAGAACTGAAAAGATTTCCCCCTTCGGGTCAACCGAAGGCTCCCATGGTCACGCTGTGACGTGATTATTCGAGGATCGCGGTAGACTGACGACAGCATCACCTCGAAATGCCTCCCGCTATGCGGGATCACACATCTGATCATTTAATTTAAGGTGTGCGATTGGCCAAAATAGCCTCCAATTGATGTAATCTCCAGGTTAACAAATCAGTTAATACGTTTCTAAATCAATTAGTTACATAATTCACAGATCAAACAGAAGATCGTATTGATCCGCAATATATCGACAATAAAATTAAACTTTGAAATGATCGGATACCTCTAATTTATCACACCATTGGATGAACCTGTGGTATCTGCTATCTATCGCAGCCTTGTACATCACTCAAAATCTTGTGATAGCTAAACCATATTCCTTGAAAATCCTCAGAAACTTAATTTTCATGTATTGGCAAGCAAGTCCAAGTATTGACCCAGCCCATAAATTCAACATATCCTCTCAATGTCACTTCATTTGAATAATTCTGTGCTAATGAATTAAAAAGCTAATAATAGGAACTTGAAAAATGGTTATTGCTAAGTCGCTATTTTATTTTGTACTGGCTGGATTCTGCGAGATAGGTGGCGGATACTTAGTGTGGCTCTGGTTGCGGGAAAAGAAAAGCCTGTGGTTTGCCGTCGTTGGAGCCATGGTACTAATTCTTTACGGCATTATCCCAACATTCCAACCGGCACACTTCGGAAGAGTTTATGCTGCATATGGCGGGATTTTCATTGTTATGGCTATGCTGTGGGGTTGGCAGATAGACAGAATACCACCAGACAAGTATGATTTGATAGGGGCTTTCATTGCTCTTATCGGTGTCTGCATTATCATGTATTGGCCACGGACCTGATTTCACCCTCCAAATGTTGCATCTTCAAACAAAGCGGGTGAATCGAACGATAGCTTCAATTTCAAAGGCACAGATTACTCCGACAAAGTGTAAGTTTGGAGGGATTTGTACCTGTTACTACGACCTTTGAACTAACATTTGCCCGATTTCATTAAGATAGCCAAAGCGTATCGTCATTTTTGTCGTGATTTTTGATAGTTGTACCTGTGGCAAGAAACATTTAGGTTTTGGAAACACGATAATTTCAAGCTTTCATCTGACTTATCTGTAGTTTAATGTTTTGCAGTTATTGGTAGGATAAACCGATGTGACATATGAAAGCACATAATCCGGATTGCCTTTTGGTTAAGAGCCTGATAATATATGAATCTTTACCGACCCAAAGGGTTTCACCTTTGCGACAGAATCAAATTACAGGAGGCTTTTATGGAAAGAAATTGACAAACAATGAGATTTAGAAGGGAGTATTTCAATGGTTAAATCTAAAATCATAAGTGGACTGACTGTATCATTAGCAATTTTGATTTGTACGTTTCCAAATGTCTCGGATGCTGAGATAAGGGTTTACGACAATGGTAATCAATATTTGGGAATACTTCTAAATATTGAAAGTCCATTATATATGACCGTTTTCATACCGTCAATTAACGCTACGTATAGATTTTTTGAAACTGGAATGAATAACCTTGGTTGTTCCTTTTCTAATCCTCCTTTACTTTTTGAATCACAAAATTGCAGTGGCATTCCATATTTATGGGGATCTTTTCCAAGAGTGAGCTACTATAATTGTCCACCACTTGCGCCTGGATACTATATGCCAGACACGAATAGCCCAGGGCAATTTTTGCCGAAATCTATTCTAACTGGCGATACTAATGGGAATCCGGTTTGTAACGAAAATGTCGGTGGGGCAATTGGTGATTTATACGAAGCAAAGAAAATACAGCTGCCATTTACGACTCCAATTGTTTTACCAGTAAGGTTTGAAGAAAATGTACCGAACACTGCTGATTTTTTCGTAATTCCTGTTAAGAAAAAATAATTAAACTTTCTTGATGTTCCCGTTTTCCGTTTTTAACGGCTATACTCACAAAAAAACTTATCCTTAAAGGGCAGATACTGTAAACGTACCGTAAAAGGGTCTAAACTTTCACTTTCTGCTATCTAACGCGACTTTGAGTACCCATAAAAGCCTTGTAATAGCCGGATCGTATCCTTATAAAATCATCAGAAACTGAAAATCCAGTTATTGGAAAGAAATCACAAATGTGAAAAACACTTCACATTTTTATATAGACACATTCACAACTTAGACCTGCCACATGGTGGTATGCCGCCTAACTATCTGTAATTAGATCTTATAATATCTTTCCATCACACTTTAAAATTGCATATTTTTTGCATTTAATCGGCGAAGCAGAAAAAGCCAAACCTGTTGAAAAACAGGGACGGAAAACCACGGGTCTTTGCTGAGCTCTAATTTCTGAATCTGGAGATAGCCGGGTTGCCATAATAATGGTGGTCTGGCTTTTTTGTGTGAATTTAAATCACGGTATCAAATGCATGCGAACAAAACTTATTAAAAGGAATATGAAAGATGGGTAAGTCCAAACATACTGTTTTGTTGTGCTTGTTTTTGTTAGGTACTATTGGAAAGGTCATGGCGTATGATTGTGGATCCGGAGAAGATTGCCAGTTCACTTATGACCCTAACGCATACGCTAGAACAAGTATCGGGGTTTCCGACTGGAGAAACAATGACTATGGGCGAATTACTAGTGAAGATTCGACGTCTTCACCTGACCCAAGTGCTTCAGTCAACGAAAGCCTCACAATTACCTCTCCTGTTAACCTCGGTACATTTTCGGGAGGAGGTTCTGCCTCGACCAAGAATTTAGCTGTAAAATTATCATTGCCTGCAACACCCAATACTTGGAATCCTGATATTAATAATATGAATACAGGTAGTTCGGCAGAAGCTGCATTTACAGAATACTTTTATTACAAAGGATCTGGTGTTGGAAAAATTACCTATCGATTTAATATCACCGGAACTATCGAATTTTCTGATCCAAATTATATCGGCCCTCCAATCCAGATGGACACAAGGTTAAGTTTGTGGAATCGTTATCCGCTTACATTCCCTTACACAACTAGCGATAATTTTGAAATTATATTTGATGATTATTGGCCAGATACGTGGGGCGGCACGGATTTTTATAAGAATTACAATTTTAATTACGAATTCGGACTGACTGTTGATTATGAGTTCGGTGTAGAAAATATGAGTTACCTACAACTTGCAACTCGTGCTAGCTTTTTAGAACCCGGAACCCCAGCGGTTACCGTCGATTTTTCTAATACGGTTACATATTACGTAGAAAAACTCATTGATCCAATTGGGCAAGAGATGAATTTAATAGATCCCGAAACTGGAGTACTGTTGTTAGAAGCTGCAACAGGAGCTAATTACTCAGTTCCTATTCCTGGCGCAGTTTGGCTCCTTGGTTCTGGATTAATTGGACTAGTTGGATTCAGGAAGAAGTTTAAGAAATAGAGGCAGTCGGCATCTGAATAAAAAAGCAGGGTCATCAACGGTTCTGTTTTTTTAGAATAACCATGTCTGAAACGGTTGATACACAAACTCATTGTATCTGCTATTAATCGCAACTGTGGATGCACCTCAAAGACTTGAGATAGCCATATCGTATCCCTCGAAAATCCTCAGAATCTGAATTTCCACTTATTGGCAAGATCGCACAGGTTACAACGTCTGCCACATCCGCAAACGTAGATACCTGTTATTTAACGCATTCACCAACATCAAGGCATGTGTTTAGGATTTTTACCTATCCTTCCAGAGAGAAAATCCCCTATTATGATAAAATATGCCTATTTAAATGTGTTTTTCCCCTATTGAAAAAGCTACAAAACGCTAATATGTGATAGTTAGATAAAAGTTTATACGACGTTCTTGACCTCCAAATCGATATAAATACTGATCTGTCTCCTTCGCTGAGACGCTACTAAATCTCCTTCCAAATCCTCCTGCTGGAACAGCAATCGGTTAGCTTTACGAATAAACGAAAAATCAAGAATTGGCAATTTATAACCCTTAACTTTCATGGATAAAAACATGATATTTGGTATTTAACCGAATTGCGGTATTGATCGGAGGGCTGGTTAAATGAAATCGATATTGGTTTCTTTGGTTATAGTAGGCTTCGGTATTTTCTTCGCCACAAAAACATATCCAGCGTGTTTAAATAGATATAGTGATGAAATTTGTGAAGGTAATCTAAATTACTACTTGGCCCAATACTTTCAGATTGACGCCGATATTATTATATACCCCAAAGTCCTCAATCTCAAAAGCAATCGCAGAACAATCATTTCAGGGATCAGGTTGCATGACGGGTATGATCCTCACGACATAGACGGGGATTCAATCGAATTATCCATTCAGCCTTGCCTAAGCTGCAAAATAATCTATCCGGATTGTGCTTATCCTTCACACGAACATTACATTTCCATTTTTCCACGACTGAGCCTGATTAATTATATCAAGACCATAGAACTTGAATATCCCACCAAGTTAGAGCTAAAAATTAATGGTGAGCTAAAGGACGGGACCCCCTTTGAGGGTTTGAACGTAATTTGGGTTGTCAAATGAAACGGCTGCAAAGAAAGATAGAGCGGGGGCCGATGAAGGTTACTTTCATATATTCACGACTTAACCCGGAAATTTCATGAAATCTTTTTAGTTATTTTGATAGATCTTGGAAAGATGCAAAGTAACCCGCAGTTAGGCGGTTCATGAGTTTGACCAAGGCCCCGATATGGCTTCTTTTTGGCTGCTCGGTGAAAAGATTTCATGAAATATTCGGGCAAAGGCAGGTGGAGAGGATAATCCATCCATTGATGATGATTTCGACTGAGCCGCCATAGATCTGCATGAGGTCGATTAAATTTTTATTCCGTTAGTCTTTTGCCCCAATAGTCATCTAACAATTACATATACCCAGCCGGATTTCCGTAAAATAGCCAGACGGTATCGTCATATTCGTATTGATTTTTGATATTTACGGGTTTGGGACGGCAACTCACGCGCCTGAATTCACCATCTTTAGTCGTTTATCTTAATATTTCTTCATTTTTAAGTTTCGGATCACGGCTCTGTTTGGTAGAATAAAATTTGTGGCATTTAAATACATTTAAAAAAAAAGGAAAAATATGTCCGCCGAAAAAATTGAAAAATTGGCCGTATTAATCGATGCTGACAATGCGCAACCTTCAATTGCTGACGCGCTACTATCGGAAATCGCAAAGTATGGAACAGCCAATGTGAAAAGGATTTACGGTGATTGGACGTTGCCGGGCCTTAAAGGTTGGAAGGAATTTCTATTACAGTATTCAATTCAGCCCATACAACAATTTGGGTATACTTCTGGTAAAAATGCAACCGACAGTGCATTGATAATTGACGCAATGGATTTGCTTTACACGGGCAAATTTGACGGTTTTTGCATCGTCTCAAGTGATAGTGATTTCACTAAGTTGGCATCAAGGATAAGGGAAGCTGGCCTTTTTGTTTATGGATTTGGGGAAAGAAAAACCCCTAAAGCATTCGTTTCTGCGTGTGATAAATTCATATTTACTGAAGTGCTGCGATCAAAAGATGAAAATAATGAAAAAATAAAGCGTAGGGCAATCAGCGAACTTAAGAAAGACACAAAACTCGTTAATTTACTAAGAAACGCTGTTGAGTCATCTTCGGACGACTCCGGTTGGGCGCATCTTGCATCCGTGGGTAGTAATATTGCCAAGCAGGCGCCGGAGTTTGATCCTCGAAACTATGGTTATAAAAAGCTATGGGAACTTGCGTCAGCAACCAAGCTATTTAAAATCGACCAAAGAGTTATTGGCGATGGACCCTCAAAGGCAATTTATTTAAAAGACAACAGAAAGAAATAAAGTGAAAAACTTCTAACAATCCTAATAAAAAGTTGAATTAACAAAGGTCATAATGAATAACTCATTAAAAGGAGCACTTTTATCAGGTTTAGGATGCCCAGGTTTGGGTCAGATTGTATTAAAGCACTATAAACGCGGTTTTGCACTGATGTTTGTGGTTTTAGGAAGTCTATTGGTAATCGCAGTGGAAGCAATACAACGAGCCTTTACCATCGTGGAAAAGATTACGTCGGGTGGTGCGGTTGATATGAATAGAATCACGGAGGCGGCCACCCAGGCAACCACCACTTCTGAAAGCCTTATTGGCAAGCTGGCTTTTTTCGTAATAATTGTCTTCTGGATTATTGGAGTTATCGACGCCTACAGAATCGGCAAGGCAAAAGACAACGAACAACGTTTGGCGAGTCATACCCCAAATGAAAATGACAATTAATCGCAAAACTGATCGCTGCAGCTGGCCCATTCGACGCGCTCTGATCGCGCAGGGCAGCTTAACCCCGCCATTTTACTGATACCTCCAGCAGGCCGATCATTCGGGTGACTTCACGTTCGGTGGTATGATTTACAATAAACCTTTATGCTGATGTTTGGGGTCGGCATACCTATCCTCTTAATGCGAGTCGATCCGCGTTTCATTGGTTCCATGATTCAAACGGTTTGACAATCTCGCCAGCAACAAACTAAATGTGTACATGCCACGTCATATCGAAAGATACAATGTAAATTCTGTCGGTTGGCATAAGGCAGGGAACTAAAGCATTTGATGACGCCTTAAATATCAAGCCCGCAATAAAACCGTCATATATTAAGAACACCTGGAAACTCCCCTAATTGGCATGATCGACTAATGATTTGGAAATTGACCCCTCCAGACTACCAGAACGATGAGAATAGAAAGAAAGAGATATGAACCGGATAAAAATTCCCAGAGACATTAGTGAATGGAACGACTTTGGAAAAGATTATTTGCCCGGTCACATGGGACTTGAGATTCTATCCGTTAAAGCGGATGAACTGCGAGCCCGTATGGAAGTGCAGCAGAAAATATGTGCACCGAACGGCTTTTTGCACGCGGCCTCTGTTGTTGCACTCGCAGATACAGCCTGTGGATATGCAACCATCAACAACCTTCCGGAGGGTGCATGCGGATTCACGACCATTGAACTGAAGACCAACTTTATTGGAACCACGCTTGAAGGTGATTTGAGTTGCGTTGCCAAACTGGTACACAAAGGACGAACAACACAGGTATGGGATGCCGAGGTAACTGTGGGTGGAACCGACAGGAAAATCGCCTTTTTCCGTTGTACTCAGATGATACTTTACCCCAAAGAATAGGCAACGGCTGCATATTCGTTTCGTCATGTCACGGTTAAATTTATGATTCTCAGGTAATGTTGCCGAAGCCATTCTTAAAGTAAAATGTAATTTCTGATAGTTAAAATACTGGCAAGCTGCATGCCTTAGCAATAAACCGTCACGTATTTCAAAGTCAGTTGCGCAAGGCTTTCACCAATGTTTAGCTGCCTAAGTGATCTTGATAATCACCATTGTAAGGTCGTCTTCCTTTTTAGCATCTTGAGTAAAATGGCGATGTTCATCAAATATTGCCTTAACAATAGTTTCAGCAGTTGAAGATGCATATGTGCGAGTTAGCACCTGAAGGCGTTGTTTTCCGAACATCTCACCAGCTTTATTATGCCCTTCCCATATCCCATCCGTTCCCACAATAATCACTTGTCCTTTCTTTAGATGAGACCTATGGTTTGAAATGTATTCATAATCTTCTACTACGCCCAACGCCAAACCTGGACCTTTTAGTTCCTCGAAACGGTTTTCATTCGGATCGTACAACCAGGCCGGTTCGTGACCAGCACGAACCCACTCGATAGATTTCCTGTTCGTATCGACTGTAAGATAAAACAAGGTCATGAATTTACCGGTGTCAAAAACGTCCTCGGCCAGATGACAATTCATGGCAGAAACGATTTCGGTGATGCTACCAGGCTGTGAGGCCCGCATACGCAAAAAAGCCCTTGCCGTTGTCATCAGCAGAGCGGAGTCCACCCCGTGTCCGGAAATGTCACCGACAACAACTGATATCTGGCTTTTTGGCGCTCCTGCTCTCATGATAAAGTCATAGTAGTCGCCACCAATTTCGTCGCATGAGATAGTTTTACCAAAGATTTCTAACCCTGGCACTTGGGGTGCTTTTTGAGGGAGAAGGTTTTTCTGAACTTCACCAGCCAGTCTGAGTGCCTTCTTGTGTTCGGTCATGTCCGTGACAAAAGCCATGTTTCCGATGATTGTCCCGGTATCGCCATAAAGCGTATTACCATGGATAAGGACCTGCACACTCGTTCCAGAGCCATTCATCAGTTCACTTTCAAATCTATAGTTTTGTCGGTTAAAAAGATCATCTCTGTTAGCTGATATATAAAGTCTATGTTTTTCACTAACCATATCGATAAAATTTTTGCCAATGAGCTCTTGTCGGGGAACCCCGGTCATACGACAATAAGCATTGTTTAAATCAACTATTGTAAGCTCCTTATCCATCAGCAGGAATCCTTCTCCGGTGGTTTCTATGATTCGGCGGTATTTCTCTTCACTCCTGCGTAATTTATCCTCTGCCTCTTTACGTTGATGGATGTCCTCCACGATACCCTGGTGGTATTTAACCCCGGTTTCAGGATCAATGACAACAGATGTGTGATCCTCTATCCATCTAGTTTCTCCATCCCGAGTGACAATGCGGTAAATCTGCTTGTACGATTCAATGTTTTTGCTTACATAATATTTTATTTCCTTATTGGTCCTTTCAGTATCCTTGGGGTGCACAATGTCACGAAACATGATTCGGTTACTCATGAAGTCGTCCGCCGTGTAACCGAAACGGGAAATGTTTTCAGAAACGTAAACCATCTTTCGTTGTTTCAGTTTTTCTGCAGCCAGACGTCGAAATAGAATGGCCGGGCTTTTTTCAATGATCAAAGAGGAGTGCTTATAGGCTTGGGCATCCTGCTCCATCCCAGCTGCATGTCGTTTAACCTGATCCAATTCCTTCCGCAGAACAGCTATTTCTTCTATGAAGTCTTTTCTTGGTGAATGTTTGTACCGATCCATCTTCCTGTCCTGTCTGCGGATTCCATTAAGCTGACAAAAATATGTGAATGCGCTGTGATCCCCGCAATACACTGGGAGGCGAGACGGCATTGCACAGAACTTCATACGGTGAATTGCTATGTTGTCAAACGATTTGCAATTTTTATGATGAAGGTTTTATGTTCTGGTTCATCTGGAATAGATTTTTCGGATCATACTTCTTTTTTACCCGGACCAGGCGATCCCAAACTTCAGGCGTATAGGCTGCTCTGACACGCTCCTCACCTTCATCGCTCAAGAAATTCACATAGACTCCCTGGGCAAACGGTTCCGTAGCTGAGTGGAAATCCCGTGCCCAAGCAAGATTTTTCTTGTCGTCCGAGATGTCTCGCCATCGGGTGTGGATGTTAAGGACGAAGGGCGTATAGCGATGGACATAGGCCGTCTCGTCCGCTGACACCCGGCTTGGTGCACCCTCCATGTGGGGTATAAAAACCTCGATCTCATCGGAAGGCATAGAACCGGCGAATTCGATCACCCGGTCGATGCAATCGTCAGAGAGCTCTTTCAGATGGTGTGATTTCCAGTAGTTACGCGCACCGTGTTCAACCAGCCCATCAAAGCCAGACTGCCAGGCCACCCAGGGATTCATACCGATGGCCTCGCCGTGGGGAGCCGTCGCTTCGCGGATCGGTGCTACCAGTCTTGAGCCCTCGGCCTCCTCACCAAGCCAGACGAAGGGCACGATCAGGACCATCTTTCCATGAACAACCGTCGGCAGGAGCGGGAGTGGCGGAGCGTGACGGACCACCATCCAGGCCGTCATCTCGTCTGGCAGGCTGCGCACGTAGTCGCGATGAAACTGCATATAGGCCTTAGTGTCCTCGAACTTCTTGATGATCAGGCCCGAATAAACTTTGGGGCCGATCTCAACACACTTGAACTCAAAGGAAGTGACAATCCCGAAGTTGCCGCCTCCGCCCCGGATGCCCCAGAAAAGGTCGGGATTTTCGTCGGCGCGGGCGGTCAACAGTTTTCCATCTGCGGTGACCACCTCCGCTGAGACAAGGTTGTCGATGGCCAGTCCATGCTTGCGGCTGATCCAACCAAACCCACCGCCCAGAGTCAGTCCGCCCACACCGGTGTGGGACACGATACCCCCTCCCGAAACGGCCAGACCGTAGAGTTGGGTCTCATAGTCCATATCGCCCAGGAGCGCACCGCCATCCACGCGCACCGCCTTGTTCTTCGGGTCCACGTTGACTCTCCGCATGCGCGATAGATCGATCATGATGCCATCGTCACAAACGGCATTTCCGGCCGAGTTGTGCCCCCCTCCTTTTACAGCGATAAGGAGGTTGTTAATGCGAGCGAAATTCACAGCGCTGATAACGTCACTCGTACCGACACACTGCGCTATAATCGCTGGTCTTCGATCGAACATGCCGTTCCAAATTTGACGAGAACGATCATAACGTTCGTCATTAGGCGTAATTATTTCTCCCCGGAATTGCTTTTTAAACGCTTCCATATTTCCAAAATCCGGTATTGCCATTTTGCCCCCTTTCCAAGCTGCACCGACCTATAAAAATTAAGGACGGTGTAGCAAGCATTTTTGCCGGCGCACAAAATAGTTGACTATCCCCGCACATTTCATGAAAATTTTTCAGGGTACCTGAAATAAATATAAATTCAATGGTTTAAACGTTATTATACCGGTAGATTCAGTGTGCATTTTGTACCCCAACGATTTGATAAAAAGTGCCAAAAAAATAGTCACCCGTTGGGCACGCCGCATTCGCCCATTAGCTGCGTTATCAGGAGCTTGCGGTACCAAAGTACAGCTGCGCCCCGGAATGCCTTGCAAATAAACGAATGAGACGTGTGAAAAATGCGGGTAAATTGTGCATGCATTGCTTACTTCCAGATGGCCTGCCGGTTGATGAGCCTTTATCTATGCAGTGGAGAGGAGCGGTTTTTCAGCAATAAGGATGAGAGAGCCGGGCGTTGCTTTAGAGGCAAACTGCCTGTCCTATTTAGACCCTTTGCCTTCAGGCCCTGATTCAAAACGGTGTGACTAATTACTAATATAAGTTACCAACACAAATATTACAATTGATACAATGTAAAATTTGTCAAAATGCGTTTTCCTTTGATTTCGTCAATTGATTCAAGAGGAAACCGTCCACCCAATACAAATGCATTCAGAGAGCCGCCAAATAATTTAAGCCTATCATCTCATTTTACAGACAAATAACTATATCAATAAACTCTTCTCATTACTGCTGCGGGACGATGGATAAAACACTTACAAGAAATCAGAAGGTATTAAAAAAATCAACGTCGCGCTACAGTCACAATGCACAAATTAACTTTTCATTATGTTATTGGATACTTAACTGAACTTTTCAACAAGCGATTTCTTATCACTTTATTCAAGGAGCAGGAAACATGCCCCATATGTTTATCAACCGTCTCAGGGTGCACGATCTGACTAAAGATAGGGCAGACTTGCGTGCGCATTTTCGTTGGGAGACAATTAATGCAGTTCTTTATATAATTGGCGGAATCGTTTTTATAATCGGCAGCATTCTTTTTTTTCCCAATTTTGAAAAATACGCCGACATCGGGGCGTTGACCTTCTTTTTCGGCTCACTGCTTTATCTTGTCGTCACCGGCCATGATATGGCTGAAGTTCTTCGCCACTGGCGGACGAGCAATTACCACAACCGTAATGAAATCCTCGAATATACTGCTGCTGCGAGTTACATTTGGGGCACGATCATGTTTACCGTGGGGGCAGCGTTTTCTTCGTCTCTACTGTCGGGTGGTACCATGCAGGAGCCTGGTGTTTCATAATTGGCAGCATGTTGTTCGTTCTGGGCGCCTCCATCAACGTCCTTCAAATCGTCCAGTCTCATTCTATCATGACACTTCAACTAATGAACCTGACGGCAGTAACCTTTGTGGTCGGTCAGTTCTATTCACAGTCGCATCGGTGCCATACCTTTGGGATGTTAAAACCAAACTAGCCCGCACAACCTTATACACATTTCTGGCGTGGCAATATTTGACTGGCAGCGTTTTATTCTTAATGGGTGGCGTGTTCAACTACTGGCGAGCATATGTGGTCATGCGCCAGGAAATCGATAAGCAACATCAAGGTGAGAGGAGCCCACCAAGCTAATCGGGATTTTTAGGGCCAGCCAGTTACGGCTCTCACGCTGTATCGGAACTGAGTGTACAGCAGCTCAACCTCTGGCACCCCTCTAAGACCCGAAACCTATCAATTCCCCGATTATTTGGGGATTACCATACTTTATTTGCATAAATGACATAGTTTCAGATGCTTGAATCTGTAGCAAGAAAGTTCAATCGTAAGGACTGACCTTTTTAAAGTGTTTTTCTCAACTTTTCGGTTAATAAACATTGCGCATCGATAGCATATGGGCATAATGAATGGTCTATAAGGCCGGGTAGAAGAAATACAGGAAATGGTGCGAATCCTCACCGGACGTCGTATTTATGATGCCAAATCTGGGCGATATCTATTAAGGGGGGAAAGATGAGGAAAAATTGGATATTGATGGCAATCGTTTTCATCGTATCATTGGCGGTGTTCACAGCCCCGCTCGCAAACCGCCAAGCGGCAGCCCAGGATTGGAGTTGGCAGAACCCTTTGCCCCAGGGTAACCGCCTCAATGGGATCTGGGGAAGCTCGGCCAGCGATGTCTTTGCCGTCGGCGAAGGTGGCACTATTATCCGTTACAACGGCACCAGTTGGGATAATATGACTGCCAATACCACCTCAGCAGACCTCTATGGTGTCTGGGGAAGTTCGGGCAGCAATGTCTTTGCTGTGGGGGTGAGCGGTACCATCATCCGCTACAACGGCAGCAGCTGGACCTCCATGACCAGCGGCAGCTCACAGAACCTAACTGAGGTCTGGGGAATCTCTGCCAACGACGTCTTTGCTGTGGGCTGGAACGGCACCATTCTGCACTACGACGGCGGCAGCTGGAGCCCCATGACCAACGGCATTTCAGAAGATCTCAATGGTGTCTGGGGAACATCAGGCAGCGATGTCTTTGCCGTTGGCGAAAAAGGCACCGTCATTCACTATAACGGCACCAGCTGGAACACCATGACAGGTACCGGCACCTCAGAAGACCTCGTTGGCGTTTGGGGAACATCTGGCAGCAATGTCTTTGTTGTCGGCTTTAACGGCACCGTCATCCGCTATGACGGCTCCAACTGGAGCCCCATGAGCGGAATTCCCGATTACGTTGGTCTCTACGGAGGGATTTGGGGCAGCTCAGGAAGTGATGTCTATACCGCAGGTTATGGCGGCCACATCTCCCACTACGACGGCCAGAGTTGGACCTCCGTGGGCTACCTGGGTACCACAAACTATTTCTATGGCGTCTGGGGATCTTCCGCCAGTGATGTTTTTGCTGTCGGCACGGGCGGAGCTATCTACCACTACAACGGCAGCAGCTGGAGCCCTATGAGCACTGGCGATACCCTCTATTATCTGGGAGATGTCTGGGGAAGCTCGGATGATAACGTGTATGCCGTTGGCCGTAGCGGCATTCTCTTCCAATATGACGGCAGCAGCTGGAGCTCTACAAGCATTGTCGCCAGGTATTTCGATGGCATCTGGGGAAGCTCGGCCAGCGATGTCTTTGCCGTGGGACAACTCGGCACCATCGCACACTACAACGGCTCCAGCTGGGATAATATGGCCGACAC